>Ga0335081_10008677_pt1 | contig 16308 bp, 13 predicted proteins | sample Lox_Sample_35_FD_206713 | JGI IMG/M metagenome (GOLD analysis project Ga0335081, IMG submission 206713) | Soil microbial communities from Loxahatchee National Wildlife Refuge, Florida, United States - Lox_Sample_3.5 | ecosystem: Environmental > Terrestrial > Soil > Wetlands | place: USA... | reverse complement strand
CAGCATTCGCGCCCGCTGCATCGCCAGACCGTGCTGGAGAACATCAAGCTGGCACTGCTGCCGGATTCGCTGCTGCGGCTCGCCGCGGCGCCCGGGGTCGACGAGCGCGCTCGTGCCATCGCCGAGCGTGTCGGCCTCGGCGCGGTGATGCAGCGCCGCCCCTCGACCCTGCCCTTTGCCGATCTTCGCCGCATGGAGATGGCAAAAGCGATCGCGCGCGACCCGCGCGTCGTGCTGGTGGACGAGCCCTTCGCCGGTCTCACCGGCGGCGAGGTCGCGACCTTTTCGGAGCTCATCCGCGGCTTCCGCGCCGAAGGGCGCGCCGTGCTCCTCGTCGACCACAACGTCAAGAGCGTCGCCGCGCTGGTCGACCGGGTGCTCGCCATGTATGTCGGCGAGCGCATCGCCGAGGGCAGCGCCGAGGAAGTGATGCGCAACGAGACCGTGCGGCGCGTCTATCTCGGCGGCAAGATCGAATCGGTGGCGCATCGCACCCCGGCGGGCGCGGCGCGCGCGCCGCTGCTCGAGCTCGAAGGGTTGAACGTCTTCTACGGCAAGGCGCAGGCGCTCGATCAGGTGGCGCTGCGCGTCCATGAGGGCGAGTTCGTCTCGATCGTCGGCCTCAACGGCGCCGGCAAGACGACCCTCTTCAATGCCGTCTCGGGCCTCGTTCCCTATGGCGGCACGATCCGCTATGGCGGCAAGAGCCTCGCCGGCATGACCGCCGGTGCGATCGCGCGCAGCGGCGTGGTGCAGTGTCCGGAGACGCGCGAGCTGTTCGGCGATATGTCGGTGCGCGAGAATCTCGATCTCGGCGGCCAGCATCTGCCGGGAGACAAGCGCGAGCGCCAGCTCGCCTGGCTGCTCGAGCTCTTCCCCATCCTCGCCGAGCGCGCGACGCAGATGGCGCGCACTTTGTCCGGCGGCGAGCAGCAGATGCTGGCGATCGCCAGGGCACTGATGATGCAGCCGAAGCTGCTGATCCTGGACGAGCCGACGCTGGGCCTGGCGCCGGTGATCCTGGAGCAGATTTCGAAGGCGCTCGACCGCTTGCGGGAGAGCACGGACATCACCGTGCTGCTGGGCGAGCAGAACGTCACCTTCGCGCTGCCCCACGCCGATCGGGTCTATCTTCTCGAGCATGCCCGGATCATCTGGGAAGGCCCGCCGGCACGCTTTGCCGCGGAAATGGGCACCGGATATCTCTGAGCTCGCGCGGCGCGGGACTCGCCGCGCCGTTTGCGACCATCCCGTTCCACCCCGGCGCTATTCCGGGCGGAACAGCACCGTATTTTCCGGGACCTGCCATTCCCCGCCGCAGAGTAGCGTCGGCGCGAAACTTACCGGCGAAAAGGACGGGCTCCAGGCCGAGCGGCGCCGTCTCCTGCCGAAAAGCCCGATGCTGCGCAGCATGCCGTGCCGGGACAAATTCGGATATATTGGACAAAACGGCGACGCTATCGCCCGAATAACAAAGCCAGCGGGAGGAGCCTATGAAACCGGTGCACAGACGTGCATTGATCAAGGCTGCGTTGGCGACGCCCGTTGCTGTCTCCATCCCGAGGTCGCGGGTCGAAGCCGCGGAGTTCGTCTTCAAATTCGGCAACAACGTCCCGGCAAGCTATCCGCTGAACACACGGGTGAAGGAAGCGGCGGCGCGGATCCGTCAGGCGACGAATGGCCGCTTCGATCTGCAGATCTTCCCCGCCGGCCAGCTCGGCACGGATACCGACATGCTGACGCAGGTCCGCGCCGGCGCCCTGCAGTTCTTCACCACGTCGGGCCTCGTCCTGTCGACCTTCGTTCCGCTGACGGCCATCAATGCGCTCGGCTTCGCCTTCAAGGATTACAAGCAGGTTTGGCCGGCCATGGACGGCAGGCTCGGCGCGTTGATCCGGGCGAAGATCGACGCCGCCGGCCTTTACGCGATCGACAAGATGTTCGACATCGGCTTTCGCGAGATCACCAGCAGCACGCGCCCGATCGAAGGACCAGAGAGCCTCAACGGGTTCAAGATCCGCATCCCGCCGAGCCAGCTCGGCGTCTCGATGTTCAAAGCGCTCGGCGCCGCGCCGACCACGCTGAACTTCGCCGAGACCTACAACGCCTTGGAGACTCATATCGTGGACGGCCAAGAAAATCCGCTGTCCATCATCGACGCGGTAAAGTTCTACGAAGTGCAGAAATACGTCTCGATGACCAATCACATGTGGGACGGATTCTGGATGTTGTGCAACGGGCCCGCGTGGAAGGGCCTGCCCGACGATGTTCGCCACGTGGTGTCGCGCGAGCTGAACCGCGGCGCCGAAGAGGATCGCCAGGACGTCGCCGCTCTCGACGCCTCGCTCAAGGGCAAGCTTGAAGCGAAGGGGATGCAGTTCAATACGCCGGATCCCGCGGCGTTCCGCACGGTGCTGAAGCGTGCCGGTTTTTACGATGAGTGGCGCAAGAGTTTCGGTGAAGAGGCGTGGAAGACGCTGGAATCCTATGTCGGCCGGCTCGTTTGATGGTGCACCAGCGCCTCGGAGGCCGGTCACCACTCTTTGATTGGTCGGTTGTCGAGGCGCGGTATTAGACTCAGCGGTGAAGCCGAGGAGGACCTCCGCCATGAGGTACGCACCCTGGGCCGTTGCGCTCGCTCTGTCGTCGGTCGTTGCCGCCGGTCCCGCCGATGCGAATCGAGGCCATGTCGTCGTCTTCGCTCACCCGCGGTTTGTCCATCCCTTCTTCTTCCATCCGGTTCATCCGTCCTTCTTCCACACATCCCATCCGATTTTCTTCCGTTCGACCGTTTTCTACCGCCCACCCGGCTTTGTGCCGCCGCCTTTCGCCTACTATCCGCCGCCCGCCTATTACGTCCCGTCGCCGGTCTACTATTATCCGCCGCCACCGCCACTGGCGGCGGCGCCCACGCCGAGCCGGAGCACCGGCGCCGCGGATTGCCGCGACTACCAGACGACCGTCACCATCGATGGCAAGCCGCAGCCTCTGATCGGCACCGTGTGCAAAGGGCCGGACGGAAACTGGCATGCGGTCCAGTGATCGGACGCTTCGACGATTCCTGCCGCACCTGCAACGCGACTGAGATTCACTCTGAGTGCGGCGACACATATTCGCTTCCGAGCATCTGAGGCCTTGTGCTATTGGTGACGCTGGTCCTTGCTCATCCAAGGCACCTCAAAAAGATGACAAACAACGACGCTGCGCCTCAATCCGATATCTGGTCCGATTGGCTCCTGCATGTCCGCCATGGCGGCGACCCGGAATACTCCCGGGCGATGCGCGGCAGGCTCGAATACTACGCCGATCGCGTTCTCGACGGGGCGCGGCTCGCTGCCGGGATGACGCTCGCCGATATCGGCGCCGGCGAGGGCCTTATTGCATTTCGCGCCTTCGAGCGCATCGGCCCGTCGCTGCGCGTGGTCTTCACCGATGTTTCCGCTCCCATGCTCCGACACGCCGAGGCGCTCGCCGCCGACCGCGGCGTGCGCGGTCAATGCGTCTTTCACCATTGTGCCGCCGACGAACTCAAGGACATCGAAGCCGGCTCCGTCGACGTCGTCGCGACGCGCGCCGTTCTCGCCTATGTCGCCGACAAGCGCGCGGCTTTGCGCGAATTCCATCGCATCCTGAAGCCCGGCGGCCGCATGTCTCTGGCCGAGCCCATCCTGCGCGACGAGGCGCTGGCGGTCAGCGTGCTGAAGACGATCGTCGATAGCCGCCCGCCCGAACACGCGGAGCGCGTCCTGCCGCTGATGCATCGCTGGAGAGCGGCACAGTTTCCCGACACTCCCGATAAAATCGCGGCCAACCCGATTACCAACTTCGGCGAACGCGATCTGGTCCAGCTCGCGCAGGTTTCCGGCTTCGCCGAAATCCATATGGAATTTCACATCGATGTGCTGCCTTTCTCCATCACCTCCTGGGAGACGTTTCTCGGCAGCTCACCCCATCCTTGGGCGAAGCCGCTGAGCACGATCCTCGAGGAGCAGTTCACGGCGGAGGAACGACAAATCCTCGAGCAGGCCCTTCGCCAGGCAATTGCCGCCCCCAAATCGGTCACCATCGAGCGCATCGCCTACCTGACGGCAACAAAGCCGGCCTAGCCGCGGCCAAATCGGCGGGCGATGTCGGCGTCCGAAAACCGCGAGCATCGCAACGGGAGCCGCGGCATAATCGGCGGATGGAGCTGCTTGACCGCACCGCCTGCTACCGCGCCATAGAGACCCGCGATTCGCGCTTCGACGGCAGGCTCTTCGTCGGCGTGACCTCGACCGGCATCTATTGCCGGCCGATCTGCCCGGCGCGCACGCCCAAATTCGAGAATTGCCGCTTCTTCCCTTCGGCCGCGGCTGCGCAGGAGGCCGGCTTTCGCCCCTGCCTGCGCTGCCGGCCCGAAACGGCGCCCGATCTCGCCTTCTGGCGCGGCAGCTCCAACACCGTGTCGCGCGCTCTGGCGCTCATCACCGACGGCGCGCTCGATGGCGGCGAGGCCGGCATCGAGGCGCTGGCCGAGCGTCTCGGCCTGGGCGGCCGCCAGCTCCGCCGCCTCTTCCAGCAGCATCTCGGCGCCTCGCCGCTCGCGGTGGCTCAGACGCGACGCGTGCTGCTGGCGAAGCAACTGATCCAGGAGACGCAGCTTTCCATGGCGGAGATCGCGCTCGCCGCCGGCTTCGGCAGCGTGCGCCGCTTCAACGAGACCTTCCGCGCGCTGTACCGCCGCCCGCCCGGCGCGCTCCGGCGCAAGCCGCCCGTGCGGGCGGAAAGCACCGCCGGCGTCACGCTCCGCCTCTATTACCGACCGCCTTATGACTGGGACGCGATCCTGGCTCATCTCGCCGCGCGCGCCATCGAGGGGGTCGAGCGGGTCGAGAACGACGTCTATTGGCGCAGCGTCGGGCTGGGCGGCGCACTCGGCTCCGTCGCGGTGGCGCATCGGCCCCAGCTTCGCTGCCTCGCCGTGACCTTGCGCTTTCCCGCGCTCGGCGCGCTGCCGTCGATCGCCACACGGGTGCGTCGGCTGTTCGATGTCGGGGCCGATATCGAAACCATCGGCGCGCACCTCTCGCGCGATCCGTTGCTGGCGCCGCTCATCGCGCGGCGCCCCGGCCTGCGCGCGCCGGGCGGCTGGGACGGGTTCGAGCTCGCCGTGCGCGCCATTCTCGGCCAGCAAGTGTCCGTCGCCGCCGCGCGCCGACTCGCCGGGCGGCTGGTGGCGCTCTGCGGCGAAAAGCTGCCGGCGGAGGCGACGGCGCATCCGGCACTCTCGCATGTCTTCCCCTCGCCGGAGCGCCTCGCCGCCGCCGATTTGAGCGAGCTCGGCATGCCGCGGGCACGGCGCGCCGCCTTGGCGGCGCTCGCCGCCGAAGCGGTGGCCGATCCGCATCTCTTCCGCCCCTTCGGCACGGTCGAGGAGGCGATCCAGCGGCTTCGCGCCATTCGCGGCGTCGGCGAATGGACGGCGCAGTACATCGCGCTGCGCGCGCTGCGCGAGACCGACGCCTTTCCCGCCGCCGATATCGGCTTGCTGCGCGGCGCGGCGCTGATCGACGGCAAGCGCCCGACGCCGGCCGATCTCATCGGCCGCGCCGAACCCTGGCGGCCTTGGCGCGCCTATGCGGCGCAACATCTTTGGGCCGCCGACGCCGCGGCACTGGCAGCAGGGGAGATGGTCCATGGCTGAGTCGCTGCGTTTCATCATCGATCGGACCGAAACGCCGATTGGCGAGCTCCTGATCATCGCCGATGGCGAGGGCAGGTTGCGGGCCACCGATTGGCGCGAGCACGAGACGCGTCTGCACCGGTTGCTGCATCGCTATTACGGTGAGGCTGGCGAGCGGCTCACGCCGCAACGGGATCCCAACGGCCTCACCCAGGCGTTCGACGCCTATTTCGCCGGCGAGCTCGCCGCGATCGACCACCTGCCGGTCGCCACCAACGGCACGCCCTTCCAGCATGCGGTCTGGCGGGCGCTGCGCGACATCCCCTGCGGCGCGACGCTCTCCTATGGCGCGCTCGCCCGTCGCATCGGACAACCGGCAGCGGTGCGCGCCGTCGGCCTCGCCAACGGTGCCAACCCCATCAGCATCGTCGTGCCCTGCCATCGCGTCATCGGCAGCGATGGCAGCCTTACCGGCTATGGCGGCGGCATCGAGCGCAAGCGCTGGCTGCTGCGGCATGAGGGCGCGCTTCCTGCCGCGGAGCGCCAGACTCGGCTTTTTGCATCCGCCACCGCGACATCGACATAGAGAATCCCGGCGGCCCTGCTCGGTTTCCTTGCTTGACCGGCGGTCGAGCGCCATCCCATCCTTGCCCGCTGGCGCGGCACATCGGGGCGCTCCCGGGTCATGGACAAAGAGATTTTGCGAAGGCTCGAGCAGCGTCTTGGACGCTTGCACGCCCGGCAGCGATTGGGCATCGAAACCGACCATGAGGCGCAGCTCTTCGGCCAAGGCCTCAATTTCTTCCACATCGAGAATCTGAAGGTCGCGGCGCCCCTCATACGCAACGCGCTGATGGTGACCGGGCTCTATTGGCGCGCGCGGCGCAATGCGGCGCGCGTTCTCGTCCGGCACAACGAGGTCGTTTCCGACGGCTTGCCGTCCGCGTTCGACGGTTACACCATCCTTCACCTCAGCGATCTGCATGTCGACATCAGCGAGGGCGCCATGCGGTGCCTCGTCGAATTGCTCGGCGGCCTGCGCTACGATCTCTGCGTTCTGACCGGCGACTATCGCGGCAATACCTTCGGTCCGTTCGAGCCGACCCTGGACGGCATCGCCCGCGTCAAAGCGCGGATCGATGGACCGGTCTATGCCGTGCTCGGCAATCACGACTCGATCCAGATGGTCCCCGGCCTCGAAGCCATGGGCATCAGGACGCTGCTGAACGAGTGCGAGACGATCGCGCGCGGCGATCAGCAGATCTATCTCGCCGGCATCGACGACGCGCATTATTTCAGGGTCGACAACATCGAAAAGGCCGGCGCGGCGATTCCGGAGGGCGCCTTTTCGATCCTGCTGTCACATACGCCGGAAATCTATCGCCAGGCCGCTCATGCCTCATTCAATCTGCTGCTCAGCGGCCATACGCATGGCGGGCAGATCTGCCTGCCAGGCTCGATCCCGATCACCCTCGATTCGGTGCTGCCGCGCCGGCTCGGCGCGGGCGCCTGGCGCTATCACGGGATGAGCGGCTATACCTCCGTCGGGGTGGGGTCGAGCATCATCCCCGTACGCCTCAATTGCCCGCCGGAAATCACCCTGCACCATCTGCGCTGCGGCTGACCCTGCGTCAGTAGGGCTCGTCGCGCAGATGCACCCGGTAGAGCAAGCGCGACAGCAAGATCTCGCCGATGAAGAAAATCGCCACGGCCAGCGCAATATCCGCCGCCGTCAAGGCGAGCGCCGTGCGGCAGACGAGCAACGGAATGAGGCATTCCGGCACCTGGTCGAGACCGACTGCCCGGCTGCTCGGCCGGAGAGCGAGCCGGCGCTTGACGAAGCTCGACAGCAGATCGCCCGCCATGGCGCCGAGAGCGACGAAGGCGCCGAGCTTCGGCGCCAGCCCGAGAAGCGGCGCGCCCGCCGCCGCGGCCAGCACCGCCACGACGATCCCGCGCAGCGTCTTCGACGGCCCGAACACGGGCCGCCCATCGGGCAGCCTGAGCCCGGCATCCAACGGACGCGCGAACCGCCGGTCGAAGACCTTTTTGGCGACGACCGGCGCGCCATTTGCCAGCAGCAACAGTAACAGCGACTGCAGAATGGCGAAGGGGTGCATCTTGCGTACGGACTATCGCAGGCCATCGCTCCCCACCTCACCCTCCCGCTGCGCGGGTCCCTCCCTCTCCGCCCCAATGGGGCGGAGAGGGTTGGGGTGAGGTGGGGTCGACGAGCTGGCGCTCTGACTCGGACATTTCGCTGCCGAAGTCTAGCGCGCGTCGCGCCCGGCACAAACGAGCGTTCGGGCTTACGCGCGGTCGACGCGGGCGAGGTAGCAGCCGCGGGGTGCGAAATGCGCGTGGAGATACGCGACGTCCCGGCGCGCCAGCATGCGCTCGATGGCGGGCGCAACCGCGCTCCCGGGGAGGACATCGGCATCCACCATCATGTCCTCGCCATCGTAGGCGCGCAGCGACAGCGCGCTGCTCTGGGCGAGCACCTCCGGCAGCTCGTCGATGCGGTCGAAGGTCTCCCGCGCCGTTTCGCGGACGAAGATCGGGCCCGAGGCACGGAAGGGCGAGTGCGGCGCCGGCTGATGCGGAAAGGCGAGAAGGATCGCCGTCTCGCCGGCCGGGGTATAGCGGAGGCTGACCCGGCACGGCATGCGCGCCCCCGGCAGCGGCGCAAGGCAGCGGCGCGCGCCTTGCGCCAGGAGCGCCGCGTCGTCGAGCGCGAAGAGCGGCTGAAACGAGGTGACGGGAAGACCGGAGATGCGGAAGCTCATCGGAACACTCCTTGCGTGAGGGTCCCGCTTTCTCGCACGGCCCCGCCGTCGCGCTCTATCCGCTTTTGCGCGTGGAATTGCAGCGCCGGTCAGAACAGGCGATGCGGCGCGATGGCGCCGCTCAATCCTCGATCGCCGGCCGGGTTTCCGGCATTGCGCCCAGGATGATCAGCGTCGCGGCGAGCCCGGTCGCGCCCAGCGCCCAGAAGGCAGCGGGATCGCCGAAGCGATCGGCGATCCAGCCGGCGAGCGTCGTGCTGAAGGTGGCGCCGATGCCGATGGCGACGCCGACGAACCCCAGCGACAGGTTGAAATGACCAGACCGTCCGGCGATATCGCTGACGACGAGCGGCACCAGCACGCCGAAGCACGCGCCGGCGATGCCGTCGAGCGCCTGGATCAGTAAAACCAGCGCCGGATTGGTCGTCAGCGCGAACAGCATGCCGCGCAGCGGCAGCATGGCAAAGCCGATCAGCAGCGCCAGACGCCGGCCGCGCGATTGCGCGAGACGTCCCACCTGCGGCGAGAACAGCGCCACGATGAGTTGCGGCAGCACGATGCAGGCGGCGATGAGCAGGCTCGCGATGCCGCCCGCGCGTTTGGTGACCTCGCTGCTCACCAAGGGCAGGAGCGCCGCATTGGCGAGGGTGAAGAGCATGGCGCAGACGGCGAAGATCAGCAGGCGACCGTCGGCCAGGACGTGGCGGACGGTCTCTTTGTGCACCCGGCGCTCCTGGCGGCGCTCCATCTGCTCGTCGAGGCTCGACAGCGGCACCAGCGCGATGATGGCGGGGAGGGTCAGCGCGGCGGTCAGGATGAAGACCGATTGGCTCGAAACATAGTACCCGCAGGCGCCCATCAGGATGGCGCCAACCCCGTTGCCGATCGAGGAATAGCGCGCATTGCGGCCGAGGCGGACGCCGAAAGCCGCGGAGCCGGCGATCGCGAGGCTCATCGCGGCGATCGCCGGTCCGAGCGTGCAGCTGGAGAAGCCGTGCAGGATCTCGGCGACGTAGACGAAGAGCGGCGTCGGCTGCATGGCAAAGAGGAGCGCGCTCGCGGTGAAGGCGATGATGCTCGCCGCCGCGACGCGGCTCTTGTGCCGCGTCGCATCGACCAGGGCGCCGGCCGGCACCTGGCTCACCATCGCGGTGATGGTGCCGAGGCTGAGCGCAAAGCCGATCGCCGTCTGCGTCCAGTTGTGGGTGGTCAGATAGACGGCGATGAAGGGGCCGAAGCCGGTTTGGATATTGGCGACGAAGAGGTTGAGCCAATCGAGGCTGCGCTCTGCGGTAGGCGGCACCGTCGTCGCGGCGAGCTTCGCGTCATACGCCTGCTGTACCAAAACGCTGCCTGTTCATTTGCCCGGATTGGGTGCGGCGGATCGCCCTTCGGCCGCGGGCGGGCCGACCAGCTGTACCTCGTTGCTCCCAGGTTTGTACTCGGGCGCTGCCTGGACCTGGGGGCGGGTCAGCGCCAGCAGGATCGGGGCGTTCGGATCGTCGGGGTTGAATTGCAGCAGTTGCCAGTCGATGGCGATCTTGCGCGTGCCGACGCCAAGAAAACCGCCGAAATCGATGACCGCGCCAAGCGGAATGCCGTTGCGGTCCACCAGCACATCGACGACCGGCCCCATATCGGCGCCGGCGGCATCGCGCACCTTGCGGCCGAGGACCGACGTCGCCGTGCTGGAGGGCAGCGTTTCGATGTTCTGCGGCGGCATCGCCGGCGCATTGGCGACGGGCGCCGGCGGCTTGGTCGCCGCGGCGGCGGGCGGCACCGGCTGGGCGCCGGGCGCGGGGGCCGGCGGTGCGCTGGCCGTAGCGGGCGCCGGATTGGACCCCGCCGCAGCGGGCGCCTGTTGAGCGCTCGGCGACGCCGCCGGCGCGGGCGGGGTGGACGCGGCGGCAGGGGGGGCCTGCTGCGCGCTCGCGGCCGCCGGGGGCGGCGCTTGAGGCGATGGAGGGGTCTGCGCCCCGGGAGCGGGCGTCTCGCCGCCGGCGGCGCCGAGAGCGAGCGACAGCGTCAGCACAGCGCCTGCGAGCGCGGGCAGGAACGAACGAAAGCGCAACGCGGTCATGGCGGCTCCATCGCGGCCAGCTGGCGCGTATACATGCGACTATAGGCGCCGTCGCGCTGCAACAGCTCCTCCGCCGGGCCGTCTTCGATGATACGCCCGCGGTCGAGCACCACAATGCGGTCGAACATCGCAAGCGTCGACAGGCGATGGGCGATGGCGATGACGGTCCTTCCCTTGAAGAGCCGCACCAGAGCCTCCTGAACCGCCCGCTCGGATTCGCTGTCCAGCGCTGACGTCGCCTCGTCGAGCAGAATGATCGGCGCGTCGCGCAGAAATGCCCGGGCGATGGCGAGGCGCTGGCGCTCGCCGCCCGAGAGCTTCAGGCCGCGTTCGCCGACCACGGTGTGGAAGCCTTGCGGCAGGCGGCGGATGAACTCGGTGCAGCCGGCCGCGTCGGCCGCGCTATAGACTTCCTCGTCGGTCGCTTCCGGGCGGCTGTAGCGCAGGTTCTCCAGCACGGAGCGGTGGAACAGCGATATATCCTGCTGCACGATCGCGATCGCTTCGCGCAGGCTGTGCTGCGTGATCTTGGCGACGTCCTGGCCGTCGATGAGCACGCGGCCGGAATCGGGATCGTAGAAGCGCTGCAGCAGCGCCAGCAGAGTGGATTTGCCGGCGCCGCTCCGACCGACCAGCCCCACCTTCTCGCCGCGCGGGATGCGAAGGTTGAAATCCTGCAGCACGACGCGCCGATTGGGATAGCTGAACGACACCCGCTCGAACGCGACCGAACCCCGGGCATTGACAAGCGTCGTCGCCTCCGGCGCGTCCTGCATCTCGTGCGGCAGGCCGAGCACCTGGATGGCTTCGTTGAGCTTGGCGAAATGCTGCATCAGATCGACCATCGCCATGGCGAGATCGCGCGAGGCGTGCAGCACGGTGAAGCCCAGCGTCGTCGTCAACACCACATCGCCGGTGGTAATGGCGCCGGCGCTCCAGAGCATCACCGACCAGCTCAGCACCCCAGCGGTCACCATGAAGACCGCGACGGCATGGAAGAGCCGCAAGCGCTCGAGCGCCCGGAGGCTGGCGCGCTGCGCCGACATCTCGTGCTCGATATCGCGCGACAGCCGCTTCTGCTCGCGCGCCGCCGCGCCGAAGGCGCGGACGAGGCCGATATTGGCGACGACGTCGGTGAGATTGCCGGTGACCGCGGCGGCGCGCCCGGCGAAGTGCCGGTGCAGATGCTGGCCGCGCGAGGCGAGCCGGCCGATGATGAAGCCCAGCGCCAGGACGATGGCGAACAACACCGCGGTCATCTGCCAGGCGATGACGCCGAGCACGGCAATGCTGCTCAGCACAGCGGCGCCCGGCGGGATCGTTGTCCAGGTCAGCGAGTTTTCGATGCTCCAGGCCGCGTTGGATGCGGTGGTGATGCGTGCGGCGAGCGCGCCGGGGAACTGGTCGGCGAAGTAGCGCGAGCCATGGCCCGACAGATGGTCGAAGAGATCGAGGCGCAGATCGCCGCCGACGGCGACGAAGGCATAGCTGGCAACGAAGCCGGCGAGGCGCCAGAGCAGATTGTCGCCGGCAACGAGAGCGAGCAGGACGCCGACCGCGCCCCAGAGCTGGACATCACCGGGATGGCCGGAGCCGAGCACGTCCACCAGGTTCTTGACGCCGTATTGCGAGCCGATGGCGCAGCCGACGGCGCTCAGCACCGAGCCGAGCACGACGAGATGGCTCCACGGCCGGCGGCAGGCATAGTGCAGCAGGAAGCGAGCCGCCCCGCGCGAGGCGTAGCTCGGCAGCCACATCGCCTTGCCCGATGGTTTGCTCCGGCGTCCCGACACTGCCTGACCGCTCCCCCAAGGTAAACGTCGAATGTGAGCCTTCACGCCGTCATCACCACGTCAACATCGCCCGAGCGCCGCACGACGTGAGGCGCCACCTCCTCGCCGCGCCGCTCGAGCAGCAGGTCGACCGCGGCGCCGCCGAGCCGCAGATTCGACAATTTGAGCGTGTCGAGCCAGGCCGGCAGCATCGGCCGTACCAGGCAGATGCGCCGCGCCGCCGGCTCGAACGAGATGCCGAGCAGAGCGCCGACCATGGCGAAGACCGAGGCCGAGGACCAGGCCTGGGGCGCGCACGCCACGGGATAGGAAGTGGGCCCGGTATGGGCGCGGCGGGCGAAGCCGCAGAACAGCTCCGGCAGGCGCCTCAGCTCCAGGAAGAGCGAGGCGTCGAACAGCGCGGTGAGCAGCCGCATCAGCGGATGCTTCAGCCCGTAGCGGCCGAACCCCATGGCGATGAGCCCGTTGTCGTGCGGCCAGACCGAGCCGTTATGGTAGGACATCGGGTTGTAGCGCGCCTCGCCTTCCGCAATGGTGCGAATGCCCCAGCTTGAGAACGAGCGCGGCCCCATCAACGTCTCGGCCACGCGCGATGCGTGCTCGGGCGAGGCGAGCCCGCCGAGCAGAACATGCCCGGCATTGGAGGCGCGCACGCGGCAGGGACGCTTCTCGCGATCGAGAGCGAGCGCATAGGTTTGCAGTTCCTCCTGCCAAAACGTGGCCTCGAACCTCTCTTGCAAGCGGCGTGCCGCGGCGCGGAGATCGGCGGCGCGCCCGTCATCGCCGAGCGCGTCGGCGAGCTCGGCGGCGCCGCGATAGGCGGCATAGGCATAGGCCTGCACCTCGGCCAGCGCGATCGGCGCTTCGGCCAGCGTGCCATCGGCATGGAAGACGGAATCGCTGCTGTCCTTCCAGCCCTGGTTGATGAGGCCGTTGACGGATTTGCGGTCATATTCGAGGAAGCCGTCGCCGTCGAGATCGCCATACTCCGTCATCCACAGCAGCGCACGCTCGATATTGGGCCAAAGCGCCCGGATGAGCGCGAGATCCCCGGTGCGCGCGTAATAGGCGGCGGCGAGCACGACGAAGAGCGGCGTGCTGTCGACGCCGCCGTAATAGAGGCGGAACGGCACCTCGCCCAGCATCGCCATCTCGCCCTGGCGCGTCTCATGCAGGATCTTGCCGGGCTCGGCGTCGCTGTCGGCATCGAGCGCCGTCGCCTGGCGCGCCGCCAGAAAGCGCAGGGTCCCGGCGGCGAGCTCGGGGTCGACCCACAGCGTCTCGAGCGCGGTGATCAGCCCGTCGCGGCCGAAAGCGGTCGAGAACCACGGGATTCCGGCATAGGGGTAAAGCCCCTCCGGCGTCTCCGTCACCAACATGTCGAGATCGGCGCGCGAGCGGTTGAGCAGGTCGTTGAAGGTCTCGTTGCTGCTGTAGAGATGGGTGGAGCGTGCCTCGCGGTGGGCGATATGCCGCGCCGCGGCGGCAAGCGCGGTTTCGCGCGTCCCGCCGCTGTTCGGCCGCGCGCCATGCTCGAAGCGCGCGGCGATCTGGAGCACCCGCGTGCCGCCGGCGGGAAGCTCGACGTTCCACACCGACGCCCGGTCCTCGAGATGGTCGGGCCGCGGCTCGAATTCGAAGCGTGTCCGCCGCACGACGCGGTCGAGACCGCGATAGGCCAGCACCAGCGCCTTGTCCGTGCGCTGGTCCGGCAGCCTCTCGCCGCGCTGCCGCCTGATCGTGCCGCGCAGCTCGAAGACATCGACGAAATCCGCATCGACATGCAGCGCCAGACGAAACCCGATCGGCGCCCGGTCGAAATTCCGCAGCTCCAGCCGGAGGAACAGCGTGTCCGATCCCAGCACGGCGCTGTTGAGGATGTGCACGCTGTTGCGCGCCGCGCGCAGCCTTCCCGCTTCCATCAGGTCGGGGTTGGCGAGGTCGGCGGCGAGCGTAACGTTATCCTCGCTGACGGTGGAGGACAGCAGCAGCGGCCGCCGCAGCCCGTCGATGGTGAGCGCGAGCTGCGACACATGACGGGTATCGGCGAAGAAGGCGCCTTCCGCCCCCGGCGCCATCGCTTGCGCGTCGCCAAAGGCGTCGAGCACGGCAAAGCAATCGCCGTAGCGCAGGACGTGCAACGCCTGACCCGCCAGCCCTTCGGTCGCCGGGATGTAGAAGGGCGACCGCGGCGGCTCGGTGCCGGCGGCCTCGACGCGCGCCGCCATCCGTCACACCACCGCCTTGAGCGGCCGTTCGAGCGAGATGAGACGACGGAAGATCGCCAGATAGTCTTCCGCCATGCGGCGGGCGGTGAAGCGCTCCTCGAACCGCCGGCGGACGCGCGCGCGGTCGAGCGAATGGAGACGCCGCAGCGCCGCCACCGCCTCGTCCTCGTTGTCGACGATGAAGCCGCTGACGCCCTCTTCCACCACTTCGGGAACCGAGCCGTTGCGGAAGGCGACGACGGGCGTGCCGCAGGCCATCGCTTCGATCATCGCCAAGCCGAAAGGCTCGCGCCAGGCGATGGGGAAAAGCAGCGCGGAGGCATTGCCGAGAAACTCCGCCTTCGCGTCCTCGCCGATCTCGCCGATGAAGTCGACATGCGGCTGGTCGAGCAGCGGCTCGATGCACTCGGCGAAATACTCCCGGTCGACCTTGTCGACCTTGGCGGCGATCTTGAGCCGCATGCCGGCTTTCGCGGCGATGCGGATCGCGGCGTCCGGCGCTTTTTCGGGCGAGATCCGGCCGATGAAGGCAAGATATCCGCCGGCGCCGAAGCCCGGCAGCAGCTGGCGTTCGGGCAGGCCGTGATAGATGGTGGTGACGTAGTTCGCCTGCGGCAGCGGCTCGCGCTGAGAGTCGGAGATCGATATCACCGGCACGTCGCGGAAGAGATCATAGAGCGGCTGCAGCTCCTGGAGATCGAGGCGACCGTGCAGGGTCGTGACGAACGGCACGCCGCACCGCTTCAGGATGGAATAGCTGATATAGTCCACGTGGCAGTGAATGATGTCGAACTCGTCGGCCCGCTGCGCCAGCTTCTCGAGCATCACCATATGGATGGCGAGCGGGTCGCGAAGGCTCTCGTCGAAGCGCAGCGCGCACGGCCAGACGACCTCGCGCTTCGCGGTGGTCACGCTATCCGCCGTGGTGAACAGCGTAACGTCATGGCCAAGGGAAACGAGCTCTTCGGTCAGGTAAGAAACGATGCGCTCGGTGCCGCCATAGAGCTTGGGGGGCACCGCTTCCGCCAGTGGCGCGATTTGTGCGATCTTCATTGGTCTCCCGTTCGTTCTCGGCCCGCGGGAGGGTCGCCCATCCCCTCGTCGCCGGCGTGAGGCAAAAGAAGGTGCGTTCCCGCAAAAAGGGGGAAGTCCCCGCTATTGACACCGTAGGGCTAGCTGCCGTTCCCTCGAAACTTCATCAAGGCGCGCTTGCGGCCACATGCCGCGGCGAAAGGCGCAATAGGCGAGGCGCGATTTCAACCGCAAAGCGATGCGGCAAACCGGAACCGGACGCGACGGTTTGGCAGCGCGCGACGCTCAAGCGAATTTCGAGGAGACGAAGCATCTGATTTCCTCGTTGTCTTCGCGACAACGAGCGCGGCGCCAATCTATTCCCGACGCCGCGTCATGACGGCGGGCTTCAGCGGCGCGGCTAGGCGCCCCGACCGATCTCGCCGTCCTGGGCGGCGATGGGATGCCCGACGGTGTCGCGTCGGCCATCCGTGCCGCCTCGGCGCCGGGCTTCGACCCTGCGACGCTGGGCTCGGAGCATGGACACCACCTCGTCCATTCCACCCTGCCAACGGAAGCGGGCGCGGTGGCGGTTCCGCGGCCCTGCGGTGTAGAATAAGGCCATGAGCCCGCAGATCGAGCGCCAGCGCGAGATCATCGACCGGCGCGCGATTACCGCCGCGCTCGACGCGCTTGCCGAGGATGCGCCGGAACCGCCGCGCGCCAAGGTCGCCGAGGTACTGCGCCG
>Ga0335081_10008676_pt1 | contig 16309 bp, 17 predicted proteins | sample Lox_Sample_35_FD_206713 | JGI IMG/M metagenome (GOLD analysis project Ga0335081, IMG submission 206713) | Soil microbial communities from Loxahatchee National Wildlife Refuge, Florida, United States - Lox_Sample_3.5 | ecosystem: Environmental > Terrestrial > Soil > Wetlands | place: USA... | reverse complement strand
AGCTCCTCGTAGGAACGCTCGCCATCGCATAATTGGACCAGCTCCCAGGTTTGGGGCGAGAAGCGATAGAGGAAGCTGTTTCCGGAGATGATGGCCAGCATCATCGGCTGGCCGTCCTCGATGTGCATGCGCCCGATCAGCTTGGGATGTTTCCTGGGGAGCTGCTGCGTGTGCGCCTTCGCCGGCAGCTCGGGCAGGGCGACGTTGAGGGCTTCGGTGAGGTTCATCGCGGGTCGGCGAGCTGGAGGTTGGCGGTCATTCCCGGGCGCAGCTCCCCGGCGGGTCCAAGGACTTCCGCCGTGACCTCAATGGTGCCGCTCGCGGGATCGACCACGGGACTGATAGAGATGATCTGCGCCTTGCGCCGTTCTGCGGGCACGTCGGGCGAGCTGAGGGCGAGCTCTTCACCTTTGCGCACGCGGCCGTAGAAGCGCTCCGGGAGAGTGAACTTCACCCGCAGGGGGGCTTCGGCCGTCACCCAGAACAGCCGGTCGCCCGCGGTCACGCGCTGGCCGACGCGCACGTAGCGCCTGGCCACGATGCCGTCAAAGGGGGCGACGATGTGGGTCTTTTCCAGCTCCAGTTCGAGCGACCGCTGCGTGGCCTGGGCGCTGCGCAAAGCCTGCCCCTCGCGGTCTACCTGGAATTCGTCCGCCGCGACTTTGTATTTGTCGTGGTCGAGCTGCTCCTTGGTGATCAGTTGCGCGTCCCACATCTTCTGCGAGCGCTCCAGATCCACGCGTACCATCTGCAGGTCAGCCTGCCAGTTTTTCAGGTTGAACTCGATCCTGTGGACGGTGGCGGTCTGTGCTTCGAGGTCAGCGGCGATCTGGCGGTCGTCGAGCATGCCCAGCAACTGGCCTTTGCGCACGCGCGTGCCCGGCTCCGCCAGGGTCTTGACCACCATCCCTTCGCGGCGCGCGGTGACGTCCACCTGATTTTCCACCACCAGCGGGCCCGAGACGGAAAGTGTCTCCTCGGGCGCGGGTGGAGCAGGCGTGGCAGCGGGCGCGGGCCGGCTAGCCGCCGCCACCGGATTCGACTGGCTGCACCCGTTGGCCAGCCACACCAGCATGATCACCAGTGCCCCCCACAGCACTCGCCTCATAACCCGCCTCCTCTCGACTGCAACCGGTTCTCTTACCCGAGGATATGCCCCATCTTCTGCTGCTTGGTCTTCAGGTAGGCCTCGGAGTGGGACTGGGCCTCGACCACGCAGGGCACGCGCTCGACCACCTTCACCCCCGCGGTCTCGAGCGCCTGCACTTTGTCGGGATTATTCGACAACAACCGTACCTGGCGCAAGCCGAGCGCCTTCAGCACCTCGGCGGGGAGGGCGAACTCGCGGTGATCGGCCTTGAAGCCTAGTTTCTCGTTGGCCTCCACGGTATCGAGGCCCTTGTCCTGCAGTTCGTAGGCTTCCAGCTTGGCCATCAGCCCGATGCCGCGCCCTTCCTGCTGCTCATAGACCAGCACGCCGCGGCCGGCCTGGGCAATCATCTTCAGCGACATCTCGAGCTGCTGCTGGCAATCGCAGCGCAGCGACCCGAAAACATCTCCGGTGAGGCACTGGGAGTGAATGCGGACCAGCGGGATCTCGGCCCGAACATCTCCCATTACCAACGCCACTGCGGTTTCCAGGCGGCGGTCAGACCCGCCCTGCGTCTGCCCCTCGAAGCCCATGATGCGGAAGTGTCCCCAGCGGGTCGGGAAGTCGGCTTCCGCCACCTTGCGCAGGTTGTAAGCGCTGGTCACGCAATGATTATTACATGATGGGCTGAGTATGAAGCAGGTCCTTCGTCGCGCTCCCTCGCGCTGGTGCGTTCGGTCGCGCTTCCTCAGGATGACAATTGACAATCTTGGGCTTATTCCTATGCCTGAAGGCGCGGGCTTTCACCTGTTTGCCTGGTCCCTGCTTCCTGCCTCCTGCTGGCTTCCCGTGCTAACCTTTCCTTCGCGTGGACTCGCGTTTCATCCTCGTCACCCTGCTGGTAAAGCTGGGCGTGGCTGCTGCCATCAGCAGCGCCGTGGTCCGCTCCCGCTACTTCAAGGAGCTGCTGTTTCAGGAAGAGCGCACCTTCCGGCAGAAGCTGCATCTGATGCTCTTCATCGTCACGCCCTTCGCGCTGGGCGTGCTGGTGCGGGTAGCGGTCCGCAACTTCAAGGCTGCTGACCTTTCGGTGGAAGCCGCCATCCTGCTGGGGGTGATTGGCGGACGCGTGGCTGGCGGCATCGGCGGCGCGCTGCTCGGGCTGGCCGCTCTGTACAACGGCGAACTGGCCGCCCTGCCCTTCGACACCCTCGTCGGAATTGTGGCCGGCATGTTGCGCAACGCCGCTCCCGACAAGGAAGACATCTGGGCCTTCACCCCGTTCCTGGACCTCAGCCTCTATCGCTGGCTGCGCCGCAACCTGCCGCGCCCGCGCATGGACTGGCAGACGCTGTTTTTTCTCTTCATTCTGGCCACGCAACTGGCGCGCACGGAGCTGGGCCGGGCACTTCCGCGTTACTTCTTCTATATTCCCGGTGCCACCTGGACCACGTTGCTGGCGGAATACGCGACCACCGTGGCTTGCGTCGCCATTCCTCTGAAGATATGGAACAACACGCGCATCGAGATGAAGCTCCAGGTGCAGGAGCGCCTGCTGCTGCAGTCTCGCATGGAGGCCCTGCAGAGCCAGATCAATCCTCACTTCCTGTTCAACACCCTGAACTCTATCGCTTCGCTGGTGCGCTTCGATCCCGACATGGCGCGGGTGTTGATCGTCAAGCTGGCCAGCATCCTGCGCCGGCTGCAGCGCAAGGGCGACGCGTTCGTCCACCTGCGGGATGAAGTGGAGTTTATCGACGACTATCTCGACATCGAAGTGGTGCGCTTCGGGCGCGACAAGCTGCACGTGGTGAAGGACCTCGATCCTGTCACCCTCGACATGGTGGTGCCCACCATGGTGCTACAGCCGCTGGTGGAGAATTCCATCAAGCATGGCCTTGCGCCCCGCATCGAAGGCGGCAGCATCACCCTGCGCAGCCGCTTGTCAGAGGGATTCCTGGTGGTGGAAGTGCAGGACAACGGGGTCGGCATGCCCCTTGCCGGCGAGGGCACCCTGGTCGAGCCCGGCGGCGGCATCGGGATGTCCAACGTGGCCGAGCGTCTGAAGGTGCTCTACGGCGACGCCGCCACGATGACAATCTCCAGTGCCGACGGCCAAGGTACGCTGGTGGTATTGCGCGTTCCGGTGCTGGTTTCAGTCGATGCCAGCGAGCCCGCTGCTGCGGCCGCTTACGAGGCCCGCTCCAGCACGCAGCGGTAGAACTGCTCGTATTCGGGGATTATCTTGGTCGAACAGAAGCGCGTCTGCGCCGCGATGCGTGCGCGCTTACCCATCAGACTCAGCTTGCTTTCATCGGAGAGCAACTCGATGGCGAGCCGCGCCATGCTGTCTACGTCGCCCACCTCGGCCAGGATTCCAGTCTTGCCGTCGTCGATGACTTCGGGCACTCCTCCGACGCGTGTGGCCACCGTCGGCACTTGGCACGCCATTGCCTCCAGCGCCACCAATCCAAACGACTCCAACTGGCTCGGCAGCAACATCAGATCGGCGATCGCCAGCTTCTCGTGCACTCGGTCCTGTTTACCCAGGAAGTGCACCCGATCTTGGATGCCTTTGCGCCGTACCATCCATTCCGCGGTCGGCCGGTCGGGGCCGTCGCCGATCATCAGCAGCCGCGCCGGAAGCTGTCGCCGTACCTGGTCGAAGATTTCCACCACGTCGGGCACGCGTTTGACCGGACGGAAGTTCGAGAGATGCACCAGGATGCGCTCATCGGCATGGGCATACTCCGCCCGGTGCTTCTCGATCTCTGGGTCGCGGCGGTAGAGATCGCAGTTGACGAAGTTGTAGATCACCTGCACCGGCCGCTTGACGTCGAACACCTGCAAAGTGCGCTCGCGCAGGTAATGCGAGATGGCGGTGACGCCATCGCTCTGCTCGATGGAGAAGCGCGTAATCGGCAGATAGGAGCGGTCGGTGCCGACCAGGGTAATGTCGGTGCCGTGCAGGGTGGTGACGAAGGGCAAGCGGCGCCCGCCGTTGGCCGCCAGCATCTGCCGCGCCAGCAGCGCGCTCACCGAGTGCGGGATGGCATAGTGCACATGCAGCAAGTCGAGACTGTAGATCTCCGCCACCTCGGCCATGCGCGTGGCCAGCGCCAGGTCGTAGGGCGGATACTCGAACAACGGGTAGTTGGAAACATCCACCTCGTGGAAGTGGATGTTGGCCCGCTCGGTGTTCAACCGAATGGGCTGCTGATAAGAGATGAAGTGGACCTCATGGCTGCGGTCCGCTAACTCCATCCCCAGCTCGGTGGCCACCACCCCGCTGCCGCCATAGGTGGGATAGCATGTGATCCCGATCTTCATGCTGTGCTTGAAGGATTAGACGGACGTAGGGCCATTTCGGACTCACACTACTTCTGGGCGATGACCCGATTCGAGGTTGGCATATGAGATCAGATCCACCCCTGCCGCCTCGATAACCCGTCGTGCGGCTGCCGAGGTAAGCACACGCAGCTCCTGCTCACGCGATTGCCGCAGGCGCGTCCTCGCCGAGCGCAATTCATCATCGCAATATCCAGGATGGCAGACCAGCTCCCACGTCCCCTCCGGCAGCGAGCCAACGATAGCGGCGAACAATTCGTCGTCGAGCGCTCCCGTGGCCACGATGCCAAAGGTGCCGTCGGTGGTGATCATTCCCGCATCCGCGACGGTCTGCCGGAAAGCGCGGCTGAGGCCCCGGAGCAGCTTCACCTCGGTGTACCTGGTCCACAGCCGCGGACGGCGCACGAGGTGCGCCAAAGCTAGCGGTTTGAGCGGCGCGAAGGGATTGCGGACGGCGCGGACGCCGCACGCCTTGGCCGCCCGCAGCATCGGCCCGAGCACGTGCGGCAAAAGATGCACGTGCTTGTGCGAGTCCACATGCGTCACCCGCAAGCCGTGCTGCTGGATTCTGCGGATCTGCGCCTCGACCTCCGCTGCGATCTGGTTGCCGTCGAAGCGGCGGCGGAGAGCGCGCATCGCGAATCCCAGCCAGCCGTCATAGAAGCGCGCACCCGTGCCATCCGCGAGCGCCAGAGTGCAGACGTCATACACCGGGAGGAGTGGCGCACCATCGATCAGCACCGCATGGCAGCCGGCGCTCAGCCCACACTGGCGCGCGCCGGCGACTGCGTCTTCCATAGCGGCGGCATTGGCCATCATGGTGGCGGAGGTAAGCACACCGCGCTGGTGCGCTTCCACTATGGCGCGGTTTACTCCGACGGTAAGCCCGAAGTCGTCGGCATTGATGATTAGCCGCCGCACGCCGCCAGTGTACAGTCAGCAAGCCGTTGGCCCTTAGCATTTGAGGATTGAGATCATGACTCCTCCGCGGACAAGCTGAAACTTGCGGAGAGTCACAGGGTTCACTGGCGACTGACAACTGGCAACTGACTACTGCTTTCTCACGCCACGATTTCTCTCTTATCGCGCGCGGCCGTGGCCGGATGGTCGAGGAAGTATTTGATCTTTTCGAGCAGGGCGGGGAAGAGCTCCTCCTTTTGCAGGCAGGCGACGATGTCCTTGCCGCCGTCGATCGGACCGTAGCCGGTCACGATGATTACCGGCGTCTCCGGCCGGCGGGCGTGCACTTCGCGCGCCAGCTCCAGTCCGTTCATGCCTTGCATGCGAAAGTCGGTCACCAGGATGTCGAAGTCTTCCTGACCGAATTTCTCCAGGGCATCTTGGGCGCTGTAGGCCGAGACCGCTCGGTAGCCTTGCATTTCCAGGATCTCGCAGCTCAGGCGGGCCAGGACTTCGTGGTCGTCGACGAACAGGATGGCTTTCACGAGAGTGCCTCCTTGCAGGTGAGATGGCCAGAAGGAACACCCATATCGCAGGCGGCCAATCATCAAATTGGATTTCCCGAGTTCAGGAAAAAGATGCCCAAAGCGCGCGAATTTTTGTGGCCCAGCGGGTACCGGGGGTCGGCTCGGCGAATCCGCAACGGCGTCGCCTGCGGGAGTTATACTGGCCTTGCGCGGCGGCGGGCGGTTAGCTCAGTTGGTTAGAGCGCCTCCCTTACAAGGAGGAGGCCGCAGGTTCGAGTCCTGCACCGCCCACCAGGCTGACCCGCATTTGCCAGGTCCCTCGCTGCGCTCGGGATTTCGCCTGCGGGCTCCCGCTGCGCTCACGCCCGCAAAGCGGCTCAAGTTCGAGTCCTGCACCGCCCACCAGGCTCATACCGAGCGGAACCACCTGCTATACTGAATGCGTTCATCCCGCGCTGCGGGGACGTAGTTCAGTTGGTTAGAACGCTGCCCTGTCACGGCAGAGGCCGCGGGTTCGAGTCCCGTCGTCCCCGCCATTATCTTGTGCAGTCCCTTGTGGACGAACGTCCGCCTGAAGGACTGTGTAGCCTTGATGCACGCAATAGACTGGATCAGGAAACCAAATTCTGCCGTTGCCGTCGCCACAGCAACACGCCGACTACGGCGCACCAGGGCGAGAAGACTCGCCGCCTTCTCATGGATTCTGTTCGCGCTGATATGCCTTGGCGCGCCAGAAGCGCCGTCGTGAGCATCGCTTCAGCCTCCTGTTCATCGATCTGAACCGCTTCAAGCCGGTGGCGGCGGCCAGAGGCCCGAAGAGCAAGCAGTCGTTTCGTTTCATGGCAGGGTCATAAATCGTTGAGAGAGGCGGCAGTGCATAGAATGAGTCGATTAAATCTTTAAGTGCACCACTTACTATAACCAATGGACGGGGAGTTTCTCAGCGCCAAGGCGGAGATTGAAAATAACGCTCCGACATCCACCCCATGAGAGACATTTCTCGTCGTTCATCGGTACTTCGGTAACCGCCGTTTGCTCCGCTGGCTCACGCGTAAGTGCGGATCCGCCGATGACCAACGAGACGCCGGGCGTGTGGCTGATCTCCGTTCCGGCCACAACCGTGATGAACCAATGGCCGAAAGCGCGGGACAGAATTGCGGCCATCCTGATGCGGAAAGACACGGCAGTGATCTATCAGCGAACGCCCCTGCATTTTCTGATCGCGATGCTGGCCATTGTCTTTGTCTCCGAAACCCTGGTCATGTTCCTCCTGCCCCTGCTGTTTCCGAGCCACGCGAACAAGGTGGTGGAGGCATTGTCGGATGCCGGCCTGCTTACCCTCATCATTTCCCCTGCCGTTTGGCTGCTGCTGGTGCGGCCGCTGCGCGCCGACGCCCATTGGCTGGCCGAATTGAACGAGGAACTAAGTGAGGAGATGGAGACGCGCCTGGCTCTCGAACAGAAGCTGACGCGCCAGGCGCTTCACGACCCTTTGACCGGTTTGCCCAATCGCGCCTTTTTCATCCAGGAGCTGGAACGGACCTTGGCGCGCCAGAAGCGCCGTCGTGAGCATCGCTTCAGCCTCCTGTTCATCGATCTGAACCGCTTCAAGCCGGTGAACGATAGTTTTGGCCACTGGTCCGGTGATCAACTGCTGACGGCCGTGGCCCGGAGACTGGAAGCGGCAGTGCGTCCCGGCGACCTGGTGGCCCGGCTGGGAGGTGACGAGTTCACCGTGCTACTGGACAGCGTCGAGGAAGCAGGCCAAGCCGCCAGAGTGGCACAGCGAATCCTGGACCAGTTCCTGCAACCGTTCGATGTTGAGGAGCCCCAGGCGGGAGGCAGTGTGCGACGCCACTTCCTGCACGTTTCCGCAAGCATCGGAATCGCCGGCGGGGAGAACCTGTACCAGCGCGCGGAGGAGCTCCTCCATGACGCCGACATGGCCATGTATCGCGCAAAGTCCAACGGCACTGGTTTTGCGATCTTTGACCGCACCATGCGAGCACACGCCTCCAAGACGCCTGCCTGCCCGGTTGCAACTTGCTGCATGAATTGCCCACAGGACGATTAGAATCCAGAACCAATGCCTGTTCGCTCACGCCGTTCCAAGTCCGCGCCCGACCCTCTGCGCGGCAAGGTCGCCATAGTCACCGGCGCCAGCCGCGGCATCGGACTGGCCATCGCCCAAGGCTTGGCCGATGCCGGCTGCCAAGTGGGGTTGGCCGCTCGCTTCCGCGGCGCGGGCCAGCTCCGCGCCATCCAGCAGAGAGTTGCAGGCTTCGCGCAGTCTTGCGACGTCCGCGATGAAAGCTCAGTCAGCAGCTTCTTTGCTGCGGTGAAACAACACTTCGGGCGTGTGGACGTGCTGGTCAACAACGCCGGCATCGGGGGGCCCAGCGCCAACGTTTCCCAGCTTGCGCCCGGCGACTGGCGCGAGGTCATCGACACCAATCTAACGGGCATGTTCCTGACGACGCGCGCTGCCCTGCCGCTGATGAGGCGTGGCGCGAGCATCGTGAACAATCTTTCGGTCTCGGCCAAGGGTGTTTTCCCCGGCATGTCGGCGTATAACGCCGCCAAGCACGGGGCGGCGGGTTTCACCAACACCTTGCGCGAGGAGCTGCGGGGGCAGGGAATTCGCGTGATCGACCTCTACCCGGGGGCCACCGATACCGCGATCTGGGAGCAGTTCTGGCCACAGGCCCCGCGCCGCCGCATGATGTCGCCAGAGACGATTGCGCGCGCAGTGGTGTTCGCCCTCAGCCTGCCTCCCGAGGTAACGGTAGAGGAGCTGGTGATCGCCCCTACCGGTGGCGCACTCTGAGACGGTCGTTACGCCCGTAATGTGGAGGCCAGCAAGCTACGTCTCGACACAGCCCAACTTGGCATACAATGCGGCTACCATGCGCCGAGCCGACGAACCTCATTACAACTTCAAGCCTCGCAAGCGCACCACGCAGATCATTTTTGGCGAGCGTCAGAACCTGCGGGCGGTCCTGATTTCCATCCGCAACTTCGAACACAAGTACGGCAACCTGCAGCGCGAGACCGAGGTACTGCACCGCATGATCGACGACCGCACCGCCGAGCTGCACCAGATCAATCCCCAGTTTGACGAACAGCTCCGGCAGGCGCGCGATGCCGACGCCACCGCGGAGCAACTTACCCGCCTGTCCCTGGCCGCGCCGGAAGACGACTGGCTGCTGCTGCGCACCATCGCCGAGCATCCACACGCGCCCTCGGAAGTGCTGGCCCGGCTGGCGACGCATCCTTACGAGGCGGTGCGAGAGAACATCGCGCGCCATCCCCATGCCGATGGCGAAACGCTGGAGAAACTGGCCTCCGATTCAGAGAGCGAGCTGTGGTTGCTGGTCTCCTGCAACGAGGCGACTCCTCCCGAGCTGCGCGAGCGCTTGCGCACCCGCTTTGATTCCGACGGCAAGAGCGCCAATGCCGGCGCGGGGAAGTGAAAACCGCCGAGACGGAGAGGACGCCGAGGCTGGTTCCGACTGGGAGCTGACCACTGCCTTACTGCCACGCCCGGAAGCGATAGCGCGGGGCACGGCGCGGAAACACTTTGACCATAACCACGCCGGTGAGGAAGCCTCCCACGTGCGCCCAGACGGCGACACCGCCGGCGGATCCCTGCCCCCCGGCAGCGAGCGAGGTCGCCGCGCCACTCAGGAACTGCAGCACAAACCAGTATCCCAGGATCAGCCATGCCGGCAGCCAGGTGAAGAAGACAAAAACGAAGGTGAGCACGCGCGCGGAAGGGAAGAGCACGAAGTACGCGCCCATCACCCCGGCGATAGCCCCGCTTGCTCCAACACTGGGCACGCGCGAGCCCCAATTGAACATGATGTGCACCAACGCCGCTCCCAGCCCGCTCAGCAGATAGAAGACCAGGTAAGGGAAGTGCCCGAGCGAATCCTCCACGTTGTCGCCGAAGATCCACAACCACCACATGTTAAAAATGATGTGCAGCCAGCCGGCGTGCATGAACATCGAGGTCAGGATCGGCACCACGCCTGCGGCATAGGCCCCGGCACGCACCGCTCCGGTGATGTGCGCCGGCACCATGCCGAAGCTGAATATGAAGGCGTTCAGGCTGTGGGGATTGAGCGTCAGCTCGAAGAAGAACACCAGAGTATTCAGCGCGATAAGGAAGTAATTGACCCAGGGCGTGGTGTAATGCGGTGCATCATCGCGTAAGGGGATCATGCGGGTGGCTCGGTGACCACATTTTCCGGCTCAAGGTTGACCCGAGCGGTGCAAACACCCCACCATAACAGATGATGGCCGTCAGTGGAGTGCTGATCGTTGATAAACCCGCGGGCATGACCTCGCACGACGTGGTGGCGCGCGTGCGGCGGCTTACCAACGAGCGCTCCGTCGGACACCTCGGCACGCTCGACCCCATGGCCACCGGAGTACTCCCGCTGGTCCTGGGACGCATGACGCGCCTCGCGCAGTTCTACCTGGCGGCGGAAAAGTGCTACGAAGGCGAGATCCGCTTCGGCTTCGCCACCAACACCTACGACGCCGAAGGTGAGCCCATTGGCGAGCCGCAAGCGGTCGGGCTGAGCCTGGATCAGGTACGCGCGGCCGCCGCGCGTTTCCGCGGCAGCATCCAGCAGACGCCGCCGCCATTTTCCGCCAAGAAGATCGCCGGCGTGCCCGCTTACAAGCTGGCGCGGAAGAAGAAAGAAGTCGATCTCAAGCCCATCCAGGTGGAGATCAGGGAATTCGAGATTCTGGGCATGGATGGCGATAAGGCTGGGTTCCGCGCGCGAGTGGCCTCAGGAACTTATCTGCGGTCGGTGGCGCACGACCTGGGACAGCTTCTGGATGTTGGAGCCCACCTTGCGACCCTGCGGCGGACTCGCGTTGCCGAGTTCGGCTTGGAGGACGCGCACACGCTCGCTGAACTGGAGCAGGCGCAGGAGGTCGACAGCCGGTTCGTCCATCCGCGACGGATTCTGCCAGAATTTCCCTCGGTCACCGCGCCGGAAGAGAGCCTGGCCCGCATCCGCAACGGCATGGCCGTCAATCTGCCGGAGATGTCCCGTGCGCCCCTGGTAAAGGTTTTCGCCGGACAGGCGGAGCTGGTGTGCATTGCCTCAAGGGTAGCAGGGACGCTGTTTCATCCCAAGGTGGTGCTGGGAATCGGGTGATCGTCCTTAGGTGACAGCCTTTGAGGGAAGAAATTCGATTTTGATAGTTCCGGCGGGGACGAATTTGAAGTCGAAGTCGGCCGTTACGAGCGTAGCCCGTTGCTGGGGAGAGGAATGGGCCAGCGTGAGCGCTCCGGCAAAAGCATCGGCATAGGGAATCTTAAAGTCATACTTGAAGATAGCGGCGGCCTCGGCCTGGCCGGTATCAACAGCCACAATCGAGATAGGTAGCGCTGCCAAACTGCCGGCAATGCTTCGCGCCCGAGTCATGCCGACCCGTTTGTAGAGTGCCCCCACGATCTCGCCCCAATTGACGGCGCTCAGCAACAGCTCAGCCTCGCCCCTGGCAGCCTGCTTGAGCAGTTCGCGGACCCGCTTGTATCCCGGTTCCTTGTCCGTATAGCGAAGAACGGCGCTGGCGTCGAGCACACAGGTAGTCATCGCTCTTCGTCATCCCGGTGCATTTCTTCGCGCAGGTCGCCAAGTCCCTTGGTCGAACCGCACAGGCTGTCAATGAATTCCTCCGTGATGGGCCGCAGAACCAGGGAGAAGCCTTCCCGCTGTATGGAGAACTTCGTCCCCGGGGTTAGCTTCATATCGTCGCGTAAGCCGGCAGGGATGATCACTTGGCCCTTGGTGCTCAGGGTCGTATATTCTGTCTTCATGTAAGGCATTATATTCAATAGTAGGTTGCAGGTAAATACGGCTTACCGGTGCCGGGGGTCTTCGGTTGCCGAAGTTGCTGCTTTTTCCCCGGAAGAGGCCTTGCCTGCACCATAACCCGGCTGCTGAAGTATTCGGCACAGACCAGTCGCGGCTGGGGGACCAGACAAACTGCCAAGCCGGACACCACGGAGCGAGGCAGAAGAACCATTATTCGAACGGTATTCCTCATTGGGTCCATGAGAGGCCTACGACGGGCCCGTGAGAAGCCTACCATTGCAGTAAGTCTATGTCCGATAACAGATATTATGTCAACAACACGCCAACCAGCGTAAATACAGGCCCGGCTCCGCGCTTCTGTGTCTCCGTGGCGATTTTCATGCTACCGCCGCCAGCAGCTTCTCCAGCTCTTCCCCGAACCGCCGCAGGGTCTCCAGACGCTCGGGTGTAGCCTCGACGGTCTCGGATTTGTACTGGAAGACCTGCCGCCCCCCTTGTTCGACCAATACTCCGATGCCCTCACCCATGCGCCAGCCGGGTATCGCGGCTATCTTCAATCCTTCGGGCGTAGATTCAAGCAGCGCGACGCAATTGCCGCGCACGACACCAACGGCACGCGGAAAGCGCTCGAAGGTCTGGATTTCGAAACCAGATTGGTAGAGGCGGGCAAGCTGGGAGGCCGAATCGGGCATTGGGTAAGTGGGGAATTTGCTAATTGGGTAATTGCAAATCAGGAACCCCTGAGCCAGTCTGATTTACCCAATTACCAACTTACCCAATTACCCAATCAGATCACATCTTGTATCGCCCGAGATCCTCGTCGTTCAGCCCTTCCAGCCACTTGCGCAGCTCTTCGCTGGAGACGCGGTCGGAGACGGCGCTGGCCTGTTTAGAAGACTTCAGGACTTCATCCTCGACGAAGATGGGGCAATCCAGGCGCAAGGCGATGGCGAGGGCGTCCGAGGGCCGAGAATCCACGCTGATGATGTGCCCGTCGCGCTCCAGCCAGATCACGGCGTAGAAGGTGTCCTCGCGCAGCTCGTTGACCACTACTTTGTGCACGCGGGTATCGAGCCCGGTGAGCAGGTTCTTGATGAGGTCGTGGGTCATGGGTCGGGGCGTAGTGACCTTTTCGATCTCCAGGGCAATCGCGTTAGCCTCGTAGATGCCGACCCAGATGGGCAGGACCGAGTCGCCGTTCACGTCTTTCAGGATGACGATCGGCATATTGGTGACCGGGTCCATCATCAGCCCCCGGATCTTCATCTCGACTTCCGACATTGGTCCCCCCTTCTTACACCCAGCTTGTGCGGCCTAGCCTACCATCTCGCCCAGCAAACTGTTAGGAAAGCTTGCGGTGACGTGCACTCGAACGTAACTCCCCGGCACCGGCTGCGGGTTACCAGCAGTGACGGTAAAGTTCAGCGTCTTGTTCTGCGAAGTGCGTCCAATGAGCTGTCCGCGGGCCGTGTTCTTCCCTTCAACCATTACTTCAAGTGTTTGCCCGACGTAGCCTCTGCTCAGGCGCGCCTGTATCTGCTTTTGATGCTCCTGAAGGATTGCCAGGCGGCGTGCTTTTTCCGTTTCGGGAACGCTGTCCGCCATGGCCTGTGCGGGAGTGCTGGGCCGCGGCGAATACTTGAACGAGAACGTGCCGTCATACCCGACCTGGTCCAGCAGGCTGAGCGTCTCTTCAAACTCGGCTTCGGTCTCGCCCGGAAAGCCAACAATAATGTCCGTCGTGATGGAAATCTGCCGCCGCGCGGTCTTAATCCATGAGATGCGCTGCAGGTAATCCTCGCACGTGTACTCGCGCTGCATGGCCTCGAGCACGCGTGTCGAACCGCTCTGCACCGGCAGGTGGACGTGGTCGCAGAGCGCAGGCACGGAGTCGATGGCGTCCACAATGTCGCGGGTGAAGTCGATGGGATGCGAGGTGGTGAAGCGCACGCGCTTCAGGCCCTCGACTTCTCCCACCGCGGCCAGCAACTCGGAAAACGACTTCTTGCCCAGCGGATCGTGATAAGAATTTACGTTCTGGCCGAGGAGCTGGACTTCGGTATAGCCGGAATCGGCCATCTGGCACGCTTCGGCAAGGATGGCATCCGAGGTCCGGCTGCGCTCGCGCCCGCGTGTGTAGGGCACCACGCAGAAGGCGCAGAACTTGTCGCAGCCCTCGATGATGGTGATGTAGCCGCGGTGCGGATTGGTGCGGGCGGTGAACTCGGTCTCGAAGGTCTCAGTAGTCTGGCGGTCGTCAAGACCGGCAGCGCGCTTCCCTGCCTCGAGCTGCACCAGCATCTGCGGCAAATTGCGGTATGAGGCCGAACCACAGACCAGCGAAACGTGCGGCGCCCGCTCGAAGATCTTCTGGCCTTCCTGCTGCGCCACGCATCCCAGCACGCCGAACTTCTTGCCCTGGCGCTCCAGCTTGCGGAAATCGGTGAGGCGGTGGAAGACCTTCTGCTCCGCCTTGTCGCGGATGGAGCAGGTGTTATAGAGGACCAGACCCGCTTCCTCAACGCTCTCGACCTGACGGTATCCTTGGGAGATGAGCGTGCCCACAACCTTTTCCGAGTCGTGGACATTCATCTGGCAGCCGAAGGTCTCGAGATAAAAGGTCTTCTCGCTCGCCATCCTCGCCCAGTATAGCGCAGGGTGGAGAAGGCCGGTGCCGGGCGGGCTCTACGCCCTGCTTTCGCGGGCCATCATGGGGAGAGCCTGGCGATTGCTAGTTGAACGACTGGACCGCTTCCCCTTCGTCATTGAAGATTTCAAACAGGTTGACCAGGCCCACGATCTTCAGGGTTTGCATGGCCAGCTTGGAGGGGCTCACCAGTTTGAGGCTGCCGCCTCGCTGCTTGGCCATGGTGAGCGAGCGGACCAGCAGGCCGATGCCGCTGGAGTCGATCATGGGAACCTCGCCGATGCTGACCACCAGGCGGCAATCTCCGGCCTCGAACAAGTCATCCATGGTTTGCCGGAAGGTGTCCACCGGGTCTCCGATCCTGAGGTCGCCGCGCAGCCGGATGACCTGTACCTGCGCCTGCTTGCGAACGTTGATATCCAAGCCGTCCTCCGCGCATTGGCGCGTGCTGCAAGATTATCGCACCGCCTGAGCCGCGTTGACACAACCTATGAGCTTTGTTACAGTTCGCGCTCAAGTTAAGAGAAGCCAGCGTTTTTTGCAAGTGCTGTGTTCCCCCTCGTCGCACGGCGTAAGCCTTTCCTTCAAGGAGTTTCGCGTAAATGGCGAGTCAGGTTCCGGGTTTTGCGACCTCCTTCAGTGAACTGGCTATGGCCTTGCTGTCGGCGAGCGAAGTGGTGCCGCGGGCGCGGCTGATCGCGCAGCAAGTGTCGGAACTGGTTCCGGGAAGCGGGGTCGTGGTGTATGTGCTCGAGCACCGCCGCGAGCCGGTCTGGACGCCCAAAGCCACAGCCGGTGAGGTCGCCTTCGAAGAGCCGGAGATCTCCCTCGATAGCGGCACCTTGGGAACACTGAATCAGAAGCGAGCTCCGGTGCTGTTCTCCGGCGCCCGCCTGCGGCGGGAGCAATACAGCCACCTCAACGTGCGCCGGACCCTGGTCTCGCTGGCAGGGCTGCCCATGATGGCCGCCGCTGAACTGGTGGGCGCCATCGAAGTGCTCACCTTCGACACGCCTCTCGATGAATCCCATCTGCCGCCGCTGGTGGAAGTGGCGCGGCTGGGCGCGCTCGGTCTCTCGGCCGGTCTCTCCTATGAGTCCGAACGCAATACCAGCCTGGAATCGATCACGCGCCTGACCCAGCTCTACGACTTGGAGCGCACCTTCAACTCCACCTTGGAGATGGAGAACCTGCTCCCCCTGATTACCAGCAAGTATCAGGAGCTGCTCAAGGTGCAGGCGGTAAACCTGTGGATGGTAGAGGACGAACGGGTGCGACTGATGAGCCAGGCCGGCACCGACTCCACAGTTGAACTCGATACGGTTCTGGGCGCGGGCGACGGTTTGGCCGGCGACCTCGCCGAACAAGGCGAGGCGGTGGTGCTCAGCGCCGGCTCCGACCCGCGCGTGCAGAGAAGAAATGAGGGCGTCGGGAAGGGCGCAATTTTTTCGCTCATGGCGGCGCCGCTGCTGCATGAGGGCGCCGAGGTCGGACTGGTAGAGTGCGTGAACAAGCGCGACGGCACGCCCTTCGACGAAGACGACCTCTTCTTCCTGACCACGGTCAACGAAACTGCCTCCAGCGCGCTGCATAACGCCAGCCTGCTGCAAGCCGAGCGCAAAGTGGAGATCCTGGAAACGCTGGTCAGCGTAAGCCACGAGATCACTTCCACGCTGGACCTGGACCGCGTGCTGCAGGCGGTGGTCAACACTCCCAACCAGGTGATCCCTTACGAGCGCGCGGCGCTGGCCCTGGAACAGCGCGGCAGCCTGCGCCTGCGCGCCGTCTCCGGTCAGCTTGAACTCAACACCGGAGACCCGCAGATCCGCCGCCTGGACGAAATGCTGCAATGGGCCTCCATCTTCGAGAACGATCTCTGCGTTCGCGAGCACGAAGGCCAGGTCGAGGACCCGCGAGAAGAGACGCGGCTGAAGTTCGAGGAGTATTTCCGCGAGTC
>Ga0335081_10008675_pt1 | contig 16309 bp, 13 predicted proteins | sample Lox_Sample_35_FD_206713 | JGI IMG/M metagenome (GOLD analysis project Ga0335081, IMG submission 206713) | Soil microbial communities from Loxahatchee National Wildlife Refuge, Florida, United States - Lox_Sample_3.5 | ecosystem: Environmental > Terrestrial > Soil > Wetlands | place: USA... | reverse complement strand
ATGTCGCCAGAAAAACACCTCATCGTCAGTGTAGCCATTTTTCTTTAGGTAGTTCTGTAGTCCTTTAAAAGCGATTTTTTCCTTTTCGGCTGATTCTGTGCCCCGTTTCGCAAAGTCGCAAAGTTTATCAATTAAACCATCAAGAGGACCAGCGCCTCGGTCTACGGTCGCAAAAGGAATATGGAAGTTTTCCTGTTTTTCTGAAACGGGAATGACTAGTGCTCTTTTACTCTTGTCCTCACCTGTCATGAGAGTATCAGCCATATATACTTGAAGATTGATCTCTTCAGGATAATTTGCGACTTCTTCCTTTATGCTCAAGAGAAGATTGGCCTTTGCCATGAGCACTGCCACAGGATGAACATCGATGCCAACAATATTTTCAATGACCGCCTTCACCAATTTCGTCTTAGTCAGCTTGGTCACATTTCGCATTCGATGGGCAGCAGCATACAAAAAAGTGCCTGAACCACAAGATGGGTCAAGTAAGCGACCACCGGTGTAATCAATCTTTTCCAATGTGAGTTCTGCTAGCCAGTCTGGAGTATAGTATTCACCCAGGTCATGGCGGGATTGTGGGTCTACCAGTCCTTGATAAAGCCCCTTTAGCACATCTTCAGTAAGCTTATCGAAGTTGTAAATATCGAGACAATTAAAAAGTCGGCCTATGTCTTCCAAAAAGGTCTGTTCTACTGGTGTATCCAAAGCCCAAGTAAAGAAGTCCGGTTCGGCAAGATTCACAAGTCGATTCTGATGGAAGAAAGAACCATTAACAATGCCACGATACATTCTCGTATTGCGCTTTGCTTCTGGGAAAAGTGTCATGGTTACGATAGCACGTGACAGCATAGCTAAATATGTATGTGTGATGAAAAGGGTTGTGTCGCCAATTTCGCTCCCATAGACCTTAGACAGAAGACCATTCCACTCTCGGAATTTCACTTCTACAGAGCCTTCATCTTGCACAGCTTCAAGCATTGTGAGAAAAGAACGGCGAATGGCATTGTAGGTTGTGCTATACATACCGAAGCGGTCAACTATGTCGCCAGAGGTCGGAATTAGACGTTTCGCTGTGAAGAAAAGCTGGTCAAGGTTCCGGAAAGCAGTCAGAGGATCATCTGCATGAAGGATGAAGGTTCTTATCAATCTGGCTTCACCCTTTTCGTAGATGTAAATCTGGAAGTTCAAGCCATCTGTGACGATGCCGATGTAATCGTTGGGGTGCTCTTGGGATTCGAAATACTTTTTTAGTTCCCATTGTGCATCGGTCTGCTCTCGATCAAGATCGGTTTTGACTTCGATTATCAAGTGCCGAAAAAAAGCGTCAATACGACCTCTGACTTCATGGACTTTTATCTTCTTTTCAAGTTCAAACTCAACTGGATCAAGGTCCAGTCCTTGGCGAAGAAAATTCAGCAGGAGGTTTCGGCGATGATCATGGTGCTTATTATTGCGCATGGCATCATTCATCTGCCCACAATATGAGAGTAAGGCCTCTACGAAAGTCTCCGTATATGGTGTCAACTTGCTATCGTATAATAGTTGGTTCTTGTTCATTGTGTTCTTCTTTCGACCTTATTTACCACAACAATTTAAAGCTTATATTTCTCAATAATTTATCTAAATAAAAACCCCGATCTCTTTTCCGAGACACGGGGTCATAAGACGTCAATCCATTTTACCCTCTTAAACAATAGTTGAAAAGGGGATTGCAGTGCTATCCTTTAATATCCGCCTGAAATTTAAGCAAAAATATATCTAAATATAGAATCTGTCAAGTATTTTTCGGGGATTCTGTAATAAGAAAACCACTTTACCCATTTATAGTAAACTGCCGAATATTTGTGAAAATTTTTTTTCATACACATAAGGGAAACAATTTGCATTTAACCGGTATTTTTAAGATTTCATACATTCTCTTAAAGATGCCTTTTTTTAATATAATAATTTACAATAGAACTGGTGCCTGGCAGGGCGCACAATGGAAATGTGAAGGCTTTGCGGTCTTAACCTGAATCGGATAGCTTGAAAGCCTTATTCAAGTTGGCGGTCTTATTCTTCATATATGCCGAAAGTTCAACTAATGCCGAATCATGTTTCAAGATATTCTCGTAAATGTCGTATTCCCAAGATATGAACTTGAAATTGTTTCTAACGCTTGCCGGGATTGAAGGCGTGGGGTCGTCGAAATCGTATCCGCGTGATTTATTATTCTTTTTGTGCCATTGAGTCGTACTGATCAAGTTCGCTACAATCCATTCACGTTTTTCAAGTTGAGCTATCGTGCTCGTGAAAACAAGCATTCTTAAGAGCTGCGAGTGGATCTTCTCTCCCAATTCTTCTGGTTTGATTACTGGTAGATTCCACATTTTATTGCGCCGAATATAGCGTTCAATAAGCCCTTCCCTTGAATTGGGTTTCTCACCTTCTGTATCAGGTTTTCCCTTCAGCACAGTAGTATTGCCTGATGTAAATTTTGCCTCGATGCAGACCAAATGTTCAGGACCTAATATAATTATGTCCGGTTCTGTAAAAAAGCGCTTAATATCTTTTTCAAGATGTTTTCTAACCTTCATCAGAGGCTCCCAGGTCTCCGTTTGCTGAGCACTGAAATCAATCTTCAGGCCCCAAAGGAAAAGCTTCAACTGATTGGAGGAGCAGTCTGCACCTGTTAATTGATTGTAGACCTGATGTAATCGCTCATAATAGAGAAGGCCTCCAAAGATGTTCCACGTCAGGGCATCCTCACTGTTCTCCGATCCTAAACGATGAGATTCAGCTTTATGCGGGTTATCAAGTATATGCTTGGCAAAAAAATCCCTTCCGAAAGGAAGAAGATTTCGTAGTCGAGCCTTTTTCTTGTCTTCGCGGCTATTGCCATTATAGTAAACAAAAGTTGATTTATGGATTTCCAATCCATGCTTGGGACAAATCAGAAATTTGCCGCTGGGTTCTGTCTTTTCTTTACAGTCTCTGACTGGACATTTGTTTTCAGTGCTTTGCGAGGTCAATTTATCGATTCCAAATAAAGTGTCTGACGAGTATGCAAGGATTAGCTCTTTCATCATTAGTGAATACCTCCGCGAGTTCTTCATCGCATATGCATAATAATTAATGACAATTTATTCCTCAGTATACACGATTCTATTCTCCTTACCATTTATATTCGTTTTAATTCATCAAGTGTTCCAATCACAATGCGAATTGAGGCTCTGGTCTGCGGTGTGTGTTTCAACGATATAATCGGATCTCTTCTCAGTTCATCAACAATATTGTAATCAAGGGCATTGAACCTGATCTCCACAAACGTATCTTCCTTTACTTCTACTTCAGGATTCTCGGCAAGTTGTCTCAATCTTTTCAGATGATCATCCATTTTCTTTCTCAAGTCGTCTTTGGCTTTTCTCACATATGTGTGCTCTATTTTTTCTCTTAAACCACGAATGATCTTAACCAATTCACATGCCTTTTTCTTATATATGGAGTCATAAACCATCTCAGGGAACTCTTCCATAATAGTTGACATGTTCGAAGTTATCTCGCATTGGCCATGTGGAGAAGAAAATACAAGATACTCCTTTAGCCTTTCATATCTTTCATCGGTCTTTCTTATTAAGTTGTATTTGTTTCTTATATCTTCGAAAATGTTGTTCGCATTTTTAATGACTATATTCAGATCATCTTTTCTCATTTATATGGTTCTCCGGCCTTTTGCGGTTGTCGGAAACCTTTTACCATGGTACCATTCCATATAACGGAACGTTTATTACGTGATTTAAGAGAGGGAAAGATGGGGAAAAAGATTGATGTGTACAGAAGTTACGGCCAGAAATTGATAAAACTATTTGTGAAGCTGCTTTTTACGGGTCAAAGGTACTCGCTCACCGAATTAAGCCAGATGCTCGGATGTTCCAAACAAACTGTTCTTCGCCTGTTAAATGACATCCAGAGAGGATACCTGATTGACATAAAAGAAGAGTATGAACAAAAAAGGAAGTTTGTATCGCTCAAAAAACCGGCTCTGGCTGCTTCGGTCATTCCATTAACTGAGAATGACATTCAGATTCTTCAAATGTGCCGGGCATTCACCGAACACCTGCTGGGGAAAACCTTGTTTGAAGAGGCGACAAATGCCCTCTTGAAAGGTCAGGCCCATCTTCCTTCTACCGGCAGTTCATCCGGGCGGCATTTTGCCAGTTTTCGCCCTGGCTCCATTGATTACATGCAATATCACGGCATCTTTCATTCTCTGATGGATGCCATGGAGAAGAGCAGGATATGCCAGATAACCTATCAAGGCATTATGGATGACAAACCGAAACAAATTTTTATCAAGCCGATCAAGCTATTTTCCCATAATGAAACGGTTTACCTCCATGCTCAGAAGGCAAGGACTCCGGGAAAGGAATATCACAAGCCCGACTATGATCCCCTCCTGGCGGTTCATCGTATTAAAGATATAAAAGTCACGGAACGTTTGTTCAAGCAACCTCGAAACTATGATTTTGAAAAATTCTTTAATAAAAATTTTGGAATCAGAAAAGAAGATTCCTTCAAGGTTGAGGTTGAATTTAAGGGATGGGCGGCTCGTTTCGTGGCTGAGAGGATCTGTAGTCCGGATCAGAAAATTAAGAAGCTCGGGAAGAATAAAATCCGGCTCATCTTCACGGCCGCATCGGAACGGGATGTGATTTCGTGGTTGCTTTATTTTGGGGAGGAGGCGAAATTGATTAGTCCAGATTGGCTGGTTATGGCGGTGGCTCGAAAAGTTCAGTCTATGGCAGCTCTATATAATACTCCACAAAATGTGGGGTGAGGCACCGATGGTAATTATTGCTCGATATCGGTAGAGACAAGAGCAGAGGGATCCCAATGTGATTTATTTATTTTGAGAAGGTGGCGAAAATGAGCAAGGTCGAAACGAGATTATGGAGGCTATTTTTTGAACTGGAAAAAGAGATTACCAAAATGGAAGAAAAAAATATTATCCTGAAGGAGAAAATTAATCAAACACAGCAGCGGGAAATGCTAATACTGCCTCCTTCTCCTGAACGGAAAGAGTGGGTTGAACTGGAACCAGGCAAAAGATTTCTCACAAAAAAGGAATTGGCAAAGTATTTGGGTATGGGAGTAGGAACTATATCAAACAAACTTTCAAATGGCACTTTCCCGATAAGGGCAAAGCGGGTGGGGAGGTCCGTCCGTTTCGATATGAGAGAGGTTCTGGAATATCTGGAAACGAATAAACAGTTTTGGGAGAGGGATAGAGAAAGAAAATTAGGCAAATAAGAAACAACAGTTCTTATCAGTATGGGTGTTATCATAAGGAAAAGACCAAGAGATCAGGATTCTGGTGGATCAATGTAATGATATTCAGGTTCCGGAGAGTAACCTATTAGGATAACAATTCATTTACTGGTATTTTAAGTAAATATTTTTAAGTTCACACCTTTTCTTAAATATACCCTTTTTTTAATATAATATTGGTCCATTATTCCATACGCGGACTTTAACAATAACAAGAAGCCATCCGCTTTTATCTTGAGCGGAAAAATAACCAGTTCAGCTCCCTGCATGTTCTTCAACCCACAATTAATGATCAAATCTGCCAGTCGAAACTGACAAGTCAGGGGCGAATCTTGCTTCGTATGCAGTTCCTATTGATAGCAGGAGGAAGTCTGACTTAATCATCTGTCACGAATCCATCCATAGTGTGCAAGTAATATAAAACCCCCTATAAGAAATATTTTATATAAATATCTTACCTTTAGATGTCTGTATTCGACTTTCTAAATGAAGTATAAAATCATGGGAGGTCGGAAAATGGATATCGAGGGAATCAAATTGCAATTTGGATTGCGGTTAAAACAACTGAGACTCGCAAGGGGATTAAAACAAGAAGACCTCGAAAAGTGGGACTTCTCGTACCGTTATTACGGAAAGCTGGAAAGGGGTCTTGTAAATCCGACCGTAAAAACCGTTGCCAAATTGTGTGAAATATTCAACGTCACATTATCCGACTTCTTCCTCTTTATGGAAGGAGACAAGAATACTTCGGACGAAAGGGAGCAGGTTGCCATTAAATTAGCAGAGGTTTTAAAGGAGAATCGCAAAACGAAGATAAAAAAATTAATGGTCTTCTTAGATGAGATCCTGTGACAATGACAATGTGACATTAGTTGTCTGAATGACATGTATCTGAAAGTGGCCATTACATCTATAACTAGCGGCTCATTTGGAGGAGAATCCGCACATATAGGCTGAGAAAAGTAATATATATTTGACTGCAATAATTATTCGGCTACTTGCTTGGATTTAGTAAGGCACGTCATTGGAGTGCATATTGTCGGTCAATAACAATAAAAGCCTTGCAGCATTCGAAGAAAATACGGGACTGACAAAAGGAATCATTCAGCCGTATACCTGCCATGATACCCATAGACCAAGAACATCTGATGCAGTACTCACATCCAGAGTGCCATAAAGATTTCCTTAACCACAAAACGAAACTCACGTTTAATTTTGGTAATTCCGTGCAGCTCTTCACGAGCACATCCGTATCATTTATCCAATTTGTTTGGAATCATCTATCTTTAACAATATCACAACTGGAGAGATCTGTATGGTGAGGCCACTATGAAAGAAATTCACAGCCTGCTCAAACGTCAGATAAAAAGGCATTTGAAAAGCGTTGATACCGGCAACATGCCTCGGGAGTGGGAGAGATTCATTAGCTCAGTCAATGAGTCTTATTGGCAAATGGATGAAGATCGTAAGAGGCCGGACAGGTCGCCCGATATCAGCTCACAAGAATTACTCGAGGCGAATTCTGAAATGAGGGCACTCTTTCAAACATTTCCAGACCTGTTGTTCCGGACAGACTTCGGGGGCATTATCCTGGACTACTCGGCGTCCAGTGCAACTGACTTGCCCTTCTTCCGGAAAGGAGTGATTGGAAAGCAAATCCCCGACATCTTCCCGGCGAATGTCGGGAAGAAGCTTAGCGCTGCGATTGATACTTTGCATAAGAAGAGATCACTCATGAGCACAGAATTTTCAATTGCGAGGCATGATGGCGAACACTCGTATGAGGCAAGATTGTTGCCGCTCCTTGAAAGCCAGGTTGCAATCATAATCCGCGACATCACAGACGGCAAGCTGGTGGAGGAGGCGCTGCGGGAGAGCGCGAAGAAGTATCGTCAGCTTGCTGAAACGTCACATGATATTATTCTGACCGCGGATTTCAATTTCAAGATTACATATGCGAATAAAGCAGCTCTCGATTTTACTGGAGGTATTGACCCTGTTGGAATGAGCCTCTTAGATTTTACACCTCCACATTTGCGCCAGCAGCAACCAGAAATGATGCGGAAGAGGCGGGAAGGTGTTAGCGACATGTGGTCTTTTGAATGGAAAATAGTTCATCCCGCCGGCAAAATCGCAACATTTGATGCCCGATCCACATTACTTACAGCGGATGGAAAACCCTCGGGGGTGATGTTCGTCTTGAGGGACGTCACCGAACGCAGGCTAGCGGAGGAGGCGTTGCGGGAGAGCGAAGGTAAGTATCGTCAGTTTGCTGAAAAGGCACATGATATTATTGTGACCGTGGATTTTGATTTCAAGATTACGTATGCGAATAAGGCAACCCTTGATTTTACTGGCATTGACACTGTTGGGATGAGCCTCTTGGATTTTATACCTCCACATTGGCACCAGCTCCAATTAGAAATTATGAATAAAAGGCGCGAAGGCTTCAGCGACGTGTTGATTTATGAATGGGAAGCGGTTCATCCCACTGGTAAAATCGCAACATTTGATGCCCAGGCGACGTTACTTACGCAGGATGGAAAGCCTTCGGGGGTAATATTCGTCGCAAGGGACATCACCGGGCGCAAGCGGGTGGAGGATGAGCTGCGCGATTCGGAGGAAAAATATCGGTCCCTGGCCTCTAACGCAGATCTCATGTTTCTCGTGGACAGGGACTGTAGATACCTGTTCATGAATGTGATGTACGCAGAGCGGTTTGATCTTCCAATAGAGAAATTGATCGGCAGACCTTATGGTGATTTCCATTCAGAGGAACGCACAAGAGCGTTTTCTCAAATTGTAGGGACAGTTTTAAGCACCGGAGAATCATCACAGCATGACTATAAGAGTGAAATAGACGGAAGGTTCTTTCTCCACACATTCAGTCCCGTTAAAGATCGAGAAGGAAAAGAGATAATAGCTGTGACAGTATTGTCTAAAGACATCACCGAGCGCAAGCTGGCGGAGGAAGCGTTGGAAAAAAGAGAAAAAGAGTTGGTCAAAAAAGCCGGCGAGCTTGAGGATGTCAATGCTGCCCTGAGAGTCCTGTTGGAACGCCGTCAACAGGATAAATATGAACTCGAAGAAATGGTGTTACAAAACGTTAAAACAAACGTGATGCCTTATGTGGAAACATTAAAAAAAAATCTTTTAGCTTCAAAAGAGATGACGTATGTCGGCATTATAGAATCAAATATTGAAAATATTATATCGTCTTTTTCGCAAAGACTATCCTCGAAATATCAAGATCTAACTCACAAAGAAATTCAGGTGGCCAATCTTATTCGAGAGGGTAAGAGCACCAAGGATATAGCTGAAATCTTGAATTTGTCATACAGGGCAATTGATACCCGCAGGAATAATATCAGAAGCAAGCTCGGACTGAAAAACAAGAAAACGAATCTGCATGCATACCTGTCAACGCTTTCCTGATGCCGGGCTCTGCTCAGACTGCTGATCGCGCATTCTATAAATATACCGAAGGAACGCCGTTATTTCGGTAAGCCGGAATCCCTTGACGGAAGCGGGAAATCTTCATAAATAATGTTATATGAAAATTTCCCTGCGGATCAAAAGGGAACCCTTTATCATATTAAAATAATCAATCCACAACATGCTGATTTCACAATATAATAAAGCATAATACTGTTTTTGCCCAGTATTTTCAGTGTATTTTTTCAGCATAGCATTCTTCACATCACATCTTTATAACATTCCACAGTTTATTCTCTCCTGTCAGACGGTAACCTGGATTTCATGTTCAGATGACGGAAAGAGGAAGTAATATATAGATAAACAATCCGCGAGGAGCTTAGTCACTTGAGAAGGTAACACGTCACCCTTTGCCATCGGAGGGCATTCATGGCAAAAAATGATAATAAAAGTCTTCTAAAGTATATAAGGATAAACATACAAAGGTATATCCACCTCGACCTTGCCCCATCGATTGCGTTTTACAAATCATCTTACAATCCAAGAATAGAAGCAATCAGTAACCATCCCGCCGCCCCAAAAAAAACCATCACCGACATCTACAGTCTCACTGAGCTTCTTAAGAAACTCAACGTTAGGGTATCCAGAAGTCGCGTTGGTATAAAAGACCTAATTTCATCGTTTCTCAAGGCGAAAGGACAAGAATTATGTGTTGCGACTCAAAAAGTTTGAACAGCTCACGCAGTGCACCTGTCCCAGTGAGCAGATTGAAAGAAGAAGCATACGATTTGCAGAGCCCCGAAAATCTTTCTTGCCATATCAATCATGATAAAGCGCCGCACGTATTTCTTGCGTCGGAGAATTTGAGTGATTCCTCCGGCTCGCCTAATGCTCACTTAACGGTCCTGCAGCTCGAGAACTCATCGTCGCAATCTGACACTGAAATTAATTTATCAACGAGCCACCATGAAGACCAGATGGCATCGATGCTCAAGAATGAAATCTACGAAGCGTTCATAAAGTATAAAAGGGTCATTGGAAAAGCCTTTCAGCCGTTTATCCGTCTTGACCCCGCGAGGTCCGTCGAGGATTTCATGCAGGAATCATTCATTCCTTTTTGCAAAGGATACTACTATTGTAATTCGGAGAAAGTAGAGAAATCCTTGGCGACAAACCTGATTTTCAATTGTGTGAGACATCATTTCGTTGATCAGTATGAAGATTGGAGTATTTCGCATCAGGAAAATATATCAAACAGTTTGTGGAAGGAAAGCAATAACCTTCCCGGTCGTTGCAAAAGAGTAAATGAGGAAATTTAAGGCTAATAGTATTATGGATCGCGAACTGAAACACCCAAACCATTCAGTTGCCTTACAAAGTTCAAATAATTCCGTGAACCAGCATGAATTCATTAATACCTCAGTCAGAAAAGTCCACGACCTTGATGAACCGTTTTACTGCACAATCAATGAATTTGTGAGGGCATGTCCCAAAATAAATTATCGGACGCTTAGTCGTTACATTAAGAAGGGCAAAACAGAAGCACGCCGTGTGAGCTGTCCTCAAATTCCACAAGGCTATAGATATGAGGTTGCCGTTTACAAGTCTTCTGTAAGAGAAAAGATCGTTCGCTTCCGGCAGGAAAAACGTCGGAAAGGAAAACTGCGCTTCGAAAAAAAGAGGATAAATAGAAAAGTGAAAAAGGTTATTAAAGACATTTCTTCAAATCTTTGTACTCGTCTAGTTACCGTAACAGACAGCACAAATACTGAAAAATGCATCGACGTAAAAGAACATATTATTTTTCTTCTTGAAGAAAAGTCAGAGGAATTATTGTCAATGTAGAAACCCACGACGAGGACACCTGTCCTCGTTAATGAAAAAAATAAACCCATGACGAGGACACCTGTCCTCGTTAATGAAAAAAATAAACCCATGACGAGGACACCTGTCCTCGTTAATGAAAAAAATAAATTCACGACGAGGACACCTGTCCTCGTTGAAGAAAAAAAATTAAATGAATCCCGATAAAGAAAGGAAAGTGACCATGTATTATAAAGATATTTCCGTAGACAAAATAAAGTTACTTCCTCGTGCTGAGCTGCCGCCACTACCGTCTCTTTCATCATCCGAACTGGACGAATTAAGAGAAAGTATTAAAAAATATGGAATACTTCAGCCCCTCTTGGTCACTACAAATGGCGATGATGAGTATCTCTTACAAGCAGGCTATAATAGGATTCGGGTTGCCCAGGAATTGGATTTACATGTCATTCCATGCTGTGTCGCAATAAAAACAGATGATATCACTGATATACTGATGGGATCTGATACAGACGGATTTCGACGACACCTGACTCCTGATCAAAAGAATGAACTGTTAATGTGGCAAACCGGCCTCAAAACAATCAAAACACGCAAATCAAAAAAACCGAATACCTCACTGGCTTCGTCATCAGATGATGAATCAGCAGTGTTAAAAAAAATTATTAATGAAAATGAGAAAATGATTAAAAATCTTCAGAACGAATTAAATACCAATAAGAAAACTTTCACACAGAAAGAGACTGAATTTAAAAAAGAAATTGAAGAAAAGAAAAAAGAAATCAAATCGTTGAAGGAAGAACATGATCGAGCTATAGAGGACGCTGAGACAATAAGATATCAAAAAAATCAAACAGAACCATCTGATAATGAAAGGATTAAAAAACTCCAAAAGGACTTGGATGACGCTAATAAGCGTGCTGACAGGACATCGAAAGAGCTGGAAACTGCAAAGAATAAGATAGAAGAGAAAGTGGACCAGTTACGGAAAGAGAAAAATAATAATATAAGCATCACAGCCGGCATCAATGCAACATTGTACCATCTCAGACGGGAAACTATTGCTCAAGGTAAATTACGAGCCGCCACAGAACTCTTGACCGATACTCAAAAAATAATTTCAGACGTGGCTGATATTGTCAAACGTGACGAAGTAAACGTAGATACGAAATCATTTCTCACCTTGTTGAAAAAACTGGGTGAGACAGTGTCAGCCATCCCGTTCTATTCAAGCAAACAATAATCTGTTGACGCTGCTACCGGTCAGTGAATTTCTGGCACATTGAAAGCAAACTTGACGGAACTTCCGGCCAATGATTTTTTAAATTATATCTGATTTTTTTCCAGAGACCCACTTCATCAAAAAGTAATATTCATTCAAGGCGGGGGACATATCCAATGCCAGGATAGCCCTCCACCCGCCTCTGGGAGCCGATTCTTAGCTGTCTCCCACGACTGATGTCCATCAAGAACGCCGCTAAATATTTCGGGAGGTATCCCGTGAAGATCAGAAAAGAAGGTTTCCTGTTCTGATGTTGACAGCCATCCAGAAAAATAGTATTCCCCTTCACGGGGGGTTATGTATGAAGGGTGGTATCTATTCGGATGAAAAGTGTCCGGCGTGTGGGTCTCATTTCATTGATAATCATCTTACGGCTCTCATGTGTCCTGCACATCCAAGGATCAGAGCGTCTTCCTTTAAGGTAAAATTCGGCGAAATAACAAAACGCTTCCGTTCGTATGAGGACGCAACCCGCTTTCTTAATGGCCTCAGATTCAAGACAGATGAGCACACCTTTGATCCCAGAGACTACAAGCGCGACAATCCCCTGTCTTTTTCTAATATGTCCAGAAAATGGCTAGAATACAAGAAATCAGAAGTACGTCCTAATTCGTATAGCTCCATCTCGAACCATATTGATAAAGCCAGGACATATTTCAACCATATGAACGTCAAGGATATCCGGTATGGGAACTTTGAGGACTTTATTAAAAGCCTTCCGCAGGCTGACAAAACGAAGCACAATATCCTTTCAACACTTCATTCATTTTTCATATGGCTGAAACGGCGACAGGAAATAAACGAACTACCTGAGTTTCCCACTGTGGATTTTGACCTCGGATACCGGCGCACCGTTGACAAGGCAACACAGATCAGCATTATTGAGGAAGTAAAAAGGATCGCCCCAGAAGAAAAAACCTATATTGGCATCCTGCTATTATCTACCTACTTCTCCGTCCGTCCTAATGAAATGAGATTACTTAAAGAGGGCAACATTGATTTAGGAAACGGTTATCTTTATATCCCATCGGATGAGTCAAAAACAGAATATAAGTCCATACCATTAATCCGTGAAGATGTTGAACTGTTCAAGCGGTTTAAAATGTCACCCTTCCCTGGAACCCCATTTTTCCGGCATGAAAATGGGCAGATATTCGGCAAGAACCACTTTTACAAGTATTGGAAACGGGCTTGTAAGAATCTTGGAATTGAAGGGGTTGATCTTTACGGTGGTACAAAGCATTCATCAGCACGGGCGTTAAGGCGTGTTCATTCACCCGAAGAGATACAACGTGCCATGATGACAAAGAGCAATAAGGCATTTGAGCGGTATTATAAAATTGAGTCAGAAGATGCTCGAATGGTGTATCAGAGCAACAGGGCGGCCGTGGTTTCGATAAAGAAAACGGAGAGTCAAAATTGACCCTGTATTGACACCGCTTTTTATGCCCCCTAAAATGACATTATGCTTGAAATTACTTAGAAAAAATGGGGTGAGTGAAGGGATTCGAACCCTCGACCTCCGGGGCCACAACCCGGCACTCTAACCATCTGAGCTACACCCACCATCTATCTCTCGTACGCCTGCGGGATCCGAACCTAGGAACAAAGGATCAGAAGTCCCTCACAAGAAATGATAGCCAAAAATCCCGAAACCCTCGCAATGCTTGATTTTGCTGGCTATTTAACACAAAAAATCTTGAGTGTCTATCTTTTTTCAAGAAGATTCAGGATCGTGGGAAAAGCTACCGGGCTGGCCGTTTGCAGGCATTCTGACGTTAGCCATAGGTGACAAGACGCACAGAAATGCCTTCTTCTGTCTTTCAGGCGGAGATTGAGATACGGCGTGCCTTTTTGGCAAAAAAACCGAGTTATTATCTTCAAAAAAAAGTAATGCTGATTTCATCATATCTCTGCGATTCCCATTTAAAGTCTACAATGAAAATAAAGGATGGCAGCTTGTGGAGTACAAGGAAGCTAGTGGTAAATAGGGAAACGGTGACTTCACAAATTCTCATACTCCATATCCTGATGGATGAAGATTGCTAGTTGAACCAATCGGTCTTTATCTAATTAATGAAAGATCAAACTTGATTACAACACTTTCAGGCCACGGGTCCTTGAATTACTATCTTCTGAAGTCATTAAAGGCGTACTTGAATTGGGAAACAAGAAATGGCAGAATTCTAGCTTAACATGTGGTACATATGTCGGGGGCAGGTTATCATTTTTATCGATAGCCGGGTTCAAGATTCTTACATGATGAACAAATATTTATATAATTAGACTAAGCTAGATGCTTGTCACGGAGTGAAATCCATGAGGGCAGGAAGAGAAAGAGGTTTGGTGATTGCAGGCGGTATTGTTCTCCTGATCATAATAGCTGCGATTGTGACTGTCCTCCTAATCGATGTCAATTCCTACAAGTCAAAGATCGAAACCGTTGCCTCCGAGGCGACAGGCCTAGATGTTAGCATCAAGGGCAGGATGGGGCTCGTTTTCTTTCCCCTTGGCATATCGGCAAAAGATATCCATGTCGCAAATAGCGGGAGCGAAATCCTATCCCTTGAAAACCTCAAGCTGCGGGCGGAACTGATACCACTGCTCAAGAAGCAACTTAAAATCACCGCTTGCGAATTTGTCAAGCCGTCCGTCACTATCGAGAAGGACGCCGATGGCAAATACAATTTTGAAAGTACTAAAAAAATATCGACGATGGGGTGGCCGGGAACAGCTTCTGGTTTGAATGAGCTCAAACTGTCCAAAGGGGCTCTTGTCTATCTCGACAAGAAGACCGGCGAGAAAACCGAGTTCAACGGAATCAACATGGCTACCAGCAATCTCTCAATGGGGGATACCTCAGGAAGCATTGTTAAGAACGTTTCATTCACGGGAAGCTTCGAGTGCAAGGAACTACTGCAAAAGGATCTCAGAATCGAGAACCTCAAGGGTCCCATGAAGGCTGATAAGGGAGTATTCTCTCTCAAACCCCTTGTTATGGATGCCTTTGGCGGCAAGGGTGAAGGAGATTTCACGGCAGACGAGTCGCCAGCCGAGCCTACCCGTACGGTCAATCTGACGGTATCTAAGCTGGACTTCGAAAAACTTGAGAAGTTCTTCGGCACAAGAAAGGTAATCGGCGGAAAGGGTGATCTTTCGGTCTCCTTGACAGTAAAAGAAAAGGGACATCGGAATCTGATGAGCAGTCTGAATGGCACTTTCGCCCTCCGGGGCGATAACCTCGTCACTTATACTATGGACCTCGATAAGGTCCTCTCAGCGTATAAAGAGACCCAGCAGTTCCACCTCATCGACCTCGGCGCTTACTTCATTTCCGGTCCTCTCGGTGCCGTTGCGCTAAAAGGTTACCGTTATGGAGAGCTTTACTACGAGACCCAAGGAGGTAATGGCACCATCACGCAATTTATCTCTCACTGGACGATAAAGAATGGTAAAGCCGATGCTACGGACTGTGCCCTCGCGACGCACCATCATCGAGTTGCTCTTAAAGGCAGTCTTGATCTTGTTAGAAGACGATATGACAATGTAACGGTGGCGATGCTCGATGACAAGGGATGCGCAATGTTTAAGCAATCCATCAGCGGTTCCTTCGGCAGCCCACAAATCGGCACGGTGAGTGCGATCGAGTCCCTTGTCGAGCCAATCCTAGGTCTTTACGAGGAGGCAAAACGTTTTGTTCAAGGGGGCAAATGCGAGGTCTTCTATAACGGTTCAGTGCAGCAACCCCACTGACCGGCTTCCAGTGCAAATATAGAATTCAACCGCAAAGACTTCGGCATGTTAAGGGTCCTATTGATGCCATCAATTACTTCAAGCTACTGAGAAAAAAATGATGTCCATGCCCTCATAATGGAAGTCATTCGGTTTTATTGACCGCACTTCTGATAAAGAAGAAAGATTTTACCCTTATTACCTCTTAGATATGATGTCGCTGGAATTACAAATTACTGGTTTTTGAACATCACCAAACCGACGGAAATGGTATCAAGTCCTCAGAATTGATTTTTTGGAAAGATAGCGATCACAAATAGAAAGGTCTACGTCTATAAAGAAGGCAGTTGCGCCGCTTCTCCCTCTACTACTCTTTATTCCGAAGTAATCTTGAATATCGAAGATTATGGTTCTTTTGTTCTACCCGACACATATTATAGAGGGTAAAAATGTTTAACTTCTTGCCTCCTACTTTCTATGTTCTTCGCCCATTCCTCCGTGTCCTTGAGACTGTTGATGTTGTTGCTGCATCCGCGGCTGTCTTTGTCGTTCTTGTCGCTGTTGTCTTTGAACTTGCTGATGTTGTCGAACTTCAGGCCTTTGTTGGTATAGTGTCTGTCTTTGTTGTCGTAATACCTGAGTCTGTCGTTGTGGTTTAGGTGTATAACCCTGAACACCCCAAGTCCTGTTCTTCTCCCAATATCGGTTACTCTGCCAGCTCTTCCAATT
>Ga0335081_10008673_pt1 | contig 16311 bp, 11 predicted proteins | sample Lox_Sample_35_FD_206713 | JGI IMG/M metagenome (GOLD analysis project Ga0335081, IMG submission 206713) | Soil microbial communities from Loxahatchee National Wildlife Refuge, Florida, United States - Lox_Sample_3.5 | ecosystem: Environmental > Terrestrial > Soil > Wetlands | place: USA... | reverse complement strand
ACCCGTTTGGGTGGGCCGAAGGCCCATGGAGACGCGGCTGAAGCCGTACCCTTTCAAAGCGTCGAATTGTCCGGCGAGACCCTCAATGTCACACGACCTCGTGTTTTCGCAGCCTCTGCTCCCATTTCCCTATCCAGCAAAGTCTATGGAAAAGAGGTCGCGGACCGGTGGGAAGTCGGTTTCCCTCAGGGGCTAAAGCCCGGGAATCATTTTTGGGGGACAATTCGCATACGGGCTTCAAGCCCGTACCTTCCCTGCCGGCGCCATCTCCAAGAGCTGTTCGACGGCCTTGCCTTGATACACTTTTCTTTGGAGTTTTCGGAAACATCCTGCGCTGACCGGCCGCGGAATATTTCGCGCGCCGCCGCCCCGAGAACCGGAGCGGCTCTTGCCGGTTGCGCGAATACCCTGGACGACGTGACGACAAATCCATTCAACCCTTCGATTTTCTGAAAGAACCGTTCCGCGCCTCGGATGGGCGGAGCGGGGAGGATGCATGCGGCGGTTGCTGACGCTTTTTTCCTTGCTGTGCCTGGCCATCCCGGCTGGGATCTCGGTTTCCGGCTGTACCCGCAACCCGGCGGCGAAGTACTGTAACGGCCTGGGATACGGGTTGAGAGTGACGGACGTAGCGACAATCAACCTGCAGCCGCAGACGACCGGCATTTCACTGGCGTTCGGGCAGGTGCAGCAGGTGGCCTCGCCGACGGCGAAGACCTGCAAGGGAGCATCGGCAAGCGTTTCCAAGTATACCTATGGCACCAGCAACAATCAGCTGGTAGACATCTCGCCCAGCGGCAACATCTGCGCCGGGACGTGGAACCGCAACACCGGTGGCGGCATTGCCGACTACACGTATTGCAACTACCCCAAGCCCACGCCCGACACCGGCGGGCTTCCTTACGGCACCGCATTCATTACGGCGTCGGCAAACGGAGTCACGTCGAACCCGGTAGAGGTCTATATTCACCCGCAGGTGACGAGTGTGGCCCTGGCCGGGCCGTCGCAATGTATTTCGCAAGGCCAGCAATACACATTCGCGAACGGCACACCGCGTCCTCTCGACGCGCAGGCGTGTTACTCAGGGCAGGGCGGAAAGCAATACGAACTGTGCGCCCCGGCGGGAACGACCACCTACCAGTGCAGGGATGGGCTTGCGCCGGGCGTGAAATCGCTGCCCACCTGCCCGTCTTCCATCGGAGCGCTCTCGTTCACGGTGGGCAATGCGGCCATTGCCACGATCAACAATGTGAATAACGAAATTACTGCCGAGCAGCCGGGCACTACGGTCATCACTGCCTCGGTGGCAGGGTCGGGATCGGCGGCCGGCTATTTTTCCACCTGCCCGCCCCAGTCGATCAAGGTGACGCTGCAGAATGGCGCCACCAGCGGCACCATTACGCAGGGCGTGCAACAGAGCCTGGTGACCACCGTTCTCGACACGAACGGCAAGCCGATCACCGGCGTCACGCTGGATTATCAATCGACCAATCCGCTCGACACTACGGTGGCCGCCGGCGGAGGCATCACCACGAACTTCCCCGGTACGGCTACGCTCTATGCGGTCTGCCAGCCCCCTACCTGCGATTCGTCGCCGATCAACGAAGTGGGGTTGTACGGCACGGGATTGTCGATCTCGTCGAACCCGGTGATCGTCACCACGCCGGGCACGGCCAGCGCCTTCATGTGGTTCGCGGCGCCGGGCAAGTCGCAGTACTTCGTGCCCCTGGAACTGCTCACCGGCACGCCCGGCTCGGCGGTGCGCCTGCCTTACGTGCCCAACTCCATGATCATGGACCAGCTGGGCACGAATCTCTATTTCGGCTCGGCGCACGAGCTGATGATTTATTCGACCACGAACAACGCGATCAGCAAGGAGGATCCCACCGTTCCCGGCTTGGTGCTGGCCGTGGCGCCCAATAACTCCTCCATTCTGATCAACGACCCCATACGCCGGGTTTTCTACATCTACTCGAGTTCGGGGATCGTTTCCTCCAGCTTCGGCGGCATCGGCAGCGGGGCCTCCTGGACGCCGGATTCGAAGACGCTGTACATCACCGACAGCGCGTCCCTGGGGCCGGGCCACAGTGACACCTTGTACGTGTACAACGCCAACTCCAACTGGAGCGCCTACGATCTGAGCGCATCGGGAGGAGCCAAGAACCTGGCCCTCACGGTTCCCGGCGTGGGCGCGTATTTCAGCGGCAGCCCCACGGTGGCGCACACCTGGTGCCCCACGGGAACGGCGGGCGGTGCGGGCCCGGCGGGGAACGCCTCGATCAGCGCCTACTATCCGCAGGCCGATTCGGTGCCCGCCCCCACCGACATTCTGACCGCGACCACCGATGGGCAACATATTCTGGGCGCGGCGCTTGGGACCGGCGGAATCGCGTTCTCCGATATCGGCTTTACTCAGCAGGATCGGGCGCAGTTCTCGGCGATTTGCCCACAAAGCGGAACGAGCCTGGGCGCTCTTACTCTCAGCCACACGCTTAACCAGACACAGATCGCGGTCAACGCGACGGCCGTTCACCAGATCGTCGCGTCGCCGCCGCCGACGTTGCTCAACGGCAGCACGTCGCAGGCGCCGAGCTTCGCCTTCCTCACCTACGACGGCACCACCGCAGGCGCAAATCTGCCATACTATGTGCCGAACAGCGATCCCAGCGCGCTGGGCACCGTGGGTTATGTCGCATTGAAGGGCGCGTCCGGCATTACCGCGCCGGTCGCGGGCGCCTTCAGTCCCGATAACACCTTGTTCTTTGTCTCCACCGCCGGCGACAACAAGATCCATTACATTGACATTCCAACTTCCGCCAAGGCAGTTCCAACGGATACCCAGCAGATCAGCCCGAAGCTGCCGGCGTGCGTTCCGCAGTCAGCAACGGACCCGTACTGCACCAACCCGCTCGATACGCCTAAAGGCAGCCTGACGCCGGCGACAGTGATCGCAGTGAAGCCGCGGTCGAAGACATAACGAGGCTGCAACTCAGCCCGGCCGAACTCCTGATTCGCAGGCAGGAGTCATTTGTATCGAGCCGCGGATGTGCGAAAAGGGTGGGGCACCTATTATCCCAGGTCCGAAAACACGGACCTGGGGCACCCACTTTTTCATCTATTCGGGTGGACCGACGGCCCATGGAGACACGACTGAAGTCGTGCCCTGTTACAAAGCCTGTTCTGAAGAGTCTTTCCGCAGCCTTTGAAGCCCGTACTTCCCTCCCGGCCGGCTACGTCCTCGGTTTGTGATTTCTGCACGTTAGAATCGAACCATGATCAAGGGAATCTCCTTTCTGCGCCCCGCCGGAGGCGCCGAAGCCTTCGAGCGCCTCGCGAATTTCTTCGCGGCGTTGGGCTTTGCGCCCGGCAAGGGATGGAGCGAGGAGGGCAGTCGAGGAGCGTCCTTTGTCGCTCCGCTGGGCAAGCTGGAACTGGTCGATGGCCGATTCCCGCCTACCGGCGACATCGTCGTCGAGGTGACGTCGCTCGATGCCGTTTACCAGGCCGCCGAGGCGTGGCTGCGCGCGCAAGGCGCGGACCCCGCCGCGCGGCTGAAGCCGATCGCAGAGACGAGTTGGAAATCGCGCCTGTTCACCGTCGAGCCTGAACCTGGATTCGCGCTCTCCTTCTGGGCGTGGACGGATCCGCTGCGCGCCAAGCCGGTCGCCGTCGAAGGCGACCTTTCGGCCGCGGGAATGAAGTTCGCCATCGTGGTGGCGCGGTGGAATGCCGTCATCACCGATCGCCTGCTCGATGGCGCGCTGGACGCGCTGCTGCGCAGCGGCGCGCAACGAAGGCACATCGAGGTGGTGCGCGTTCCCGGAGCGTGGGAGATTCCCGCCGCCGCGCGCACGCTGGCCGATCGCGGCAATCTCGATGCCGTGGTTACGCTCGGCTGCCTGCTGCGCGGCGAAACCGCGCACTACGAGGCCATCTACAACGAGGTGGCGCGCGGCATCGGCCAGTCGCAACAGGAAACCGGAATTCCCCACAGCTTTGGCGTGTTGACCTGCGAAAACCTTGAGCAGGCGCTCAATCGCGCGGGCATCAAGGCAGGCAACAAGGGCTACGAGGCCGCGGTGGCCGCCATCGAGATGGTGAGCCTGCGACGCAAGCTGATCGAAAGCGGCCACGCTTGAGCTCCGGACGGCGCAAATCGCGCGAACTCACCATGCAGATGCTCTTCCAGGCGGATGTCGGCAAGCAGACGCCCGAGGAGGTGCGTGCGACGTTCTGGAGATCGGGCGTCGAAGCCGAACCGGAAGTGCGCGGCTTTGCCGAAGATCTGTTTCGCGCCGCAACCGCTCACCGCGACGAGATCGACCGGCTCATCGCGCAATACTCCAAGCACTGGCGGCTGGAGCGGATGCCGGCCGTGGATCGCAATTTGTTGCGCATGGCCGTGGGCGAGATGCTGGGCTTCAAGGCGACGCCTTTTCCCATTGTGATCAATGAAGCGCTGGAGATCGCCCGCCGCTTCTGCGCGCCGGAGTCGATCAACTTTCTGAACGGGATTCTCGATGCCATTGCGCGCAGCCTGTTGCTGAAGTAGATTGCGGTCCCTGGACCCTGGACCCTCGTTCTCGCGAAGAGAAATCAAGCCGGCTGATATTCTGGAAGAGTGATCCCGTTCACCCAAGGCAAGGGCCATGCAGCCATGGTCCTTTTGTTGGCTCTGTCGGTGACGGCGTGCCGCAAGGAGGAGCAGGCGGTTGAGGGCGTGGCCAGGAATGCGGCCAACGCGCAGCGCCAGGCCCAGGCCGCCGCGACGGAGATCGACCGCCAGCGCGCGGCGCTGGCGCAGATTCCGCTGCCCACCAAGAGCCTTTACGTCGACGTGCGCCAGCCGAACGCGTGGGCCAATCCGTTCCTCTCAGTGAATGCCGACACGATCGACCTGCGCATCCTGTTGGCCGATGCCAATCCGAGCCCGGCAACTCAGGGAACGTTCCTGCGGCCCGAATCGGCGCGCCGGCAGGAGATCGAAATCCGGCCCGACAAGCTGGCCGATGCGCTGGTCGCGCTGCCGCAGGGCGCGTGGCAGTACGGACGCGTCGTCGCCATCGCGGAATCGCCGCTGGCGCGGCCCAAAGACCGGCCCCAGGTTCGCCGCAACGTCGAGGTCGCGATCCGGAAGCTGAACGATCTCGGCATCGTGGTTGAGGAATGGCCGTCGCGCTGACTCGCTGACCGGCTGCTCTGCTGAACCGCAGACCGCTGTCCTTCTTACCCGCTGACTCGCTAACCTGCTCGCCTGCCGACTTGCTGATTTGCAAACCGGCTGTCTTCGATGCCTTACCATTCCAGCGTGGGCCAATTTCAAATCCTCTCCAATCTTCCGCCGCTCGAGCACGAGGGCTTTGCCGCTCATCGCGATCTTGAGTTGCGCCTGAGAGCCGCAATTTCCGGCGACGTGCGCTTCGACCTCGGCTCGCGCGCGCTGTACGCCACCGATGCTTCCAACTACCGCCAGCTTCCCGTCGGCGTGGTGCTGCCGCGCAACGCCGCCGATGTGGAAGCCGCCCTGGCGGCGTGCCGCGCCACCGGAGCTGCGGTGCTGCCGCGCGGCGCCGGAACCAGCCTGTGCGGGCAGTGCACCAACGTCGCCGTGGTCTTCGACTATTCGCGGTACATGAACCGGCTCGACTCGATCGATCCGGACGCGAAGCTTGCGCGCGTCGAGCCGGGCATCGTGCTCGACCGGCTGCGCGACGCGGCCGAAGAGCACCATCTCACTTTCGCTCCCGATCCGGCCACGCATTCACGCTGCACGCTGGGCGGCATGATGGGCAACAACAGTTGCGGCGTGCACGCGCTGCTGGGCGGAAAGACTTCGGACAATGTCGAGTCGCTCGACGTGGTCCTCTACGACGGCACACGCATGACGGTGGGCCGCACCAGCGACGAGGAGCTCGAGGCGAAGATTCGCGCCGGAGGCCGCATCGGCAAAATCTACGATGGGCTCAAGAGCATCCGCGATCGCTATGCCCCGCTCATCCGCGAAAAGTTCCCCGACATTCCCCGGCGCGTCTCCGGCTACAACCTCGATCAGTTGCTTCCCGAAAACGGTTTTCACGTGGCGCGCGCCCTGGTGGGCTCGGAAGGCACATGCGTCAATATCGTCTCCGCCCAACTCAATCTCACCGCCAGCCCGCCGCATCGCGTGCTCACCGCGCTGGTCTTCGCGAATAAATTCGCGGCCGCAGACGTCGTGCCGCGGGTGCTCGAGCACAAGCCGATCGGTCTGGAAGGCTTCGACGGACTGATTCTCGAATTCATGCGCCGCAAAGGCATTGCGCCGCGCGATCTGCCGCTGCTGCCCGCGGGCGACGGATTCCTGCTCGTCGAAATGGGCACGTGGGATGCCGCCGAATCGCAGGCCAAGGCCGAAGCGCTGGCGCGCGACGCGCAATCGTGGCCGGAGGCTCCCACCGCGCGCGTCTTCAACGAGGACGAAGCGGCGCGGGTGTGGCGCGTGCGCGAGTCGGCGCTCGGCGCTACGGTTTTTGTCCCCGGCGAGCCCGAAGGCTGGGAGGGTTGGGAGGACGCCGGCGTGCCTCCCGAAAAACTCGGAGGCTATCTGCGCGGACTGTTTGCGCTGATGGATGAATACGGCTATCGCAGCGCGCTGTATGGGCACTACGGACAGGGCTGCGTTCACTTGCGCATCAACTTCGACCTGCGCACGCCAGAGGGGATCCGCGACTTCCGCGAATTCCTCGATCGCGCCACCGATCTTGTGATTCACTTCGGTGGTTCGATCTCCGGCGAGCACGGCGACGGCCAGGCGCGAGGCGCGCTGTTGCCCAAGATGTTCGGGCCGGAGCTGATGCGCGCCTTCGGCGAATTCAAGGCTCTGTGGGACCCCGACAACCGCATGAATCCCGGCAAAATGATCGATGCGGTGCGCGTCTACGACCCGGCCGAAAAGCTGCGCTTCGGGCCGGATGGCTTTGGCACCGTGAGCAGCACGTCTGCGAAGCCGAAAACGGAGGAATTCTTCGCCTTCACCCGCGACGACGGTTCGTTCGAGCGCGCCGCCGAGCGTTGCGTGGGCGTGGGCGCCTGCCGCAAAACCGACAGCGGCGTGATGTGCCCGAGCTATCGCGCCACGCAGGACGAGAAGCATTCCACGCGCGGCCGGGCTCATCTGCTGTGGGAGATGCTGGCCGGCGACCTGCGCGAGGAAGGATTCAAAAGCCATGCCGTACACGAGGCGCTGGACCTTTGCCTGAGCTGCAAAGCCTGCAAGACTGAGTGCCCGGTGCAGGTGGATCTGGCCGCGTACAAAGCGGAGTTCCTCTTTCAGCACTACAAGGGCCACATGCGTCCGCTGCAGCACTATGTTTTCGGCTTTGCCGACAAGATGGCGCGCTGGGGCTCGATGGCGCCGGGCCTCGCCAACGGATTCCTCACAGGACCTGCGACCGCGCCGCTCGTCAAGCGCATGGCGGGCATTGCGCGGGAGCGCAGGCTTCCGCGACTCGCGACCGAGAATTATCGACGCATTCGCGCCCAGGTCCGAAATGCCGGCGGGTTACCGGGACGGCCGGTGCTCCTGTGGGCGGACACGTGGAACAACTACTATCATCCCGGCACGCTTTCCGCTGCCGAGACGGTTCTTACCGAGGCCGGATTTGCCGTCGAAATTCCCAAAACGCATCTTTGCTGCGGGCGGCCGCTCTACGACTTCGGCCTTCTAAGGCAGGCGCGGGCATATCTCACCAGGATTCTCGAGGAGCTAGGTCCGCGGATCGATGCCGGCCTGCCCTTCATCTTCCTTGAGCCGAGCTGCGCCAGTGTCTTCAAGGATGAACTCCTCGAGCTTCATCCAAAAAATGAACGCGCGGAGCGCCTCAGCCGGCAAACCTGGCTGCTGGCCGACTGGCTGGCAGAAAATGCTCCGGAGTTTGCAGCCGGCCGCCTCGAGGGCGTGCATGTGCTTGTCCATGGCCATTGTCACCACAAGGCAATCTTCGGCGGCCCGGTGAACGAGATGGCGCTGTTGCGGCGGGCCGGCGCGATTGTGGAGCCGATCAAGGCCGGGTGCTGCGGCATGGCCGGGCCCTTCGGCTTCGAGGCGGATAAATACGAAGTCTCGAAGGCAATTGCCGGTGATGGCTTGCTGCCCGCCGTCGAGTCGGCCGGGCCGATGACGATGATCCTCGCCGACGGCTTCAGTTGCCGCGAGCAGATCGCGCACTTCGCGCATCGGCCCGCGCTGCATTTCGCTGAGGCGCTGGCACGCAGCTGCGGCTGCGGGGGCTGACGCGTTCGATGTCGCTCGGCAAAAGATTATGAAACATAAGCATTTGCACGCTCGATTGCTTATAAATCCCATGAATTTGCCGCAACCTTCGAGGAAAAAAGGGTGTCTAACCCTTCAAAGGGAACCGTAGGTTAATTCGTTCCCCCTGGGATCCTGCAAACCACTTTCGATTCCTCGAGGTCTGGAATGTCTCTGTCGCGTTGGATGACTCTTCTGGGAGCGCTGTCTTTTGTTGCTGTTGGCTCCGCGTATAGTCAGTCGGATTCCGGTCATAACTCCCCCACCACAATTGCTGCCAACGAGTCCAGTTCAAGTTCGCCCGTGGTTTTTGCCAGTGAGGATTCGCCTTCACCCGCACTTGACGAGAGCGCGCTGCCTGCGGCGCCGGCGCCTTCAGCAGGGGCTGCGGCGGGCCAGAGCAATGCCGGCAATGCCAGCAATACGGGCCTCAAAAGTCACCTTGCGTTCGAGGGCGGCTTCGGCGCCAATGCGCCGGCCGGAGGCGGTCAGAAAAACTACATCACCTGGGGATATAACCTGACCGTGGGCGGCGGCTATCAATTCAACAACCACTTGTCGGCGCTGCTCGAGTATCAGTTCATCCGCGACAAATTGCCCGGCAAGTTGATCGCCGAAACCGGCGCGCAGGGTGGCAACGCGCACATCTGGTCGTTCACCATCGACCCGGTTTTCGATCTCGTCCCCAAGGCCAGCAACGATCTTTACGTGACCGGCGGCGGCGGCTTCTACCGCAAGGTGACGAACTTCACCGACCCCGAACCGTCGGAGTTCTGCACGTATTTTTACTGCGGAGTCGGATACGTCAACCAGACCGTGGGTCATTTCTCCAGCAACCAGGGTGGCTGGAGCATCGGCGGCGGCTATATCCACCGTATGGGCGGCATGTATGGCGACAGCCGAATGAAGCTCTTCGCCGAAGTCCGCTACCTGGACGTGCTGACGCCTGCCGTCACCACCGAGCCCAACGGCCTGGGGAAGACGGCCGTCGCAGCCGACACCAAGCTGATTCCCATCACGCTCGGCGTGCGCTGGTAGAACCGCGATTCACGCTTCAATTGGGTGCCCCAGGTCCGTGTGTTCGGACCTGGGATTGGCATAAGCCCTCGGGAGGCGGCATCACAATATTCCCAGGATCCAAAGCCGCAGCAGCCCTCCCGCCATCACTCCTGCCGGAGTGATCGCGACCAGCGTGAGCTGGTACCAGACGGGTTGCTTTCCGCGCGCCTGCAGCGCGCTCAGCGCAGCCAGCACCAGCACGATGATGGCGAGCGCCAAGACCAGAATGAGCGGATTCGCCGAAGGCATCAGCGCTGTGACGTAGCCGCCGGCAATGGCTGCCGCGAATGAGTATCCGATGTTGATGGCGATGTAAACCGGCCGCGGATGGCCCTCCTCGGCGACCCACTGTGGCGCGAATCGCGCCAGCAGGGCGGTAAGCGCTCCGACGAGCACGGCCATGGTGAGAAAGCCCGCCAGCAGCGCCAGAAACGTGCGCAGCACTACCACGGCTTCGCCTCGTTTTCTGTCGGCATGCCCACTTCGCCTTTTTCGATCCGATCAAGAAAGACGCGCGCCAGCCTGCGCTCGCCGGGATCGCTCTCGCCGTGAATACTGCACAGATCGAGGAACTCGTCGCAGAGCGCGTCGCGTTCGCCGGCCTGCGCGAGAATTGGTTGCAGCGCCACGGCCAGTTCGCGAAGGCGCTCGGCCTCAGGCCAGTCGGAATTCTCTTCGGTGGCTGCGGTGGCCGCAAATAGCCCGCGCCGCCCGCGCGCGCACTCCTCCAGACAGGCCTGGAGCTGATCGCGGAAGGCGCCGGTGAGCGCATCGAACTGTTCGGAATCGATTTCGTCGCTTGGATCCATCGGTGTCCCTGAAATTGGCGGATGACCCACCCTATGCACGTCCGACGTTGCGGACGTGCATAGGGTGGGATTGCAGACGCCCCGTGCCCAATCCTCTCGCGCTCTTGCGAAAGGGTGGGACCGACTTACTTCTCCCGCATCGCCGCCTCCACCTCGTCGGCCGTGTGCGGCAGGGCGGCGTCGAGGTCGATCAGCTTGCCGTCGGGGCCGACCAGAAAATCGCACTCGATGCGCACGCCCAGCTTTTCTTCGGGAATGTAGACGCCGGGCTCGATGGTGAAGACCATGCCCGGCTTGAGCACGGCCGGGTAATCGGCCGGATCGTGCACATCGATGCCCACCATGTGCCCGAGCCCATGCAGCCAGTATCTGCCGAGCGGCTCGCCGTGCAGGTCCTTGCCGTGGGTGTTGATGTAGTTGTAGGCCGCGGTGTCGAGCGAATTGGGATCTTTGCGGTCGCGGTCGTTGATCGTCGACTTGCCGGCGACGAACGCATCGATGGCCGCCTGCTGCGCTCCCAGCACCACGTTGTAGATTTCGCGCTGGCGGGGAGTGAATCGGCCGTTCGCCGGAACGGTGCGCGTGATGTCGGAGGCGTACATCGAATATTCGCAGGCCGCATCGATCACCACGATGTCGCCGTCCTCGATGGTGCGCGAATTCTCTGAATAGTGAAGAATCGTCGAATCAATGCCCGAGCCGACGATGGGGAAATAGGCGGGGCGCTCGCATCCGTGTTCATACCACACCGCAGTCATTTTGCCGGCGACGGTGCGTTCGGTCACTCCGGGCTTTACCGACCGCATCATGACACGCTGCGCGTCGATCGAAGCATCGGTGGCTTTCTTCAGCAGATCGATCTCGCCGAATTCCTTTACTTCACGCAGTTCCATCGTGAGACGAGCGGCGTCACCGGGCGGGGGCACGCCTTTGGCGCCGAGTGTCGCCGCGGTCCAATCGAGCAACGCCCTGGCTTGTGCATTGTCCGGCTGCGCCCACAGATGGCGTGCCAGGCGGTAATCCGCAGCGATGAGCCGGCTGAGCTCCGCGGGCAGCTCGGTCAACGGCTGCACCTCGTCCACGCCCGTGGCCTGCGTCACTCCGGGAGAGGCGGCGTCGAGCTTCGCCCCGGTGTATTTCTCCATGGCGAGATTGCGAGTGGGTAGGAACAACACTTCCTTGTACGGCCGCGCCACCGGCTCCTTCGCCTCGTCGACGATCAGCAGCGCCGCACCCGGCTCATTCCAGCCGGTCAGGTAATAGAAGTCCGAATCCTGGCGATAGGGATCGAAATCGACCTCGGACTCTTCGGCGGCAAACAGAACGGCGATGCCGCCATGGAGCTTGGCCGCCAATGCCACGCGGCGCGCGTGGTAGGCCGAGGCCGGCTGTTTTTCGAGAGCGTTCAGAGCGGGGACGAGCGTCATGGCCGCGAGCAAGGCAAGGAGCAGATTCCGCACGGATTTCATACTGCTATTGTCTTCTTCCACCTCGCGGGCGTGCAAAGTAAAAACCTGTCATTTCTTCTCCAGGGCGTATTCCATCGACCAGATGGAGCAGGGGCGCATGTACATGCTGGCGCGGTAGTAGCCGTGAGCGTCGTATGCCTCCGGGGTGCGGAAGAAATAGCCGCGATCGCGCCAGACCACATTGTTGACACCCTTGGCGGTTGCAAAGCCCTCGCCGCTCATGCCTTCGGCGATCATTTCGCTGGCCACAGCGAAAGTGGCGCCGGTCCACACTTCTTCGACCTGGTCGTTGTTGTGCAACAACCCTCCTTCAGGCCCGATGCCATTGATGGCGCCCATCTCGCCATGGGCAAATTTGCGCACGTTCAGGTCGTAGACTTTGCGCATCGCGGACCGGCGCATATTCCTGGGCACCAAGTCGCCCAGTCCAGTAAGGTCCGCGTACCATTGGCCGGCGAGTTGCTCGGCCATTACCGCATCGTTGTCCGAGCCTTTCACGGCATAACGAAAGTAGTCGCCGGTCCACAGCTTTCGTATGAAAGCGGTCGAAGCACGCTGCTCGAGCTTGTCGTACTCGTCGGCCGTGTTCTGCTCGCCAAGTTTCTCCGCGATGCGCGCCGTGGCCTTGAGCGCGGCGAGGTAGAGACTGCCGGAGTAGGCGCTCTCGCCGCTCGCGATCCAGTCGTCGTAGGTCTGGTCGGGGAAGCCTCCGTTCTCGATCAGCCCGTCGCCGTCGGTGTCGTACTGCTTCAAACGCTCCATGGCCAGCTCCACGGCGCTCCAACTGGAGCGGAGAAACGCGCCGTCGCTGGCTCCGGTGAGCGCGTAGTCGCGCCAGATCATCAGCACGTATTTTGAATTGAGGTCGCGCCAGTTGGAGACGTCCTGGTAGTTGTACTGGTTTGGGTTGGCGACCGGATCTTCGTAAGGCGAGCCCAGGTCGTGCGGCACAGCTCCCGGAACCTTGCGCGTGAACTCGACGGGCTGATGCTCGCGAAAGCTCTTCCAGCCCCAGACATATTGCTGGGAATTCGACTCCGGGATGGTCTTGGTGTACTCGCGCATCACCCGCTTTTCGATCTCCGGCCAGAAACGCAGCAGCGCCCAGGAGCCGTAAAAACGCACGTCGAGCGAGCCATAGAACGGATAGTCGAAGCATTCCATGTACGTGAAGCTGTCCTGCGCGGAATCGGCGGTACGTGCTGTGTCGCCCGCCTTTTCATAGCCCCATAGCGTTCCGCCGTCGGCAATAAAGTACAGCTCATTAAAGAGCTCGGCGCGGTACCAGGCCGGTTTATGCTCGTCATCCACGATCGGCTTTTGCCAGGCGTCGATGGTTCTGCTCCACTCCTCCTGGTGCTCGAGCGCCACCCGCGCGATCTCCCAGGCGTGTGTGCCTTCGGTGCCGAAGAAGTGCGTGTAGTGCCGGTACCACTTGCGCCCGCCGCCGAATTGAACGATGGGAAGATCCCAGCTCAGCGCCATGGGAATCACCCGGCTTTCATGGGGCGCGAGCGTGAAGCGCACGGCGATGGCGCCGGCAAAGATGTCGCCGCTGGAGGCGACCGGCGGCGCGACGTTCGGCAGGCGACCATCCTTCGCGAACGGGCGCCATACTTCGGAGCCATCCCCCATCCCGGCGTAAGTCGCAAGATACGTGACCTCGGCGTTGGCCCCCGGCAACGCGGCAATGGCGAATTGCCCATCCCATTCCTCGTTGACCGGGCCCTGGCGAATGCGATCGAAGACAATGCCGCTCGCTTCGCCGGCGGATGTCTGTCCGGACACATAGCGATCGATGTTCTGCTGATTCAGAGCGCCGTCGAAGGTACGCAGGCCGTCGCGAAACCATCCGATCATGTTGGTCCATGAAAAGAGGATGGAGACTGCCAGCGGTCTCGCCGAGGGATTCTCGGCGGTCCAGCGGTAGACCGCGGCGGGGTAGCTCGTCTCCTTGTAATTGTCGGGCAATACCGGCGAAAACTGCTCGAGCGTCAGCTTCACGGGCAGCGCTCTGGTTCCGTAGGCGAACCAGCTCCTGGGATAAAGCGCCGCATACTCGCCGTCTCCGGCCGGGTAACCCCAGTTCCAGCTGCCGAGAGCCCCGCTGACGGGCTTGCCGACCGCGAGCGCCATGGCCACCGGCGAGCCGCCCTCGGGCTGCGCGAAAACAGCGAACTGGTTGGCGGGAACGTTTTCGTACTTATGGATGCCGGCTTTCAGATGCCAGCGTTCGAAAGTTCCGCGATAGCTGCGCGAGAAGGTTCCCGCGCCGATGCCGCCAACCGGCGCGCCCTGCCAATAGCCGTCGTCGATGTTCGAGGAGCCTAACTCGGGCTTATGGCCGCCGGGATTGGCGACCGGCGTGCCGATGGGGATGCGCCAGGCCGCGGTCGGAATGGCGCTCTGGGCAACGGCCATTGCAGCGCAAAAGAGGAGCGGCGCTCCGTAAAGAGTAAAACGGTTTAATTGCATGGATTCGGCACTCAGTGTGCGAAGCAAACCCATCATACAGTCCGGCGCTCAGGGCCGGGAACGGCCACGAAATCCTCGTTCAACCGGCCGCGCGCAGCGATATACTTTGAGCACTTTTCCTTGCTGTTCTTTTGGCTCCCAGGGAGAGACAAATCTTGAAGAAATCGACCCGGCGCTGGGCCTACGCTGCGTGGCTTGTTCTCATTGGCGCCTACGCGCTGATTCATGCCCTGCACCTGCGCGCCGATTTCCCCAATCACTCGCCGTGGATCTCCGACTGGGCCAAGTACACCGACGAAGGCTGGTACGCCAACGCCGCCGTTCGCGCGCATTTGTTCGGCAACTGGTACCGGCCGGGAGACTTCAACCCGGCGGTGGCTCTGCCCGTGTGGCCGTTTCTCGAGTGGTTGTTGTTCTTCTTCACCGGCGTGACGATTCAGGCGGCGCGCGGGCTGGCCGTCGCGGTTTTCTTCATGAATCTGCTTCTGAGCTACTGGTTGCTGCGCGACCGCGGCCCGCGCTGGATGGCCTTGCTGGCTCTCACGCTGCTGGTGACGAGCCCTTTCCTTTACGGCTTCAGCCGGCTCGCGATCCTGGAACCTCTGCTGACCGCACTTGCGCTGGCTGCGCTGAATCTGGCCTTGCGGCTGCCACGGTTTCGAAGGCGCACTCTTGTCTCGATCGGCATCGGCCTGCTTTTTGCGCTCATGCTGCTGACCAAAACCACAGGCCTGTTTCTGTTGCCGGCGCTGCTGTGGGCAATCCTGTTTCCGCTCAGGAACGAGCGCGCATCGGCTCTGCGCTGCGCCTTCGTCGCGATGGCCGGCGCCGTCGCCGCCTATGGAACCTGGACCGGCCTTGTGCTCCGGCTGGGATTCTGGACCGATTACATCTATCTCTTTCGGGTAAACAGCTATCCCAAGCCGGAGCGTTGGAATTGGCCGGTGATCAGCTTCTGGTGGTCGATTCACGGATGCCAGTGGATCGACCGCATCCTGGCTCCGCTGGCTGGACTGCTCGTCGCCGCCGCCATTGCCGGCGCTACCGTGTTCGCAAAGAGGAGCCCCTGGGCGCGGGACTTCCTGCTCGATCCTGCGGTGGGGATTTCGCTCTGGGCGGTGGCAGGATGCGTCCTCTTCATGACCTACCAGAATCATCCACAGCCACGCTACTATGCCCCAGCCGCATTCTTCTGCATCTGCCTAGTGGCCAAAGGCATCGAGGGCCTGGTTCGCGCAGAGGGTCTATGGCGGGGCCTGGGCATGTGCGCGGCCGCAGCCGCGGTCATCGCCGTAGCCATCAACGGCCTGTGGTGCGCCAGCTTCGCTGCGCATCCGCAATACACGTTCGTCACGGCCGCCGAGCGCGTCGCAAGATATATCGATGAGCACTCCAGCGGGAACCGGCTGCTGCTTTCGATCAGCGACGACGAACTCAGCCTGGCGGCCCATGTGCCGGCCATTTGCGACGACTTCGGCACCCAGGACCTGCCCGAAAAAATCGCCGACTACAAGCCCGGCTGGTTCGCCACCTGGAACGACATCGATCCCGGCACCCTCCAGGATATCCATACTCGTTATTCGGTGGAGCAGGTGGCCGGTTTCCGCGCCTTCGATGATCCCGAACGCAATGTGCTAGTGCTCTTCAGACTGCATCCGCTGCCCAACGGCGAAGTGCGCGACCCGGAGAAGCAGAACCTCAATGTCGAGCTGCCCGGCGATACGATCTACATCGATGTGGACTAGGAAGACCAAGACCGGCGTTACTGTGTCCGTTTCGAGATCGCCCGAGGGTGGCCGATCTCTGATGGCAAGGCTGCTCTTACGGCCTGATGATCATCACCTCGGTAGCCTTGATCAGCGCCACCGCCGTGTCTCCTGCCTTGAGCGCCAGTTCGCGTGCGGCGTCGGCGGTAATGATCGCGGTGACGTGCTGGTTGCCGATGGCCAGAACGACCTTCGCCAGCAGGCCTTCCAGCGTGACTTCCACCACGGTTCCGCTGAGCTGGTTGCGTCCGCTGATTCGCGCCGCGCCTTTACGAACCGGCTCCGGGCCTAAGAAGGCGTAGAGGGCGTCAATGGGCACGCGATGATGCCCGCCCGGAGTTTTGACCGTGCGAATTCGTCCGGCTAGAATCCAGTGCTTCAGCGCCGGGTAGCTGATGCCGAGCCTGGCGGCGGCCTGGCGCGGCGTGAGCAGCGCGGGCGTGGCT
>Ga0335081_10008672_pt1 | contig 16312 bp, 9 predicted proteins | sample Lox_Sample_35_FD_206713 | JGI IMG/M metagenome (GOLD analysis project Ga0335081, IMG submission 206713) | Soil microbial communities from Loxahatchee National Wildlife Refuge, Florida, United States - Lox_Sample_3.5 | ecosystem: Environmental > Terrestrial > Soil > Wetlands | place: USA: Florida... | reverse complement strand
TCCCGCTGGGCGGCTACGTGCGGATCACGGGGATGAATCCGCACGAGGAGCTGAGCGAAGACCGCGAGATCCGAGAACTCGACGCGCAGGTCGAGCGACTGCGGGACGATGCCGCGGCGGATCCCGCTCGCGCTCAGGAGCTGAGAACCGAGGAGCAAGCGCTTACGGGGAGGATCTCGGACCTCCAGGCTCACGCCGATGCAATCCGCGGGCGGGCCTACTACAACCAGAAGGTCTGGAAGCGTATCGTCGTGATCCTCGCGGGTCCCGCAGTGAACCTGCTGATCGCGTTCGTGATCTTCTGGGCGATCGCGTTCTCGAACGGCCAGCAGGTCGCCAACACCACCGTTCAGACGGTGACGGCCAACGGGCCGTCGGCGGCGTACATCCGCCCCGGTGACAAGGTCATCTCGGTGGACGGCGTCAGCGGTTCCGAGGATGCGATCCGCAACCAGATCGGTACCCACCGCTGCGCCGGCACGCAGGTGAACAACTGTGTCGCGACAACCCCCGCCCGCGTTGTCATCAGCCGCGACGGCAAGCTGATGACGCTCGAGATCCGCCCGCGGTACAGCACCGCGTCCGGCGCGGACAGGCCGTTGCTCGGGCTCGACTTCGGCTCCACCCAGGAGCCGGTCGGCGTCGGCAAGGCGGCCTCGCTGTCGGTCAGCAACATGTGGTACGTCACCACCCGGACCGTGTCGGTCGTCGGGCGGATCTTCGAGCCACAGGAGCGCAAGCAGCTTCACAGCATCGTCTACGGCTACACCGCCACGCAGGAGTCGTTCGCCACCAGCACGACGCAGGCGTTCTACGTTCTCGGGCTGATCTCGCTTTCGCTGGCGATCATCAACCTGTTCCCGTTCCTGCCGCTCGACGGAGGCCACGTGTTCTGGGCCGTGGCGGAGAAGGTCAGGGGCAAGCGGATACCGTTCGAGGTCATGGAGCGGGCCGGCGTGGTCGGCTTCGTGCTGATCCTGCTGGTGTTCGTGATCGGCCTGAGCAACGACATCTCAACGCTGTCCGGCCCCGGCATCGGCCTGCGCTGACGCGCCCGCCGGCGTGCGGGCTGCTTCCGAGGGCCACGCACCTCGCTGATAGCGTTACGCCGCAACACCAGGCCCGGATAGAGGAGAAGCATGGAGAGCAGCAGCACGATCTCGCCGGCGGTCGGGCGAGCGGTCGACGCCCCGACGCTGACCGAAGCCCTGCGGCGCACCGCCGCCAACCACCCCGAGATCGTCGCGGTCCGCACGGTCGATGACAGCGTGTCGATCACGTGGTCGGAGCTGCTCCGCCGGGTCGAGGCGGTCGCGGGAGGCCTGGCCAAGCTCGGCGTGGGCCGGGGCGACACGGTCGCGATCATGCTCGGCAACCGCCCCGAGTTCCACATCGTCGACCTGGCCACGACGATGCTCGGCGCCACCCCGTTTTCGATCTACCTCACGTATCCGCCGCACGAGATCGAATACCTGGTCAACGACGCCCGCTCGAATGTGGCGATCGTGGAGCAGGCGTACCTGCAGACGATGCTCGAGGCGCGCAAGCACCTGCCCGGGCTCGAGCACGTGATCGTTGTCGACGGCGACGCCCCCGGCGGCACGATCTCGCTCGCGGACGTCGAAGCGTTGAAGGACTCCGACTTCGACCCCGACAAGGCGCTCGCCGAGATCGGGCCCGAGGACCTCGTGACGCTGATCTACACCTCGGGTACGACCGGCCCGCCGAAGGGCGTTCAGCTGTCGCACCACAACGTCATGTCGGGGGCGCAGGCGGTTGAGCACGTGGTCCCGTTCGACCCGGGGTCGAGGGTGATCTCGTGGCTGCCGTCGGCGCATATCGCCGAGCGCATGGCCCACCACTACATCCCGGTGATCTACGCCGGGACAATCACGTGCTGCCCGAACCCACGGGAGGTGCTGTCGTACCTGCCGCAGGTGCGGCCCACCTGGTTCTTCGCAGTACCGCGAATCTGGGAAAAGCTGAAAGCCGGCCTCGAGACGATGCAGGCGGCCCAGCCCGAGGAGCAGCGCCGTCCGGTGCAGGAGGCCGTCGAGGCGGCGATCGAGCGCGTGCGGCTGCGCCAGCGGGGCGAGGCCGTCCCCCCCGAGCTCGAGGCGAAGGTCGCCCAGGCCGACGAGCAGATGTTCTCCAAACTGCGCGAGATGCTCGGACTCGACCAGGCGATCGCGGTCAACGTCGGCGCGGCGCCGACGCCGGTCGAGGTGCTCGAGTTCTTCCACGCGCTCGGGATCGAGCTGGCCGAGCTGTGGGGCATGTCCGAGACATGCGGCGTCGGGACCTGCAACCGCCCGGGAGAGGTGAAGATCGGAACGGTCGGGCCGCCGGAGCCCGGCGTCGAGATCAAGATCGCCGACGACGGGGAGCTGCTCGTCCGCGGTGGGTGCGTGATGACCGGCTACCGAAACTCGCCGGATCGCACGGCCGAGGCCCTGGACGAGGAGGGTTGGCTCCACACCGGCGACATCGGTCAGGTCGACGACGACGGCTTCCTGCGCATCGTCGATCGCAAGAAGGAGATCATCATCAACGCGGCCGGCAAGAACATGTCCCCGGCCAACATCGAGGCCACGCTGAAGACCTCGAGCCCGCTGATCGGGCAGGCGGTGTGCATCGGCGACCGCCGGCGGTACAACACCGCGCTGATCGTGCTCGACGCCGACTACGCGCCCCAATGGGCGCAGCAGCAGGGGATAGAGGGACGGTCGCTCGAGGACCTTGCCGGCGCCGAGCCGGTCATCGCTGCCATCCGTACCGCGATCGATCAGGCCAACGCGCGCCTCGCCCGCGTCGAGCAGATCAAGAACTTCACGGTCGTGCGGGGCGACTGGCTCCCTGGCGGCGACGAGTTGACGCCGACGATGAAGCTCAAGCGGCGTCCGATCGAGGCCAAGTACGCGGCCGAGATCGACGCGATGTACGGCTAGCGAAGTTTGATCGCCACCGACCGGCTGTATACGGTCGTCCCCTGTACCGACGGCGGAAACAGCCCCAACGGGTTGTTCGGATACGTGTACGCGAGCCTGACTGTGCCGCTCGCGGGGAACCGCATCCGCACGTCGAAGTAGCAGTTGTTGGGGTTGCGGATCGTCACCGTCCGCACCGTCGCGAAGTTCCTTGACGACCCGCGGGCAAACTGGATCCGCGCGGTTTGGGGCTGACCGGTGGACCCGGTCTGCGATGAGCTGCCCGGCGCCCCGGGCAATCCGGCCGCGCCGAGGATCGCGTAGCGCGCCGGCCGCACGCATCCCCATACCTCGAGCGAACGGCTACGTCGCGCGGAGGTCACGGGCAGCAGCAGCGGCAGGCGATAGGCGGCATACGCGGGCTTCTGCTTCCCGTTCGCGAACAACAGCCCGCTCGTGAAGCCCCCGTCGCCGCGCAGCAGGGCCGCGGTCAGCGGCGGGTCGTTCAGCAGGTACTGCATCGTGCTGGCGACCCGGAGCTGCTTCCAGCTCAGGTACTCGGCCCAGTTGATGTAGTAGGCCGCGGTCGACGGCGAGACGAACGCGTCGTGGTTCGGCGGGTGGGTGATGTAGCCGTACTCGGTGCTGTAGATCGGGAAGCGCTTGCCGGAGCCGTAGATCCGCTGGATCCGGTCGAGTTCGCGCTCGAGCGCCGGGATTCGTGGGAACGTCGCGATGTCTGGATCCGCCGACGTCTCGGTGTTCGGCGGCGCGTTGTCGGGGTACGGGTGGTCGGCGAACCCGGTGGCGTTGAACAGCGCCGGGTTCTGGTTGCGGAACCGGCGTGACGCGGCTGCCGTCGTCGGGCAGCCGACGGCGCTGGCGGCACGGCCGCGTAGCTCGCGGTAGGACGAGTCGAGGCAGTACATGGTGCGGATGAATTGGAGCGGCTTGGTCTGACCGAATTCGCCCGGAAGGCCCTGCGGATGGGTGCGGTTCGCGGCGCCGCTCAGGCCCCTGGGCGCCAACTCGCCGATCAGGATCGTGTCGTGGCCGTGGCCGGTCGCTTGGAGCGCGGTCCACATCTGACCGGCGAGCGTCCGGTACATCCCGGGCGCGACCGACACGGTCGAGCCGTTGACCGCCTGCGGCCCGAGGTCCTCGCCGAAGTTCGGTTCGTTCCACATCGCCCAGAAGTTCACGCGCGGCAGCGGCGCGGTCTGCCCTGGGGGCACGTACGTGCCGCTGTAACGCTCGCCCGCGGCGCGAGCGAACTGACCGAACGCCGACGCCGACGGCCGCCACGCCCAGAACTGATTGTCGAGCGCCGCCGGCGGGATCCTCGGTCCCTCGGCCCAGCGCGGCGCACCGCCGCTCAGCGTGAGATCGACGCCGAGGCCGTTCTGGTGCGCGAGCTCGATCATCTGGTCATACGGCGTCCAGTTCCCGGCCGGGTACGAGCTCGGGTCCGAGGCGTTGAATCCGCGAGGAGCTTTGCGAGCCTGCGCCGAGGGCGCGACCTGCGCCCACACGACGATGATCCGCACGGTCCGGACACCGAGCGCCCGGAACGTGCCCATCGTCTGAGCCGGGGCGTTCAGCATCTGCACCGAGTCCTGGATGATCGAAACCTGGCTCGCCGAACCGAGTGCCGCGGGGGCAAGCAGGAGACCGCTCGAAGACATCGCGGCGATGAACAGGGCGGCTGTAAGTAGTCGTGATCTCATCAGTGAAGGGAAATCTGGACGGGCCGGCTCTCGATCGGCCCAGGGGCAGCCGTCAACGTCGGATCGAGCGGCGGATCGTCGTAACTCAGCCGGACCGTCCCGCTTGCGGGGAACTTCACCCGAATGTCAAAGTAGCAATTGGCCGGGCCGCTCAGCGTCACTGTCTGGATCGTCGTGAACGCCCCGGACGTACCTGGCGCGAACTGGATCTGGGCCGTCTGCGGGGCGCCGGCGGCCGCGTAGCGCGCGGGCCGCACGCATCCCCAGACCTCGAGCGAGCGACCGCGGCGCGCCGACGTGACCGGCAGGAACAGCGGCAAGCGCCAGGCGGCGTACACGGTCTTGGGTGTCCCGGCGAAGCTCAACAGGCCACTCGCGAACCCACCCCAATCGTTCGACCGCGCCGCCCGCACGGGGTCGAAGACCGGGTACTGCGCGAACGACCTGATGCGAGGGTTGCGCCAGCTGATGTACTCGGCCCAGTTGTCGTAGCCGGCCGCGACCTTCGGCGAGAGGTACAGCACCTTTCCGCGCGACCGTGGATCGGGGCTTCGCTTGGGCGGGCTCGTGATGTAGCCGAACTCGGTGTTCCAGATCGGAAACCGCGTGCTGGACGCGTACACCCGCTGCACGCGATCGAGCGCGTGACCGAGATTGGAGATCACCGCCAGCGACGCGTAGCCGGCCGTCGACACTCCGTTGGTGGGGTCCGGATCAATCTCGACATTCGGCGGATTCCACCGCGCATAGGGATGGTCCGCGATCCCGCTGGCGGCGAACAGAGCCGGATGCTGGGTCCGGAAGCGGCGCGAGCCCGCCGGGGTCGCCGGGCATCCCCGGAGGCGCGCCGCGGTTCCGCGCAGCTCGCGATGCGACGAGTCGACGCAGTACAGCGCGCGCAGGAACACCAGCGGTGTCATGCCCGAGAACACCCCCCAACGGTTCTCGCCACGCGGCGCGAACTCGCCGATCAGGATCGTGTCGCCCTCCGGCCCGTGGCCCGCTGCGGCCAGACCCGCCCACGCCGCGTCCACCATCCGGCGGTACATGCGCGGGCTGTTCTCGACCGCGAGATCGCCGGGAACCCCCTGGGGGGCGAGGCTCGGCCCGTAGTTGGGCTCGTTCCAGATCGACCAGAATCCGACCCGCGGCAGGTCGCTTGGCGCGCCCGGAACAAGCTCACCGGCGCTCGGATCAAACGCCCCGCTGTACCGGGTCGCCAGGGCCTGCACGAACGCCCCGTACGCGGCCGGCGACGGCTCCCAGTTCGGGTTGCTGTTTCCCTTCGGTCGCCCGGGCCCGAGCGCCCAGCGGGGCGCGCCGCCCATCAGATCGAGGTCGACGGTCAGCGCGTCCCGGCGGGCATCGACCACGATCTCGTCCCACAGCCTCCAGTTCGCGGCAGGGTACGACGCGGGGTCTGACGGGTTGAAACCCTCCGGCGGGTGACCAGCACCCGGAGCGGGCGCAATCGCGTCCCACGGCATCGACACCCGGACGACGTCGGCGCCGAGCGCTCGCATTCGCTCGAGCGTGCCTGCCGGATCGGCCTCGAGGTGCACGTCATCTTCGATCATCGACACCTGGGTCGACGAGGCGCGCGCCGGCGCGGCTCCCGTCAAGATCGCCGCCGCCGCCACCACGGTGCCGAGCAGCAGCGCCGCGGTAAGCCGGCTCCACAGCACGACTGCTACCCGACCTTCACCTTCGCCGTGCGGCTGTAGACCGTGTCCGCGTCGCCCGGAACGATCAGGCTCGGCGTCAGCAGCGGATCACCCGGCGGATAGGACCAGGCCAGCCGGACCGACCCGCTCGCCGGGAACGTCATCCGCAGGTCGAAGTACCCGCGCGTGTTCGTGACCGTCACCGTCCGGATCGTGGTGAACGATCCGCTCGACCCCCGCTGGAACTGGATCTGCACCTGCTGCGGGGTGCCGGCGGTGTCGAGGCGAGCGAAATGCGCCGGTCGCAGGCATCCCCAGACCTCGAGCGACTGGCCGCGTCGCGACGATGTGACCGGCAGGAACAGCGGCAGCCGGTAGGCGTTGTAGCCGGGCTTGCGTGCGCCGTTGTAGAAGATCAGGCCGCTGGCAAAGCCCCCGTACTCGGGCACGTTCTTGACCGGGTTCGGGTCGTACAGCAGGAACTGCATCGAGTTGGCGATGCGCGAGTTGCGCCACGACAGGTACTCCGCCCAGTTGCTGTAGTACGCCGCCGTCGACGGCGAGACGAAGTGGGCGGAGCTGTGGTTCGGCGGGTTGGTGATGTAGCCGTACTCGTTGTTGTAGATCGGGAAGCGCTTGCCGGAGCCGTAGATCCGCTGGATACGGTCGACCGTCTGCGCGAGTCGCGGCAGCTCGCTGAACTCCGTGAAGTCCGGATCGGTGGAGCTCGCCTGGGTCGGCGGGCGGTTGATCGGGTACGGGTGGGTGGCGAACCCCGAGGCGTTGAACAGCGCGGGGTTCTTCCGGCGGAAGCTGCGCGATCCGGCGGCGTTCGTCGGGCACCCCACGGCCGCGGCCGCGCCGCCGCGGAGCTCGCGATACGACGAGTCGACGCAGTAAAGCGTGCGGATGAACTGGAGCGGCTTGGTCTGGCCGAAGTTGCCGGGATAGCCCTGCGGCGCCGCCCGGCTGGGCTTCCCGCTTGTCCCGCGGGCGGCGAGGTTTCCGACCACGATCGTGTCCCGGCCGTGGCCGGTCAGCCCGAGCGCGCTCCAGCCCGCCTCGACCAGGCTCCGATACTCCGGCGCCCCCGACGGCACGGTAGACCCCTTGATCGCCTGCGGCGCGAGATCCTCGCCGAAGTTCGGCTCGTTCCACAGCTCCCAGAAGTTCACCCGGGGAAGGTCGCCGGCGCTGCCGTGGACGATCGCGCCGACCGTCGGGTCATAGCTGCCGCTGTACCGCGTCGCCACCGCCTCGACGAACGAGAAGAACGCCGACGCCGACGGCTTCCAGGCCCCGGCGTAGCTCGACGGGGTGCCGGCGGGGACGCCCGGGGCGCTCGCCCACAGCGGTGCGGGCCCGGTCAACGAGAAGTCGACGGCGATCCCGTCAGCGTGCGCGTCCTGCACGATCTGGTCGTAGATGCTCCAGTTCGCGGCCGGGTAAGAGGCCGGATCGGACGCCTTGAAGCCCGCCGGCGGCCGCTGAGCCGGCGCCACCGTGTTCCAGGCGAGCGTGACGCGTACGGCACCGACCCCGAGCTCGCGCAGCGTCAGCAGCGTCGAGCCGGGCGCGGTCAGCATCCGGGAGTCGTCCTGGAAGATCCCGACCTGATTCGTTTGCGCGCCCGCCGCCGCCGGGAGGGACAGGAACCCGGCCCCCGCCAAGGCCGCGGCCAGGGACAGACCCACCGCGAGCCGCATCAGGAATCGCATCGCAGAACAACAACAGGGCTCCGCGAGCGAAGTTGCGCCCTCCGCCGGCAGGCTAATGCCGGTCTAATGAATCGTGACCGGCGCGACCCGGCTGTAGATCTGCCCGGTGGGAGACGACCACGCGGTCCGCACCGATCCGCTCGAGGGGAACGTCACGGACGTGTTGAAGTAGCCGTACTTGTCGGTGATCGTGACGCGGCCGATCGTCTTGAACGCACCGCCGCTCGCAGGCTTGAACTGGATGAGGACTACCTGCGGCGTCTTCGACGAGGACAGCTGCCAGTGAGCCGGCCGCACGTCGCCCCACACGTCGAGGGCCTTGCCCTTCTTACCCGAGGAGTTGGGCAGGTACAGCGGCATCCGGAACGCGTCGTACATCGGGTCCTTCGGCTTCCCGTTGGTGAATTCCAGCCCAGTGTCGAAGCCACTACCGCCCGGCTGGCCCGGCGGCGGCGGATCGCTGAGCAGGTACTGATCCCACGACGCGACCCGCGGGTTGCTCCAGCTGATGTACTCGGCCCAGTTCAGGTAGTAAGCGGCGAGTGTCGGGGAGATCGCGCGCTGGATCGTCTCGGGCGGGTTGGTCTGATAGCCGAACTCGGTGTTGTAGATCGGGAACCGGGCGTCCAGCCCGTACGCCTTCTGCGCTCCATCGAGCGTCGCCTCGAGGTCTGGGAGCTTCGGGAGATCGGCGTAGTCGGGCTCGTTGGCCGTGGGGACGTTCGGCGTCACCTGACCCTGGGGGTAGGGGTGGACGGCAAATCCACTGGCGTGGAACAGCCCCGGGTGCTGGCTCGGGAACGCCTTGGACGCTGATGCCGTCGCCGGGCAGCCGCGCAGGGTGGCGGCGGTCCCGGTGAGCGGGTGGAACGACTGGTCGACGCAGTAGAGCGCGCGGATGAAGCGGAGTGGCACCATCCCCGAGAAGTTGCCCGGCTGGTCGCCGGTGGTCTGGCCGCGCGGCGCGACCTCGCCGATCACGATCTGGTCGCCGCTATGCCCGGTTTGCCCGAGCGCGGTCCAGGCGGCGTCGACGAGCTCGCGGTAGAGCAGGGGGGAGACCTCGACCGTTGAGTGGTCGACCGCCTGAGGGGCCAGCTGCGCGCCGTAGTTCGGCTCGTTCCAGATCGACCAGAACCGCACGGCGGGCAGCGCAGAGCTGGCTCCGGGAGGCGTGTAATGGCCGCTGTAGCGTTTGCCCACCGCCTGCACGAACTCGCCGTAGTCCTTGGCCGAGGGCTCCCAGGCGCCGAGGAAGTAGCCGGTGGTGCCTGCCGGGACGGCCGGCCCGGTCGCCCACAGCGGTGCGGGCGCCTCGAGCGCGAGGTCGACGCCCATCCCGCGCGCAGCCGCGGCGCGGATGACGGCGTCGTACCCCGCCCACAGCGGCGCCGCATAGGCCGCGGGATTGGTGGCGTCAAAACCGGCCGGCTGCGTGTGCCCGAAGGGGTCCGGAGTCAGCTCGTTCCACGGCATGAATATCTTCACGTCGTCGACGCCGATGGCCTTGAGCGCATCGAGGGTCGGTCCGGGGCTAGTGAACAGCTGGGACTGAGCCTCGAAGATCGTCTCCATCGGCTGCGCCCTCGACGACGAAGTGTCCTGCGCTTTTCCGCCTCCGCCACACGCGCCCACGACCACCGCGACGGCCAGGGCGCACAGCCCCAGGGCCACTCTGAGCGCAGATGTCGAGCGCGGCAACCGGCGGAGGATGGGCGCGAAGGTTCGTGTCAACAAGATGGCGCGATGAGCTCCGGGGAGCGGTCGGGGGGCAACGGGTCGGTGTTCAATCCCGCTCTAGAATGCGCGCGGATGCTCGTCCCGGCCCGCTCGGACGCCGCAGTGGCGGCCCGGACCTCTAGGGCGCTGAGGGTAGCAAGCAGTTCGGTCGAGGCGTGGCTCCTCGCCGGCGTGGTGGTCGTCGGGGCGTGGCTCCGATTCTCAACACTGGGTGCCCAGAGCTACTGGTTCGACGAGGCTCAGGCTGCCCATGAGCTGCATCTGTCGTTCGGCTCGATGCTGAACTCGATGGTCGTCCACGAGACCAACCCGCCGCTGTATTTCGTGCTCGGCTGGCTGTGGGCACGCGTATTCGGGACCGGCGAGGTCGGGCTGCGTTCGCTGTCGGCGCTGGCCGGCACGGCGGTGATCCCGGTTGCCTACCTGTGCGGACGCGAGCTCGTCTCCCGGCGCGCCGGGCTACTCGCCGCGGGGCTGACCGCGCTCAGCCCGTTCATGATCTGGTACTCGCAGGAGGCCCGCGAGTACATGCTCCTGGCATTGCTGTGCGGCGCGTCGCTGCTCTATTTCGCGCGCTCTTGGCACGATCCGTCGCGCCGGAACGTGGCACTGTGGGGGGTGTTCTCGGCGCTCGCGGTCCTGACCCACGCGTTCGCCGGCTTCCTCGTCGCGCCCGAGGCGTTGTGGCTCCTGTACGTGATCCGCGACCGCATGATCGCGGTCGCGGTCGGGATCGTGGCGGCGGTGCAGCTCGCGCTGACGCCGTTGCTGTTTAACCACGCAACGAAGAGCCTGCTCGGCTTCATCACCGCCACGCCGCTTCACCTCCGGATCCAGCAGGTGCCGGTGGCGTTTGGACTCGGAACGCTGTACGAGAGCCCGGGCGTCCGCTACGGGCTGCTCGGCGCCGCAGTCCTCGTCGGAGCGTGCATCGTCTTGCTGCTGGTCGGAGCAGACGCGAGCGAGCTCCGAGGCGCGGGCGCCGCGGCCGCGCTCGCCGCGGTGGTCCTGCTCGTGCCGCTCGTGCTCGCGCTGCTCGGCGAGGACTACTACATCCCGCGGGCGCTCATGCCGGCGTGGATACCGCTGGCGGTGGTAGTCGGAGCCGCGTGCACGGCGCAGCGGGCGCGTGCGCCGGGGGCGGTCCTCGCTGTGGTCCTGCTCGCGAGCTTCGTGTACGCCCAGGTGAAGATCAGCGAAAACGCCCAGTACCAGCGCCCCGACTGGCGCGGCGTCGCCCGAGCGCTCGGGCCGGCAAGGGCCACCCGCGCGATCATCGCCAACGACGGCTCGGCCGCCACGGATCCGCTCGCGATCTACTTGCCCGGGGTCCCGTGGACCAGCGCGCCGACCGGACCGGTGACCGTCGACGAGGTCGACGTCGTCGGGCACCGGTGGCAGATGGTCGGCCACCCGCTGCCCGCCGGCACCCGTCTCGTGAACACCAAGTCGGTCGACGACTTCTTGGTCGCCCGGTTCTCGATCGGCGGCGCGCGCGCCTTGAGCCAGCCGCAGATCACGGCGCTGGCCGGGCAGCTGCTCACACCGGCGGTCCCCGGCGCCGCCGTGCTCGTCCAGAGCCCGCGCGCGCCCCGTTAGAAAAGCGGCCCGCGCGTGGTCGTCGTCCTCCTCCACAACCGCTACCGGACGACTGGGGGAGAGGAGCGCGCCGTCGCGCAGATCGCCGCGTTGCTGAGCCGCCGCGGCCACGACGTCGAGGTGCTCGAGCGCTCGAGTGCGACCACCGGGCGCGGCAAGGCGGCGGCCGGCCTGCTCTCAGGCGGCCTCGATCCCGATGCGGTCGGCCGGATCGTGCAGGCCAAACGCGCGGACGTCGTCCACGCCCACAACATCCATCCGACGCTCGGGTGGCGCGCGCTCGCCGCCGCCCGGGCCGCCGGTGCTCGGACGCTGCTCCATCTCCACAACTTCCGGCTGTTCTGCGCGATCGGCATCTCCTACCGTGACGGCGCGCCGTGCTTCCGCTGCCGCGGCGCCGGCACGCTGCCGGGCGTGCGGCTCCGCTGCCGGGGGTCGCTGCCCGAGGCGATCGTGTACGCCGCGGCCCTCCATCGGCAGCAGCCCCGGCTGTACGAGCACGTCGATCAGTTCGTGACGGTCAGCGAGGCGACCGCGAGGCGTCTGCGCGACTTGGGGCTCCCGCCCTCGTTAACCGCCACGTTGCCCAATTTCATGCCCAACGACGCCTTCGCCACGGATTCGCGCGCCGGCGCCGGCGAATTCGCGCTGGCAGCCGGGCGCCTGACCGAGGAGAAGGGGTTCGACACCGCGATCGCGGCCGCGCGCGCCGCGGGCGTCCCGCTCGTGATCGCCGGGACGGGACCAGACGAGGCGCGGCTGCACGACCTCGCCGCCGGAGCGGACATCCGCTTCACCGGCCTGCTCGCGCCCGAAGCGCTGGCCGAACTGCGCGCCCGGGCCGCCGTCGCGCTAGCGCCCTCCCGATGGGAGGAGCCGTGCCCGTTCTCGGTGCTCGAGGCACTCGCGGCCGGGATTCCGGTCCTTGCCTCCGACCGCGGCGGCCTGCCCGAGCTGGTGGGCGAGGACGCGACCCTGCCGGCGTCCGACCCGGCGGCCTGGTCGGACTCCCTCAAACAGCTCTGGCAGAACCCCGGTCTCAGGGCCGAGCGAGGTGCGGCTGCGCTGACACGCGCCCGCGAGCGGTTCGGCGAGGATCTCTTCTACGACCGCCTCATGGCGCTATATGGCGCCGATTCTGCATAACCTTGCGCCGATGACGCGACGGGTGATCACAGTGCTCTCGCTGGTCTGCGCACTCGCCGCAGGCCCAGCGGCCGCTGTCGCCGCGGCCGCATCCGGCGATACCCCGCGGGCCGCGATCGCCGACTGCTCGGCCAACGACCGCCTCACTCAGCATTACTCGTCGGCCACGCTCACAGCCGCGCTCGCCCAGCTCCCGGCGGACGTGCGGGAATACAGCGACTGCTACGACGTGATCGAGAAGCAGCTGTTCGCCCAGCTCGGAAAGAGCTCGACCGGGGCCTCCGGCGGTGGCTCGAGCTCGGGCGGCTCGGTGCTCCCGACCTGGCTGTTGATCGTGATCATCGTGCTTGCCCTCGCGGCGCTCACGTTCGGCGCGCTCGCGATTCGTAACCGGCGCGCGCAGCAATCGGCTGGCGGCCCCGGCGACCAGGGTGGGCCGGACGACCAGGGCCCGGCCGGCGGAGGTGGACCAGACGGTCCCGGCTCGTCCGGCTGAGGTTGTCCACGGGTGCCGAGGCGGGCGGTCGCGGGCTAACGTCGCCGACGGGCACCTGGAGGGCGGGGGACGGCGGCCGGCGGCGCCTCGACCCCCAAAAGAACCTGCATAACGCGCCGATCGAGCCGATCCCGGCGCACCGTGGCGCATTGCGCATGTGGGGCATGCACGACGCGCCGCGGTCGAGCCGGAGCGCGTCGAATGGCGCGGTATGCATGATCGGGACGCGCCGCGACCAGGCCCGCCGCGGACCGCGTCGCGACCCGGTCCGCCGGCGCGCCACCACCTCTCCGAGATGCCCGCCGTTGACGTTCGCCGGCGACTGCTGCGGGTCAGACCCCGAACGAGCCGGGGTCTGACCACGCGCAGATCGAATACGACTACCTGACGGTGATCTTCTGGGACCGGCTGTACACCGTCCCGCCACCGAGCAGCGGGTCACCGGTCGGATAGGTCCACGCGAGCCGCACCGAGCCGCTCCGCGGGAACGCCAGGTGGGTGTCGAAGTACCCGCGGACGTTATTGATCGCGACGGTCGCGACCGTCGTCCACGCGCCCTTCGAACCGGACTGGAACTGAACGAGGACGCTCTGCGCCTTGCCCGTGTCCAGCTTGGCGAAGTACGCCGGCCGGACGCCGCCCCAGACCTCGAGCTTGCGGCCCTTGCGGGTCGACGTATGCGGCAGCCACAGCGGCATGCGGTACGCGTCGAAACCGGGCTTGTGGCTCCCGTTGGGGTTCTCGAGGCCGGTGTCGAAGTACGCCGGCGGCTTCTGGTCGATCAGCTGGTACTGGGAGTAGCTGTCCAGGCGTCCCTGGTGGTAGCTGATGTACTCCGCCTCGTTCATGTACAGGGCGGCGTTCGCCTGGCTGACGCCCTCGTGGGGGTCAGGCGGCCGGGTCCGGAAGCCGTACTCCGTGTTGTACACCACAAAATGGGTGTGCGAGCCGTAGATCCCGTTCAGGCGATCGAGCGTGCGCTCGAGTCGCGGGACCTCGGGCAGATCGACGAAGTCGGGGTCAGCCGGATTGCCTGCGCACAGGTTGCGCCCACACAGGTGGGTGGGCACGTTCGGCGGCGACGCCTCCTCGTAGGGGTGCGCGGCGAAGCCGCTGGCCGAGAACAGCGCCGGATTCTGCTTGCGGAAGGCACGCGAGCCGGCCGCCGTGGTCGGGCACCCTTGCGCCCGTGCCGCCGCGCCGCGCAGCTGCCGGTAGTTTGAATCCACGCAGTACAGAGACCGCACGAAGACCAGCGGCTTCATGTTGGCGAATACGCCCCAGGTCGCGTTGCCGTGCGGCGTGACCTCGCCGAACACGATCTTGTCCGACCGGGTGGTGTGGCCGGTGGCGCTAAGCGACCCCCAGGCCGCGTCCACCAGGCCCCGATAGATGCTGGGGCTGTTCGGGGTCGACTGGTTGCGTCCGGTGCCCTGGGGGGCGATGTCGTAGCCGTAGTTCGGCTCGTTCCAGATTGACCAGAAGCTGACGCGCGGGAGGCCCTTGTAGGAGCCGCTGTAGCGGGTGCCGACGGCCTTGACGAAGTATCCGTATTCCTTCGCCGACGGCTTCCAGTCGGCCCGGAAGTAGCCGGTGGTCCCGCGGGGCGCGCCCGAGCCCGTCGCCCACAATGGAGCGGGTCCGTTGATCGTGAAGTCCACGGCGATGTGGTCGGCCGCGGCCACGCGTACGACGTTGTCGTAGGGCGCCCAGCCGCCGGCCGGATAGGCCGCCGGATTGGTTGCGTCGAAGCCTTTAGGACGAGTGGTCGACAGCGCCGAGGGCGCGATCGCGTTCCAGGTGAGGTTCACCCGGACCATGCCGACACCGAGGTCCCGCAGGGTCTGCAGGGTCCCGGAGGGATCGCCGAGGACCTGGGGATCGGCCTGGAAGACCGCCACCTGCGTCGTCGACGCAGCGGCGGGAGCAGCATTGAGCGCCGCCATGCTCGTGAGCAATGCGGCTATGGGGAGTAAGCGTCTGATAATTCGCACGGTACAAGCAACTACCCGGAACCTCTGAAGTTGCGCCGCGCGGTTACCGGCCTGCAACCCGGCGCCCACTAAACCGCCTCTACACTGGCCCCCATGGCCTCAGAGCGCCAGATCCACGTGGGCGGGGTCCCGATCGGCGGAGGCGCGCCCGTTGCGGTCCAGACCATGACCAAGACCGAGACCGCCGACCTGGCCGCCACGATGGCCCAGATCCGCACGGTCGCTGATGCCGGCGCCGACATCGTCCGCGTCGCGGTCCCCCGCGAAAAGGACGTCGAGGCGCTCAAGACGATCGTCGCCGACTCGCCGATCCCGGTGATCGCCGACATCCACTTCAACTACACGCTGGCTTTGAAGGCGCTCGACGCCGGCGCCCACTGTGTCCGGCTCAATCCCGGCAACATCGGCGGGCCCGACAAGGTCGCGCTTGTGACGAAACGCGCAAACGAGCTCGGCACGCCGTTGCGGATCGGCGTCAACTCGGGATCGCTTCCGGCCCACCTGCGCGACCTCGAGTTCGAGAACCCGGTCGAGGCGCTCGTCAGCGCCGCGGTTGAGTTCGTCGAGCTGATGGAGCGTCTCGAGTTCACGAACTTCAAGGTGTCGATGAAGTCGACGAGCGTGCCCAACACGATCGCGTCGAACCGGCTCCTGTCCGAGCGAATTCCCTACCCGCTCCACCTCGGGATCACCGAGGCGGGCACGAAGTGGTCGGGCTCGCTGAAGTCCGCGGTCGGCCTCGGGACGCTGCTCGCCGATGGCATCGGCGACACGATCCGGATCTCGCTCTCGACCTTCCACGCCGAGGAGGAGGTCAAGGTCGCCTGGGAGATCCTCAAGGCGCTCAAGCTACGCGAGCGCGGGCCCGTGCTGATCGCGTGCCCGACGTGCGGCCGCCTCCAGTTCGACATGGACACCGTCGTCGCCGAGGTCGAGCGCCGCCTGGCGCAGTACGACGACCCGATCGAGGTGTCGGTGCTCGGGTGTGCCGTGAACGGCATCGGCGAGGCCCGGCATGCCGACTTCGGGATCACCGGCGCCAAGGACATGGGCATGATCTACTCCCGCGGCGAGCCGCTCAAGAAGGTCCGGACCGAGGATCTCGTCGACGAGCTGTTCGCGGAGATCGACAAGTACTACGCCGCCGGCAAGAAGGTCGTCCGCGACGAGTCCGCGGCGGCCGAGGCGCAAGCCTGGCTCGCCGAGAACGAGGACGAGACGGCGATGACGCCCGAGCGCCTCGCGGCGATGGAAGCCGCGGCCGCGCTCGACAAGGACGCGTCACCCGTAGCGGGCCGCCG
>Ga0335081_10008671_pt1 | contig 16313 bp, 14 predicted proteins | sample Lox_Sample_35_FD_206713 | JGI IMG/M metagenome (GOLD analysis project Ga0335081, IMG submission 206713) | Soil microbial communities from Loxahatchee National Wildlife Refuge, Florida, United States - Lox_Sample_3.5 | ecosystem: Environmental > Terrestrial > Soil > Wetlands | place: USA... | reverse complement strand
TTGGACGCCGCGCGGCGAGCTTGCTACTTTCTCTAACGCCTTCTTTTTCCGGGGGTAAAATACGGACCGGCATTTGAGATGGCCCGACAATAGCTTGGGGAGTAGCAGGAGAAAGGGTGCGAGGTTCGACTTTAGTCGCGATTCCATACTTGCTTTTGCTGGGGGGGGCTGTCTCGTACTTGCCGGCTCAGGGCGTGAATACAGGTGAGCCTCTCAATATCCAGTTAGTGTTGGAGCGGACCCTGAAGACCCCCAGCCAGCCGATTCGCGGATTGGCATTTGGGGGCGAGCGGCCCGGGCTGGCGGCGGTGGGTGAAGATGACAATGTGCAGGTGTGGGACGCGGCAACGGGAGACCTTTTGAAAACCATCATCCTTGCCGACCACCCCAAGTCAGTTTCCTGCCTGGCCTTCAGCCCGGACGGCAAGTCGATTGTCATTGGCGAGTCCTTTACCAAGACAGCAATCTTCACGGCGCGCGTGGAGTTGGTTGACGTGGCTGCCGGCCAGGAGGTTCGCACCCTGGCCACGCATCATTGGGAAGTGGAGAGCCTTTCCTTCAGCGCGGATGGCAAGTGGCTGGTCTCCAGCAATTGGGACCGCAAGGTGCGCGTGCTGGATTTCCCCTCGGGAAATCAAGTCCGCGAATTTGAAAGCCCCGCGAAGCCCCGCTGCGCGGCCATCAGTCCGGATGCCAAAGTCGTTGCTGCCGGCGATACAGACGGAACCATCATGCTCTGGGATCGCGAGGAGGGTAAGGAACTCCGGCGCCTCAGTGCCGAAGGCGGCGAGATTACCAGCGTCTGCTTCACTTCCGATGGGCGGCGTGTGGCTTCCTCTGACACTCGGGGCTATGTGCGCGTCTGGGACACCCTTACGGGTAAGCCCTTGGACACATTGCCGGGACACGTCGGCGCGGTGCTGGGGGTGGTCTTCAGCCCTGACGGTAAATTCGTGGCTTCCGGCGGAGCGGATGGCACGGTGCGCCTCTGGGACCCTGCCACCGGTCAGAATCTTGAAACGCTTGGCGCCCACTCGAGCGTGTGGCAGGTCGCCTTCAGCTCCGACGGCAAATACCTCGCTGCCGGCTACGGCGACGGTACCATCAATCTCTGGAAGAAGCGCGAATAGCAAAGCGAGAGCGCTAGCTTAAAACTGTCTGCAAAAACGTGCCAAACTTCACTATTTCCACGAGTCGCGCTGCATTGCATTCCAACGTCGTTCGGGACCACCCAATCCCCATGAGTCGCGTCCGCGCATCTCTGAAACGGCGATGCCGTGTCAAGCCGATTTTTTTAGATCTTTTGTACTCCTTTGACAAACCTCTCCGTTCGACTTCAGAATGGCTTGTAGCCGGCGAAGCGGAGGCGGGCTCTGCTGGCGAGCAACCCGCTGAGGAATAGCCGGTGGGAGGTTGATCGGAACGATCTCGGGGCGGCCCTGGGTCCCCCCGCCTTGTCCGGGTTGGGACAGCTTCCCCATGCTTGAGAAAACGCCCCGCCCCCCGCTGCACTCAGCCTTGTTATTCTGGATAGCTGATCCATTCAATTTATCTTGGTTTGGATATTTCCTCCTTGATATCGGGTCCCGGCGGGCGGGAAGCGCGGTGGCTTCCCGCCGCCTGCCGGGGATGAAGCACGCCCCCGTGGGCGTTGGATTCTTGCTCGGCGAATGCGAGTTTTGCGAGTCGGTTCGGTCCCCTTCATCTCTGCGGGCTCGCCAGGTTGCCCTGGTCCCGATGAGGTTGTCCGGGAGCAGGTCCCTATCAGACTACGGTCTTGATGGACCTAGCGCCAGCGCGGGCTTCCTGCTCCAGTACGCCGACTTGGCGGCCCCAACGGTCTTCCCGATAAGGGCAGCCGTGCTTCAAAACTCCATACACGCAACGCGCCAGGGAGTGCGCAATGGCGGCCTTGGCCACGTTCGGTTTCTTGCTGCAGCGCAGGCGGTGGTAGCGCCGCGCGAAGGGATTGCGGTATTGAATGACGACATTGGCGGCGGTGACGAGGGCCCAACGCAGCCAGCGCGAACCCTGCCGGGTGATGGGACCCGACACCTTCACGTCTCCGCTGTCGTAAAAGCTCGAGACCAGCCCCGTATTGTTGGCCAGGGCCTTGGCGGAAGGGAACCGCTCCCTGGTGCCGATCTCACTCCAAATGACGGCCGACAGGATGGGGCCGATACCCGGGATCGTGCGCAGCAGCGCCACCTGGGGAAAAGCCGCAGCGGCTGCGAGCGCAAACGAAAAACCGCGTGAACAGCCCGCTGGAGATGCACGGACTGCGACCGCAGCGGTGCGTCTTCACGACCAAGGGACGCGCCTGGATCCGGCAGCAAGCGCTCTCGCCGGGGGCGCAGTTGTGTTTTGAGCGGGTGTTCGCCTCTACGATTTTCTCTGCGCCGAGCGCGAAAGCAGCGAGGCGGAACTGCTGGCAGCCGCTGCGGCTTTTCCCCAGGTGGCGCTGCTGCAGACCATCCCCGGCCTCGGGCATATGCTGGCGGCGGTGGTCTGGAGCGAGATCGGAGACCTGGCCCGTTTCGACTCCGCCGGCGCCCTCCTGAACCATACGGGTCTGGTACCGAGTTCCTGGGACAGTGGCGAGGTCTCGATCCACGGCTCCATCACCCGCCAAGGCCCGGGGTGGCTGCGCGGGGCTTTGATCACCGCCGCCAACGCCCTCACGCGCAGCAAGAGCCCGCTGGGAAAACGCTACGGGCACCTGCGGGGATGCCGCAAGCACCCCCATGTGGCCAAGGCCGCGGTGGCGGGTTCCGTCGCTCGCTGCGTTTATGGAGTTTTGAAACACGGAGCACCGTTCCAGTCCGAACGTTGGGGCCGGAGAGCCTGCAAGTTGGGGCAGTAAGCCTGAGGTAGCCATGGGGAAACCCAACCCGAATCGTGATAAGGAACTGCCCCTCGAACAACAGACTGAGGCCTTCGGGAAATCCCCCGGAGTGATCCTGTAGAGATGACTGGAATCGGCGCATCCGCCGGCGACATCATTGCACGAGATAAGTGCCCACGTCCTGGGCTCCGAGTTTCAAAAAAGGCCGCGCGAGAATACTTCTCCGCGGCCGCGAGTGCGGTGGCTTGGGAATTTCTCCTCGGCCACCGCACCCGGCAAGCAAAGGGTGAGAACCTCGCCATAGCGAAGGGAAGGTGTTTTAACTTAGCCCTTGAAGTTTCGGAGTGGCGAACGCGGCGAGGTCGTCAGGGGTTTGGCGCAGCGTTTTCTGAGGGGGGAAGCTATCGTAACGATCAGGAGGAGGAGCGATCATGCCATCGCCCCCCTGCTCGTCCCTACGATGACCCTCCGACTGGTTATTCCTCGGCGGGTTGCTCGTCAGCAGAGCCCGCTTCCGCTCCGCCGGCTGAGTGCTATTTTGAAGGTGTGCCCAGACCCTTGTCAATACGGCTAGAAATCCGCTTGACACGGCATCGCGGTTTCAAAGATGGCTACCAACCGCTTCCGAAGGGCCACCGATTATAGCGCGTTATTGTCTTTCTGGGTAAAAACCCCACGCGGGTTCAGGCTACCTGGAACGGCCGTCCCATCGCTCCGCTCAGGGCAGGCTCTAAAGGGCGCACACACAATGACCCCTGGACCCAACAATCGCGATTGATACGAGCGGAAGATGCAGAAAAAGACGTTCACCCTCGCAGGATGTGTGGTATAGAGATTTTGTCAAGAAACCTAGCCTCACACCCGGAGGGTGAACGATGGAAGCGAGCTTACCGCAGTTGATTCTGCCGATCAAGCTGGAAAGAAGTTCGGAACGTTTGACCAGTCTGGGCGGGCTGGTGGTGGTGGAAGAACTGGCGCGGGCGGTGGGTTTATGGGAGCAGGTGGATGGGGCGTTGGCGGGTCCGAAGTCGGGGCGGGGCTATGCGCCGCACGCCTTTGTGCAGGGACTGATCTGGATGCTGCACGCGGGCGGGCGGCGGTTGGAGGACCTGCGGGAATTGCGGGCGGAGCAGGAGGTGTTGGAAGCGTTGGGGTTGCAGGCGCTGCCGGATGCGGGGACCGTGGGCGACTGGCTACGGCGGCAAGGGGAGAAGGGGGCGGCCGCCCTGGAAGCGATCCGTCAGAAACTGATCGCGCCCTGTCTGGAAGCGGGGAAAGAAGTGACGCTGGATGTGGATGCGACCGAGATCGAGGCGGAGAAGCAGGACGCGCAATGGACCTATCATCACGTGCAAGGGTATATGCCGCTGGTGGGATATGTGGACGGGGTGTGCGTGGGACACGAGTTTCGGGAAGGTAATGCGAGTCCAGGAGCGGGGATTCTGAAGTTCGCGCGGCACTGTGAGGCGGCGATACCGGCGGGGAAGCGGATCTATTTCCGTAGTGACAGCGCGGCGTATCAGGCCGAGGTGATCAATTACTACAGCCAAGCGGGGCGGAACTTCAGCATCACCGCCGATCTGGACGGGGCCGTGAAGCGGGAAATTCGAAACCTGCCGGAGACGGCTTGGCAACCCTACCGGACGGCCGAGGGCCTGGCCACGGACCGGGAGAGCGCCGAGACCGTGCACAGCATGAACGGCACCGAGCAAGCCTTCCGCCTGATCGTGTTGCGGTGGCCGAACCCGCAACCCAACCTGTTCGAGGCCGACCGATATGGCTATCACGCGGTGGCCACGAATCGGGAGGAAGGGGCTGGCGCGGTGATCTGGAAACACAACCAGCGCGGAGAGAGCGAGAACTGGCATAAGGAACTGAAGATCGGTTTCGGGATGGAGCAGATGCCGTGCGGGCAGTTCGGGGCCAATGCGATGTATTTCGCCCTCGGCGTGCTGGCCTATAACTTGGCCCCACTCCTGAAACGGCAGGTGCTGCCGCCCGGGTATCGCACGGCGACGGTGGCGACGTTGCGCTGGAAGGTGTATCGGTTGGCGGGCAAGTTGGTGCGCCATGCGCGCGGCTGGATGCTGCAGATTAAAGCCGACCTGGAGAAATGGAGCACCTTGCAAGCCGCCCGGGTCGCCTGCGCGACGTTGCAGACCTGAAAGGAGAAGGCCGAGAAGAGCAATAAAGACGGCTGGTCGCATCCGTGGTGGCAGTGTCGACCCGTGAGGCGAACCGCCGAGGAGAGCATCCATGGGACCCTGAACTTTGACCCAAAATTGAATCGCGAGCGTTCCCCGGTCAACCCAGCTCGCCGCAAATGACGTTCGTATCGCTCCAGCACCATCCTACGATCGCTCAATCGCGATTCTCGGGCCTGGACGTCCCTCTTTTTCACAGGCAGTGAATGGGTTAATCTAAGAGGTCATCTCAGTGACGGGGGGCGGATTTATGACAACCGATTTGAAGGACAAGGTCGCCGTGGTCACGGGCGCTTCGCGGGGCATCGGCTTCAGCATCGCGCAGGCGCTGCTGGCCGAGGGCGCCAAGGTCTTCATTTGCGGGCGCGACCCGAAGCTGTTGCAAGCCGCCCTGGAAAAGCTGCGCAGCGCCGTCCCCGCCAACGTGGACGGCTGCGCGACGGACATCCGCAACTACGACGATTGCCGCAAGCTCATCCGCGCCGCGGCGGAACGCTTCGGCGGCCTTGACATCCTGGTGAACAACGCCGGGGTGGGCGTCTTCAAGCCGGTTGATCAGCTCAGCGTGGAGGAATGGGACACCACCCTTCACACCAACCTTTCCGGCGTCTTCTATTGCTGCCGCGAGGCCATTCCCCTTATGCGCAAGCGCGGCGGCGGGTATATCTTCAACATCTCGAGCCTGGCCGGCGTGAATCCCATGCCCGCGGGGTCCGCTTACAACGCCTCCAAGTTCGGCCTGAACGGTTTTAGCGAGGCCATGATGCAGGACGTCCGCTACGACGGCATTCGCGTCAGCTACCTGATGCCGGGCAGCGTGGATACCGATTTTGCCGCCGCGCCCGGCTCCAAGACGCGCGAAAGCTGGAAGCTGACCGGCGAAGATGTTGCCAAGGCGGTCATCGACCTGTACAAGTTCCCCAGCACCGCTCTGGCCAGCCGGATCGAGATGCGACCTTCCCAGCCACCCCGAAAAAAGTAATGACGATCCGCGACATTGGACGAGCGCCGGGGCGCGTCCGCGCTCTCTGACGGAAAGTCCGCTGCCCAACAAATCAACATCTTGTCCGTATCTGGTCACCGCTTGCCCGCGCCGATGGAACTGATGTCCCACCTGGGCCCGCGTGGTGTCACAGGCCACATCCTCCGATGCCAATCATCTAAGGCCACAGTCACTTTCCCCTTGACATTCTACCTGAGCCAGGGTAGCTTCACCTAGTATGTCTACCCAAAACGAACTCGAACGCATCGAATTACTGCAAGGTACTTTGGATCTCTTGATCCTCCGCACTCTGTTATTAGGACCCGCGCACGGCCACGCCATTGCCAAGGCCATCGAAATGCGGTCTGAGGACGTGTTGCAGGTCGAGCAGGGGTCGCTGTATCCCGCGCTGCACCGGCTCATCAAGCGGGGATGGATTTCCGTTCAGGAAGGCACGTCCGAGAACAATCGCCGCGCCAAGTTCTACCGGCTGACGGCCAGGGGGCGGCGGCAATTGACGGTGGAGACCGGAAAGTGGGAGAAACTCGCGGGCGCCATTGCGCGAATTCTCCTGCCCGCCGAACAGGAAGGCGAATCGTGAATGCTAGACGCGAATAAGGGAGCAATGACATGAACCTGTGGAGCCGATTCTTCCGCCGCCAGCGCATGATGGATTCGCTCGACCAGGACATCCGCGACTTCATCGAGCGCGAGACCCAGGACAACATTGCGCGCGGCATGGCGCCGGACGAGGCGCATTACGCCGCGCTGCACAAATTCGGCAACGTGACGCGGGTCAAGGAAGACACGCGCGAGGTGTGGACCTTCGGCTGGCTGGAGCAACTGTGGCGGGACATTCGCTTCGGTCTGCGGGCGCTGGTGAAAAGCCCGGGCTTCACGGCGGTCGCGGTATTGACGCTGGGTCTCGGCATCGGTGTGAACAGCACGATCTTCAGCGTGGTCAGCACCATGCTGCTGCGCATGCCGCCCGTCCATGACCCTGACCGGCTGATGGTGCTCTTCAGCAGGAAACTCGGGGCTACGGGGGGCAGCGAGGACGCCAATCGGTCTCCCGTTTCACCTCCCGACTTCCTGGACTGGCGGGCCCAGGCAACCGCGTACTCCGGAATCGCCGCCGCCACGTCTTTTGAAAACGACAGCAAGGTTACGCTGAGCGGCGGCAGCGAGCCGGAGCGCGTGCCGAACGGCGAAGTATCCGCGAACTATTTCGATGTGCTCGGTGTTTCCCCGGTGCTGGGACGCAGCTTCCTGCCCGGGGAGGACCAGCCCGGCCGCGACCGCGTGGCCCTATTGCGGGCCGATCTGTGGAATCGGCGTTTCGGATCCGATCCGCACGTCCTGGGACGTACGGTCAAGGTGAATGGGGAGACCTACACCGTGGTCGGCGTGATGCCCGACACGTTCCGGCAATTGTGGATGTTCCCCGAGCAGCTCTGGATTCCGCTGGCCTTCACCCCGGCGCAATTAGGCCCTGCCGCCCGCTCCCAGCGGAGCCTCAGCGTGTATGGACGATTAAAGCCTGTAGTCACTGATGCCCAGGCGCGTTCCGAGCTTGATACCATCGCGCGCCGCATCGCGGCAACCAACCCGGCCACTAATAAAGACTGGGGCGCCAGCGTACTGACCGTTCAGCAATACGCCATCCAGGAGAGCAATGCCGGCACGGCCCTGGCTTTCCTCATGGCCGCCGTGGGATTCGTCCTGCTCATCGCCTGCGCCAATCTCGCCAATCTGCTGTTGGCGCGCAACGCCAACCGCCAGCGCGAATTCGCCATTCGCGTGGCGTTGGGCGCGGGGCGGCTGCGCGTAGCCTGCCAACTTCTGGCCGAATGCCTGCTTCTGGGGTTGCTCGGCGGCGGCCTGGGTCTGTTGTTTGCCGCCTGGGGATTGCACTTGCTGCGCGGCGCTTTCGACTGGAACGAGTGGTCCATCCTCATTTCCGAACAATTGTCCCTTGACCGCAACGTGCTGTTGTTCACGATCGCGGTTTCGGCGGCCACCGCCCTGCTCTTCGGTCTCGCGCCGGCCTTTCAGATCTCCCGTCGCGACCCGAACGCAAGCCTCAAGGAAAGCTCACGCTCGGCGACGGTGGGGCGCGAGCGTCACCGCCTGCAAAATCTGCTGGTGGCGGGCCAGCTTGCGCTTTCGCTGGTCCTGCTGGTGGGCGCGGGCCTGTTCGTGGAGAACTTCATCGAGGAGATGCACGCCCGGCCGGGGATGAATCCGCACCACGTGCTGACGGCGTCGGTGGCGCTGGCGGGCGCGGCCTACAAAACCCCGGCGCGCCAGGCCGAGTTTTTTGAGAGCGTGCTCCGCAACCTCGAAAAATCCTCCGAGGTGGAGTCGGCGGCGGTGACCAACAACCTGCCCTACACGTTTCCTGGCCGCGCGAAGTTTCTGATTGAAGGCCAGGCGCCGCCTCCCGCCGGCGACCAGGATTGGAGGTTGACCTTTGCGGGATATTTCGCCGTCAGTCCGGACTACTTCCGCGTGACGCAGATTCCCGTGCGCGAAGGGCGGGAGTTTTCCCGCGCCGACGATGCGAATTCCGCTCCCGTTGTGATCGTGAATGAGGCCTTTGCACGGAAATTCTTTCCCAACCAAAACCCCCTGGGACACTACCTGCGTCTCACCCCCGATGGATCACCTGCCGAGGCGGGGACAACTCCGCCGCCCTGGCGTGAGATCGTGGGCGTGGCAGGCGATGTGGACGAGTACGTGGGGCAGGCCAATTGGCGGCCGCAGGTTTTCGTTCCCTTCCGCCAACAGCCCGAAGGCGCGATGAGCCTGATGGTCCGGCTGAGGTCCGAAACCACCACCTTCGCGGCGTCGCTTCGCCAGGCGGTGTGGAGCGTGGACAAAGACCAGCCCGTCACCGACCTCCGAACCATGGATCGCGTCGTGCGCGACTCCGGGCAGGGCGACGATATTATGGCGGAGTTGATGGGCGCGTTTGCGGCCATTGCGCTGGTGATGGCGGCGGTCGGCATCTACGGCCTCATCGCCTATCTCGTTGGCCGCCGCACGCATGAGGTGGGCGTGCGCAAGGCGCTGGGCGCGCGCCGCCGGGAAGTGCTATGGCTGGTCCTGTACGGCTCGATGCGCATGGTGTTGGCAGGTGTCGGGCTGGGTTTCCTCGTCTCTCTCGCCATGCCGCGCCTGGTGCTGGCGAGCTTTCACGACGTCCATATCAGCCATAGTAGCTGGATCTTGGCCGGGACGCCTTTAGCGGTAATCCTGGTGGCTCTGGTGGCCTGCTATTTCCCCGCGCGGCGAGCCTCAAGAGTCGAACCCATGGCTGCGCTGCGGTTTGAGTGAGGCAGTGGTCAGTGGAGAGTGGTTAGTGGCTCGGGGTGGGACGCCGGGGCAACGCACCGCACGGCGCCGGTAGCACAGGCAGGAGTGCCTGTGCCACCTCGATCCTTGGGTGATGTTGAGGCAGGAGTGAAGGAGAAATGCCGTGGGCCGCTGGTGTTGGTTGTTTTCCCGCCGTAAACACATGATGGAGGCCCTCGACCAGGAAATCGGCGACTTCATTGAGCGCGAAACCCAGGACAACATCGAGCGCGGCATGGCGCCGGAGGAGGCTCGTTACGCCGCCCTGCGCAAGTTCGGCAACGTGACGCGGTTCAAGGAAGATACGCGGGAGGTCTGGAGTTTCGTTTGGCTGGAGCAACTCTGGCAGGATGTTCGTTACGGCCTCAGGACCCTACGCAAGTCTCCGGGCTTCACTACCGTCGCGGTGCTCACCCTCGCCCTGGGCATTGGCGCCAATACCGCCATGTTCAGCGTCGTGGAAGGAATCATGTTGGCTCCTCTGCCTTTCCGCCAGCCTGACCGCCTGGTGATGATTTGGGAATGGAACCAGCATCTGAAGGAAATAAAGGAGCCATCCTATCCAAACTTCCTCGATTGGCAACGGACCGCAGGCTCGTTTGAGGAAATGGCGGGGTACAAGTGGCACTCCTATGGACTGACGAGTCCCGGGGCGCCGGCGCACGTTCCTATCATGGAGGTTTCCTCGAGCTTCTTTCGCATGTTGGGTACAAAACCGGCTTTGGGGCGTGAATTCACACCGCAGGAAGACAAGCACGGCGGAGCGCCCGTGGCCATGATCAGCGACCGGTTCTGGCGGGAACGTTTCGGAAGCAACCCCGAAGCCCTCGGCAAAGCGATCACGTTGAATGAGGTTGATTACACGATTGTCGGAGTGCTGCCGCCGGGATTCAGCCTCTTTGGCAACCGCTATGAGACGGAGGTCTACACGCCTCTTGGGCAGGGTGACCCCCTGATGCTCAATCCCCGGGGGGGCTACGGGTGCGTGGTTACTGCCCGATTGAAAGCCGGCGTCTGCATTCACCAGGCAGCGGCAGAAATGAGCACGATCCAGAGCCGCCTGGACCGACTCTACCCCGATGCGGACGAGGGCATGGGAACGGAAGTGGAACCTTTCCGGCAAAGATTCATCGGCGATGAAGTAAGAGGAGCGCTATTCCTGCTGCTGGGCGCGGTGGGGGTCGTGCTGCTGATCGCGTGCGCAAACGTGGCCAATCTCCTACTGGCGCGGGCGTCGGGGCGCGTGAGGGAGTTCGCCATCCGCGCGTCGCTAGGAGCCACGCGTATCCGCGTGGTTCGCCAGTTGCTTACCGAAAGCATCCTGCTCTCGCTCGCCGGCGGCGGCCTGGGATTGTTGATCGCCCCGTGGGGGGTCAAGGCGGTGCTCGCCGCCTCGCCCAGCGACCTCCCCTGGGTGAGGGGGATTGGCTTGAATGTTCCAGTGCTGCTGTTTGCGCTTGGAGCAACCTTCGTCGTGGGCATTCTTTTTGGTCTCGCTCCAGCGCTGACCAGCACAAAATCCGCCCTGGAGGATTCTCTTAAGGAAGGCGGGCGGACCTCCGCGGGTGGCAACCACCGCACGCAGGGCGGCCTGGTGGTTTTACAGATGGGACTCACTTTGATCTTGCTGGTCTGCACGGGCCTGCTCTTTCGGACCATCCGCCACCTCTGGAAGGTCGATCCGGGGTTTGACATGCCCGACCTCATCACCTTCCGGGTCGATTTCCCGCCGTCCCTGAGAAGATCCCCTGCCATCATGCGGTCCGCCTACCAACAGATGCTGGAGCGCATCCGCGCCATTCCCGGAGTGGAAGCGGCGGACTTTATTTACAACATTCCCCTGAGTGGATGGGAGAACAACGCCTACTTCTGGATTGGGACGCAGAAGCCCGCCGTGATCCAGGCGGCGCCGCAAATGCTGGTATTCGACACCGGCCCGGACTACCTCCGCACCATGCGAATACCGCTCCTGCGCGGGCGGTTCTTCACTCCAGCGGACAACAATTCGTCGCCCTGCGTGGCCGCGATTGACAGCGTGATGGCAGACACTTATTTCCCCCACCAGGACCCGTTGGGCCGAATGCTGACCTTCGGATGGACGCCCCCTATGGGCCCATGTCGAATCGTCGGAGTGGTCGGCCACGTAAAACACTGGGGCCTGGGCAGCGAAAGCGGCTACGTCCGGGCTGAAAGCTACTATCCGCTATACCAATTGCCGGATCCCTGGGTCACGGCATCGGAAGGCTACCGTAATACGACCATTGTCGTCCGCACCTCCCTCTCGCTTGCCGCGGTAATGCCGGCGATCAAGACGGCGGTTTTTGCGGGCGGCAAGGAGCAGCCTCTCTACGACGTCCAGACCATGCAGGAAATTGCCTCCCAATCCATGTCGCCGCAACGATTCCCCATGATTCTGTTCGGAGCGTTTGCCGGACTGGCGCTTCTGCTGGCCTCGATCGGAATCTACGGGGTGATTTCCTACTCGGTGGCCCGGCGGGTGCGCGAAATGGGGATTCGCATGGCACTCGGCGCGGAGCGGCAAGACATTTTTCGCATGGTCATAGGGCAGGGCCTGCGGCTGGGATTGGCCGGCATCGCCATTGGGGTCGCAGGTTGGTTGATTCTTGCCCGTGCGCTTCCGAGCATGTCGCACTTGCTCTACGGGGTAGGGGCCATTGACCCCCTGACCTTCGCAGCGGTTTCGCTGCTGCTACTGGCCGTGTCTCTGCTGGCGGTCTATATTCCCGCCCGCCGGGCGACGAAGGTCGATCCCATGGTGGCACTGAGATATGAGTGAAACGGAGAGAACCTACGAGGCCCGTCCGTCCGCCGTAGCGCCCACCGTGTTATAATTGCTCACGGAGTGCCCTCAAGGGCATCATCTTGCATTCGACCTAATCTATGGGTGACACACCTTTACCTTTGCCCTCAAACCCGCAATATTACAGCGTTGCCCCTCACCGGTACTGGCCGGTGGCCACGATCGTCCTGCTGATCTTGAATTTCATCTTTTTTGGCCTGGAGATTCTGGCCAAGGGTGTAAACAACACACAGATTCTCCTCGATTTTGGCGCGTCTTTTGGACCTTACCTACGCCGCGGGGAGTATTGGCGGTTGGTTATGCCGATGTTCCTGCACGGCGGGTGGCTGCACATTCTGGGCAACAGCTACGCCCTATTCATCCTCGGCCCGATCATGGAACGGGTCTACGGCTACGGCCGATACCTGACGATTTATGTTGCCGCGGGCATGGGAGGCGCTTTCCTCTCCATGCAGCTTTCCAAGAACGTCTCGGTGGGAGCGTCGGGAGCCATCTTTGGGCTGGCGGGGGCCATGCTGGTTACCGGCTACGTGCATCGTGACCTGATCCCACCTCGGTGGGGCCGCGCCTTCGGGGCGGGGATGATTCCATTCATCGTTCTAAATCTGGTCTTTGGACTGTCGGTTCATGGCGTGGATAACTGGGGACACCTGGGAGGGTTGGCTACCGGCGCCCTACTGGCGTTCGTCATCCCCCCTCCTCCGCACGATTCACCATACGGAGGAGAGGCAGCGCGTCCTTCCCAGGCCATGGTGGTCATTCCCCTCATGGTGGTAACGCTCGCCATAGCCGCCACGGCGAACCACTATCGGATCATGCAGACTATGAACCGCCAATTGGTGGCTGGCGCGCGCTTCGCGCATGCGGGCCAGTACGACCGTGCCTTACAGAGTTACCAACAAGCCCACAGCGCGGCTCCGCGCCAGTGGGAACCGTGTGAAGTGTTGGGCGTCTTTTACCTGGGACAGAAAAAGTACGACGACGCGATCCAGGAGTTGCAGGAGGCGATTCGCCTGAGCGCAGGGGAGGACGAGCTGCTGAAGGAACGAGGAGTGCAGCTTCACCTGCAACTTGGAATCGCTTACCAATTGAAGGGCGACCTCCGCATGGCCCAGAAGACTTTCGAAGAGGTGCTGGGGAAGACCTCCCCCACCCCGCAGGGCAGGCGATTGCTCGCCGAGAACCAATTACTGCTGGCTGATCTTTATGCCAGCGAAAAGCTCTATGGGGAGGCGATCAACACCTATCTGCAAGCCTTGCGCCTGGCGCCGGATTTCGCCCAGGCACAGAACAACCTGGCGTGGCTTTACGCCACGTGCGACGACCCAAAGCTTCGTGACCCCCAGGCCGCCCTGGACCACGCTCTGATTGCGGTGAAACTGACGCAGGGGAAAGACGGAGGCGTGATCGACACCCTGGCGGAGGCCTTTTTTGCGAATGGGGCTTATCCGCAAGCGGTGGAAACCCAGAAGAAAGCCCTGGCTCTCGATCCCGCTAACACCGAACTAAAGGAACACATGGAGCGCTACCGCAAGGCCGCGGGAATGTGAGTGGGACCGGGCTGATTCTCGGCCCGCCTGACCCAGCGGTAGGCCTGTAAGGAATTCTTCCATAAGAACTTCTCCGTTGCCGCGCTGCCCTGATTCGAAACATACTCCCGAATGACGCTCAGGACCTGGGGGTAGGTTCCCCAGGGGTCGCTATTGGGCCAGTCGCTGCCGTACATCAGCCGGCCCTCACCGAAGGTTCCCCACAGTTCATCCAGCCTCGACCGGTAGAAACTCGCGTCATAGTGACCCTGCCCGCCCACGCGCCGGAGGACTTCCGATAGCTTGACGTAAACCTGCGGGCGCCCTCCAAGTTCCCTCAAATCCGCCTGGAGGTTTTTCCGCGCCGCGGGTTCGGACGGAGGATCCAGATGCGGCAGGTGGTCGATAACTACCCGCAACGTCGGGACCTTGTCAGTCAGCCGCACCGTCGCCGAAATGAGCGCAGCGTCCTGGTTGGCCGTATCCAGCGTCAGGCCCCCGTCGGCGAGTGCTTGCAGGTCGGACACGAAGTCCGGTTTCGAGACATCCTCGGCGAGGTTTCGTCCCCAAAGGTTTCCGCACCGGATGCCCCGAAACAGCGGGTTGTGATGAAACCGTTCAAGATTCTTGCGGAAACCCGGCAATCCCGGCTCGAGGTTGCCGACGGTTCCGACAACAATGGTATCGCGCGAAGCGACGTCCAGCACCCATTGGTTGTCTTCCAGCCAGGGGCTGCACTCAACTTCAATGGCGCCCACGATCCCGAGCCCCTGTGTGACCCGGCGAAAGCGACCGGGCAAGGCCGGTTGGTACAAAACCTTGTCGTCTTTGTCAGGCCAGGGGACTCCCTGAGGACGCCGCGGGTCGAAGAGATGGATGTGGGTGTCGATTATCGGAATGGGCGTGCTCGCGCCGCCCACATCCCGAGGCGTGAGGCTTGCGATAAGGCCAAGGAATGCCCTTCGATTCATCTGTCCGCGGACTCCAGAGGCTGCGTAAAAACTCATGATTTGCGCCGTAGCGGCGATCTTATGTCGCCATAACCCAATTCATTGCAACTCGCAGGTGGCGGGATAAACCCGCCGCGATGTGTTTTTCCGCAGCCTCTCCCGCCGCGTGGGACTATCCCCTTTTTGAGGTATGACTGGCTTCACTGGCCTCCTCCACCTCCCGACGGCCATACCGCTGGCGCATCAGGAAGACATAGTGGACGCCCGAGGCCAGAGTCAGGCTGGCGGCCAGGTATATGCAAAAGGTGACCAACTCCGACGAAATGTAAGGGATGCCGGCACCATGGCACACCACCACAAAAAGAGTGGCCACCTGCGCCGCAGTGGAGGCCTTGCCCAGCAGGGAGGGGTGGAAGGGCCGGTACCCGGCCACCAGGGAAATCAAGAGCGCGGTCATAATAATGGCTACGTCGCGGCTCAGCACGATGATGGTCAGCCACCAGGGCAAGGCTCCGCGCAGCGCCAGGGTGATATAACCGGTGGTCATCAGGATCTTGTCGGCAATCGGATCCAGCGCCACCCCCAAAGGGCTCTCCTGTTTCAGTAATCGGGCGACGGTGCCATCCAGGACGTCGGACAACGCAGCCGCGGTCAGGACCGCAAGCGCCGCGCGATAGTGTCCGTCCATGACCAGGATGGCAAAAACCGGCACAAACACTAATCGCAGAAGTGTGATCTGATTCGAGGGCGTCAGCAGTCGTGTGGTCATTATTCCTACGCTAATTTAGCGGGGCGATTTGGAGGTTGTCAATCTTCGTTGCACGGCGGGGCCCCGCAATTCGCGCAGAGCATCGGAGGCAATCCAGCGGGCGGCGGGCGAATCCAGCCGGTGAATCTCCTCGGCTGCCAGGATGGCGGCGCGGTTCAGCCGCGCGTTCCGTTTTCCGATCTGGCGCAAAGCCCAGTTCACACCCTTCTTGACAATGTTCCTCTCGTCCCGCGCGGCGCGCTTGATCAGGGGCAGGAAGCGCAGAAATGCCGCATCGCTCGCGCCCTTGTCGGCAACGGCCAGACCCGCCATCAAGGCAAACGCCGCTCTTTTCACAAACTCTTCCCGCCGGGAACTCCACTGCACGCACATCTGATGGGCATATCGCGAATACCGAAAGACATTAGTACAAGCTCCATCGCAGATCGCCCAACTGTCGAAATCCCTGGCCCAGCGATCCATCTTCACCCGGGTCACCTTTTCCGGCTCCTCAATCAGGGTGGCCAGAGCGCGTGCCTCGAAGACTTCCGCGGCCCACAATTCCTGCGCCAGGGCGTGGTCGCGGCCGACTTCGCGCGCCAATTTCTTCAGCGCCGGGGTCGACCACCCGCCATAAACCTTCTTTGCCACGATTCCGTAGTGGGCCATTCCCTTCACCGCATGGGGATCGGGGCGGGAGGCAAGCAACTGAAGAATCTCGGGGCAGGTCATGGCAGGATCTATAGTACTAAAGGACTAAGAGCCTCGCTTGAAAAAGAACGAGCTGGCGAGTATTATCTGACCCGAATTCCGCGACCTGGAACAGGCTACGGAATTAACGGCTCCCCCCTGCAAAGCTCTTGTCTCCACAGGGCAG
>Ga0335081_10008670_pt1 | contig 16313 bp, 13 predicted proteins | sample Lox_Sample_35_FD_206713 | JGI IMG/M metagenome (GOLD analysis project Ga0335081, IMG submission 206713) | Soil microbial communities from Loxahatchee National Wildlife Refuge, Florida, United States - Lox_Sample_3.5 | ecosystem: Environmental > Terrestrial > Soil > Wetlands | place: USA... | reverse complement strand
GCACTACCAGCACCAGGGTGATAGCGAGGACCGGCGTGCCCAGCAGCTGAATAATGCTGGTGGCGTAGTGCGCCCAGATGAACAGAGGCAGGCGTGACCACGTCATGCCCGGCGCGCGCATACGGTGAATGGTGACGACAAAATTCAGTCCGGTCAGAATCGAAGAGAACCCAACCACAAAAATAGAGAGTCCGGCTTCAATCACTTTCGTGTTGCTGAAGGCGGTGCTGAGCGGAGTGTAGAAGGTCCAGCCGGTGTCCACGCCGCCGGTCAGAATGCAGTGGATATACATCAAGCCGGCAATCGCATAGAGATACCAGCTCAGCAGATTAATGCGCGGAAAAGCGAGGTCTTTCGCGCCGATCATCAGCGGCACCAGAAAATTTCCCAGGACGGCGGGAATGGAGGGAATCAGGAAGAAAAACACCATCACCTGGCCGTGCATGCTGAAGAGTTTGTTGTAGGTATCGGCCTGCACCAGGTCGCCCGCGGGCGTGAGCAGCTCGAGACGGATCAGCAGCGCGAAAAATCCGCCAATGAAAAAGAAGAACGTGATCGAGGCCAGGTAGAGCAGGGCGATCCGCTTGTGATCGGTGGTCAGCAGCCATGACCGGATGCCATACTGCTGGTTCAGATAATTTTCGCGTTCGGCGGTTACTGCTGCGGTAGCCATGACTATTGCACCTTCGGTTCGTGCGCCGGTTCGTTGGCCGGCGGGTTGGAGGGACCGGCGGAAGAAGTTCCCGCCGTCTGTCCCGGCCCTGGCTGGCCCAGCGACTTCACATAGGCAACCAGCGCGCTCAACTGCTCTTCACTGACGATTCCCTGAAACACCGGCATGATCGGTTTGAATCCCTGCACGACCTTCGAGGCAGGGTTCAAGATGGACTCGCGTACATAATTCTCGTCGGCAACTACGGTGCGGCCGTCTTCCAGCATCACCGGCTTGCCAAAAACTCCCGCCAAATCCGGCCCCCGTCCCTGCGTATCCGGGCGATGACAGGTCGAGCATCCAAGCTCGGCAAAAATCTTCTGCCCGGTTTCCGCCAGTGGCACATTGGGGCTGCCGCTGAGCCAGGCTTCATACTGGGCCGGCTCCATCACCACCACCTGGCCGATCATCCCCGAGTGCTGGGTCCCGCAATATTCCGCGCAGAACAGGTGATACGTGCCGGGCTTGGTGGGATGGAACCACGCCATGGTGTAACGGCCGGGCAAAACGTCCTGCTTGATGCGGAAGGCCGGAACGTAAAAGCTGTGAATGACGTCCTGCGAGGTCATGATCATGCGGATATCGCGGCCCACGGGAATGTGCAGTTCGTTGATTTCGCGCTGGCCCTCTTCATGCTGCAGCTTCCACATCCACTGCTTGGCCACCACATAAATTTCCATAGCGCTGCGCGGAGGGGTGCGCTCGCGGAAATAAATCACCGCACCCCAGGCAAAGATAAACAGGAAAATGAAGAAGGGAATGACCGACCACGTGGTTTCGAGCGCCAGCGAACCCTCGATCTGCTCCGCCTCCACCCCCTTGCGATGCCGGAACCTCACCGCGAACACCAAAATCATGGTGAAGATGGCGAAGGACATGAAGGCCGACAAGGCGACGAGAAAGATGTAGAGCGCGTCCACGGTCGCGGCGCCGCTCGAAGCCCGGACGGGCCAAAGGGGAAAATTATCAAACATAATGACCTGACCCGTCTCGCGCCGCCTGCTGGGCTCTGTTTTCGCCGTTGGCAGATCCTCGCCGGAACAAAACCAGCACCATCGCGCCAATCACCAGAAGAGTGGCCAGGCCGGCAAGCCGCAGCACGCGCGTGATGACCGCTCCGTACTTTCCCGTGGCCGGATCGTAGTGGTAGCAGTAAAGCAGCACCTGGTCCACCACGTTGCCGATTTTTCCGTTTGAGGCCTGCACCAGGCCCAGGCGCAAATCCTTGGGCGCATATTCCACGCCGTAGTAATACTGCGCAATGCGTCCTTCGGGCGTGAGGACGGCAATCGCGGTAGCATGAGCAAACTGCCCGGTCTGTGCGCTGTATTGATATTCGAAGCCGGCCGCTTTGGTCAGCGTATCAATCGAAGGCTGCGGCCCGGTGAGAAAATGCCAGCCCTCGCCGCCCGGCTTGCCGTAGCGGTTCAGGTATTCGGCCTTTTTTGCAGCGGCGATGGCCGGCGTCTCGCGCGGATCAAAGCTGACCGTGAGCACGTCAAAGTCCTTGCCCAGATCCAGCTTGAGCACTTTCATGGCGCTGGTCAGGCCGCTCAGAACTTCTCCGCACAGCATCGGGCACTGGTAATAGACCAGGTTCAGAATCATCGGCCGCTTTCCGAAGTAGTCTCCCAGGCGCACGCTCTTGCCGGTCTCATCGCGGAAAGTCAGGTCCGGCGGAATCTGCTGGTCCAGTTTCTGCTCGATCCCCACGTGCTCCAGTCCCGGCGGGCGGACGTTCGCCGGAGGCGACAGGATTCCCTGCGTCATGCCCTGCCCCCACGCCAGGCTGCTGGCGAATAACACGCCGAGGGCAAGCGAGCGCTTCCAACGGTTGCTAGCCGTTTCTGCGAATTGTTTTCTCCCTGCCAAAGCACTGCTCCCTGTTACGGATAGTCTTGCCGATCAGTCCTTGCAATCCTGCGTTATGGTGTTGCGCCTTTCGCTGCCCCCGGCTTGCCGGCCGCGGCTTTGTTCTGCGGCAGCACCGGCAGGCCGCGTTGCACTTCCAGTTGCATCGCCCGCTCAATCGGAATCCTCACCACACCGGCCTTCTGATCAATCCAGGCATAGCTGTTCAGGGCCTTTTCCTCCTGAAGCCGGAAGTCGGTCAGTTCGTTGCGCTCATTTTCTTCCAGCCGCGGCTCGGGAAAATTTTGTTTGATGTTGGACTGCGTCTGCGCGTTCTGCTGGGCCAGCGTGCGCGGCGCCGGGAGCGTCCTTGCCGGCTCCGTCAGTGGATTGGGCGGCGTCTGGTGCGAGCGCTCATAAGCATCGAGGTAGTGATACATGCCGCGCAGCAGAAACGAAACCGCTATGCACACCACAGCCAGCCCGACCAGAAAAATCAGCACGTCCTTCCCGGGAAGGTCCTGCCGTTCAAAACCCACGTCTTCGTGTTTGGGGATATCTTCCGCCATGACCAGCCGCCGTTCTACCTATACTTCGCCGCTCACGAACTCAATGTTCATGCGCAGGTTCCAACACTTCGTGCGCGTCAATGTCATACGCCGGCACCAGGGGCAGTGAACCCAGATTGTGGAAGAAATACGCCAGCCACAGTCCGCCGATGGCGACCGGCACCACGATTTCGAGCCAGGTGAGGCGCAGAGACGCCGAGAAATTCGGCTCGATGATCCAGAACAGGTCCAGAAAACGCATCAGCAGCAGCCACACCGCCAGCCAAACCAGCTTGCGTATGTCGCGCTTGAATGGGCGCGAAAGCAGAATGCCGAACGGAACGGCGAAATGAAAAACTGCCAGCCCCAGCCCGCAATACGCCCAGCCGCCGCTCAAACGCCGCATGTACCAGCTAATTTCTTCCGGCAGGTTGCCCGCCCAGATGATGAGCCACTGCGAGAACGAGAAGTAAGCCCACAGCATGAGAAACGTGAGCATCCACTTGCCGTGGTCGTGGACAAAATCGGGGCGCAGCAATTCCGACATGGGTTTGTAGCGCACCAGTATCCGCTCCACCACGACCGCGAAACACATCGCCGAAAGCACTTCGCCGATCAGGATGATGAGGCCGTATATCGTCGAAATCCACGTCGGGTCGAGCGACATGACCCAATCAATCGCGGCAAAAGAGATGGTCAAACCGTAAAGCACCAGGCCGGGGCCGCTGACGGCCTGAAAGCGCGCGCTGTTGTCGCGCACCGGCGGCTGGTTCTGCTCTTTGGACCAGCGCGTCAGAAAAAGCGAGAGCAGGTTCCACACCAGGAAATAAAACACCGCCCGCAGAATGAATCCCGGCACATTCAGGTAGGCGGGCTCGACGTGCTGCAGATGTTCGAGCAACCTCGGGTCATGAACGGAGCTTAGCGGCCGCGCCCAGACGTAAAGCCGCGGCAGGCCAAACAGCAGGGGGACGAAAAACAGGGTGACGAGAGGAAGACAGCGCATGGCCGCGCCCATTATGCGGCGGATGATCGTGCCCCAGCCGCCGCCGGTGAGATGGCGAATCATAAGCACGGCCATCGAGCCGAGCGTTACTCCCAGCCAGATCATGAAGCCGAGCAAATAAGCCTGAAAAAACTTATCCGGTTGCGCGAAGGCCCCTATCAGCGCGAGCAGGCTGAACACCACGCCCACGAAAAGCGACCGCCGCGCCAGCACCTTCACTACCGGCGGCGGCGTCAGATCGGGGATGGGCACGTGCGCGGCGCTCACTTGGCCTCCTCTCTCGCTGGCGCCGGCGCAACCACCGGCAGCGTCGCTCCCGTGCCGGGTTCCTCGAACTGCGGCGGCTCGGAGGGCACTTGCTGCCCCGGCGGAACGTCGCTCATGGTCGCGTTCTGGCTCAACTGCAGGGCACGGATGTAGGCCACAATGCACCAGCGGTCGCGCGCCGGAATTTGCGAGGCATAGTCGGGCATGATGCCGAAGCCGTTGGTCATGACGTCGAAGAAATAGCCGACCGGCGCGTTGCGCAAACGATCAATGTGATAGGAGGGCGGTTTGCGCGAAAAACCCCGTGACGGCACGATGCCGTTGCCATCGCCCATGCGGGAGTGGCAAGGCGCGCAGTAAATATCGAAACGCTCGCGGCCGCGGGCCAGCACTTCATCGGTGACAGGAAAGGGCATGTAGTCGCCGGGGCTGCTGCCGATTTTTCCGGTATAGAAGTACGCATTCTCGTGCAACTCTCCCCGCGCCACCGTGCCTTCAACCGGAGGCCGGGCCGAGCGCAGGTCGGTGTAGAAATCGCTCTTGGCCAGCGGCTTGAAACGCGGCTGGTCGTGCATATCCTGGCGGCAACCGGTAAGTAAGGCCAGTGCGGCGAAACCCAGTACGGCACGCCCATCCCGGCGCAGAGAAAAGTTGCGGGCCATCTGAAGGCGGCGCCTCAATCCGGCACCTCCGAGATGGAGCGCGTTCCCAGGCCTTCGAGAAACTGCCGCGTGCTCATAGCTTCGAATTTCGGGTCAGAAGCGAAGACGATCAGAAAAAAGCGGTCTTTGGTGGCCATGGCAAAGCGGGGCACATTGAAAACCGGATGATAGGGCATGGGCAGCCCATTGAGCGCCAGCATGCCGAGCACGGAGAAAATCGCGCCAAAAAGAATTGTCATTTCAAAGGTAATCACGATGAACGCTGGCCAGGAGTTCGGCGGTTTGCCGCCCACATTGATGGGATAATTGATCGCCATCATCCAGTACTGCATGAAATAGCCGCCCAGGCCCCCGATAAGTCCTCCAATCAGGGTGACCAGCGGCACCAGATTGTGGCGAAAACCAATCGCTTCCGCCAGGCCTTCAATCGGGAAAGGGCTGTACGCATCAATCTTCTTGTAGCCGGCTTCCCGCGTGGCGTTTGCCGCTTCCACCAGGTGCGTGGGCGTGTCAAACTCCGCCATCAGGCCGTAGGTGCGGTCGCGCCTCATTCCGCCTTGACCTCCGCCTCCGGCAGCAGGGTGCGCATCTCGAAGATGGAAATCATCGGCAGAATGCGCACGAACAGGAACATGCAGGCCAGGAAAAACCCGATCGTGCCGATGAAGACCGCCCAGTCCCAGCGCGTGGGGTAGTACATGCCCCAGGAAGAAGTGAGAAAGTCGCGGTGCAGGCTGACCACCACGATGATGAAGCGCTCCAGCCACATGCCGGTAAGAACCACGGTCGAAATGAGGAAGAGCAGCAACGGCTGGGTGCGCATCTTGCGGATCCACAGCAGTTGCGGAATGAAAATATTGCACGTAAGCAGGGCGTGGTACCAGAAGTGATACGGGCCGTGCAGCCGGTTCCATAGCGTGAACAGATCGTAGCGGTTGCCGCTGTACCAGCCCATAAAGGCTTCGATTCCATAGCCGTAAGCGACAATGAGTCCGGTCGCGAGCATGACCTTGGCGGAGTTGTCCAGGTGGCGTTCGGTAATGAAGTCCTCCAATCCGTAGATTTTGCGGATGGGAATGGCCAGCATCAGTACCATGGCAAAACCGGAGTAAATGGCGCCGGCGACGAAGTAAGGCGGGAAGATCGTTGTGTGCCAGCCGGGCACAATGGCGATGGCAAAGTCGAAACTGACCACGGTGTGGACGGAAAGAACCAGAGGCGTGGCCAGGCCGGCGAGCAGGAGATAAGCCGTTTCGTAGCGGTGCCAGTGCCGCGCCGACCCGCGCCAGCCCATGGCCAGCATGCCGTACATGATCTTCGCGGCACGGTTCTCGGAGCGGTCACGTAGGGTGGCCAGATCGGGAATCAGCCCGATGAACCAGAAGATCAGCGAGACGGTGAAATACGTCGAGACCGCGAACACGTCCCACACCAGCGGACTGCGGAACTGCGGCCAGTACTGCATGGTGTTGGGGTAGGGGAATAGCCAATAGAACAGCCACGGCCGGCCCATGTGCAACAGCGGAAACATGCCGGCGCAGGCCACGGCGAAGAGGGTCATGGCCTCGGCGAAGCGGTTGATCGAATTGCGCCAGGACTGCCGCAACAGCAAAAGAATGGCGGAAATCAGCGTGCCGGCGTGGCCGATTCCGATCCACCAGACGAAATTGACGATGGCAAAGCCCCACGCGATCGGAATCGTGATGCCCCAGATGCCAACCCCTTTGAGGAACAGATAGCCGATGGCATAGAGCAGCATCATCACGATCAGGAACGCAACGCCGAAGCCGAGGAACCACCCATTCGAAGTCGGGCGGGTGAGCACAATCGAGCTGATCTTGTCCGTGACCGTGGCGAAGGTGTACCCCGGCTCAATGACCGGCGCCTGGCCCGCTTCGGTTGGTTCTATGCGATCATCCATGTGTCAGTGCTCACGTCGAAAGATCCCGATGCCGTATCGAAGTCCCTCGCATGCCGCCGGCGGCAGAGAGTTCTCGCCGCTAACCCTTTCCCAGAATGCCTTTCGCAGCCGCTGCCGCTCCGGTTGCTGGCGGGATCCTTCGACGCCGCGGCGGCAGCGCATCGCGCATCCGCCACTCTGCTCAGGATGACAATGATCATAAAGTCTTACGAACCCAACCCTTGGCTCGGGTTTCGAATCTGCGCCAGATACGTGGTGCGCGGCCGTGTGTTCAGATCGGCCAGCAGGCTGTAATTCCGCGCTTCTGCTTTCAGCTTCGAGACCTTGCTCTCCGGATCATTGATATTGCCGAAAATGATCGCGTTCGCCGGGCACGATTGCTGGCAAGCGGTCTGCAGTTCGCCGTCCTGAATCCTGCGGTTCTCGCGCTCGGCGTCAATGCGGTGCTCGCTGATGCGCTGTACGCAGTAAGTGCACTTCTCCATTACCCCGCGGCTGCGCACGGTGACGTCAGGATTGCGCATCATCTTGTACTGTGTGGTCTCCCAGTCCTGGAACAGCAGGAAATTGAACCGCCGCACTTTATAGGGGCAATTGTTGGAGCAATAACGCGTGCCCACGCAGCGGTTGTAGATCATATCGTTGAGGCCTTCGGTGCTGTGGATGGTCGCGCCCACCGGGCAAACTACTTCGCAGGGAGCATTTTCGCACTGCTGGCAGGGCACGGGCTGGAAGTAGGCTTTCGGATTGTCGCGGTCGCCCTGGTAGTAGGCATCCACGCGCAGCCAGTGCATATGGCGGCCGAGCACCACCTGCTCCTTGCCGACCACCGCAATGTTGTTCTCTGACTGGCAGGCCACGATGCAGTTGTTGCAGCCCACGCAGGCGTTCATGTCAATCGTCATTCCCCAGGCGTAGAGTTCTTGGTTGTAGGGATAGCGCTTGTAGAGAGTCAGCGGAGCCGGCACTTCTTCTTCCCGGGCGAAATCAGGATCGCGACGGTATTCGTCGAGCGTGGCGGTGCGCACATTCGGCCGTGCTCCCGTGGCCGTGTCCATGGTCTGATAGCCCTGCGTGGTGGCGAGCTTGTAAGTTCCTCCGGTCTTCGCGATCGTGACGCCCGTCCCCGACCAGGGCATCGTGCTCGAGCGCAGCGGATAAAAGTCAAACCCGGCGCCGGTTCCGACCCGCCCGACACGCCGGCGCCCGTAGCCGAGAAAAACCGTAATCGCGTTGTCAGGATGGCCCGCCTGAATCCAGACCGGCGCCTTCACGCTCTTGCCATTCAGGCTGACATTGACCAGATCCTCCGACTGCAATCCCATGCGCTCCGCCATTTTGGGGCTGACGAGCACGGGATTGTCCCAGGTCATTTTGGTCATCGGTTTGGGAAGTTCCTGCAGCCAGCCATTGTTCGCGAATTGTCCGTCGTAGATCGAAGGGTCGGGACGGAAGTTGATTTCTAGCTCGTTTGACGCCGCACTCGCTGGCGCCGCCGCGCTGGTCGGCTTGAGAGCGACCTGCTTTGGAGCAAAGCTTGTGCCTTCAATCCAGCCGTCATGCAGCGACTTCCGCCAGAACAGATCGAAATCGGCCCCCGGATGCTGTTTTTGCCAGTATGCCTGCAGCAGATCGTGGCCGCTTGCCTCCGGCTGCCCGGCGAGCACCGCCGCCATTTCGAGCCCGCTCCTGCCGTTGTACAGCGGTGCAATCAGCGGCTGCACAATGCTTACCGTGCCGTCATACGCGCGGCTATCGCCCCAGGCCTCGAGATAATGCGCTTCATTCACATGCCAGTGGCAAAGTTCGGCGGTTTCATCCCGGTAGAGGCCAAGGTGCACGCGCAGGGGAATCTTGCTGTTCTGCAAAGCATCGGCGAAACCGAGATCGGCCGGCGCATCGAAAACAGGATTGCCGCCCATGATGACCAGCAGATCTACTTTGCCGGCGCGCATGTCGGCGACCAGTTCTTTGAGTGACTCGGTCTGGTTGATGGGATTGGCGTTCACCGCCTCGGTGTAGAAGACTGTTTTACCGACATTGCCGAGAGCCTGGTTCAACGCGTGAGCCATTGCGTGAGCTGCCGGCGGCTGATGATCGCCCGGGATCACGACACCGCTGCCGCGGTGGGTTTGCAAATCCCGCGCAACGGACTGCAGGAAGGCATTTCCACCGCCCGAGGTATCGCCACCGGAAGAAGAGGTAAGAATGCCGGAGAGGTCACGGGCGAATTGTGCTACGGCGGCCGCCTGCACCGGAAGCCGATGATCCGCCTTGGCGCCGGTCGCGCTCATCGTGCTCTCGACCACGTACAGCCGGCTCATCGCCCCCTTCTCCGGATTGCGGCGGCTGGCGAAATCGCGCACATAGCGCGTAAAGCCTGGAAATCCAGCGTAGAGAAAATCGGCATCGAGCGAGAGGATGACGTCCGCTTTCGAGAAGTCGTAGCGCGTTTCAACCGGCTGCCCGAAGGCCATCTTCGCGCCTTCGAGCACATTGTCTCGGTTCACCGGCTCATACGCGTGCCACTTGGCCTGCGGATAAATCTTGAGCAAGGCGCGCATCTGATCAGCCAGCGTGGGCGAAGAAATGGTGGGCGTGAGAATGCGAATGCCCGCGCCCTGCAGGCCTTTCTGTACGCTGAGCGGCCCGCGCATTGAGCCCACGAAGTCGCTCCAGGTGCGAACATCACCCATGAGGGTGACGGTCTGCGAGCGGTCAGGGTCGTACATGCCCAGGATGGAAGCCTGCGCAAAAATGTCAGTGCCGCCGAGGCTGGCGGGATGCTCGGCATTGCCTTCGATCTTGGTGGGACGGTAAAGGTGGCTCTCAACCAGCAGCGGGCTGGCGTAGCCGCCCAGCGTAAAGGCCGTAGCGAAAAACATGGGCCGGCCAGGGATGACCTCTTCCGGCTGCTTCACATACGGGACAATCGGTTCGAGCGGTTGCTTGGTGCAGGCGGTCATGCCCGCCAAGGCAAGCGATGCTCCCATCAGCCGCAGAAATCCCCGGCGCGAGACCGAATCCAGCCATTCCGAAGCACCTTTCGGGAACTCGCGGTGCATCATCTCCTGAAATTCCGCGCTGCCCGCCATCTCTTCTAGGCTGCGCCAGAACTCCGGACCCTTGGCCTGCGCAACGCGAACCCGCGCCGCATCGAGATCGAGCGCGCCCTTTTTGCCGGGGCAAACGTCCTCGCGCCTTGGCCTGCCGGGTTGTGCTTCTTCGCTCATGCCGTTTAGTCCACTCATCCTGCGAAACGAGTGTCCGCTGGGCGCACTCTCGCGCAGTCGAAGAATGACAACAAAATCATCGGTGGCAGGTCGAACAGCTCGTAATATCTGCCACCGTCCGCAGCTGGTACTTCTTCACCAAATCGAGCCCCAAGGAATCCTGATCCGTGTAAGCCGTTCCATCTACAACTACGGGCTTGCGGGCCGAGGGATCTTCATAGCGCATGTTGAATACCTGGTCCCGCGGACGCAGATATTTTTGCGGCCCGCGATGGCAGTCGAGGCACCACTCCATTTGCAGGGAGGCGTAGTTGTACATCAACGGCATGCGATCCACCGGCCCGTGGCAGGTGTTGCAGCCCACGCCCTTATTGATATGAATGCTGTGGTTGAAGTAAACGTAGTCCGGCAGGTCGTTCACCCGAGTCCACACCAGCGACTGCCCGCTGCGGAAGCTTTCCCTTACCGGCTCAAGCAGTTGCGCGTTGGTCCAGATCTGCGAATGACAATTCATGCAGGTTTTGGTAGGGGGGATGCCAGCGAAACTCGACCGCTCAACCGAGGTGTGGCAGTAGCGGCAGTCCATACCCAGTCCGGCCACGTGGTGCTGATGACTGAAGGGCACCGGTTGCGGGCGCGCCACACCTGCGTAGGTGATGTAAGGAGAGCGTTGGAATTCGTTCAGACCCCAGCCCAACGCCGCTGCTACGAACACCGCCCCGTAAATGGTGGCGCGGGAGATTGTGTTCGTGCTGCGATGAAAAATCTGCATCGGTCAGAGAATCCAGTGCAGCAAGGAAGCCACAGGCCCCTCAGGTTCGTGCAGCGTTTACCCGGTCAAGCGTTATGATGTGTGAGAAAACTCGAAATTATAACAGCTTACAAAATGATTCCGCAGAAATTGTCCCGCGAGCGAAACACAAAAACTCCAAGCAACTTCGTTGGTCACTAGGCGCGCTTTCCCAATTGGGGAAAACCGGCGGCGCCAGCTTCGGGGCCCCAAAGAACCGCCGCGCGACCTGCCCAGCCATTGCTCAGCGAATGTTCATCACCAGCAGCTTCGGTTCTGTCATCTCCTCGATGGCATAGCGCAAGCCTTCGCGCCCCAAACCGGAATCTTTGATGCCGCCATAGGGCATGTGGTCTATGCGGAAACTGGGAACATCGCCGGCAATTAATCCGCCGACTTCCAATTCCTCATAGGCTTCGAAAAGCAGTTTTGCATCCCGGGTGAAAATGCCCGCCTGCAGGCCGTAGGAAGAGCTATTGATCTGCTTGAGCGCCTTGTGGAAGTCGTCATAAGGCTCGACGGTCACGACGGGAGCAAAAATCTCCTGGCAGTTGACCTTCATTTCCGGGCGTGTGCTGGAAAGCACGGTAGGCTCCAGCAGCGAACCCTGGCGATGTCCGCCGCAGAGCAGCCGCGCTCCGCCTCGCACCGCTTCATCAATCCACTGACTGGCACGGATGGCGTCGCTTTCGCGGATCAGCGGGCCAAGATCGGTAGTGTCATCCAGGGGATCGCCGGTTTTCAGCTTGTTTACGCCGGCAAGCAGCAAGTCCGTGAACTTTGCGTAAACCGAGTGCTCCACCAGTATGCGCTGCACGGAAATGCAGGTTTGGCCGGCATAACCAAATCCTCCCGCCACGCAGCGGTCCGCGGCGTAATTCAGGTCGGCGTCACTATGAACGATGACTCCGGCATTGCCGCCAAGCTCCAGCAGGACCTTCTTCTTCCCGGCGCGGCGCTTGATGTCCCAGCCGACAGCCGCGCTACCGGTGAAGCTGATCATTTTGAGCCGGTCGTCGCTGACCAACAAGCCTGCATCCTCATTTGAGAGCGGAATCACGTTCAGGCCGCCGTCCGGCCATCCCGCCTGTTGCACTGCTTCGGCCAGCAAGAGCGAACAGAAGGGCGTCTGCGGCGCCGGCTTCAGCACCATGGGACATCCGGCCGCAATGGCGGGGGCGACTTTGTGCGCTACCAGGTTCAGCGGAAAATTGAACGGAGTGATTCCGGCGATGGGCCCCAGCGGGAAGCGCCGCACAATGCCCCAGCGCCCGGCAGTGAACTCCTGCCAGTCGAGCGAGAGATACTCGCCCGGAATGCGGGTGCTTTCTTCAGCGGCGACGTTGAAAGTAAAAATGGCGCGTTCCACTTCCGTACGCGCCGCTTTGATCGGCTTGCCCGCTTCCTGCGCCAGAGTATGGGCAAATTCGGCTTTCCGTTCAACGATGGTCTGGGCAACTCTGCGCAGGACGCGCTGGCGCTCGAAGGCGGGCAGACGCCGCGTCGTGCCGAAGGCCTTTACTGCCGCCGCAATGGCTGCCTGCGCATGATCCGTGCGCCCCTGATAAACACGACCGATGACGCTGCCATCGTACGGCGCGTGAATCTCAACCGCATCTCCCTCTTCTCGCCACTTGCCGTCCAGGAAGAATCCTTGCGTGCTGACCGGAGTTGCAGTCATCTGGGCCATGGGTGTTCTCGGCCTCCGTCAGAAGGAACACTTTTCCGATTATAAGGCTCCATCTCTATGCCGCCGGTTGCGGCTCGGTGAAAAGTTACGGCAAGCGTACCATCCCGGGTTCGATTGTTAAGATGATCTCGTGCCCGCAAGTTCGAAATCATGTTCTGAACCAAGAGACGGCGCCATCTATCTAAAAGAGGATCGGCGACAGAATCGGCGAGGCCATCAGTCCGAACTTACAATTCTGCAATCGGATCTTCTTGCCAGCATTCCCTGGCTCGTTCATGGTTTCAGCACGCGAACAGGCGGCTTCTCCAAAGTGTATGGAGGGAAAAGTCTTAACCTGGGATTCACCAGGCATGACTCCCGCTCGGCCGTCGAACGCAATCGCGCCATCTTCTTGAAGGGATTAGGTGCGGTTGAGAATGGCCGACTCTGGCCCATGATCACACTGCGCCAGATTCATTCGGACCTGATCCATTGCGTCAGCGGTGTGCCTGAGCAAACCCTGGTTGGAGATGGAATTGTCACCGCCGCTCCCGCAATGCTGCTCACCATTCAGACCGCCGACTGCCTGCCCGTCATTCTGGTGGACATAGAACGCCGGGCTGTCGGCGTTTTTCACGCCGGCTGGCGCGGCACAGTCCGGCGCATCGTGCAGAAAGGCGTAGGGATCATGCGGCGATGCTTTGGCACGCAGGCGCGCGAGATCAAAGCCGCCATGGGCCCGGGCGTTCACAAGTGCTGCTATCAGGTTGGCGCGGAGGTGCGGGAGCAATTCGCATCGCAATTTGCTTACGCCGATGCGCTGTTTCACACGGTGAAGGAGTCGGACTTGGTCCGCGAAAAATATCCAATGTTGTTTCTCACGGCGCGAGCGCCCGGCCACAGCGAACTGCCAACGAAAGTCTTTCTTGATCTGGTCGAAGCCAATCGGCGGCAGCTCCTCGATGCCGGCGTACCTGCAAAACACGTCACGGCATCGGCGCTCTGCACCGCGTGCCGAACCGATCTTCTGTTTTCTTATCGCGCTGAAAAAGGTATTACGGGAAGACTGATGGGCGTGGCCGGGATCAAAGCCTAAACCGAAGCCGGAGGCGGCGCCGCCGGCGCGGCGGGCGCGGGAGCCGGCACTTCGCCCGTATTCACCAGATCCTTGAGTTCTTTGCTGGGCTTGAAAAAAGGAATTTTCTTTGCGGGCACCTCTACGCGGTCGCCAGTTTTGGGATTGCGGCCTACGCGCGGCTTACGCTGGCGAGTGCGGAAGCTGCCAAACCCGCGGATTTCGATCTTGTCGCCGGCGCGAAGGGAGCGTACAACGCTGTCGAAGATCGTTTCGACGATCACTTCACTGTCTTTGCGCGTCAACTCCGCCAACCGTGACACTTCGTCTATTAGATCAGCTTTTGTCATATGCCTCTCTCCAAATCCGCGTTTTCAGGGGTGCCGAGCCGGCAATTGGAGCGCAGAACTCACAGGGCAGCATAACCGTCTGGACCACCCTTTTGCCTGCCAGCCTAGCATAAAGTTCTCAAATTTCAGGGGTTTTTGGCAAGAATCATTTCCAGCCCGAGGGGTCGCCCGGTTCGTGGTCCCCAACTCGATGCAGGCCGTTACTTCCAAAGATAATAGAACCCGACGTGCTGTTCGAGGAGCTTCTCCCGCGTGGGCAGCCATTCCGAAACGTCACCAAATAACAGATCGAGCACCGTCTTGCGGTCTTTTTCGGGGTGCACCAGAACCGGTTCGCCGCTGATGCCCACCGCCTTGGCCGTATCGTGCACGGCATCTTGAAAGTCGCCAAGCTGGTCAATCAGCTTCATCGGCAGTGCTTCCTGGCCGGTCCAGACCTTGCCATCGGCAATGGCTTTAACGTTGGCGAACTTCTCCTTGCGGCCATCGGCCACCGCCTGGATAAATTGCTGATGCATATCGTCAATCAGCGACTGCAGGTAGGCTTGCTCAGCGGGAGTTAAATCGCGCGTGGGAGAACCCGTATCCTTAAACTCACCTGCTTTCATCGTAATCTGCTTCAACTTGGCCCAGTGGAGCAGTTCGCCGTAATTGACCCATTCCGCGATCACCCCAATTGATCCGACAATGCTTCCGTTCTCCGCGAAAATCTTACTGGTTGCCGAGGACACGTAGTACGCGCCGCTTGCCCCGACCGTGCCAATGGAAGCCACAATGCGTTTTTTCTTCTCGTCTCGTACCCGTTTGACTTCGCGATAAATCTCCTCGGAAGCCGCCACGCCTCCGCCGGGCGAGTTCACCCGCAGGATAATGGCCTTGATGGAATCGTCATCGCCAAATTTCTTAAGCTGTTGCACCACGACATTGGAATCAATGATGACCCCCTCAAGGTCCACCACCCCAATCTTCTCGCCGAAAGTATTGTGAAACGAGGCTTCTTCGCCTCCCGAGCGCAACGAAAGATAGACCAGTGTGAACACCGCCAGCACAAAAAGGAAGAAGGCGGCGCCGCCGATCAAAATCCACAGCCAGGCGCGGGAGCGCTTTTCGTCAGCCATACTCCCGCATAGTTTAGCACCGGCTCGCTCCAAATATGTTTTTGTCTCGCCGGGCGAACGGCAATCAAGCGAAAACGGCAGGAGCCCATGCCGAGCGCCTGCCGCCAACGAGAGAAGAAGGCCGCGGTTACGGCACGTCTTCTCGATTCAGTTCAGCCGCTACGGGGGTTAGAGTTCCGAACAGACCATCCTGCTCGCCGTTCGGTCCAGCTGAGAAAAACAGCGTATTCGAGGGGCCGGCGCCGCCATTGTTGCCGAAGGCGAGAGCCCACAAACCGTCAATGGCCAGGATGGAGTTGTCCAGGTTCCGCACCATACCCTGAAATCGCCCAGTCACGGGGTTAAAGGCAGCAATTTCTCCACTCCCGAAGTTGCCGACGAGCAGGCTGTGACTGAACGTGCCGAATTCACCCGGTGTGAGCACGACTCCCCAGGGTGAGTTGAACCATGGGCCGTGCTCGAGACGGCCACGCAGCTTGCCGGACGGGCTGTAGATATCCACGAAACCGAAGCCGGTGCCGGCCACGTCGTCGTGCTTTTCTGCGTCCTGTCTAGCGTAGGTGACGTAGATATTTCTTCCAATGGCCTGGATGTTAAAAGGCGCGAATCCCTCAGGGAGATAACGGTCCTCGAACGCGTCTCGCGAGAGGCGCACGCGATTGAACTTTGTGTCATAGACCTCAACCCGATTTTCGCGGAAGTTGGTTACGTACAGATAATCAGCGCCCCGGACCTCGCTGATCGTCGCGCCTTTATATACCGCCTTTGGCGAGTGATTGATGACCAGGATGGCATTGGTGGCATTGGCTCCGGGATTCCATCCCGAAATCGTGCCGTCTTCGGTGACGAAGACAAAGATCGCTGATTTGCCGGGTGCAACATCAAAACCGCCTGTGCCATTGAAAACCATGCCATCGGGAGCGGCCGGACCGGAGGCATCAGGTGGCGGCGGAACGGTAACGACCAGGGGTTGTATCTCACCCATGCCGTTGTAGAGGGTGGATAAACCAGTCGTATTGTCAGCGGCCCACCAGGGACTGCTGGCGCTACGGGCCAATCCCCAGGGATTCTTAAGGTTGGGATCGGTCACTGCTGCCATGCCGGAGATGTC
>Ga0335081_10008667_pt1 | contig 16317 bp, 15 predicted proteins | sample Lox_Sample_35_FD_206713 | JGI IMG/M metagenome (GOLD analysis project Ga0335081, IMG submission 206713) | Soil microbial communities from Loxahatchee National Wildlife Refuge, Florida, United States - Lox_Sample_3.5 | ecosystem: Environmental > Terrestrial > Soil > Wetlands | place: USA... | reverse complement strand
GGTGCGCTTGATCAGTTCGGCGTAGCGCGGCGCGTCAGTGAGTTTCTGGGCGGACCACCGCGCAAACGGGTGCGCGCCGGCGGACAACAACTCCATGCCGCGGCCCCGGACGATCCGGCGGGCGGAGCCCAACGTATCGCGCAGATCCTCGATCGCCTCCGGGACGCATTCGCAGATACCGGTGACGATTTCGACGGTGTTGCGCAGCAATTCTTTGTGTACACGCGGGTTTTCGCCGATCTCGGCAATGACCGCGGTGGCTTCGTTGCTCAGGTCGCGGGTCTGCGCGTCGACGAGCGCGAATTCCCACTCCACACCAATGGTTGGCCGTGGCGAGGGGGCGAAATCGATACGGGCACTGGCCCTGTTAGCCGGCACCGACGACACCGCACGCCACCCGCTTGCCGGCGTCACCGGTGCTCATCGTCGTCTCGTCGGGACCCGGTGTTCCGTTGGTCTGGGTGTAGCGATCCCTCGGGATGTTGGCGAAGTTGTCGGCACCGGCGTGGATGATGATTGCGGTCTTCTCGCCGGTGAGCAGGTCGTCCATGGTGAAAGCGTCCGTGGTGGTCACCAGCATCCCGACGCCGTCTTTGCGGACTTCCAGCGAGGTCAGGTTACCGCTGGCGGGCTCGGCGGAGTGCCCCGGCGCTTGGAAGTGCCCACCGGCGGACAAAAAGTCGCCGGGCGCGCCACCGGTTGGGGCGACCGAATTGGGCTCACACTTGCCCACCTTGTGGACGTGTACTCCGTGGAAACCGGGCGCGAGGTGACCAACGCCGGTCGTCGCGATCGTGATGGTGGCATAGCCGTTGTTGAAGTCGAACTTCGCGGTCGCGACCGCAGTGCCGTCGGGCGCCTTCAGATGGGTGGTTATGCTCTGCCGCGCGGGCTCTTTACCCTCGGTGCCCGAGATTCCCGAGGGCGAGGGCGACCCGGTCCAGACTGCCGGCGTGGTACCCGGTGTCGACGCCGGAGGTTGGTTGGGCGTGCACGCGCTCAGCAGCGCGACGCAACCGGCTGCGGACAGTGCGGACATGGTGGCGGCGGCGGCATTGCGGTGACCGGCGAGCTTGGGCATAGCGAGAGCCTAGCCCGAGGACCCCTGATTTAGGAGCTGGCCGAAGTCAGCCCGCAACCAGGACGATGACGCCGGGCGGCTGGTTGGTCAGGGCAGGAATTCGCGGTTCGACGGCTGCTCCCAGCTTCTGGCCCACCGCGTCCGCGGTGGCGTGCTCGCCGTCGGCATCGGTGTAGTACACCGTGGTGGTTGAGACATCGGGCACCGCCAGGTTGTCGACTTTGGTGACCTTGAAACCGGCGGCCGTGAGCTGGTCCCTGGTGTGCGCGGCGACGCCCTCTTTCGAAGAGATGTTGTACACCTGCACCTCGGCCTGGTTCGTCGCGGGTTTAGTGCTTGTCGAGGTCGGTGCCGTGGTGCTGGTCACACTGGAGACCGGTGACGCCGAGTCATCATCGGAGTTCCCGGAAGAACCCAGGGCCTGCCACCCGAGCAGCAGGAAAATGACGCCCAGGAACAGCAGCACCATCACCATGGCCCGCAGGGGAAGCCCCGTAGAGTCGGGGACTCGCTCTTTCATCGAGCCCACTGTAGCCCCAGAAAAGTGCCAGAACCTCACAAAGGCGCGGACTTGTCAGGTCACCTCGAAGCCGAGCCGCCGCGCTGCGCGCGCCTTCTGGCGGGTGGCGCGCAGTCGTCGCAGCCGCTTCACCAGCATTGGGTCGGCGACCAGCGCCTCGGGTCGGTCGACTAGCGCGTTGAGCACCTGGTAGTAGCGCGTCGCCGACATCGAGAACAGGTTTTTGATGGCTTCTTCCTTGACACCGGCAAATTTCCACCACTGGCGCTCGAATGCCAGGATGTCGTGTTCACGGCGGGTGAGCCCATCGGCGATCTCGGAATCGTCCCCCGATCGATTTGCCCGCGCCATGGCGCTGTCCATATCGCTTCCCCTGGACCCTTCCGGCGATTCTCGAACTGCTCGAATGACTTGACTTACCTACGGCCGTGTTTCGGCGAATATTGAACCACGCCGTGAACCCTCAAGCTGTGATCAAGACCCGCGAGTCGGCCGATTCGCTTAGATTGCCCGCACCGGATCGCCGGCTTCGGCGCGCAAGCGCGTGCGGTACCTTAGCCGACCATGGCAGTCGTACCCATTCGCATCGTCGGAGATCCGGTCTTGCACACCCCGACGACGCCAGTGCCGGTCGGCGCCGACGGTTCGCTACCGGCGGATCTGCCCGAATTGATTTCCACCATGTACGACACCATGGACGCCGCGCACGGGGTCGGCCTGGCCGCCAACCAGATCGGGTATGGGTTGCGGCTGTTCGTCTACGACTGCGCCGAGGACCGCGGAATGACCGCCCGCCGCCGCGGTGTCGTCATAAACCCGGTCCTGGAGACCTCCGAAATACCCGAGACCATGCCCGACCCGGCTACCGACGACGAAGGCTGCTTGTCGGTTCCCGGCGAGTCGTTCCCCACCGGCCGTGCGAAATGGGCACGGGTCACTGGACTCGGCGCCGACGGCAATCCGGTCTCTATCGAGGGCACCGGCCTGTTCGCGCGGATGCTGCAACACGAAACCGGGCACCTGGATGGATTCCTGTACCTGGACCGTCTCATCGGCCGGTACGCTCGCAGCGCCAAACGGGCCGTCAAGACACACGGCTGGGGCGTTCCCGGCCTGTCGTGGCTGCCGGGCGAGGGGCCGGACCCGTTCGGTCACTTATGATCTCGTGGCCGGACCTGGGAACGCGGGTGACGGTTCGCTACCGGCGCCCCGGCGGATCGGTCCCGCCGCTGACCGACGCGGTGGGACACCTGCTCGCGGTCGATCCGGTAGTGCGGGTGCAGACGAAAACGGGCGCAGTCGTCGAGTTCGCGGCCGCCGACGTAGTCGCGCTGCGGGTGCTGACCGACGCACCGGTACGCACCTCCCAAATTCGCGCGCTTGAATATGCGGCCGCTGCGGCCTGGCCCGGCGTCGAACGGACCTGGCTGGACGGCTGGCTGCTGCGGGCCGGCCACGGCGCTGGCTTCGCCGCCAATTCCGCAGTGCCACTCGACATTTCGGCTCATATAGATACGACCCCGGCGATCGTCGCCTGGTACGAGCGTCGCGGCCTGACACCACGACTGGCCATTCCCGATCGCTTGTTGCCGCTGCCGTCCGGCCTGACAGGCGAACGCACCGAACGAGTCCTGGTGCGCGACGTCTCCGATGTGTCTGGCCGCGAACCCGACCCGTCCATCATCCTGTCTGCTCGCCCCGACGACGCCTGGCTGCGGATATACCAGCGCAAGGTTCCCGTTGAGGTGCTTACCGCCGTCGTCGACGGCGAGCTGATGTTCGGCACCCACCCGGGCGTGGCGGTCGCTCGTGCGGCACTGACCGGCGGACCGGATGGCACCCGGTGGGTGGGCCTTTCGGCGCTGAAGGCAGCCGACGACCAGTCCGCGACCGGCCCGGCAAGCCGGCTGTGCGAAGCGCTGTTGGTCTGGGGCGCGCGGCGCGGCGCGACCCGCGGCTACCTGCAAGTTGGCGACAGCAATACCCGCGCGACCACCCTCACCGATTCGCTGGGTTTCCGGCTGCACCATCGCCGCCGCTACTTCCCGGCCCGAACACACACTTGGGATACCGTCTAACGATGCCCGACGGCATCCTGCGGCTGGCCACCTGGAATGTGAATTCGATTCGCACCCGCCTGGACCGCGTCGTCCACTGGCTAGCCCGCGCCGACGTCGACGTGCTGGCCATGCAGGAGACCAAGTGTTCCGATAGCCAGTTCCCTGCCCTGCCGTTGTTCGAACTCGGTTACGAGGTCGCACACGTCGGCTTCAATCAGTGGAACGGCGTGGCAATCGCCTCTCGCGTCGGTCTCGACGATGTGCAGATCGGCTTCGAAGGCCAGCCCAGCTGGAGAAGCAAGCCGGAGGTGGCCGCCACTGTGGAAGCGCGCGCACTGGGCGCCACCTGCGGCGGCATACGGGTGTGGAGCCTTTACGTGCCCAACGGCCGCGCCCTGGGCGATCCGCAGTACACGTACAAACTGGATTGGCTTGCCGCGCTGCGTGATACGGCGGCCGGCTGGCTGCGCGACGATCCGACGGCACAGATCGCACTGGTCGGCGACTGGAATATCGCTCCGAGGGACGAAGACGTCTGGAGCACCGAATTCTATGCCGGCGCCACGCACATCTCCGAGCCGGAGCGCCGCGCGTTCAAAGCTATTCTCGACGCGCAATTCGCAGATGTGGTAAGGCCTTTCACCCCGGGCCCCGGGGTCTACACCTACTGGGACTACACCCAACTGCGGTTTCCGAAGAAACAAGGCATGCGCATCGACTTCATACTCGCATCACCGGCATTGGCCGGCCGCGTGACAAACGCGCAGATCGTCCGCGAAGAACGCAAAGGTAAGGCGCCCAGTGATCACGCGCCGGTGCTGATTGATGTAAGGCGTAGCTAAGTCGGGTGCATAGCCCTCGCCGGCACACCCACGCGCAGGTTAAGCGCAGGGAAATTAGATGCGGCTACTCGTTGTCTGCGCGTTTACGACGTGGCAGGCTTCTGCTTATTAGATGCTGAAAATCTTGTTGTCGCTGTGAGTTGTGCGGTTTACCGGGAGACAAACGTTGCCCGCGCGGTGTGCAACGAGAGCGACTAAAGGCCAGGGAGTCATGATGGGTTTCGTCGGCGGGACAGTCCGCGGCGTGGGCAAAGTGGTGAATCGTGCGGCGGACGCGACCACGGTGGCCGCTGGCGCGGTGGGTGGCGCAGCGGTCAATGGAATTGTCGGCGGCGTAGCGGGAGCCGCGGAGGGGATTAAGCGCGGAGTCAGCTCTGGCAGTCACTCGACGCCGGCAGCCGCATTGGCCTTGGGTGCGCTTGGCGTCGCCGGCTTGGTCGAGTGGCCAGTGCTGTTGGCCGTCGGGGGCGGCGCGTTGTTGTTGCACAGGATGCACCGCAAGCCCGAGGCGCCCGCATCGGCGGTGAAAGTGAACCTCACGCCGGTACCCTCGGAGGTGGCGCCGAAAAAAGCGGTGCCGCAGAAGGCCACCGGTAAGCCGCCGGCCAAGAAGGCGGCCGGACGCCGGGCGGGTACCAGCGAGTTGCGCAGCACCAACTAATCGGGACCGTTTGAGCAACCCTTGAGCATTGCCACCTCAATACGGCGATCGATGCTGATGCGCGCTCCGGCGACGGGCATCCAGGCAACCAGCGCGCTGGCCACCGCATCGCTGAACACCGCGGCAGCTGTCGCGACGACAGTGGGGACGGCCGCGGTTTCCGCCGCTGAGGTGGGTTTCAACATCGCCGCTATTCCGCTGCGAGAAGGCGCCAGGGCGCTTTCCGGCGATCTTTCCCACGAAACACTCAGCCGGCGCTGTTGGCGGGGCGAGAGCCGCGCCTGGATCGAGGTGCGCGGCCTCGGCAGCGCGGGCGACGGTGAACTCGGACGCGTCGTGCTCAATGCTCTCCGGTCCCACCCCGGCGTCACCTCGGCCAGCCTGAACTACCCCTTGTCGCGTGTGGTCGTCAGCATCAGTGGACAGGACACGTCGCTGCGCGACCTTTGCCGCATCGTCGATAGTGCCGAGCAGCGTTGCCGCCGAAAAAAAGACATCAAAGCCGCGACGCCTCCGACAAGCCTGCCGGGCGACGGCGTGGTGCTGGCGACCAGAGCCGTGGCCGTGGCCACCAACGTGGCCGGGCTGGGCATAGCGCTGGCCGGCCGGGCGCTGCGTTGGCCGCGATTGCCGATCAGTGTCCTGGCGGGCGTGGTGGCGGTGGACTACCAACCCTGGCTGCGCCGTCTGCTCGAGGACCGCATCGGCGGGCCCAGGACGGACACCCTGATGACGCTGGCCACCGCAGCCGCAGAAACGGTCACGCAGTCTCCAGGGTCGTTGTCGGTGGGTCTGCTGATGCAGTCGCTGAAAGCCGCCGAATGCCGTGCGGAGGCGCGAGCCTGGCGCCAGCACGAGCCGGAGCTGGCCCGTCACGCCGACCAACCGCACACCGACGCGTCGTCGCGGCCGAAACCGACACGCGCCGGCCCCGTGGAACGCGACGCCGGTCGTTTCGCGCTCATCCAGGCGCTCAGCGCCGGGCTGGTCGGCGCCACCACTCGCAGCCTGAACATGGCCGCGACCGCCGTGCTGGTGACCGCCCCCAAGGCCACCCGCACCACCCCGGAGGCGTTCGCCGCGGCGCTCGGACGCGGATTGGCTGATCGGCACGCGGTCCTGCCGTTGCGGCCGGAGGCGCTGCGTCGGTTGGACCGAGTCGACGCGGTCGTCATCGACCCCCGGGTGTTGTGCACCAACAGCTCGCGGGTGGCGCGCATCAGCGGTGCCGACGAGCGCGAGCTGTCCGCGGCGTGGAACCGCGCCCAGCTGGTGCTGGAGAAGAATGGCCTAAGAGCAGGCTGGCGCCCGGTGCCCGGGATATCGGCCAATGAGCCGGATTCCGAAGTCGAGGCACTTTTTCGCCCCGCCCACGATCCATTGGCGTCGGCCGTGGTTGCCGAGGCGCATCGGACGGGAGCGGATCTGGTCTCGGTCGATGTCGATTCGCTGGGCGAGTTGCGACCCGCGTTCGACGACATCCGATCGCTGGAAAACGAATCCCTTGATGACGCACTCGCCCGTGCAGTAGCCGACCTGCAAGAGGCAGGCCGCTCGGTGGCTGTGCTGTCGTCATCTGGCGCAGCAGCGCTTTCGTCTGCCGATGTGGCGCTGGGCATGATGCCGCGGCCCGGGGCCGACCCACTGCCCTGGTGCGCCGATCTACTGCTGCCCGATCTGGCGGCCGCCTGGCGGGTGCTGCACGCGCTTCCGGCAGCCCGGGCCGCCGCCCGGCGAGGTGTCGCCATATCGGCCGGCGCAACGGCCGTGGGATCGCTGTTGATGATCCCGGGTGTGCGCGGCCTAGGGCCCGGACCGGTAACCACCGGCGCGGCGGCAGGTCTGCTCTCGGGATACCTGCTGGCACGCGGCATCCTCCGCGCAGACACACCGCGCCCGGCATCCCTCCACGAATGGCATGCGATGGCGGTCGAGCAGGTCCGTAGGGCTTTGCCCCCGCCCGACTCCGAGACAGCCCGCAAGCCTGACCAACGTGTACGGGCCGGAACCCCCGGGCATGCGTTCTGGCAGTTCATCAAGGCCGTCCGTACCGAGTTAACCGACCCGCTGACTCCCGTGCTGGCGCTGGGCTCGGCGGCCAGTGCGGTGCTCGGTTCGCCCGTCGACGCAATCTTGGTCTTTTCGGTATTGACCGGGAACTCCATACTCGCGGCCAGTCAGCGGCTGCGCGCCGAAAACCGGTTGAGCCGCCTCCTCGCGGAGCAGATTCCGCCGGCCAGAAAGGTGCTGAGCGGTCCAGACGGGAAGCGGACGTACACCGATGTCATCGCGGCGCAACTGCGGCCCGGCGATGTCATCGAGGTGCGGACTCACGAAGTGGTGCCCGCCGACGCCCGGGTCATCGAGGAGGTCGATGCCGAGGTCGACGAGTCAACGCTCACCGGTGAGTCGCTGTCGGTGGAGAAGCAGGTCGAGGCCACGCCGGGCGCCGACCTCGCCAGTCGTCGCTGCATGCTGTACGCGGGGACCACCGTGGTGGCAGGTACCGCGGTCGCCCTGGTGACCGCTGTCGGGGCCGACACCCAGGAACGTCGAAATGCTGAGCTTGTGTCCGGTGGCCTGTCATCGGACATCGGCCTGCAGCACCAGCTCAGCCAGCTCACCAATCGGGCTTTCCCCGTCAGCATGACCGGCGGTGCACTGGTCGGCGCGCTCGGGCTGTTGCGTCGCACCGATTTGCGCCAGGCGGTAGCCAGCGGCATCGCCATCGCCGTCGCCGCCGTCCCCGAAGGAATGCCATTGGTCGCGACCCTTGCGCAAGCGGCGTCGGCACGACGACTGACAAACTTCGGCGCGCTGGTCCGCGTTCCGCGTTCGGTGGAGGCGCTCGGCCGTATCGACGTGGTCTGCTTCGACAAAACCGGAACGCTCAGCGAGAACCGCTTGCGAGTGGCGCGGGTCCACCCGGCGCCGGGGTACTCGCGCGAGGAGGTACTGCGCTGCGCTGCGCACGCCGCTCCGGCGTCCAACGGCGACCCACATCTGCACGCCACCGATGTCGCCATTGTCGAGGCGGCTTCAGCTTTTGAGGTCGCCTCCGCCGGTGCTAACGGCTCGGATCCAGTCCCGCAACCCACCGCTCACCTTCCGTTCCGCTCCGGCAGGTCTTTCTCGGCCTCGGTCACCGGCAGCGAGCTGACCGTCAAGGGTGCGCCCGAAGTGGTGTTGGCCGCCTGCGAGGACGTCGGCTCGACCCCGGATCAAACCCCGGCCCAAGCAGTTGCTGAACTGGCGGCGAGCGGGTTGCGGGTGATCGCGGTGGCGCAGCGCCAGCTGAACCCGCATCAGGTAGAGGCAATACAGGAAAGCCCCGATGACATCGCCGGATTCTGTAAGGGCGGGTTGACCCTGGCAGGGTTCCTCGGTTTGTCCGACACTCCACGCGCCGAAGCCGCGGGCCTGCTCGCGAAGCTGCGATCCCAAGGGGTGGACGTGAAGTTGATCACCGGTGATCACCCGATCACCGCCAAGGCCATCGCGGCGGAGCTGGGCCTGTCAGTGACCGCTGAGCAGGTCATCAGCGGTGCGGAATGGGACTCGCTGTCGCGCAAAGACCAAGAGCGCGTTGTGACCGAGCGGGTGATCTTCGCCCGGATGACACCAGAGAACAAGGTCCAAGTCGTCCAGACGCTCGAGGGTGCCGGGGTGCTATGCGCGATGGTCGGCGACGGTTCCAATGACGCCGCAGCCATCCGGGCCGCCACCGTCGGTATCGGCGTTGTCGCGGGAGGCAGCGACCCGGCTCACATGGCTGCCGACGTGGTGCTGGTCGACGCCCGCATCGAGGGGCTACTGCACGCCATCGAGGAAGGACGCCAACTCTGGCAGCGGGTGCAGGCGGCGGTGTCCGTGCTGCTCGGCGGCAATGCCGGCGAGGTGCTGTTCGCCATCATCGGCAGTGCGATCACCGGGACCTCGCCGCTGAACACCCGGCAGCTGCTGCTGGTGAACATGATGACCGATGCGCTGCCGGCTGCGGCCCTTGCGGTTAGTGAGCCCCGCGGCCCTGTCGACCCGTGCCTACGCGGCCCAGATCAGCCGGCGTTGTGGCGTGCCGTCGCCATCCGCGGCGTCACCACGGCCGCCGCGGCGACGGCAGCGTGGATGATGGCGAGCGTCACCGGGCGCCCGCAACGCGCGTCCACCGTGGCACTGATCGCGCTGGTGGGCGCCGAATTGGGCCAGACACTGCTGGATTCTCACGCCCCACTGGTTGTGCTCACCGCGCTGGGCTCGCTTACCGCGCTGGGAACGCTGATCAGCATTCCCGTGGTCAGCCAATTGCTCGGCTGCACGCCACTGGGCCCCCTCGGGTGGGCGCAGGCTCTGGGAGCCGCCGTTGCCGCGACCATCGTGATAGCCGTTCTGAACCGTGTTTCGGAAGGTTGGGGCACGCCGGACATGCGGCCACCACAACCTGATGTGCCCTCGACGAACGGCGAGTCGTCCGCTCAGTGTGACGAATATCCACCACCCCAACCCGCCAGAGCAGCGCATAGAGTTCCAGTAACGGCACCCTCAGCACCAAAGCAATCGACGTAACTAGCGGATCAACCACGGGGTCGGTCGTCGACATGAGTCAGACGTTGATCGCACGACCCGGCGAGACGGCAAACCCTCCGTTACTGAAAGGCAAATGATGGCGGAAAAGACATCGCGCACGGGGATATCCCAGCGCGAAGCGGTGCAGAGGATCCGCGCAGGCGAGACCTTTGTGGTGAACGTGCCGGTGGTGGGGCAGGTGGAGATACCGCGGCCGGAGCAATTGGCCTACTACGGAGGCCTGGCCGCCCTGGCGGCATTTGAACTCATCGACTGGCCCGTCGCCGTGGTCATCGCCGCCGGACACCTACTGGCGAGCAGCCACCACAACCGGATCCTGGAGGAACTCGGCGAGGCGATGGAAGAGGTCTAGGCGTGCCGCGTGGTCTTGGGAGTAACCTGGCGTGCAGGCGATCGAACCAGCCAGATAGGACGCGGGAGCGCACGCCGAGTGCGCTGAGAGGACGGCTCGGGGCCGTCGACCGTACGAACCTGACCGGGTAATGCCGGCGTAGGGAGATGACAAAATGACTGACGTACTTTCCAAAACCGTGCAACCGTCCGTGACCACCGGACCCATCGCGGGCAGCAGCAAGGCTTATCGCCAAGTAGCGGGCCCGGGCGGCGGGGCTAGCCTCCAGGTGCCGTTCCGGCGGGTCAACCTGTCCACTGGAGATCACTTCGACCTCTACGACACCTCCGGGCCCTACACCGACCCCGACGCGGTGATCGACCTACACCGCGGGCTGCCGCCGCGCCCCGGGATGGTGCGCGACCGCGGCACCCAGTTGCGGCGGGCCCGCGCCGGCGAGATCACCGCGGAGATGGCGTTCATCGCCGCCCGCGAGGGCATGCCGGCCGAGCTGGTGCGCGACGAGGTCGCCCGCGGCCGTGCGGTCATCCCGGCCAACCACAACCATCCCGAGAGCGAGCCGATGATCATCGGCAAGGCGTTCGCGGTCAAGGTCAATGCCAACATCGGCAACTCGGCAGTGACGTCCTCGATCGCCGAAGAGGTCGACAAGATGGTGTGGGCCACCCGCTGGGGCGCAGACACCATCATGGACCTGTCCACCGGCAAGAACATCCACGAAACCCGGGAATGGATCCTGCGCAATTCACCGGTGCCGGTGGGCACGGTGCCGATCTACCAGGCACTGGAAAAGGTCAAAGGCGATCCGACCCAACTGACCTGGGAGATCTACCGCGACACCGTGATCGAGCAGTGCGAGCAGGGTGTGGACTACATGACCGTGCACGCCGGCGTGCTGCTGCGGTACGTGCCGCTGACCGCCAAGCGGGTCACCGGCATCGTCAGCCGCGGCGGTTCGATCATGGCGGCCTGGTGCCTGGCCCATCATCAGGAGTCGTTCCTGTACACCAACTTCGAAGAACTCTGCGATATTTTCGCGCGCTACGACGTCACCTTCTCACTCGGCGACGGGCTGCGGCCAGGGTCGATCGCCGACGCCAACGACGCCGCGCAGTTCGCCGAGCTGCGCACCCTGGGCGAGCTGACCAAGACCGCGAAAGCCCGTGGCGCACAGGTGATGATCGAGGGACCCGGGCACATCCCCATGCACAAGATCGTCGAGAACGTGCGGCTGGAAGAGGAGCTGTGCGAGGAGGCCCCGTTCTACACGCTGGGTCCGCTGGCCACCGACATCGCGCCGGCCTATGACCACATCACGTCGGCGATCGGCGCGGCCATCATCGCCCAAGCCGGCACCGCGATGCTGTGCTACGTGACCCCGAAGGAACACCTCGGGCTGCCGGACCGCAAGGACGTCAAGGACGGCGTGATCGCCTACAAGATTGCCGCGCACTCGGCGGACCTGGCCAAGGGGCATCCCCGCGCCCAGGATCGCGACGACGCATTGAGCCAGGCGCGCTTCGAGTTCCGCTGGAACGACCAGTTCGCGCTGTCGCTGGACCCGGACACCGCGCGCGAGTTCCACGACGAGACACTGCCCGCCGAGCCGGCCAAGACCGCGCACTTCTGCTCGATGTGCGGACCGAAGTTCTGCTCGATGCGCATCACCCAAGATGTCCGCGACTACGCGGCCGCGCACGGGCTGGACACCGAGGAGGCCATCGAAGCCGCCATGGCGGAGAAGTCGGCCGAGTTCGCCGAGCACGGCAACCGGGTGTACCTGCCGATCACGCAGTGAACTACCTCCCGCTGGCACCGCCGGGCTCCACCCCGCTGCGGGTGCTGTCCATCGCCGGATCGGACTCGGGGGGCGGCGCAGGCATCCAGGCGGATTTACGCACCATGGCATTGCTGGGCGTGCACACGTGCGTCGCGGTTACCGCGGTTACCGTGCAGAATACGTTGGGGGTCAAGAGCTTTCACGAGGTTCCCGACGATGTAGTCGCCGGGCAGATCGAAGCCGTGGTGACCGACATCGGCATCCAGTCCGCCAAGACCGGGATGCTAGCGTCGTCGGACATCATCGCCGCGGTGGCGGCCACCTGGCGCCGGCTTGAGTTGACGGTTCCGCTCGTCATCGACCCGGTGTGCGCGTCCATGCACGGAGACCCGCTGCTGGCACGAGAGGCCCTGGATTCGCTTCGCGATCAACTGTTTCCGTTGGCCACGCTGGTGACGCCGAACCTCGACGAGGTGCGGCTGCTGGTGGATATCGACGTCATCGATTCGACATCGCAGCGCGCGGCAGGAAAGGCACTGCATGCGCTGGGCCCGCAGTGGGTGCTGATCAAGGGCGGGCATTTGCGGTCGTCTGATCGCAGCTGCGACTTGCTCTACGACGGTGCCGACTTCTACGAGTTCGACGCCGAGCGGATGCTTACCGGCAATGACCACGGCGGTGGTGACACGCTGGCAACGGCGGTCGCGTGCGCGCTGGCGCACGGATTCACCGTGCCCGATGCGGTCGGGTTCGGGAAGCGATGGGTCACCGAATGCTTGCGCGCCGCCTATCCGCTGGGCCGCGGCCATGGCCCGGTCTCCCCATTGTTTCGGCTGTCATGAATCTCGAGCAAATCGCGGGTGTCGCGCACCGGCCAACCGGGTCTCCAAAAGGCATCGTGGTCCTTACCCACGGCGCCGGTGGCAGCCGGGAATCTGCTCTGCTGCAACAGGTTTGCGACGAATGGGCGCGACGTGGCTGGCTCGCGGTGCGGTACAACCTGCCCTACCGTCGGCGCCGGCCCACCGGTCCGCCGTCCGGCTCGGGGACAGCCGACCGCGCGGGGATCGTCGAAGCGATAACGTTGTGCCGCACCCTTGCCGACGGCCCGCTGATCGCCGGCGGACATTCCTACGGCGGCCGGCAGACATCCATGGTGGTGGCCGCCAACCAGGTACCGGTCGATCTACTGACGCTGTTCTCCTATCCAGTCCATCCGCCGGGTAAACCGGAGCGCCCCCGCACCGAACATCTGCCCGACATCACGGTGCCTACCGTGTTCAGCCACGGCACGTCGGATCCCTTCGGCACGCCGGCCGAGGTGCGCGTAGCCGCGGCGATGATCGCCGCACCAACCGAAGTCGTCGAAATCACCGGCGCGCGACACGACTTGCGCTCGAAGACCCTCGACGTGCCCGCGCTCGCGGTCGATGCGGCGCTGGGGCTGCTGAACTGATTTAGTCAGTTCAAACTGGACAGTTTAAACTGCCTAGTTTAGGGTGGTTGGGGTGGATGGTGTTGGCGACTCGGCCGTAGCGGCCGCCCGTGATCTGCGGGTGCTGTTCAGCCGGCTGCGACGTCGGTTGAGAGGTCTCGCGATTGGTGACGATCTGACGCCGTCACAGACGGCGGTGCTCACCCGGCTCTGGAAAGAGGGTGCTTCATCGGCCAGCGCGTTGGCCGGTGCAGAGCAGGTACGTCCGCAGTCGATGGCCACCATAGTGTCAGCCCTCGGCGAACGCGGGCTCATCGAGCGCACGCCCGATCCGCAAGACGGCCGGCGCCAGGTGATTTCGTTGACCGAGGCCGGCCGTCAGCGTGCCGAGAGCGCCCGTCAGGTGCGTGAGGAGTGGCTGGCACACGCCATGCAGGAGCGGTTTTCCGAACGCGAGCGTCGCATGATCCTTGACGCGTTATCTCTGCTCGAACGTTTGACCGAACAATGAAGGGGCAATGACCGCAATGGAATTAGGAATTCATTTCATCGATTTTCTGCCAGGCGATCCGGCGGCGCTGGGCCCGACACTGGCCGACGCGGCCAGGGCCGCCGAGCAGGGCGGCGCGACGCTGTTCACCCTGGCCGACCATTTCTTCCAGATGGAAAATGTTGGACGCGCCGACGATCCGTTCCTCGAGGGCTATACGTCTTTGGGTTTCCTGGCCGGACAGACGGCGACGATCGACCTGAGCTTGCTGGTCACCGGGGTCACCTACCGCTATCCCGGAGCGCTGGCCAAAGCGGTCACCACGCTGGACGTGCTGTCGCAGGGCCGGTCGATGCTAGGACTGGGCGCGGCGTGGTACGAACGCGAACATGTCGCCCTCGGCATTCCGTATCCGCCGGTAAGCGCGCGGTTCGAGATGGTCGAAGAGACGCTGCAGATCTGCCGGCAAATGTGGAGCGACAACAACGGGCCCTACAACGGCAAGCACTATCAGCTGGCCGAGACAATCTGTGAGCCGCAACCGATTCGACGTCCCCCGATTCTGATCGGCGGCGACGGCGAGAAGAAGACGCTACGGCTGGTCGCGCAGTACGCCGACATCTGGAACAGCATGGTGTCGACAACCGACGAGCTCGCGCACAAGATCGAGGTACTGAACCGCCATTGCGACACGGTGGGCAGAGATCCCGGCGAAATCCGCAAGACGGCGGGCGGCATTTTGGTGGTCGACCCATTCGAGAACACCGACGAGTACCTGAAGACCGTGGAACGTTATGCCGAGCTGGGTGTCGAGTTGATCAACGTCGGTCCCCTCCCCGGAAACCCCGACCCCGTCGGCTTCATCCGCCGCTTCGGCGATGAACTGGCTCCCAGGCTCGCCGAGATCGCCTGAGCGCTATCCGGGATAGCGCGAGTAGCACGCGTCCATATCGCCGGCCACGCCGCCACGGAAGGCGGCAATCCGGGTGAAGCCGGCCGGCACGCTGGTACCGTCCGCGTCGCTGGCGACAAGGTGGTTGGTGAGCAGGCCGGAAACGGCTTCATCGAGATCACCGGCAGCAAGCAGAAGCTGCTTCTGGGACGGCAGGTCGATGGGTTCGGCCATCTTGCGGTGCACGACACCGGTCAGGCACGCGGTCCGCAGCGCGGTCCACGGACTCTGCATCGGCAGGCCGCGTTCATGCTGCACCGCCAACGCGTACCTCGACATCACGATCGACAATGCAGTGTCGTCACCTTGCGGCAGGGTGTATTCCTTTGCGTCGGCGACCTTCCCCATCGTCGCCAGGGCAGGCAGGTCGACCACGATGGTGTTGGTAACCGGGCAGTACGATGCCGGTGGGCTGGCCTTCGCATCTGGGCAATCGGCCGGCCGATAGGACAATGTTGGCGGTTGCTTGGGCGAGAAGATCCTTCCCAGGACCTCCGTCAGCGTCGACAAGGTGTCTTCGTTGATCGGGACCTCACCGGTCTCCGGATTCCCGTTGGTATCGACCCGCAGGGCCGTCGGCAGGTCTCCGCGGCGCTGTTCGATTTCCTGCATATTGATCCCCGCGCACGCCGGGGTGCCGCTGAGAAAGCCCATCTGGAAGGCGCTGATGCGATCCAAGGCCGAGCCGTGCTCGTCGTCGTTTTCGGTATCGGCGTCCATAACCGGGTCGCGGGTGGTGATAATCCCTGCCAGCACGTGGTCGAGGCCGTCAGCGGTACTCAGCGTGAAGCGTGGCGACTTACCATCGGCCACCCAAAACAGATAGACGCCCGCGAAACAATCGGCCTGCTGCTCACGAACGATGGTGGGGTCTTTTCTGGTCACCAGTTTCGCCATCTGCTGCAAGGCGTGCCCGAATTCGTGTGCCAACACACCGTTGACGGCCATGTCGCCGAAATAGCGTTGCGCGACGGTCATGAACACTCCGCGATCCCAGGCGATCAGATCGCAGCGCGAGGTGAAAAAGGCGTTGACGAGCTGGTAGGTATCGCTGTGGCAAACAATCGGACTGCTCGAATCATTGGAGTCGTAGGACACCAGCTTGCCGACTGGAACAAAGGTTCCTTTCAGCGACTGGCTATACACCGACTTCCAGTACTCCTCGATGTCGTTGACCGACAGCAACGACAACTTGTCGATCGCCCCGTTGTCGGTGTTGACCACCATGCCGGTCGGATTGGGTGCGTTGGAACGGATCCCGCTGGGACCGTTGGTCGCGGGCAGACCGCCCGCCCGGAACGGGTCGTTGAGCATCGACAGGGCCCGGCCGCCGACGAAAGTGGTGCACGCCGCCACCACGAGTACCGCCCCTGCGCAGGCGATCGCCGCCGGCAGACGTCGAGCGCGCCCGCGCTTGTTCATGACGAACCTCATCCCGGCCGGGCTGCACGGCAGCAGCAAAGGGATCTCATTGTAGAGCCGTTGGCTAACGCTGACAGCCGAAATGAAAGCCGCGGTTTCCGACCAATGTCGTCTCGCCACGCCCGGTGCCCGCCGATC
>Ga0335081_10008666_pt1 | contig 16317 bp, 15 predicted proteins | sample Lox_Sample_35_FD_206713 | JGI IMG/M metagenome (GOLD analysis project Ga0335081, IMG submission 206713) | Soil microbial communities from Loxahatchee National Wildlife Refuge, Florida, United States - Lox_Sample_3.5 | ecosystem: Environmental > Terrestrial > Soil > Wetlands | place: USA... | reverse complement strand
TCCAGGGCCGCACGGCCGCCGCTTTCCACTGTCAGGCGCTTGCCATTCGTGCTGTCAACGCCGAGCCGGGCCTGTGACGAAGGGCTCTTGGCCACGATCTCGCTGCGGAGCGTGGTATCGCCGGTCGCTTTGAGAAAGGTCTGGACGCTGCGGCCGGAGGCCGGGAAGCCGTTCACCAACCAGGCCCCGCCATTCCGGGTCATGACCACGGTATCGCTTCCCTTCCGGAAGGCGATCCGGCTCACATCGGCGCCGGCCAGATGAGGAATCTGGAGCGTCCCCGCGGCATCGCGATGGCGACTGCCGAAGAGCGCAAAGCCACCCCAGACCACGAGGACGACCGCCAGGGTGATGGCGAGCCGAATCAGGACCTTGGGACTCATGCGGCCCCTCCTTCCGGCGCCACCGGCGCGAGGGGCGACCAGGGCACGAGGGACTGACGCCGCCGATGCACCAGGCGCACCACGCCGAAGATGGCGACCAGAACCGGGATGAGGACCAGGTTGGCGTACTTCACACCCTGCTGCAGCCCCACGCTGGAATAGAGCAGTCGCGGCGGGCGGCGGTCGCGACTGCGAATCGAGATGAGCGCCTCATCCTGGGTCAGCCAGTCGACCGCGTTGAGCGCAAAGACGGCGTTCTCCGTAGCCGCGCTGGCATAGCGGTCGGTGGCGAACTCCATGTTGCCCACCACGACGACCCGCCCCTTGGGCCCGGCGCCGCTGTCCCCCGGGCTCACCGACACGCCCAGAGTCCGCACCTTGAGGTCGACCGGCGGGAACTCGCGGTTGGGGTTGAGGTCGATATCCCCCTCCGCAATGCCGGCCGCGCGGCTCGAAACCAGCACCGGCGTCACGTGCCCCTTGGCGCCGGGGAGAATCTCGATGCTGCTGGCCCAGGGCAGGAAGATCTCCCCGAGGCCCTCCGTGATCGGCGTGGCCCCGGCCGGCTGCGCGCGCACCCAGAAGGGGTATCCCTGGTAGACCCCGGCACCGGGCACGGGCACCATCTGATTGGAGGCGAGGTCGTACACGAGATCGGGACGCACCTTGATCCCGAACGGCGCGAGCACGCTGTTCCAGACCGGCTCGGTGCCATTGGCCGACGGCTGCGTGGGGCTGATAGGCGCACCCGTCGTCATGATGAGCGCGCTGCCGCCACGAGCGAAGAAGGCCTGGAGGTGATCCCGGAAGGAGGTGGAGAGACTCTCGGGCTGCCCCGCGATGACCAGTACCCGAAGCGAGTCCGCCGGTTGCGTGGTGTCAGTCAGTGAGACGGGGACGACCGTATAGCTCTTGGCAAGCTGTTCCTGGACCATGCCGAGGGTCCGTCCCTGGCGGCCCCAATCCGGCATCGCGGTGATTACTCCAACGGCCGGCTTCCTGGTCAGGGTCAGTCCCCGGATGGCGGCGGCGATGCGGTACTCGAGGTCGTCCGTCTGACGGACGAAGGGAATGGTCTCGTTCCCATCGGCGTACTGGATTGCAATCCCGAGGTAGCCCTGCTTCACCTGCAGCTCCGACCGCCCGACCACGTTGAACTGGACCGGCTCGATCCCGAGCGCCTGGGCGTCCTTCCGGGCATTCGCATTCTCGGCCGGGTCCTCCTCCACGATCCGGACCTTGCCGCGGCCCGCCGAGCGGATATCGCTCAAGAGGTCGTTGATGTCCCGCTTGAGCAGGGCCACCTCCGCCGGCAGCTCCGTGGAGGCAAACAGCTTGATGGTGACGATGTCGTTGAGCCCGCGGACCAGCTGCTTGGTGGCGGGCGACAGCGTATAGGCTCGGCCGGGCGTGAGATCCAGCCGGCCGCCGATGTAGCTCCCCAGCAGGTCCACCACGACCAGAATGCCCACGATGAGCAGCACCCCGACCCGAAGGCGGCGGACCGGCGGGCGCCCGGCGGCGAGCTTCCGCCCGAGCAGGGCGCCATAGGCCAGGGTCAGGAAGATCGCGGCGAGGGAGACGAAATAGATCGCATCCCGGAGATCGATGACACCCCGTCCGATGCTGTCGAAGTGGGACAGCACCCCCAGGCGAGCCGCGATGGTCCCCAGTTGCGGCGGAAGCCCGACCACGAGCGGATTGAGGCCCACCAGCACCAGCAGGAACATCACCGCCACGGCCACGATGAAGGCGGTGATCTGGCTGCGGGTGATGCACGAGGCCCAGACCCCCACACCCGCGAGGCCGGCCGCGAGCAGCAAGGACCCCACGTACTGCGCGAACACCGATCCCCACGGCAGCTCAGCGCCAAGCCAGAGGCCAAACGGAATCGGCACGGTCAAGAGGAGGCCAAGCCACAGGAAGAACACGGCGCCGAGGTACTTGCCCAGCAGCAACTGCAACTCGTTGATGGGCTGGGAGAGGAGCACTTCCAACTGTCCGCTGCGAGTGTCCTCCGCCAGGGTCCGCATCGCGACCGCGGGGACGAAGAAAAGGAACAGCCATGGCAGCATGTCCAGCATGGGCCGGAGCGTCGCCGTGTTGGTGAGATAGGCGGCCCGGAAGAACAGGAAGCCGTTCACGACGAGAAACACGATCAGCAGCACGTAGCCGGCGGGATTGTCGAACAGGGCCTTGAGCTCGCGCCGCGCGATGATCAGCATCCCTTTCATGCGACCTCTCCCTTCCCCGTGAGCTGGCGGAAGAGGTCCTCGAGGCTGCCGGCCTCCTGGTGCAGCTCGTACAACGTCCATCCTGACCGAGTGGCCAGCCGGAAGATCTCGGGGCGGACATCCGCCGCCGCGCTCGCGGTGAGGCGGAGCCGCGTCCGCCCGTTGTTCTGGCCGAGGGGCTCGACATCCGTCACCCCGGAGAGCCCGGCCAGGCGGGGCGCGATGTCGGTGCCCTCGGCCTCCACCGAGAGGCGCACGCTCCCGCCGGCGCGAGAGACCAGGTCCGCGACCGGTCCATCCGCCGCGAGCCGGCCCTGATTGATGATCAGGAGCCGCGACGCGACCGATTGCGCCTCCGACAGCACGTGGGTGGAGAGGATCACCGTCCGGTCCCGGCCGAGGTGGCCGATCAGATGGCGGATCTCGATCCGCTGGTTCGGATCGAGGCCCTCGGTCGGCTCGTCGAGCACCAGCAGATCGGGCCGGTGGAGAATCGCCGAAGCCAGCCCCACCCGCTGGCGGTAGCCCTTCGACAGCTCGCCGATCGGCCGGTGGAAGACGCCCTCAATGCCGGTGGCGACCACGGCCTCGTCGATCGCCTGCGCCAGCGGGCGGCCCCCCAGATCCCGCAGCCGCCCGACGAAGTTGAGGTACTCGGCGACCAGCATCTCGGTGTAGAGCGGATTGTTCTCCGGCAGGTAGCCAACGCGCCGCTTGGCATCGAGCCCCGCCTCGTCCAACGGGACGCCGTCGAACAGGATCCGGCCGCCGTCGGGCTCCTGATATTGCGTGATCATCCGCATGGTGGTCGACTTGCCCGCGCCGTTAGGCCCGAGAAAGCCCACCACCTGGCCGCGATCCACCGCGAACGACAGGTTCTCGACGGCGGTCACGTCGCCGTAGCGTTTGGTGACGGATTCAAGTGAGAGCAGAGTCATGAGCGTAAGTCGCGCACTGCGACGGAGTGGGGACCAGTGACAAAATGGCGCGGCGGACAGGATGACGCATCACGGCTGTCTCGCCCGATGGAGGATTCAACGCATCCGGCCTTCTAGACGACGCGACGGCGCCCCGCTGCAGCCGCCATGCCAGCGAGCATCCTACCGGCCTCCCAGCCGCCCAAGGAAGCCCGTGATGACGCCCCAGTTCCGGCTGAGGTCGTTCTTGAACGCGAGCACGATCAGCATCACGATCAGCACCAGGCCCACCATCGTGAGTCGCTCGCGGAGCTGCAGGGACAGCGGCCGGCGCCGGACCGCCTCCGCCAGGAGAAAGAAGAACTGTCCGCCGTCCAGCACGGGGATCGGCAGCAGGTTGATCACGGCGAGGTTCACCGAGATCAACGCCATGAACGAGAGGAAGGTGTCGAGGCCGAGCCGGGCGCTTTGCGCGGCGAGCTGGCCGATCAGGATGGGACCGCCCACCTCCCGGCTCGGGATCCGGGCGGAGAGCAGCCCCTGCACCGTCCGCACGATCTGCGTGGAGGCCCGCCCGGTCTCTCGCAGGCCGGCGACGATCGCCTGTGGAATAGAGTAAGGCTTGCGCTCGAAGGCCACGGCGGGAAGGAAGCCGATGCCGATCCTCCCGATGACCCGGCCGTCTTCGTGGATGGAATCCGGGGTCACCGTGAGATCGACGGCGCCGCCGGCCCGTGCCACCCGGAGCTCGATCGGCGCCCCGGGGCTCGACCGAATCTGCTGGATCAGCGAGGTCAGTGTGGTAACGGGGGCGGTTCCAATCGCCACGACCGTGTCGCCCCGCTGCATGCCGCCCCGCTTACCGGCTCCGCCGGGATCCACCGAATCCACGTACGCCTGGTGGAAGGGCGCCAGCGCGAGCAGCACCCGCTGGCGCGCGTCCACCGCGGCGGGGTGTATATCGAGCGAGAGGACGCGGCCGTCGGCCAGGGCGATGCGGACGGTGTCTCCGCTCGCGCCGCCGATGGCTTCCTCGATGGCGTTCCAGGAGCGGACCGTGTCTCCGTTGACGGCCACGATGCGATCGCCGGGCCGAAGCGACGCCAGCGCCCCCGCCCCCGGCGGGAGACTGTCGGTGGCGACCGAGCCGACCGTGGTCACGGGATCGATCTGCTCTCCGTTGCTCGCCGCGAGCCAGGCGAAGAGCGCCCACGCAAACAGCACGTTCATGGTGACGCCCGCCAGGATCACGATCATGCGGACCCAGACCGGCTTGGACTCGAAGTACTCGCGGGCCTCGACCGGCGCGGTGCCCGCGGGTCTTCCGTCGGCGTCGCTGCCCTCGAGCGGGCTGGTCGTCGCCGCCTCCTCGCGGCTTGCCATCTTGACGTAGCCGCCCAGCGGGAGCCAGCACACCGCGTACTCGGTATTGCCCCGGCGGAAGGACAATCCCGGCACCGGATTTCCCATGCCCAGCGCAAAGCGGTACACCCGGATACCGGCGGCCTTGGCGGCCATGAAGTGCCCCAGCTCGTGCACGAAGATCAGCACGCCGAGGACCACGACGAGTAGAGCGAGGGCGAACAAGAAACTCACGCCAGGGCCTCCCGGGCACGCTCCCGCGCCCACTGGTCCACCGCCCGAACCGTCTCGAGATCGTGCACGGGCAGGACCCGATGCTGGTCCAGCACGCGTTCGATCGTCTCGGCGATGCGGCCGAAGGGCATCCCTCCGGACAGGAACGCCGCCACGGCGACCTCGTTGGCGGCGCTGTAGACGGCCGGCGCCGTGCCACCCGTCCGGCCCGCCTCGACACCCGCGCGGAAGGCGCGGAACACGTCCGACCGGACCGGCTCGAAGGTGAGTGCGCCGACGGCAACCGGGTCGAAGCGGGGTATGCCGTCGTCCGCCAGACGCTCCGGATGGGTCAGGGCATAGAGGATCGGAAGCTCCATCGACGGAAACCCGAGCTGCGCGATGACGCTCCCGTCGCAGAACTCAGCGAAGGCGTGGACGATGCTCTGCGGGTGGACCACGACCTCCAATGCCTCGTAGCGCAGTCCGAAGAGGTAGTGGGCTTCGATCACCTCCAGCGCCTTGTTGGCCAGGGTGGCGCTGTCGACGGTCACCTTGTTCCCCATCCGCCAGGTCGGATGCTGGAGCGCCTGGTCTACCGTGGCGCCGGCAATGCGCTCGGGGGCCCAGTCGCGGAACGGCCCACCCGACGCCGTGAGGATCAGCCGGGCGAGCCCCGACTCACGCCCCGAGACGCACTGCAGCACGGCGCTATGCTCCGAGTCCACGGGCACGAGTTCGCCTCCGCCGGCATGGGCGGCGGCCTGTACCAGGTCCCCGGCCATCACGAGCGTTTCCTTGTTGGCGAGGGCGACCCGCTTCCCGGCCCGGAGCGCGGCGAGGGTCGCGTCGAGCCCCGCCGCGCCGACCACCGCATTCACGACGATATCGACCTCGGGAAGTGTCGCCGCCTCGACCAGCACTTCCGGGCCCTGGGTCGCGACCAGACCGGCGAGGATCGGCGACCATTCCGTCGCCTGCCGAGCCAGGGCCGGCGCGTTGTCCTTGGCGGTCAACGCGACCACCCGGAACCGCTCCCGCTGCCGCCCGAGTACCGCCAGGGCGCTCTTCCCGATCGAGCCGGTCGAACCGAGCACCGCGACCCCGCGCATCAGAGCCTCCCGAAGGCGCGGTACAGCGCCGCGGAGACCGGCAGCACGAAGTACAGCGAATCGAACCGATCCAGCACGCCGCCATGCCCCGGAATCAGGGACGACGAATCCTTCACGCCAGCCTCACGCTTGTAGAGCGACTCGGCCAAATCGCCCACCTGCCCGACCACGCTCAGGATGGCGGCGAAGAGGAGTCCCTGCCCCAGGGGCAGCGCCACGCCCACTCGGGTGAGGACCAGGCCGTTCAGCACCGGCACCGCGAGGAGCGCCCCCAAGACCCCGGCCACCGAGCCGGCCCAGGTCTTCCCGGGGCTGACGCTCGGCCAGAGCCGAGGACCACCGATGGCGCGGCCGGCGAACATCGCCGCGGTGTCGCAGACCCAGGTGATCACGAGGGGAAAGAAGACCAGCCAGGCACCCGGCCAGGACCAGGTGTCGAAGCGCGCATGACGGATCGGGATCAGAAAGGAGGCCAGGCCCGCGGGATAGAGGACACCAAAGGTAGTCGCGGCCGTGGCCGCAAAGGGGTGCTCGTCCGGAGGTCGCCTCCACAGGGCAACGGACAGCACGACCACCATCCAGAGCCCGCCCAGAAACCATCCCCACTCGGCCAGCGCGGCCTCGTGCCGGACATTCAGATAGGTCAGAACGGGCAGCGCGGCGGCGGACAGCAGGCCGGTGCGCTCGAGCGGCCGCACGCCCTGCTGCCGGACCAGCGCGTAGAGCTCCCGGGCGCCTAGCACCGAGGCTGCCGAGACCACCGCGACGAGCGCCCATCCTCCGCAATACACGACGCCGAGCGCCAGGGGGATGGCGACGGCCGCGAAGAGGATTCGCTTGGTGAGGTTGGAGACCATACGGCGGCGGTCAGGTACTACCGCGGGCGGCGGTGCCTCACACCGACACCTTCCCGAAACGCCGGTCCCGCCGCTGGTAGTCGAGAATCGCCTCGAACAGGTGCTGGCGCCGGAAGTCCGGCCAGAGGACCGGCGTGACGTGAAGCTCGGCGTACGCCAGCTGCCAGAGCAGGAAGTTGGACAGTCTGAATTCCCCAGAGGTGCGGATCAGCAGATCGGGGTCGAGAAACGCGGCGGTGTAGAGACGGGCGGCGAGGGCATCCTCGTCGATATCGGCGGGGTCGAGCCGCCCCGCACTGGCGTCCTCCGCCAGGAGGCGAGCCGCGCGCGTGATCTCGGCGCGGGCGCCGTAGGAGATGCAGATGTTGAGGGCGAGACGATGCCCGCCTTCGGTGTGGGCCATGAGGCGTTCCACGGCGGCGCGCTGCGACTCCGGGAGGCGCTCGAGATCACCGAGGAAACGGACCGTCACGCCCTGCGCCTTGAGCTCGGCCATCTCGCGGGCGATGTACTCCTCGAGGAGTTCCATCAGGGCGCCGATTTCATCGGCCGGCCGCTGCCAGTTCTCCTGACTGAAGGCAAAAAGAGTGAGAACCTCGACACCGGCGGCGAGGGATCCCTCCACGACCTCCCGCACCGACTTCATTCCCGCCTTGTGGCCGAAGGGCCTCGGCAGCGCCCGGCCCCGGGCCCACCGCCCGTTCCCATCCATGATGATGGCTATGTGGGCGGGGACCGAGCCGTTAAGGCGGATCTGGCGGAGCAACTCGTCGCTCATGCGCTCAGACTTCCATGATCTCCGCCTCTTTGGCGGCGATCAGCTGGTCGATGAGCTTGATATGCTCGTCGGTGACCTTCTGCAGCTCCTTCTCCCCGCGGGTCCGATCGTCCTCGGCGACCTTCTCGACCTTCTTGATCCGGCCGTGCGCCTCGCCCCGAGCGTGCCGCACGGCCACCCGGCCTTCCTCGCCCAGCTTGTGCACGACCTTCACCAGATCCTTGCGCCGCTCCTCATTCAGGGCCGGGATGGGCACCCGGAGCAGACCACCCTGCGAGGCCGGGTTGAGGCCGAGGTCGGACTCGCGAATGGCCTTCTCGATCACCGGCGCGAGGGACTTGTCGAACGGCTGGACGGTCAGCAGGCGCACCTCCGGAGCGGCCACGAGCGCCACCTGGTTGAGGGGCACGTGGCTGCCGTAGGCGTCGACCCGGATGGTGTCGAGCAGGGAGGTGGTCGCCTTGCCGGTGCGGATGCCGGAGAACTCGCGGCGGGTGTTCTCCACGGCCTTCTGCATCAGCTCCCGCGCGTGCTTGAGCAGTTCCGGAATGGTGTTCATTGGACGATCGTCCCGACCGGCTCGCCCTGGAGAACGCGGTCGAGGTTCCCTGGGATGTTCATGTTGAAGACCACGATGGGCAGCTTGTTGGTCTGACACAGGCCAAAGGCGCTGCGATCCATGACTTCATAGCCGTTGACCAGGGCGTCCTGGAAGGTAAGCTCCGGAATCAGCTTCGCGGCCTTGTCCTTGCGCGGGTCAACGGTGAAGATCCCCTCCACGTTGGTCCCCTTGAGGATCACCTCCGACTCGATCTCCAAGGCCCTGAGCACCGCCGCGGTATCGGTGGAGAAGTAGGGGTTACCGGTCCCACCGGCAAAAATAACCAGCCGTCCCTTCTCCATATGCCGGAGCGCCCGGCGCCGGATGTAGGGCTCCGCGAGAGACTCCATGCGAATGGCGGTCATGACCCGGGTCTGAACGCCCTTCCGTTCCAGGATATCCTGAACGGCCAGGGCATTGATGACGGTCGCCAGCATGCCCATGTAGTCGGCCGAGACCCGATCCAGCCCCTGCTGGCTCGCCGTGGTGCCCCGCAGGATGTTGCCCCCGCCGACCACGAGGGCAAGCTGGAGCCCGCGCGCATGGACCTTGAGCAGCTCGTCGGCAAAGGCTTCGACAACGCGGTAGTCCAGGCCGAAGCCGCGCTCACCGGCCAGCGCCTCGCCGGACAGCTTGAGGAGCGCGCGACGGTACGCGCGACGCATCACCCGGCCCCGACCTTGAATCGCGCGAGGCGAACAACGCTGAGCGAGCCGCCCGCCTCCTTGCCGGCGGCCTTGACCAGGTCGCCCACATTCTTGGTCTCGTCCTTCACGAACCCCTGGCCGAGGAGGGTGCGCTCCGCGATGAACTTCCGGAGCTTCCCCTCCACGATCTTGCCGCGGATGTTCTCGGGCTTCCCCTCCTTGGCCACCTGCTCCTCCGCGATGCGGCGCTCGGACTCGAGCAACGAGGCCGGGATGTCCGCCTCGCTCACGCCGAGCGGGTCGGTCGAGGTGACGTGAAGGGCGAGCTCGCGGCCCAAGGCCGTCACCCCCTCGCTCCGCACCCCCTCGAGCTCCACTAGAGCGCCGCTTTGCGAGTTGTGGTGCAGGTAGTGGCCGACCGTCCCCTCGGGCGCGTGAAAGTGGGCGAACCGCTTGAAGGTCATGGCCTCGCCCGTCTTGCCGGAGATCTCCTTCACCGCCTCGCCCACCGTGCCGGCGCGGAATGATTGGGACTCGATGGCGGTGCCGGGATGCACGCCCGTTGGCCCATGCTGGAGCACGTGCCGGGCCAGGTCGCGGGCGAGCGCAATGAAGTCGGCGTTCTTGGCGACAAAGTCGGTCTCGCAGTTGAGTTCGACCATGGCGGCGTCGCGACCGCTGGGCGCGGCCTCGATCACGACCAATCCCTGGGACGCGCTCCGGTCCCCGCGCCGGTCGGCCTTGGCGATGCCCTTGGCACGCAGGATCTCGACCGCCTTGTCCAGGTCGCCCCCCGCCTCCTCCAGGGCCGCCTTGCAGTCCATCATTCCGGCTCCGGTCCGCGCCCGCAGCTCGGCCACCATCTTGGGGGTGATCGGCACACTCATTCGCTTCATTCCTTCCGTGGGTCCGCGCCCCGAGCGGGGGCGCGGCAGGTTCGGTCTCTCATAGAAATCCGCCGTCCGGGGCCGGGGGGCCGGGGACGGCGGCGATGCATACGCTCCGGCCTGGCGTCGGGCTATGCGTCCGCGTCCGACGGACCGGCCGCGTCGGCGTCTCCCTCGTCTCCGTGCTTGATGCGTGCCGCGATCGCCTCTGGCTTGGGCCGCCGCTTCCGGCGGGGCCGCCGCCGCTTCCGATCCGCCTCGGGATCGCCCTCGGTGCCGCCGTCCGTGCTGTAGGTCTCCGCCTCGGTATCCTCGACCGCTTCGCCACGCAGCGGGGTCTGGGCGCGCGCCTCGCGAATCACTTCCGAGAGTGCCGAGGTGATCAGGGAGACGGACCGGATGGCGTCGTCGTTGCCGGGGATCGGCACCGTGATCACATCGGGATCGGCGTTGGTGTCGACGATGGCGACGACGGGAATGCCGAGCTTGTTCGCCTCCTGGACCGCGATCTTCTCCTTCTTGGCGTCCACGATGAAGAGGGCGCCGGGAAGCCGGCCCATCTGCTTGATGCCTTCCAGATTGCGGAGCAGCTTCTCACGTTCCCGCTCGAACAGCAGCTTCTCCTTCTTGGTGTAATTCTCGAATTCGCCGTCGGCCGAGCCCTGTTCCAGCTCCCGCAGCCTGCGAATCTGCTTCTTGATGGTCTGGAAGTTGGTGAGCATCCCGCCCAGCCAGCGCTCGGTGACCCAGAACGACGCCGACGTGGCGGCCTCCGCCTGCACGATGCCCTTGAGCTGCTTCTTGGTGCAGACGAAGAGCACCCCTTCGCCCTTGAGCACGACGGACTTCAGCAGCTCCTGCGCCTGCTGGATCTGCTTCAGCGTCTTCTGCAGGTCGATGATGTAGATCCCGGAGCGCTCGGCGAAGATGAACCGGCGCATCTTGGGGTTCCAGCGGCGGGTCTGGTGGCCAAAATGGACACCGGCTTCAAGCAGGTCCTGCAACTGGGGCTGAGCCATCGGGGCGACGCGTCCTTCTCCGTGAGGGTTGATCGTCCGCGCCGTTCATCTCTTCCGCGAACCCCGCTCCGGGGCACCCCGCGGAAGATCCCGACGCGTGCGTGATTAAGTGCCGGGCGCGCCGGGCGCGCCTGGGAATCGACTACCGCTTGCTGAACTGGAACCGCTTCCGGGCGCCCGACCGGCCGGGCTTCTTCCGCTCGACCGCGCGGGGATCTCGGGTGAGCAACCCGCCGGCCCGCAGCTTGGTCCGGTGCTGGCCGTCGGCGCCCACCAGGGCGCGGGCGATGGCCAGCCGGAGCGCCCCGGCCTGACCCGACTGGCCACCCCCCTCGACGTGCGCCTTCACGTCAAAGGCGCCGAGGGTGTCCGTGGCCGAGAAGGACTGCTGAATGTGCTGCACCAGCGAGGCCCGCGGGAAATAGTCTCCGAGGGTCCGCCCGTTGATGTCCCACTTGCCGGTGCCCGGCGTGAGGTACACGCGGGCCACACTGGTCTTCCGACGGCCGACAGCCTGCCAACGAAACTCGGGCTTGGCGCTCATCTCACCCTGCCTTTGGGGTCAGGGAGTAGAGCACGGGCTGCTGCGCCGCATGCGGATGGTGCTCCCCGGCGTAGACCTTGAGCTTGGTACGAAGCTTCTGCTTCGACAGCGAGTTCTTGGGCAGCATGCCGAACACGGCATGCTCGATGACCCGCTCCGGATGCTTGCCCTGAAGCAGGTTCCGCACCGGCGTGAAGCGCTCGTGGCCCATATACCCTGTGTGCCGGAAGTGGCGCTTCTGTTCGAGCTTGCGCCCCGTTAGCCGCACCCGCGAGGCGTTGATGACCACCACGAAATCTCCGCCGTCCATGTGGGGCGTGAAGGTCGGTTTGTGCTTGCCCCTGATGAGCTGTGCCACCTGGCTCGCGAGGCGCCCGAGGGGCACGTCGCGCGCGTCCACCACGTGCCAGTGGTGCGAGATGTCGCTCGGCTTGGCGGAAAACGTGTTCATCGAACTCGAGACTCCGAAGTGTTCGGAAAATCGCACAGACTCAAAACTTAGCTCGGTCCAACGGCTTGGGTCAAGGCGCCGGTCCGAAGTCCACCAGGACCTGACCGCGCTCCACGGCCTGCCCCGGCTGGACCAGCACGGCCTCGACCACCCCGGCGCCGGCCGCGCGGAGCTCGTTCTCCATCTTCATGGCCTCGAGCACCACCAGGCCATCCCCTGGGGCGACCTTCTGACCCGGCGCCACCAGCACGCGGACCACCAGACCGGGCATCGGGGCCTTGAGCGCCATGGCGTGGCTCTTGGCCGCTGCTCCCCCGGTCAGTCCCTGGATGTGGCGGGTTCGTTCGTCGACCACCCTGAGCTCGTGGCGGGTTCCGGCAATGGCCACGGCCCAGCTGCCGGGCCCGAGGTCCTCGACCACCAGCGCCAGGGAGCGTTCGCCGAGGCGAAGGTGGCAGAGCGGCGTCCCGGGGACCGGAGACAGGTGCGCCTCGAACGCCTGCCCGTCAACCGAAACGCGGCCACCGTCCAGCTCCACCACGAATTCCCGGGCGTCCACCGTCACGAAGTACCTCACGTCGCCTCCAGCACGGCCACGGCTTCCACGTGCGCGGTTTCCGGAAAAAGGTCGAACGGCTGCACCGCCGTGACCCGATACGGCTGCGGTGCGGGTCCACCGGCCAGCTGCTCCAGGTCCCGAGCCAGGGTTGCCGGATCACACGAGACATACACCATCGCGGGCGGGCGCCGCTCGAGAAGCCCGATCCTGACCCGCTCCGAAAGCCCCGCCCGCGGTGGGTTGGCGATGACGCCATCCGCGTCGTCGAGGCGCCGGAGGAAGTCTTCCACCTTTCCGGTGTGACGGCGGATCCCCTCGTTCCGGCCCCCGGACCGGCTGGCCGCGAGCTCCACCGCGCGCGGATCGAGCTCCACGCTCTCCACGGTGGCGCCCTGCGCCCGAATGAGCGCACTGCCCTCGCCGATCCCGGCGTAGAGATCCCAGACATGCATCCCCGGCCGGATCCCCAGCTGCTCGACGGCCCAGGCTCGGATCTGATCTCCCAGATCCGGATTGACCTGCTCAAAGACGGTAGCGGGGAACGTCTCACCCCGCCCCACCACGCGAGCCGCCCCGCCACCGGGCTGCCACCAGATCGTGGCAGGGGCGCCGGCGGCAGCCAGCGCTTGAGCGAGCCGCTCCGGCTTCCGCCAGGCCTCGGCGCCGCGGGCGCGGACCACCAGATGGCGGCCCCCGTCCCGAGCGACCCGAAGCGTCAACTGTTCGGCGTCCGGAGGCAGGAGGTGCAACCGGGGGCGCAGCGCCGTCCACAGCTCCATCAGCGCCGGAGCCGCCAGGTCACAGTGTTCCAGCTCGAAGACCCGGCCCGGCTGATCCAGCGGGTGAAAGCCCGCCAGGCGCAGCGCGGGACCGATCCGAAGCGAGATGCGGCTCCGGTACTGCCATGGCCGTGAGCCGGCGATGACCGGGGCGACCGGCAGGTCCAGATGCGCGATGCGCGCCAAGGCATCGGCCACGATAGCCCGCTTGGCCGCGAGCTGCGTGACCTGATCGAGATGCTGCAGCTGGCAGCCGCCGCAGTCGTCCCGGACATAATGAATGCAGCGAGGCTCCACCCGACCTGGCCCAGGGGCGACAATCGCGCCGATCCGGGCCCGGACGTAGCGCGCGTAGGTCCGCTCTCGCGAGAGGAGCACCAGATCACCCGGCGCGGTCCGAGGCACGAAGACGGTGCGTCCGTCCTCGAGGCGGCCGACTCCGTCCCCACCGGAGGCGATCCGCAGGATACGCACCGGAGCGTCCGGGCTCACGGATCGGCGATCCGTCGTCCTTCCAGGCGGGCGGCCTGGAGCCATCGGGACGAGCCCTCCTGCCGGTCCGCGACCACGGGCCGGCGGGCCTGTCGGGCCTCCTCCTCGGCGAGTGCCGCGGCGACGGCGAGCGGGAGGAAGGCGTCCTGCTCGGCCGCGGGCGCGAGCAGATCGGGGCGACGATCGAGAAACTGGCTGTCGATGGCAGCCGCGCGGAAGTCCGGGTCATCGAGCAGCCGGAGGTGAAAGGCCTGGTTGGTCGCGACGCCGGAGATCACCAGTTCCTCGAGCGCGCGCCGCATCCGTCCGATGGCCAGCTCGCGGCTGGGCGCCCAGACGATGACCTTGCCGAGCAACGAGTCGTAGTAGAGCGTCACCTCGCTTCCGATCTCGACCCCCCCATCCCATCGCACCCCGGGGCCGCCGGGCGGGCGCAGATAGGCCACACGACCGGTCGCCGGGAGGAAGCCATTGGCGGCGTCTTCGCTGGTGATGCGGCATTCGATGGCCCAGCCGCGCGGGGTGAGGGGCGAGCGGGGAAGCCGCATGGGCTGGCCCTGCGCGATCCAGAGCTGCTCGCGCACCAGGTCCACTCCGTACACCAGCTCGGTGACCGGGTGCTCGACCTGGATCCGGGTGTTCATCTCCAGAAAGAAGAAGGAGCCGTCGGCGGCGAGCAGGAACTCGCAGGTGCCCGCCCCCCGGTAGCCCACGGCTACCGCAGCCGCCACCGCGGCCTGGCCCATTCGCTCGCGGAGGGAACTCGAGACCGCGGCCGACGGTGCCTCCTCCACCAGCTTCTGGTGTCGACGCTGGATCGAGCACTCCCGCTCGCCGAGGTGCACGGTACGCTCGTGGTCCGCGAGGACCTGGATCTCCACGTGGCGGGGCCGCTCGATGTACTTCTCGAGGTACACGGCGGGATCGCCGAAGGCTTTTCCGGCTTCCGACGCCGCGGCCGCCAGAGCGCCCGCCAGAGTCTCCTCGCTGGAGACGAGTCGCATCCCCTTGCCGCCCCCGCCGGCCGCGGCCTTCACCAGGACTGGATAGCCGATCTCGCGGGCCGCGCGTCGGGCGGCCGCCGGCTCGGTGATGGGGAGGGTCAGGCCCGGCACGATCGGCACGTCCGCGGCCTGCATGCGGCGACGCGCCTCGGTCTTGTCGCCCATGGCCGTGATCGCCGCTGCTGGCGGGCCCACGAACACGAGCCCCGCCCCGACGACCGCTTCGGCGAAGGCGGCCCGCTCCGCGAGAAAGCCATAGCCCGGATGAACGGCATCGGCCCCGCTGCTCCGGGCCGCGGCGAGGAGGCGGTCGATGCGGAGGTAGCTCTCGGTCGGCGCGGAGGGGCCGAGGTGCAGGGCGAAATCGGCGGCGCGGACGTACGGGGACAGCCGGTCCGCATCGGTGAACACCGCCACGGCCTCGATTCCCTCCTCGTGGCAGGCGCGGATGATGCGCAGGGCGATCTCGCCTCGATTGGCTACGAGGACCCGGCGAACCGGCGGCATCTTAACGCGAGGGAAGAGGGGACGGGTGTGGGGGCCGCGAAGGAGAACCAACCGGCTAGTGGCTGCACCCGCTTGGCCCGTGATCGTCGAGTGCCGCGATCACCGAGAAGCAGAGGCCGGGATTGAACTCCGCCGCCAGGCGATAGAGACCCAGCACTTCGGTGTTCACCGGATTGGGCCGCCCCAGCCTGGCCTGCAGCAGTTCAGCGATCCGCAGCGGAGCCTCGCTCCCCGGGGCCGCTGGCCCGGTCCAGCGGACGAGACGGCGGACGGTGAGTGTCGCCACCGGGACCGCAGCGGTGTCGGTCTCGGGGGAAACACATACAGGACGGCGTTCCGCCGCCTCGGTGAGGCCCACCCGCAGAGTGGGCGCACCCGGCAGATCGAGCGCCTGGACCATCCGCTCGCGGTAGAGCGAGTCTTCCAGGAAGCGGGGCGCGATGACCAGGACCAGGTCGCCGCGAAGATGACGGTCGAAGACCGCGCTCCACACCGCCACCGTCTCCAGATCCGAGCCGGTGACGAGGACTCCGCCCACGGGACACGAGTTCACCAGGTTCCGCCCGGCTTCGAGCACGTCCGGAGACGGCTCGGGCCCGGGAACGAGGGTGTTACCGTCGCGCGCGGTACGCCAGCCTTCCGCTTCCACCAGGGCGGCCGCGCGCTCGGCCTGGACCATGGCCCTGAGGAGCGCCGCGGAATCGGTGGGCAGGCGCAGGGCCTGATCGAAGGCCGTGGCCGCAAAGTCGAGGAGGAGATCGCCGGACGGGTCGCCCTGGTGGCCGCGCCGGTGCCACTCGCGGCTGGCCGCGAGATAGAGCTGGCCGAGCTCGAGCCAGGCGGAGCCGTCGTCAGGCGCGGTGGCGAGGTAGCGCCCGAGCAGTTCGGTGGCCTGCTCGCGCTGCCCGCGGAGGGCCAACTGCGCCGCGCGCGGAGCGATCGAGGGGTCGACCGCGGCCTGTCCGGCGAGT
>Ga0335081_10008665_pt1 | contig 16319 bp, 18 predicted proteins | sample Lox_Sample_35_FD_206713 | JGI IMG/M metagenome (GOLD analysis project Ga0335081, IMG submission 206713) | Soil microbial communities from Loxahatchee National Wildlife Refuge, Florida, United States - Lox_Sample_3.5 | ecosystem: Environmental > Terrestrial > Soil > Wetlands | place: USA... | reverse complement strand
ACCAAGGTCGCGGCGGTGGCATCCTCGGCGGCGGCTTCATGGGGATGGACGCCGACCGAGCACCAGACATCGGCGTCGCTCTCGGCGATGCCGCGCACCTCGGGAAACTCGGTGAGCTTGGTGGAGATGGTGAGCAGCGTCGCCACCCCCGCTCGCCGCGCGCGCGCCAGGATCTCCCCGCGCTCCTCGGGTTTGGCGTAGTCGAGATGGCAGTGGCTATCGACCAGCATCACGTCTCGACATAGCGCGGGAAGACGCCGGTGGGCTTGGGCAAGGGCGTGCCGGGCGCGAGCGCCTCGGGAAGCGCGGCGAAGACCCGCTTCTCATGCGGCACGGCGAGCTGGTCGAGGAGCGTCGCTGCCGCCTGCGGCACCACCGGCTGGACCAGGATCGCCAAATGCCGGATCACTTCGGCGAGCACATAGAGCACCGTCGCCATCCGCGAGCGGTCGCTTTTGGCGAGCGCCCAGGGCGCTTGCTCGTCGATGTAGCGGTCGGCATCGCCCACGACTTGCCAGAGCGCCTCGAGCGCGCGATGAAACGCCTGCCCCGCAAAGTCCGGCCGCAGTTGCTCGAGGAGGGCTTTTGCCGCGTCGAGCAGCGCGCGATCCTTCGCGTCGAGCGCCCCCGGTTCCGGCACGCGGGCGCCGCAATTCCGGTTGACGAGCGTCAGCACGCGCTGCGCCAGATTGCCGAGCCCGTTGGCGAGGTCGGCGTTAATGCGGTTCACCATCGCGCGATGGGAGAAATCGCCGTCGCTGCCGAAGGGGAGCTCGCGCAGCATGAAATAGCGCGCGGGATCGACGCCGTATCTGTCGACGAGCTCCTTGGGCGAGATGACGTTGCCGAGCGATTTCGACATTTTCTCGCCTTCGACGGTCCACCAGCCATGGGCAAAGACGCGCTTCGGCACGGCGATGCCGCCGGCTTCCAGGAAAGCGGGCCAATAAACGGAATGGAACCGGATGATGTCTTTCCCGACCATATGAAGATCGGCTGGCCAGAAGGTCTCGAAGACCTCGCTTCCGACCTCGGGATATCCCACAGCCGTGATGTAGTTGATGAGGGCGTCGAACCACACATACATGATGTGCTTGGGGTCGTCCGGTACCGGCACGCCCCAGCTGAAGGTGGTGCGGGAGATCGAGAGGTCGCGCAGCCCGCCCTCAACGAAGCTCACGACTTCGTTGCGGCGTGCCGGCGGCGCGATGAGATCGTGGTTCCGATAGTAGTCGAGGAGCCATTCCTGCCAATCGGAAAGGCAGAAGAAATAGCTGCTCTCCTCCACCCACTCGACCTCGGCGCCGGAAGGCGCGCGCTTCTTGCCGTCGGCGCCGGTCGTGAGCTCCTTCTCGTCGTAGAAGGCCTCGTCGCGCACCGCGTACCAGCCGGCGTATTTGCCGAGATAGATGTTGTCGCGGCCCTTGGGCGATTTGCGCGCGGCTATCGCACGCCAGAGCGCTTGGCAGGCGCGGAGATGCCGCGGCTCGGTGGTGCGGATGAAATCGTCGTTGCTGATGTTCATCAGCCGCGTCACGTCGCGGAAGTTCTGCGAGACCCGATCGCAGAACGCGATCGGCTCCTCTCCCACGGCCCGTGCCGATTTCTCGACCTTCTGCCCGTGCTCGTCGGTGCCCGTCAGGAAATGCACCTTCCGGCCGTCGAGCCGCATGAACCGCGCCAGCGCGTCGCAGGCCGCCATGACGTAGGCATGGCCGATATGGGGGACGTCGTTGACGTAGAAGATGGGCGTGGTGAGGTAATACGGCGGACCGCCGGTCATGATCTCTCCTAGGCGCTCAAGGTTCGTAGGGCGGCTCAGCGCGCCGCCTCTTCCAAAGCAAAGAAGGCGTTCAGCACCGTCTGCTTGCGGTCGAGATTGACGCTCTCCGCCCGGGCAAAAAGCTCGGTGAGCTTTTCCCACACATCGATCCACTGATCAAGGCCGCGGCGCGCGGCGAGCCGGCGCATCATCTCGGCCTCGCCGGGCAGCGCCGCGCGCTCGGCCTCGGTCCCGCCCGAGGCCAACGCCACCATCCGCGCGACCCAGCCCGGCAGCAATTCGCTCATGAGGCGGAAAGCGTCCTCGCTCTCGCCGCGGAGCACGCTGTCGGCAAGTGCATGAACCTGGGCACCGTCGAGGTCGGGCAGCTGCGCGATGAGCTTCACCAGGTTGCGGTAAAGCGCGACGCCGCCGGCCGCGGCAAGATCGAGCGCGCGGCCGATGCTGCCCTCGGCCAGCCGCGCCAGCGCCTGTCGATCACCGGCGCCGAGGTCGGGGCGGTAACGCTCGAGCGCGTCCAAGACGAGCGCCTCCGGCAGTCGCCGCAAGGTCAGAATACGACAGCGCGAGCGGATGGTCGGCAGCAGCCGGCCGGGATTGTCGCTCGCCAGCAGCAGTAAAGCGCGCTGCGGCGGTTCTTCAAGAATCTTCAGTAACGCATTGGCAGCGTTCCGATTCATGAGGTCGGCGTCGTCCAGGATCACGACCCGCCAATGGCCCTCGGCGGGGGTGAGGCGCAGGAAGCCCGCGATCCTTCTGGTATCGTCGACGACAATCTCGCTGCGGAGCTTCTTGCGCTTGGGATCGACACCCCGCTCGATCACCAGCAGGTCGGGGTGGCCGCCCGAGGCGACGCGCCGGAAGACGGGATGATCCGACGCGAGCGCCAGCGACGCTGCCGGCGGGGCGAAAAGCTCCCCGCCGGCTTCGGCGAAAAGAAACCGCGCGAAGCGGAAGGCGAGCGTCGCCTTGCCGACGCCGCGCGGCCCCGCGAGAAGCCAGGCATGCGGCAGCCGCCCCGAGCGGTACGCTGCCAGCAGCGCCGCCTCGGCCAGCTCCTGCCCAACCAAGTCCGGATTCTCGCGCGGGGTCGGTAGGTTTGGGGTCTCTAGGGGAGCGCTCTCCTCGTCGCCGTCGTCATCGCTCATGCGGCATCATAGCGCGCCTCTCCCTTTCCGCGCGAAGCGCGGAGAGGCGGGGGTGGTGAGGGCGCTCTTCCGTTTCGGTTCGTTCAGGATTGGCGCTATGCTTCGACACCCGCAGGCCCTGCGGACGGCGTCACCCCGGGACGCCCTTGACGCCGGTCTTTCTTGTCCTCAACCCCGCTCATGCGCCGCTTCGGCGCGTGCTTGAGCATGCTTTGGAGACGCACGAATGACCGGAATCATCACCTTCACCAATCCACCCGCCCTGGCGCCATCGCCGGGCTATTCGCAAGTCGCCGAGATTCGCGGCGGTCGCCTCATCCTCGTGGCGGGACAAGTGGCCCTGGACCGCGAGGGCGCGATCGTCGGCATCGGCGACCTCGGGGCGCAAGCAGAGCAGGTCTTCGACAACCTGCGCGCTGCACTCGCTGCCGTCGGCGCGACGCCCGCCGACGTTGCGAAGCTCACTGTCTTCACTTGCGATATGCCAGCAATCGCCGCCTATCGTCCGGCGCGCGACCGTTTCTTTGCCGGCTCGACGCCGCCGGTGATCACTTTGGTCGAAGTGTCGCGGCTTTTTCGCGACGGACTGCTGCTCGAGATCGAGGCGGTCGCGGCTAGACCTTGACCTGGAGCCGCTCGCGGACCGCCGCCAGCACGGCGCGGTGCACGGTGTCGACATCGCGCGCCGCATCGATCACCGCGCAGCGCTGCGGCTCGCGGTGCCCGATTTCGAGGAAGCCCTGGCGCAGCTTCTCGTGGAAATCGCGCGGCTTCCGCTCGAAGCGGGTCTCGGCGCCAGGGCGCTCTTGGGCGCGGGCAAGACCGAGCTCGACCGGAAGATCGAGGATGAGCGTCAGATCCGGTGTGAAGTCGCCGGCGATGAGGCGGTGGAGCAGCGCGAGATCGGCACGCGGCACGCCGCCGGCAGAGCCCTGATAGGCGAGCGTCGAATCGGCGAAGCGGTCGCTCACGACCCAACGGCCCCGCTCGAGTGACGGCCAGACGGTTGCCGTCAGATGGCAACGGCGCGCCGCCACCATGAGGAGCGCCTCGCCGATCGCGTCCCAGCGCCCGGGGTCGCCCTCGACCAGAAGCTTCCGGATCTCCTCGGCGCCGGCGGCGCCGCCGGGTTCGCGTGTCGCCAGCGCGTCGATGCCGGCGACCGCAAGGGCTGCCACGAGCCGTGCGACTTGCGTCGATTTGCCGGCGCCTTCGCCGCCCTCGAGGGTGATGAACCGGCCGCGTGTCAGCGCTTCTTGCCCCAGAGCAGGTACCCCGCCGCCTCGGCCATCCGTCCCAAGGGGCCAAGACGGCCGACCGCTTGGGTCGCGACCAGCGGGACTTCGAGAGGCGGGTTGTCCGGGGCGGCAATCACCAGCTTGCCGATCACCTGCCCTTTCGCCACCGGCGCCTTCACCGTGCCGTCATAGACCGCGCTCACCTTGAGTTCCTTGCGCGCCGCAGGCCAGAGCGTCATCACCGCGTCGGATTGCGGCGCGACCGGTACCTTCTCGGCAACGCCCATCCACACCGGCGCTTCGTCGATTGGCTCGCCGGCTTTGGCGATGGTGTAGTCGGAAAACTCGCGAAAGGCCCAGTCGAGCACGCGCTCGCCTTCCTGCCCGCGCTCTTTCATGCTCTGCATGCCGGAGAGCACGAAGATGACGCGCCGGCCGTTGCGCACGGCCGAGCCGACGAGGCCATAGCCCGCCTCCTCGGTATGACCCGTCTTGATGCCGTCGGCGCCCAGATCCTTGTAGAGCAGCGGATTGCGGTTGCCTTGCTTGATGCCGTTGAAGGTGAACTCCTTTTCCGACTCATAGCGGTAGTATTGCGGGAAATCCTGAATCAGGTGGCGCGACAGCGTGGCGAGGTCGCGCGGCGAGGAGTAGTGATCGGGCGCCGGCAAGCCGTGGACATTGGCGAAGTGGCTGTTGGTGAGCCCCATCTTCTGGGCGAGCTCGTTCATCTTGGCGACGAAGGCCTCCTGGCTGCCGGCAAGCCCCTCGGCGAGTACGACGCAGGCGTCGTTGCCGGATTGGACGATCATGCCGCGCAACAAATCCTCGATCTTCACCCGGCCATTCAACGGCACGAACATGCGCGACTCGTTGTCGCTGAGCCCCGTGCGCCAGGCGCGCTCGCTCACCGGCAGCAGATCGCCGAGCTTCGCCTTGCCGTCGCGCAAATAGGTGTAGACCGTGTAGGCGGTCATGATCTTGCTCATGGACGCCGTCGGAATGCGCTGATCGGCGTTCTTGTCGAGCAGCACCGCACCGGTCTGGAAGTCGATGACGATGGCATTGCGGGCCGAGGTGTCGAAACTCGGCCGCTCCGCCGCGGCAGGCGCCGCCAGCACTGGTAGGAGGAGGACGGAGAAGAAGAAGAGGCGAAGCAACAGATTTTTCATGCGTTCACTCTCACTGCGATCGACGCGCGTTCCGGCTTATGCCGAGATTGCGCCAAAACGATGACCCCCGCGTATCTCAGTCGACGACGATGCGTGCGTCGCCGAAGCCGGCGCCAACCACGCGGTGGAGCGCCTTGTCGGCGTCATCCCGGCTGGCGAAGGGGCCGAGGCGGACGCGATAGAGGTCGACGCCCTTGGCCCTCGTCGCGGCGACCGTCACCGGGCCCAAAGGATCGAGCTTCTGCCGCATCCTCGTCGCGTTAGCAGCTTGAGCGAAGGCGCCGGCCTGTACGTAGATCTGCGGCGAGCGCGCCGGGCTCGTCGCAACACCGGGCAAGGCGGCGACCGTCCGGGCTTGAGGCGGCAGGGTCGGCGGCGGCAATGGCGGTTGCTTCCTGTCGGGTTGGAAATCCACCCGGAGCGGTGCTGCGACAACGGGGATGCGGGGCGCCGCCAGAGGCCGGTCATCGGCGAGAGCCTCATCGCCGCCGTTGCGCTGGGCCAGGAGCGCCGCCCGAATGCTCTCAGGCGCGAGGATCTTGACGCGCACCTGAGTGGTGCCCTGCTCTTCGAACCCGAGAGCGCGCGCGGCGCCGCGCGAGACGTCGATGACCCGACCCGCGACGAAGGGGCCGCGATCATTGACCCTCAGAACCAGAGTGCGGTTATTTTCGAGATTCGTCACCTGGACGATCGACGGCAACGGCAGCGTCGGGTGGGCGGCGGAGAAGGTGTTGGGATCGAAAATCTCGCCATTGGCCGTGTACCGGCCGTGGAACTCCTCGCCATACCAGGACGCCGTGCCGGTCTGGTCATAAGAATAATTGACCGCGGGGTAATACCAGGTGCCGTCGATGTTGTAGGGCGTGCCCACCTTGTAGATGCCCTCGCCGTTGCCACCGCCGCTGGCATCGGTCGTCGGCGCTGGCGACTTCCCGCCGGCGCAGCCCGCAAGGAGCGCCGCGACCATCGGCAACGCGAATGGGAGGCAGCGGTCGAAGATCATTGCTCCTCGCAGCGAAAAAGCGCGTTCCCAATATATGGTATACTCTATCGGCCTTCCATACTATTGGCAAGAAGGCCGACAGCGCTGGCAAAGAAATTCGAGTTGTTCCACTGCAGCAGCACGCGATAGTTCTGATAGACCAGCACCGCGGGCCCATCGTCCCCGCCCGGCCGCAGCAGGGAGGCCTGCAGCGCTCGCGCCGGCAGCGGACCGTCATCGCTTCGGCGCACACCGAGCTTGCGCCACTCCGCCACCGACTTCTTGACGCCAAGCCCGATCAGCGCGGGATCGAAGGTCGCGGGAAGGCGCACTTGGCGTCCCCATGTCTCGTCGCCGTGCCAGCCGGATTGATGGAGGTAGTTGGCGATCGAGGCGAAGACGTCCTCGCGGCTGTGCCAGATGTCGCCATGGCCGTCGCCGCGGTAGCTCACGGCAAAGCGCAGATAGCTCGACGGCATGAACTGGCTTTGCCCCATCGCCCCTGCCCAGGACCCGAGCATCTCCTGCGGATCGATCTTGCCCTCATCGGCGATGTGCAGCGCCGCGATCAGCTCGCTGCGAAAGAAGGTGCTGCGGCGGCCGTCATAAGCGAGGGTGGCAAGGGCGGCGATGACGGGGAAGTTGCCGGTGAGCTTGCCGAACCTGGTCTCGATGCCCCAAAGCGCGACGATGAAGCGGGGCTGAACGCCAAAGCGGCGACCGACCTCTGCGAGCGCGACGCGGTTTTCGTGGAGATGCTGCCGCGCCGCCTTGACGCGCTCCGGTTTCAGCGCGAAGCGGAGATAAGCCTCATAAGTGATGGTGCTCTCGGGCTGCTGGCGATCGAGCTCGATGACGCGAGGAATGGGCTCGATCCCGGCGAGCGCACGATCGAGCGTCGCCGGGCGGATCCCATCCCCCTGCGCCTCGGCGCGCAACCCCGCAAGCCAGGTCGGGAAGTCCTCCTCGGCGGCGCGCGCCGGCGCAAGCGAGAGGCCGACGAGGAGCAGCGAGAGCAGCAACGAAATGAGGCGTCCGGTCAACGGCGTTCTCTTGGACGATACGGTGCCGAAACAAAGCGCGGCGCCCGCCTTCATGCCATGCCGAGGGGCGCCTCGCAACGCCCGTCGATGGTGCAAGGGTTTGGTTAAGGAAGTGTCAATCCACCGCCAAAGGCGCCGTCAGGCCGGCTCGTTGCTGAAGCGAATCGTCCCTTTATCGATCCCGTCGAGGACGATGGGCAAGCCCCCGCTCTTCATCATCCACTCCAAGCGATGGTCGCGGTATTGGCGTTTGAGGAGGCCGCTGGCCAGCAGCTTGCTCAAATCGGGCATCACCTTCACCACCTCCCGCGCGGCGGCAACGCAAGCCGCGACGCTCGGCCGCTCGTTGGCGCGCTGGAGCCAATTGGCGAGGCGGCTGCCGGGCTTCGGCGCGTTGCCGCGCGTGGTCGACGTGTTGAGATGCGGTACCACCGCGAGATCGCCCCAACCGAAGCTCGGGCCCTTGAACCACAGGCGGCCCTCGAGCGCCCGCTCGAGCGAGGCTTGGAGCCGGGCGGTCTGCTCGGTCGCACGTGCCAAGAGCTGGTCGCGCAGCGCACCGCTCGCGCGTTTGAAGCCCTCGATCTCGAGCAGCCCCCAGTTGATGGCCTCGTATTGCGTACCCATCACGTCTTCCAGCTTGCGCACCCGCGCCCGCTCGGCCGGCTCCTTCGGCAGCAGCGGCGGCGAAGGCCACTTATCCTCGAGATACTCGAGAATGACCGTGCTGTCGAAGATGTGGAGATCGCCGTCAACCAGCACCGGCACCTCGTGGCGGGGATTGTCGCGCTTGAAGGCGTCGTCGCGCACGGCGCCGCTGCCGAATGCGTCCGGGAAGCTTGGCGGCGAAGGGAATGCCCTTCTCCGCCAGGGCGATCTTCACTTTCTGCGCATAGGGCGACAGCGGATGCTCATAGACGAGAATGTTGGTGCCCATTTTTTCGCCGTGTCCTCGGGAAATGATGGATTGCCTAGGGTGTCTGGCGCCCAACCGCAACGTGCAACCGCATGGCAGGGTTGCTGAGCGTGACCTTACATTCCGCTCTCGGTTGCGGCATTTCTTGCAGAATCACAGCCAAACGGGGCAGGCTGAAGCACGGGCCCAGGACTGAGCGCGGGGCGGGCGAGAACCGATGACCCATAGCGTTGCGTTGAATGACAACCTCGGTGTCATCGTACTTCGCTACCGGGGAAGCGTGGATTTCAGCGAGATCCGATTTGCCTTTGACGAGTTGGTGCAAACTCCCGGCTTCAGAGAGGGCCTGAAGCTGGTCGCCGATTTCCGTGAGAGCGAAACCCCGCTTAGCGGAGCGCAGGTGAGAAACCTTGCCGATCATGCCAGCCTCACCGACGCAAGGTGGGGGTCGACCAAATGGGCGATCGTCGCATCGAATGACGTAACCTATGGCCTGGCGCGTATGTATCAGACACTGACAAGCGACTATCGCGTCGTGACGCGCGTCTTTCGCAACACCGCGGAAGCCGACGACTGGCTCGGCCTTGGCGTCCCCCTGACAGAGCTTCTGGTGTAAAGCGCCGATCCCCCAAGGCAAAATCCGACGAGGGGCGCAGCAGCCGCGCTTCGCCGATTCCGAAAATAGCTCGCCTATTTTTGAAGTGAGCACGACACCCGGGCTTCCATTCCCCGATGCTGGCTCTCGCCACAGAGGAGGAGCATATGCGTCGATCGCTATTGTTGACGGCGGGCATCGCGGTGTTGGCGACAGGCTGCGCGGCCATTCGCATCGATCGCCCCATTCGAGTCGCCTCCGGCCTCACCAGCCACGTCGTCTGCTCGGAGACCTTCGTTTCGGGCCTCGACCCGGCGCTGGTCTATGCCGAGCGCATCAAGCCGCTGCCGGGGATCGGCCCGCTCGATTGGGCGATCCACTATGACGTGGACGAGGCCGATCGCGCGGTAACGACGAGGGTTGCGGGATTGTTCGAAAGCCGCGCCGTCTACCACGACGGCCTGGGGTGCGTCCTCATCGGTGACGGCGAGCCGGCCGATACGCCATTGCCCGAGGAGATCGCGGCCGGCGGCGACCCGCCGGCTCTCCTTCCGGAGATTGCCGGGCATGCGGTGGTCGAGCCGCGCGACGAGCGGCTACGCGCGGCGCTGGCGATCGGCTTCGCCGAGCCGGATCATCCACCCTACCATCGCGTCAAGGCGGTGGTCGTCGTGCATGACCGCCGCGTCGTCGCCGAACGCTACGCGCCGGGCTACGGCGTGGGGACGCCGCTCCTCAGCTGGTCGACGGCGAAGTCCGTCACCTCCGCCCTCATCGGCATCCTCGTTCGCCAAGGACGGCTCTCGCTCGACGAGCCGGCGCCGCTCCCCGCCTGGCGCGACCCCAAGGATCCGCGCCACGCCATCACCATCGACGAGCTGTTGCGCCAGACCAGCGGCATCGATCTCGCGGAGACCAATAGCGGCTTCGATCCCTCGACCCGGATGCAGTTCATCGAGCACGACATGGCGGGCTTTGCCCAGAGCGTCGGCCTTCGCGCCACTCCCGGCAAGCAATGGGCCTATACCGACGGCAATTACATCCTCCTGTCGCGCGTTCTTCGCGACGCGGTCGGCGGCCATGCCGTCGACGTCTTGCGCTTCGCCAGGCGCGAGCTTTTCGATCCGCTCGGCGTGCACCATGTGACCATGGAGCTCGACCCGACCGGCACGCTCGTCGGAGCGACCTACATGCTGATGCCGGCGCGCGACTGGGCGCGCTTCGGCCTCCTCTATCTGAGCGACGGCGTCGTCAGCGGGCGTCGCATCTTGCCCGAGGGCTGGGTGCGCTATTCCGCGACGCGCACGCTCGATACCGGCTATGGCGCCGGATTCTGGACCAATCTCGCCGAGGGCAACGTCCCGGGCTGGGGCGTGCCCTGGGGCATGCCGCATGCGCCGCGCGACGCCTTCTTCGCGCGGGGATTCGAGGGCCAATACGTCGTCGTCATTCCCTCGCGCCAGCTCGTCATCGCGCGCTTCGGCGATTCCGCCATCCCCGGCGACGACATCGAGGACATGGACCGCCTGGTTGCGGCCGTGGTCGCCGCCATCGACGCCGGCGGTGGCGAGCAAGCGCAGCGGGTGAACTAGGGGGTGGGCTCATGATCCGGACCGCTCGCGAGACGCGGTGCGCGAATGATGTCGAGGTGGCGACGACTTCGGCTGTCGAACAGAGCTACACCTTCGTCCAATGGATTCGCTTCGAGCTTGTTAGCATCTTGGCGCCGAGGTCATGACGTTCTCGCTCGATACGCGATTTTGGCCGACCATCCACGACAGGGAAGGAAGGGTGATGACTCCAAAGACACGCGCAACCGCCGCGGCGGCCGCTCTGGCAATCGGTGCGTTGGCGATGGCCGCACCGACAAGGGCCGAGGGCGTGAAGGCCGGCGTCCTGACTTGCAACGTCGCCCGCGGCTGGGGCTTCATCTTCGGCTCGTCGCGCAGCCTGCGATGCATCTTTTCGCCGAACTCCGGCGCGGTCGAGCACTATGTCGGCCGCATCCGCAAGTTCGGCGTCGACATCGGCTACCAGTCGGGCGGCGTCATCATCTGGGGGGTGTTCGCGCCCACGGTCGGTCTCGGCAAGGGCGCTCTGGCCGGCGATTACGGCGGTGCCGCCGGGAGCGCCGCGGTCGGCGTCGGCGCCGGCGCCAATGTATTGATCGGCGGGTTCCGGAAGTCGATCACGTTGCAGCCGGTCAGCATCGAAGGCACGACCGGCCTCAACGTCGCCGCCGGGATCGCAGAGGTGACGTTATCGGAGAGGTGACGTTGGCGTAGCGGTTCGCTCAGGCGACGACGATCGCCTGCGCCTTCTCGCGCAGCTCCGGCGGCATCGGCGCCGAGCGGCGCGTCTCCATGTCGAAATGGACGCCCGATTGATGGAAGAGCGCGAGGCGCTCGCCGGTCTTGGCGTGGCGCATCTCGTGGAGGAGGCGGATCGAGGAATTGCCGGCGCCGATGAGGCCGCTCTTGAGGACGACGCCGTCGCCGGCGCCGGGCGGCGGCGCCAGGAGATGGAGCCGCGTCTCAAAGGTCGAGAACCCGCGCTTGTGCTCGCGCATATAGGCGGGCGTCATGCCGAAGGCGTTGCAGGCATGGAGACAGGCATGGGCGAAGCGGTGGACATAGCCCGAGAGCGAGAGCTCGCCGCGCTCGTCGACCTCGGCGGCCTTGATGCGATCGCGGCCGCTGTCGATGAGGCGGTCCTCGTGGCGCGCCTCGGGGATGACCTCGAAGCCGGGGCTCGTCCATGCGACCGCGGCCGCAGCCAGTTGCCGGCGCTCCTCGTCGCGCCCGCCATAGGGCAGCTCGCGCGGGCCCAGCTGATGCTCGACGGTGGTCCCCACGTCGCCGCTCCCCGACCGCACCAGCTCGTGACCCAGGCGCAACGCGTCGCCCTCGCTGCCGACGATGCCACTCCTGATGAAGAGGCCGTCGCCGGCGCGCAGCTCGTGGTGATAGCGGACGAAGACGCGCTCGGTGCGCCACGCCGCCGCGGGGGGCAGGCTGGGCGACAACATCTCGACGAGGTTCATCGCCGCATCGCCGAACCGGTCGAAGTAGTAGGCGATGGTGAGGTGCCCCATGACGTCGCATTCCCACGCCGCCACTACGCTGCGGTAGGTCTCCTTGAGTGCGCTCTTGTCGGCCGGCATTCCGCTCTCCACGCCTGAGATCAGAATCGCGACTATGCCACGGCGCCGGCCCTCAGGTAAGCGCGCACGAAAGGCGAGAGCGGCGCGGCCAGCGCCGCTTCGGGCGCCATGAAGCGTGCCGCGACGATCTCGCGGCCATCGACGCGGATCGCCGGCGGTTCGGCGAGGCGGAGCTCGAAGACGGCGACCTCGTCGTAGCGCCAATGCCAGAACACCGTCATCTCGAGCGTCAAGGCCAGCGCCGTCGGCGCCGCCCTAATGCCGGTCTCCTCGGCCAGCTCGCGCGCCGCCGCTTCCGCCGCTCCCTCCCCGCGTCGCCGACCGCCCCCGGGAAAGTCAAGCGTCTTGCGATAGGAGGGCGTCAGCATCAGCACTCGTCCCTCATGCCAGACCGCGACCAGCGCGCCCTGATGATGCGGCCGCCGCAGGAACCACCAGCAGCGCAGCAGGCGAAAGGCCAGCCAATAGGCGATCCGCCAGAGGCCGTCGAGAAGAGAGCGGGGTCCGTCCGTCATCCCATCCATCTCCGGGAAAGCCCGTTGGGGCGGGCTTGCCAAACGAGCAATTCCGCCGCGTTCGGCGCCGTGCGCGCGCCACGCGAATACTTAGCAATTGGCTAAAATTTTACGTAAATGCCGAACGATAACGCTTGTTATTAACGTCTGATTAAGCTCTTTTCTAGGTGGAAGCCATAAGGGAGGGAGCATCGATGACCGCTTGGTCGCTACACAAGGCTTCGGCGCATACGGCCACGACGCCGGTGAGATCGGGGAGCAAGCCCATCTTGCGCGCGCATATGAGCGTCTTGGCGCGCCGCCGTTTCGTCCCGCGCTGCCCTCGGGCGCAACGGGACGCGCTGGCCGCCGACCTGCTGCAAAAGCGCCGATCGCCTGACGCCCACTGATCTCGTTCACCGCTCGCCACGAGTACCGCCCGTGTCCGAAAATATCCGCCCCCTGCGCCGACCCGAGAATGTGCTCGCCGCCCCCGGCCGCCGCTGGAAGACCAACATGGCGGGCGAGTTGTTCTCGCCCGCCGGCCGCATGCCTTGCACCGTGCTCGACATCTCGAGCTGGGGCGCCCAGCTCCGGGTGGACCAGCCGCTGCCGGAGCAGCAGCGGCGCGTTTCGCTCGTCCTCGAAGCCTTCGGCACGATCGCCGCGGAGATCGTCTGGCAGCGCGAGAACGTCTTTGGCGTGCAGTTTCTCCAGCAGCAGGCGGCGATCCGCCGCCTCCATATGGAGCGCCTCGATCCCGCCAGCTGGGCGAGTGCCGCCCATCAACCCCATCCCTAGCGTCTTCTCTTTCGTTCTCTAGCGCCGCTAGGCCGCGGGATTAACCGCTTCTTATTGGAATATTTGCTAAAGTAGCGACACTGGCGCGCATTTGCCGGAATGACGGCTATGGGCTTGCAGGTCGCCGAAGTGAGAAGGGTTTCTCCCCGCTCTCGTCCCCAGCGGACGAGGGACGGATCGCGCGGTCGGCGGCACGCGCCGGCATGCGGGGCGCCGGAGGCCGGCCGATCATGAGCGAGGATTCGCTGCTGAATGAGCGGCGCCTCGTGACTCGCGTCGTCCATCATTGGCACGAGACGGCGATGGGGCAGCGCTTTCCCCACGCGGCCCAGATCGATCCCTGGCTCGTCGGCGACGACTGGGCCAATTGCGCGCTCATCCAGCTTGCGCCCAAGATCGAGCAGTCGCGCTTCGTCGTGGTCGGCAGCAATCTCTTGCCGCAGCGCCAGGCGCTGCTCGACGGCCAGCTGGTCAGCACCTGCCCGCATGGCTCGGTGCTGGGCGTGATGATGAAATACCTCCCGCGCTTCCAGCCCAATGGCGGTCCGTTGCGCGTCTCCGGCGCGGCGCAGCATTGCGGCAGCCCCGTGCTGTTCCGCGGCGTGCTCCTGCCGCTCTCGGACGATGCCGTCCACATCGACCATGTGCTGGCGGCGGCCAGTTTCCGCGACCTTCATCGCGGCGAGGACAAGGAGCTGAAGACGCGGCTCGAAGTGGCGATCCTCAAGGTCGAGAAGGGCCAGATCTGGGAAGTCTTCAACCCGCTCTGGGGCGGTTGGGCGCGCGCCGTCGTCAGCGGGGTCGACGAGGAAAAGAACCAGGCCGCGCTGCGCCACCCGACGACGCGGCAGACGATGTCGGCATCGCTCACCGACATGACCGAGCATACCGAGCGCTATCGCTTCCTCACATATTCCTGACCGCGATTGACGCGCGGCGTGCGGCGCACCTAGAAGGCCCGCCATCGCGGGATGGGTGGCCGAGCGGTTTAAGGCACCGGTCTTGAAAACCGGCGTGGGTGTAAGCTCACCGTGGGTTCGAATCCCACCCCATCCGCCAGAACACCGTGCGTCATTTTGCACTGACATGCGGTAAAGCCCCGTACATAGGCCACTTCTGATCAAATCTCTGTGCTTGCGTGTGCACCGCCGTGCGCCTATATTCCACAAACTTTTGTGGGATAGGACGCGGGATCAGCAGTTAGGCGGAGGAAACGAAGATGGCCCGGGAAATCGAGAAACTGTCGCCGGCGGCGGTTCGGAAGCTGACGAGGCCGGGCGCCAAGCCCGGTCTCCACGGCGACGGCGCCGGGCTCTGGCTCCACGTCGGCGAGATCAAGGCAGACGCAAAGCCGGAGGCGAAGATCGGCGGCGCGAGCTGGATCTTCCGCTTCATGCTGAACGGCCGGGCGCGCGAGATGGGCCTGGGACCCCTCCATACCATCGGGTTGGCCGACGCCCGCGAGCTGGCGCGCGAGGCTCGGAAGCAGCTCCTCGCCGGGATCGACCCGCTGGACGCCCGCGATGCCGCACGCAACGCTCGCCGGTTGGAGGCGGCGCGGTCGATCACGTTCAAGGCGTGCGCCGAGAAGTACATCGCGGCGAACAAGGCCGGCTGGAAGAACGCGAAGCACGGCGACCAGTGGGCCAACACCCTCGCCACTTACGTCTACCCCGTGATCGGGACCCTGCCCGTCGCGTCGGTGGACATCGGGCATGTGACGAAGATTCTTGAGCCGATATGGACCACGAAGACGGAGACGGCCGGCCGGGTGCGCGGTCGCATCGAGACCGTACTCGACTACGCCGCGACGCACCGTTGGCGGCAGGGCGAGAACCCGGCGCGTTGGAAGGGCCATCTTGAGAATGTGCTGCCGAAGCGGTCCAAGGTGGCGAAGGTCGAGCACCATGCCGCCCTGCCCTGGCAGGAGGTGAGTAGCTTCATGATCACGCTGGCCGCGCAGGAGGGCGTGGCGGCGCTGGCGCTGCGCTTCGCCATCCTCACGGCGGCGCGCACGGGCGAGGTCATCGGCGCGCGCTGGGATGAGATCGATAGCAAGGCGGCCGTGTGGACCGTACCGGCCGAACGCACAAAATCTTCCCGCGAGCATCGGGTGCCACTCAGCGAGGATGCGCTGGCACTACTGCGCGAGGTCCGCAAGCTGAGCGATGGCGCCTTCGTCTTCCCCGGCGGCGCTCGCGGCAAGCCGCTCTCGAACATGGCGATGCTTGCGCTGCTGCGTCGCATGGAGCGCGGCGACCTCACCGCCCACGGATTCCGCTCGACCTTCCGCGACTGGGCTGCCGAGACCGGGCGGCCCGCCGATATCGCTGAGGCCGCGCTGGCCCACGTCGTCGGCGACAAGACGGTGGCGGCCTACCAGCGCGGCGACCTGCTGGAGCGGCGGCGGAAGCTGATGGCGGCCTGGGCGGACTTCTGCGCCGGTCGCTCGTCGGTGACGGCGTTGCCGCGGGAGGGCATGGCGTGATCAAGCGCATCGCGAACCACGAAGCGCATGAGGCACTGTGCGCCGCGTTCCGTAAGCTGGAGATCAAACGGCACGAGACGGCCAACGCAATGTCCTACGACCATTTGATCCCCGCTATCTCGCGGCAGCTGATGCTGATGCGCACGCCACAAGCCGCCATAGGGGCGAAGCACATGAGGCGCAAGGTCGGAAAGGCAGCCGCTGCGCTTCGCGATCTACCCCCGACCGCGCTCAGTGATCTCGCCGCGCTCGGTTGTCCGGACGTCGGCAAGCTCACGTCTCGCCTGATGATCCTTGAAGCCCGTGGCGGGCGTAGCGGGCGCCCAATGATGACCGAGGCGAAGGAGATCGCCGAGGTCGTGGGAGAACACTATCATGCGCTGACCGGCGAGAAGCCAACCAGGCGCGTTGATGAAGCGAACAGCAAGGCCTATGGACCGTTTATCGATCTACTCAAAGACGTGTTCCGTGCCTTGAACATAAAGGCGAGCGC
>Ga0335081_10008664_pt1 | contig 16319 bp, 10 predicted proteins | sample Lox_Sample_35_FD_206713 | JGI IMG/M metagenome (GOLD analysis project Ga0335081, IMG submission 206713) | Soil microbial communities from Loxahatchee National Wildlife Refuge, Florida, United States - Lox_Sample_3.5 | ecosystem: Environmental > Terrestrial > Soil > Wetlands | place: USA... | reverse complement strand
ACAACTGCCAGAGGGTAGGCAGGGGAGGCGGCGATGGTTCGCACCGGCAGCGTGGGATTGCTGAATAGCACGCTGCCTGCAGGGCCGAAGATGGCCGGCGAGTTGGTCAGCGGATCGAGGGTGGTTGAGATGGTGCGGCCCTGGTTGCCGCCCCAAACTCCCGTGATGTTTGTGAGCTGTTCCCGAGACGTCGCGATCGAGAAGCCGGCGCGGATTACCGAAGATTCGCCTTCTCCCAGCAGCCAGCCGAGCGGCCCGCCATGTCCCTTCGGTAGCGAGTATGCTATTCCCACCGTCGGGGATACGAAGTGCGTGGGCGAATATCCAGTCGTGCTTGAGGACGTCACCGGCGTGAGAACTGGCGTGGATCCGCCGCTGGCGCCCGGCTGGAACAGGTTTCCGACCCCGGAAATTCCGTACAGACCCGCATAGCCGGGGCGCGTGTAAAGGGAATTCAGCACTTGGTATGGATTTTGGTTTTCCAGGCGGGCGCCATAGTTCAGGGTCAGATTCGGTTTCACCTTCCAGCTATCCTGAGCGAAAATCCCCCACTCGCGCTGTTGAACGCGGTCGACAGCCGGGTAGGGTCCGTAAGTGTTCGCCTGCTCGCCCAGAACCACCGAGCGGGTGATGCTCGAGACGCGGCCGGTCAGCATGGCGTACATCGATTCGGCATTCCCTAAGTCCGTGGGAGTAATCCCCGGGAAATTGGCGGTGTTAAAGATGCTCAGGATCGGGTCGTTGCTGGTCACTCCGAAGTTGATGCGCGGGATCTGCTGCGTGCCCACGCCCTGTACCCATTCATTGATCTGCGAAAAGCTGCCACCGAAATTGAACAGGTGGCCGCTGCGGGTCCAGCTCACGCCGCCATTGAATTGCTTCAGCGGATCGTTGCGCCGCGAGAAACTGCTGGCGTCATACGGGCTAGTGACAAAGCCCAGGCTCGGAGCGTAGCCCCTCCACGGCGCGAACAGAGCGTCGGAGATACCGTCCGAAAACAGCACATTGCCGGACGACATGCCAAAATGCAGATCGCTGGTCAGATTGGCGGTCCAGGACGAGCGGAGGTCAACCGAACCACTCCAGAAGGCCTCGCGCTGCCCGGCATTCGTGGACGACCCTAACACCGTACCGCTGCCCGGGAAGATCGGGATGATGCCGTTGATTCCGTCCGGGAAAAGCCGGTACGGATTGACGCTTCCGGTGGCCGAGAATTGGTGCTTCGAGTTGATGACGTAGTCCAGCCGGCCCTGCGGAAAGTCGATCTTGTGTTCGCCTGGCGGCAGCCACGTGAAGGTGTTCCGGTTGTAGTCGTTATTGGCGAACCGGTTAACTAGGCTGCCGCCGCTCGAGGTGGCGGTCACGATCTGATTCAGGGTATTGCCGATGATAGGGTCGGGCGCCGACGGGTATCCGTTCGCGGCAGCCAGTTGGTACAGATTCACTTGTTGAAGCTGGCCATTTGTCGCCTTATAGGTGAAAACGCCGCCTTGCGCCGTCGGGTTGAGAATGAACTGCGAGCCGGAATTCCACGTCTGCGGAAAGCGGAAGATTTCGTAGTTGAAGAAGATGAACAGCTTGTTTTTGCGGATCGGTCCGCCGATGTGCGCGCCCATCTGGTGGAGCAGGATGCGGTCGCGCGGCAGCTTGTTGATGTTGTTGAAGTAGTAGTTGGCGTCGAAGAACGTATTGCGCTCCTGGATGAACGTGCCGCCGTGCCAGGTATTGGTGCCGCTCTTGGTTACGAACTTCACCTGGACCGCGCCTTCACCCAGGCTGTCCGCGGACGCCGCCGCCGTGGTTACGGAGACTTCCTCAATCGCGTCGGTGCGCGGATAAACCACCGGGTAGAAAGCGCCGCCGGAGCCGTTCTTCAGCAGGTTGTCCTGTATGTTGACGCCATCCAAGGTCATGTTCACGGTGCCCTGCGGAAGCCCGTCGAACGTCGTGTTGCGCGGCCCGGCCGGCGTCTGGGTGCCCGGCAGCGTCACGATCAAGTCAGTGGAATTACGGCTGGGGATCGGCAAGTCGCTCACCTGCCGCCCGGTAAGGTCGGTGGAAACCGTGGCGCTCGCGGCTTGGATCACTTCCGCGCCTCCGGTCACCTGCACCGTCTCGGACACCGCGCCGACTTCCAACGTAAGGTTCACCGTCGCCGGTATGCCGGCGTCCATTTTGACATCGGACTTTGTGGCCTTCTTGAACCCCGGCGCCGTCGCGCTGACGCTGTATGTAGCTGTCGAGAGTGCGGGAATCGCCCAGTGGCCATGGTCGTCCGTCAGAGTTTGGAAAGTCTGGCCGGTTAGAGTGTTGGTCACCACGATCTGAGCCTTTGCGACAAGAGCGCCCTGGGGATCACTGATCACGCCGTCCATGGTGCTGGTGTTGAGTTGTCCAAAGCCAACCGCTGCCGCGAGGGCAAGCAGAGAAAACACTGCGACTGTATTGCGCATCATTTAACCTCTCTGTTTTCCGTCCGCAGGAATTGGGTTGGATTGCCCCTGTCTTTGGGAATTATACGTGAGAGTGGTGGTATCGTGATCGCGAATTAACGGCCCCAACGGCGCGGAAACGCTACTTTTACAGCTGTTACCGCGTGTTCGGGAACCTCCGAGTCCAGGCAAGCCGTAGGCGGCAATCGCCTTTGGGGTCGGGTAGCCACGCCTGACAGTGCACGCCGCACCGATGCCTGCCGCTCGATATTGCGGCTCAGGACCCTCCCATGATGCTCCCTGCGTAGTACGCCCCACCCAAACGGAGGAACCCAGCCGTGGGCGGGGCTAGGCGTTTTAGGCTTGTAAGCCTGACGTAGCCTTTTCAACACTCACTTGTGCCAGAGAATGAAGGGTTTCGCATCTCCTGTAGAGTTTTTCGGCACCTGCGCAGATTTCTGCAACTACAGAAACTCATGATGGAGCATGACGTGCTGAAGAAATGTGGATAATTGCATCTTTTTATCTTATAGGAGGTGTTTTCTCCGTGAAAAAAAGCGTAGCGTTCGCTTGTGCAGCGTTCGTTCTGCTCCTGTTAGTCTTTGTCTGTACTGCGTCTGCCGATGACCGTGCGGTCAAACGAGCCGTGGATTTTTCCGCCACGGTGAATCCGATGATGAGTGGAACCACATCATCCCTCGGAAGGACTGGCGTCGTAGTCAAGATTCAAAGCGCCTCAATCGCCAAAGACGGTACCATCACAGCTCGAGCCACGATCACGGACTCGGACGGAGCCCCACTCGACAGATTGGGCGTGCTGACGCCGGGACCGGTATCCATGAGCTTCATCGCAGCCTACATACCGGCTGGTAAGACCCAGTACGTGTCTTACACCACCACAGTGTCAAAAGCCACGATCACCAGCAATCCTTCGCAGGTCCAGGCTGCCAATGACTCCGGCGGCACTTTCACCACCAATGCGACCGGCGATTACACGTACACATTCAAAACCAAAGCGCCGGCTACCTTCGACGCCACCGTAACCCACTCCATCGGCGTCTCGGCTCAGCGCAATCTGTCGGAGTACGGCACATTCGACGAATGGAGCGAGACCTCCAACGACGTCTTCACATTCGTGCCGAACGGCTCAGCGGTCACGGTGACGCGTTCGGTGGTTACCACCGACGCCTGCAACCAGTGCCATGACCCGCTGATCGGCCACGGTGGCTCCCGCCTCAAGGTGGAACTCTGCATCATTTGCCACACCCCGCAAACCATCAATGCGGACACCCTGCTGACTCAGGACATGAAGGTTTTGATCCACAAGATCCACAGGGGGTCGAGCCTGCCCAGTGTCGTAGCCGGAACTCCTTACCGTATCTGGCACCGCGGCCAGTGGTCGGACTTCTCCACGGTGGTGTTCCCGCAGGATATCCGCAATTGCACCACTTGTCACTCGAGCGCCGCTGGCCAGCCTAACAACTGGAAGACCAATCCAGGCCGCGATGCGTGCGGCTCTTGCCACGACAATGTCAACTTCGCCACCGGCCTCAACCACCTCAACCTGCCCCAGATCGATGACAGCCAGTGCAGCAGTTGTCACATCCAGCAGGGCGAGTTGCCATTCGACGCCTCCATCATCGGCGCACATGTCATCCCCAACTACGCGACGTCCCTGCCGGGCCTCGTCCTCAAGATCGTGAAGGTGACCGGAACGGCGCCGGGCTCTGCGCCAACGGTCACGTTCAGCGTGACTGACAAGTCCAACACCGCGGTCGACATCAGCAAGATCACGCAGATTCGGGTGATCTTGAGCGGGCAGAACGTCGACTACCAGACCGGGACGAACGGAATTCGGTTCTCCGAAGATCCCAGCAAAACGCCGGGCAGCGTTGGCGTCTACACCTACACCATGACGAACAAGCTCCCCGCCACCGCGACGGGATCCTATACGATATCCCTCGAGGCTCGGAATTCAGTCACACTGCTTCCGAACACAACCGCCGCACAAACGGCTAACGACACCGCTGTTCCGGTGGAGTACTACTTCAGCGTCGACCAGAGTAAGGTTGTCGCGCGGCGCCAGGTAGTCAGCACCGCCAAGTGCTCGGCCTGCCACAAAGACCTCACCTTCGCCCATGGCGGAAACCGCAACAACGTCCAGGAATGCGTGATTTGCCATAACCCGATATTGAGCGACGGCACCTCCGGCCAGAGCGTCAACCTGGCCACGCAGATCCACAGCATCCATCGCGGCGAGAATCTGGCAAATCCGTACACGCTGGGCACGACGAACTACCAGGATCTCCGGTTCCCTGGCGACCTGCGCAATTGCACCGCGTGCCATTTGACCGGCACCTACCTGGTGGAGAACGTCGGCGCCAAGATGGCGGTGGCGAGCCCGGGCGGCTTCACGAAGACTACGCCTCCGATCTCGGCTGCCTGCCAGGGATGCCACGACGACATCGGGACCGCGTCCCATGCTTATGCCAACACCACGATCCTCGGCGAGAGTTGTACGGCTTGCCACAGCGCCGGCATGGAATTCTCTGTAGATCGCGTACACCAGAGAATCTTCTGATCCCGAACCTCCGCGGGACGGGCGATCAGGCTGTGTCGCCCGTCTCCGGAGGATTTTGAGTTACTCCTCCCGCAAGGCCGCTACCGGATCCACCGCGGCCGCGCGGCGCGCTGGCCAGTACACCGCCGCCGCTGTTGCGCCGGCGGAGACGCAGGCCGCCGCGGCAAAGGTCACAGGGTCGGCGCCGGTCACTCCAAACAGCCAGTGCGCGACCAACCCCCGCAAAGCCAACGCCGCGACGCCGCCCAGCGTAATCCCGGCCAGCCCTTGCCGGATCGCCTGCCGGAGAATCATACCCTTGACTGCTGCCGGTGCTGCGCCCAGGGCCATGCGGATGCCGATTTCCCGCCGGCGCTGCGCCACCGAGTAAGCCGTCACCCCGAAGATCCCGAGCCCTGCCAGCACCAGAGCCAGCGCTGCAAAGATCGTCAATAACCGCGTCCGCAACCGCGGCTGCGCGCTGGTGTTGTAAAGCACCTGCCGCATGGTCCGCGCGTCCTCGATGGGCTGGTTCTTGTCAACCGCCGCGACCGCCGCGGCCAGGATTCCCGCATCCGCTAACCCCCGCGCGACCAGGGTCATCACCGGCGGGCCGAGGTAGGGCAGGTAAATCGTGGGACCATCTGCTGCGTCCAAGCCGAAATGCTTCACGTCGGCCACCATCCCAACCACCGGAAGGAACGGGCCCGGCGCATCCGGCGGACCGATGTGGATCCGCTGCCCCAGCGGACTCTGGTTGGGCCACCAGCGCCGCGCGAAGGACTGGTTGACCACCAGCCGCATGTGCTCGAGGTCGGCCTCCGTGAAACCGCGGCCCTCCAGGATGCGGATTCCCATGGCGCCGAAATAGTCCGGGCTGACCGCGCGAAAGCTGGCCGTCGGAATCTCTCGCGGCGAGGCCGGCGGGCGGCCCTCGACGCTGAAGGCAACTCCGCCGTTCACTCCTGACATGGGGAGGAAGTTGACAGCCGCGGCCACGCTCACACCCGGCATGCCGCGGAGTTTCTCCAGCACCTGCTTATAGAACGCCGCCCGCTGTGGCGGCTGCCGGTACCGGGAGGGCGGCAGGGACACCCGCGCCGTGATTACGTTCTCGGCGCGGAATCCGGGGTCCACCGCGGCTAGGCGCGCGAAGCTCCGCAGCAGCAGTCCCGCCCCCACGGACAATACGAATGCCACTGCCACCTCTGCAATCACCAGCCAGCCGCGCGTCGCCAGACGTCCGCCGCGTCCGCGCTCCTGGAGTGCGTGCTGGAGGTGTGGGTTGCAGCCCGTTAGAGCCGGCGCCAGGCCGAACAGCACGCCGGTTAGCAGGGAGATGGCGGCGGTATAGGTTAGCGCCGCCGGATCCAGCCGCAGTTCTCCGCTGTGGGGCAACGCCGCTGCCAGGCCCAGCAGCCGCACACACCAATAGCCCCCCAGCAACCCGCACGCACCCCCTGCCGCCGCCAGCACCAGCGCTTCGAGCAACAAGAGGCGCGCCAGGCGCAGACTGCCCGCGCCCAGGGCCGCGCGAATCGCCATTTCCCGCCCGCGCCGGCTCCAGCGCACCAGTTGCAGATTGGCCAGGTTGGCGCACGCAATCAGCAGCACCAGCCCGGTCGCTCCCAGCAAGAGCAGCAGCAGGGGGCGTAGGTTGCCCACAATGGTCTCCCGCAGCGGCATCAGGGCGACGCTCCATCCCAGGCTGTCAAGACGCGAATTGAGCAGCGTCTGCACCGCCTGCGCCTGCTGCCCGCGCCGCAGCCGCGCGATTCCCAGCAGGGTCTCCGGTTGCCGGGCGGCTGGGCCCGGGTCGCGGCCCGTGGCGATCCACAGGCCTGCCTGCTCGAGCGGCGGCAGGCGCAGATCCGGCGGAAGCACCCCCACGATGGTGAACGCCGCCGGACCCGCCTGCGTGCTGCCATACATGCCCGCGACATCCACGGCCACGGTTTGCCCGATGATGGCGCGATCTCCGCCGAACCGCCGGTGCCACAGGTCGAAGCTGACCATCGCCTCAGCCTCGCCCCCCGGAGCCAGGCTCCGCCCCAGCACGGGCGTGACTCCAAGAGTGGCGATCAGGTTGGGTGTGACGCGCGCGCCCATCGTGCTCACCGGCTCGCCGTGGCGCAGGTACTGCAAGCTGACCATTTCATAACCAGCCACGGATTCGAGAGCCGCGCCAGTGTCCCTGACCGCGTCCAGCCCGGCAGCCGTGAATGCGCCGCGGCCGGCCGTATCGCCGCGCCGCGTCTTCCACAGCGATACCAGTTGCGCCGCATCGCGAAACGGCAGCGGCCGCAGCAGCACCGCGTCGATCACGCTGAAGATCGCGGTATTCGCGCCGATGCCCAGAGCAAGGGCCAGCAGCGCCGCGGCCGTAAACCCCGGGGAGCGCCGCAGGCCCCGGATAGTAAGGCGCAGATCGTCGTGCATCGGTTCTATAGTACTAAATAATTAGTGTAAGTGCCCGCCGGCCCGCATCCACCAACACCAGCGATCGGGGTCAGTTCGCACTCGCGCGCTATCATGAGGAAATGACGAGCGGTCCCCCTTCCGTTGTGGACAGCCCTGCCCAAGCTCCGATGGAGCTCGAGCGCGAGCACTTGCTGCAGAATTATGCGCGCTATCCCCTGGTACTCGCCCGCGGAAAAGGCTCCTACGTCTACGACCTGGAAGGCCGGCGGTATCTCGACTTCATCACCGGCATCGGCGTCAACGCGCTGGGACACGCCCATCCGCGGATTGTGAAAGTGATTCGCGAGCAGGCTGGATTGCTGCTCCACACCTCGAACCTTTATTACCACCAGTATCAGGGCCAACTGGCTAAAAGGCTGACGAAGATCAGCGGGCTATCGCGCGCATTCTTTTCCAATACCGGCACGGAATCGGTGGAAGGCGCGCTCAAGATGGCGCATGCTCACGGCCGCGCCATTCACTCCGACAAGTTTGAAATCATTTCGCTCGAGAATTCCTTTCACGGCCGTTCCATGGGCGCGCTTTCAGTCACCGGCCAGGCGAAATACCGCACGGACTTCGAGCCACTGGTTCCGGGCGCACGCTTCGTTCCAGCCAACGACGTCGGCGCACTGGAGGCCGCGTTCAACGAGCGCACCGCCGGCATGATCGTGGAGCTGATCCAGGGCGAGGGCGGCATCAATCCGCTGACCCACGAGTACCTCGCCCGGGCGCGCGAACTGGCGGACCGTCACAACGCCTTGCTGATTGCCGACGAGACGCAGTGCGGCGTGGGACGGCCGGGCACCTATTTCGCATACCAGCGCGCCACGCCGGTGATTCTGCCGGACGTGGTGGTGGCGGCCAAACCGATAGCGTGCGGGATTCCCCTCGGCTTCATTCTGGCCAACGACAAGGCGGCGGCGGCGATCAAACCGGGCATGCACGGCACCACGTTCGGAGGCGGACCGCTGGCATGCCGCGTGGCGCTGGAGTTCCTCGACATCCTGGACGAGCTGCTGCTGCACATCCAGGAAGTAGGCGGATACTTCCACGTCCAGCTCAACGAGTTGGCGCGGAAGCATGCGGTCATAAAAGAGGTGCGCGGGTTTGGTCTGATGTTGGGTGTTGAGCTCGGCGTGCCCGGCAAACAACTCGTTCTGGACGGCATCGCGGAGGGGCTGCTGTTCAACTGCACGCACGAGAAAGTGCTGCGCTTCCTCCCCCCATACAACGTCTCGGAAAGGGAAATCGACCAGGCGCTAAAGGTGCTGGGGAAATTGTTGTCGAAAGTGAAGGTAGAGCAAACGTAGCTCCGGGGCGCAGACTCAAGCTCTTGCGTCTCAATACACCCAGCGCTCGAAGAACTTGGTCAAGTCTTTTCCCGCGGCAGCCTGCATAGACTGCTGGAAATCGCTCGAAGTGACCGCCGTGGCCCAGTGCTCGCTGGTGTAAACGCGCAGGCCCTTCCAGAAAACTTGGTCGTTGAGTTGGCGGCGCAGCTCGGCCAGAACCCACGCGCCCTTGTCGTAGGGGATTCGGCCGCCGGCCTGTTGCGGAGTCTGCCAGTCGGTGTAATAGAGCGGGCGGTCCTTGCCTTGATTTCGCAACGACTCGTACGTGGCGCGCGCTTGCTCGATCTCGCGATCGTACCGCGCCTTCCCGTAGCGCTGCTCCAGGAAGGCATCGGCCAGGAACGTGGCCATGCCCTCGCTCAGCCAGAAGTCGGACCAATCTTTGGCTGGGATCCCTATGCCGTACCATTGATGCGCCAGCTCGTGCGCCAGCAGCCACAGGTCATCCGGCTGCTTTGCCAGCTTCTCGGCGTACGAGTCCGGAAGGAGCGTGAGGCCCACCGCTTCCTGCTCCACTTGGCCGTGCGCGAAGACCTGGGTATATGTGTCGACGGGGTATGGCTTGCCGGAACGGCCGGCGAGGAAGCGCATGGCCGCGCCGGTGGCTTCGAACACGTCCGCCCTGCCCAGCACCCGTAGCTTTACGCCATTCGCTTCGGCGGTGCTTTCGGCAAAGTTGCCCACGGCGAAAGCGAACAAAAAGGTAGGAGTAGGCGTTTCGAGCACCCAGGCCGTGCCGTCGAAGTGCCCGCTGCCGGCTGTCTTTGTATTTACTGGCGGCTCGATCGCGAGGCGCAGCGTGGCCGGGTCGTCCGGCCGGTCATCGCACGGCATCCAGTCGCTTGTGAAGAACGAAGTGTAGACCTGGTCCGGGAAGAAGACCAGGCCTTTGGCCGGTTTGGCTTTGTACCGGATAGTCAGGCTGCGGTGCTCTTCGTTACGCGCCGGGTTGCCGAGCACCACGATCAGCAGCTTCCCCTTGTGCTCGAAGTAAGCGGCCGCCTGTCCCTCCATCACGCGCGTGATTTCCAGGTCTCCGGCGTCCAATTCCACGGCGTTCAGGCGTTCGATGCGGCTGGCGATCCGGAGCGTGACTTCGCCGTTCAGCTCCTTGGCCGGCAGGTCCGGCGCGACGCGAACGTCATAGTGTTCGACCCTGTAAGGGCGGGGAAGCGGAGCAGCGGCGAGCGGGACGATCAACCACGAACCAATGATCGCCGCCAGAACCTTCATTTCTTACCCATCTCTATATGTAATCGTAGCGTACCGGCCCAGAGCGGACCGCGGTCGCGATTGTATGCCGGATTGACGTAATGCTGCGCGGCGAAGGTCACCCAGAGCCCGCGGATGACTCGCGCCGAGTAGTAGCTTTCCCACCCATACTCGGGGCCGTAGCGCAGGGCGCCATCCCCGATCAGAAAGTCGAAGCCGCCGCGCGCCAGGTACAGGGCGTGCACGCCCGAGATGCCGGCGACAGTCAGCTCCGTGCCCACCGTATCTTCGGGCCGCTTCCACCGCGAGCCCTTGACCGACACGCCCGCGGTGGCCAGACGGTCGATTGCCGTGAAAGCGAAGCTCTCGGTTTTGCCGTCGTTCCATCCCAATCGGCCGAAGATTCCAATGTCCTTGGTCAGCTCCTGGTCCGCGCTTGCGCCGAAACCGTACTTCAAGGTGCCGTTCCGGCGAGTGGCGACGACGTCCGGTTGCCCGCCGGTTTGCTGCGCCAGGCGCAACGCGTCCGCGTAGGTCCCCATGTCGGCGTGGTTGAAATAGCTGAGGACCCGGAAGGTGCCCTCGTGGTCGCCAAGCTTGCCGCGCACTTCGCCCTCAAATATGTCAGCACGATTGACAAACAACCTGCGGTCGAAGCGCAGGCCGTTAGCCACCCGCGGCATGGCGGCGCTGGCGTAGCGCAGCGACCACCGCCGCATGTGCAACTCGTGGACCCAGCCCCAGGTGTAGCCACGAGTATCAGCGGGATAGTCCCAGGCGCCGTTGTACATCGCCGCCCAGCCGATGAACTGCGTGCGCGGGTCGTGACTGTATCGGTTGTCGTCGAAAAAGTCGGTGACCGTGAAACGGCCGGCAGTGATCGAATACCGCGTCTCCGGGCGGCAGCCGGCGAGCTGGTTCTCGTCGCTCTCGGTGGCTTCGCAGCCGTCGCCTAGCGCGAAATCCTGCGTCACAAAGAGCCGCGCCATGTACGGCTTGGGAGTCGCGCTGGCGACCCGAGGCAACTCCCCGTTGGTGGGGTTCGCGAGGCCGCTCACGGTGCTGAATCCGCGGCCGCCGGCAACCTCGGGATCGAAGTAGAACTGGGTGTTGCGGGCCAACCGGTACCCAAAGAAGAGCGTAGTAGTGAGGGAGGCTTCCGCCTCCGGGTGACCCTGCAAGCTGAACGGGCCGGTGTACGGCGACCGGAAGCTCCCGTGATACTGGCCGATGGAAGTGGCCTGGTAATAGAGGTTCCACTTTTCCGGTGCGGGGTCCTGCGCCTGGAGCCGCAGCACGAGCGCGAGTATCGGGATCAGTTTTCGCAAAGGCGACCCACCATCATCGCAGAATCGCCAAAATTCGAGCGTTACGCGGCGGTTACGGATGATGACCGGTCAGGCGCTGCCGCCTGCCATGCTTCTGTGCCGCGAACGTCAGCGAGCGGTGGCGCTCCCCACACCTTGCGCTTCTGCATATCCTGTGATATACCTGTAGAAGCTCGAGGTATACGAATGCCCCCCAAATCCGATCTCCCCCAGGGCACGCTTGACCTGCTCATTCTCAAAGTAGTCGCGCTCGGCCCCATGCACGGCTACGCCATCGCTCAACGCCTGCAGCAGGTTTCGCGCGATGTGGTCCAGGTTCCGCAGGGCTCTCTCTACCCGGCGTTGCACCGGCTCGAAAATCGCGGCCTTCTGTCCGCCGACTGGAAAGAGTCCGGAACCGGCCGTGAGGCCAAGTTCTACCGGCTCACGCGCAAGGGACGCGCGGCGCTTGCATCCGAAGCCGCCAGTTGGCAGCGATTGAGCGAAGCCATTGGACTCATCCTCGGAATGTCCGAAGGGATCGCGCAATGAGCTGGTGGCGGCGGCTGGTACGCCGGGGCCAGATGGAGGAGCAGCTCGACAAGGAGCTGCGGTTCCACCTTGACCAGCACACCCACGATCTGATCGCCCAAGGTTACGACCCCGCCGAAGCGCGCCGCCAGGCCAGGCTTGCCATCGGCGGCCCCGAGCAAGTGAAAGAAGAATGCCGGGACGCCCGCGGCACCCTCTGGCTGGAGAACCTGTGGCAGGATTTTCGCTACGCGCTTCGCACCATGCGGCAGAAGCCGGGGTTCACAGCGGTTACGCTTGCCACGCTGGTGCTGGGCATCGGGGCGACCACGGTCATGTTCACGGTCATCGACGGCGTCCTGCTCAAGCCGCTGCCATACCGGCAGCCGGACAGGTTGGTCAGGCTATGGGAGCGGACGGATTGGAGTACCCATCAGGGCAACCTCTGGTCATTCACTTACCCCAACTTTCTCGATTGCCAGCGCGAGGCGCGCTCTCTTGACCTCGCGGGCTGGCGCTATTTCAGCGGCGGCACCATGAGTTCACCCGGAGAACCGGAAAACGTCGACGGCGTGCTGATTTCATCCAATCTGTTTTCTGTGCTGGGCGTGACCCTTTCGCGAGGGCGCGCATTCCGGCCCGAAGAGGACCGGCCCGGCGGACCTCCCGTCGCCATCATCAGCTACGGTTTGTGGCAGCGCCGTTTCGCCGGAGACCCCGCGGCGATCGGCATGCAGATGGTGCTCGCAGAAAAATCCTATACCGTGGTCGGCGTCACGCCGGCTAGCTTCCGTCTGTTAGGCAACGAAGAAGATGTCTTCACCCTGCTCGGGCAGAATACCGATCCGCGATTGCAGAACCGCGAGATTCACGGCATTCAGGGTGTGGGCCGCCTCCAACCCGGTGTGACGCCGGCGCAGGCGCTGACGGAACTGGCAATGATCGGCCATCGCTTGGAAGCGCAATACCCCAAATCGAACAAGGGCCGGATCTTCATTGCCGAGCCGCTGCGTGTGAATGTCGACGACGTCAAGTCCGCGCTCTGGCTGTTGTTGGGCGCTGTCGGCCTGGTGCTGTTGATCGCGTGCGCCAATATCGCCAGCCTACTGCTGGCCCGCGCGGTCTCGCGCGAGCGCGAGCTCGCCATGCGGGTGGCCCTTGGGGCCAGCCGCGGCCGCTTGACGCGCCAATGTCTCACCGAGAGCGCGGTGTTGGGTCTCTCCGGAGGACTGCTCGGCGTACTGCTGGCAATCGCCGGTGTCAGGCCGTTCTTGGCGTTTTGGCCCGGTGCATTACCGCGCGCCGAAGAGGTTCGTCTCGATTGGCGGGTGTTACTGTTTGCGATCGGCGTGTCCCTGTTGTGCGGTCTTCTCTTCGGACTGGCTCCGGCGCTTCGCGTTCCCACCGGCCAACTGGAACAGGCGCTGCGCGCGGGCGGGAGAACTGTTGCCGGCGGCTCTCGCCGGCTCCACGGCGGATTCGTGATTTGCGAGATCGCCCTGGCCGTGGTGCTGCTGGTCTCCGCCGGCATGCTCGGCCGAACGATTCTACGCCTCGCGTCCCTGGATCCGGGGCTGAACGTCCGCAACGTCCTCACTGCGCGGACCGCTCTCGCGCCCAGCACATTGGCGAGCCCCGCGCGGACCCGCGCCGCATGGCAGGAGATCGTGGAAAACGCCCGCCGCGTGCCGGGAGTGCAGGCGGCGGCAATCGTCGATACGATTCCGATGCGCGAAGGAAACAACGAAATCGGCTATTGGACCACTCCGGTTGAGCCACCGCAGAATCAACAGCCAGTGATGTCGGCTACCAGCGTAACGCCGGACTATCTGAAGGTAATGGGCATCGCGTTGCGCCAGGGCCGGTTCTTCGATGACCAGGACCGCCTGGGCAACGAAGGCGTGGTGGTCATTGATGACGTGATGGCGCAGCAGGCGTTCGGGGGCCAGAATGTCCTCGGGCAGCACCTCTGGATCGGCATGGGGTCCGACCCCGCCCGTGTGGTGGGCGTTGTGGGCCACGTCCGCTATTGGGGGCCGGCCGGCGACGACCAGGCCAAGGTGCGCGCCCAGCTCTACTATCCATTTGCCCAGGTGCCGGACCGGTTGATGCGGAGCTGGTCGGAACTCATGTCTATCGCGGTGAGGACCGACGTTGCACCGCTCAGCGTAGTGGAATCCTTGCGGCGCGCCGTGCGCGGCGCTACCGGCGATCAGGTGATCTACGAGCTGAACACCATGGAGCGCCTCGCCGCCGCATCCCTCGCTCTGCATACCTTCCTCCTGCTGCTGCTTGGAATCTTCGCCGGGCTGGCGTTGCTGCTCGCATGCCTGGGCATTTACGGCGTCCTGGCCTACCTCACCAATCGGCGCGTGCCCGAGATTGGCATGCGGATGGCTCTTGGGGCCACCGCCGGCGATGTCGTGCGCCTGGTGTTACGCCAGAGCCTCGGAATGGTCGCTGTGGGCCTGGCTGTAGGAGTGGCTGCGGCGTTAGCGGCCGGGCGTCTCTTGCAGCGCGCTGTCCAGGGCATGGAAAGCAGCGCCGCCTCGACCTTCGTTCTCATGATGGCCGTGCTCATCGTTGCCGCGTTGATCGCGAGCTATCTCCCCGCCCGGCGCGCGAGCCGCGTCGATCCCACGAGCGCCCTCCGCCAGGAGTAGGGGACCGTCAACATTGTGCCCTCTGATGGCGCCGAATGACGAATCCGCCAAAGCCTGTTAGGTTGAGCGAGAATATACTACAGGCAAGTACAGGATAGCGGGATGGATAAGTCAGCCGTAATAGCTAAGCTGTGCGAGCATGAGCCGGAACTGAAGGCCGCCGGAATCGTTAGGCTCTCCCTGTTCGGTTCCGTCGCCCGTGGTGACGCGTCTTCCGGGTCGGACGTGGACCTGGTTGCCGAATTCGATGACTCGAGGCAATTCTCGTTACTCGATATGGTAGGCCTGGAGAATCGGCTCGCCGATATTCTCGGCGTTCCCGTGGACCTGACACCCGCAAGGGCAATGAAAGATCAAGTCCGCGAACGGGCCGCGCGCGAGGCCGTACTTGCCTTTTAGAAACGCGGATAGTTCGCTGCGCGACATCGTCGACCCCATCGGCATGATCGAGACATTCACCGGGGGCATGAATCTCGAGACGTTCTGCACAGACCCGAAAACGATTGCGGCTGTTGAACGCAAGCTGATTAGCGAGGCGGCCATGCGTCTCGGGGACTCCGCCGAAACCGTCTGCCCTGGCCCGTCGTGGCGGGATATCAGAGGTATAGGCAACTGGCTGCGACACCAGTACGAACGGATTGAGCTGCCTCTGCTCTGGAAAACGTGAGGGGTGATCTGCCGCCCCTCAAAGCTGCTGTGCTGCGCGCTCTGAACCGCCCTGCCGCGAACCCGGAAAAGCGATAGCCGGATTCATAGGGGCCCCTGCTCCAAAACACCCCGGCCGCCACCGATCATCCGAAAGGATTCCTCCCTCACCGGCATTCTCATCACAGGTGAGCAGCGTGGGAAACCTGGCCTGCCGAATGCATAACTCCTGACGGCCCGAGCCAACATGCTCTCACCGTGTTGCGCAGCGCTCAATGAACGACGTTGCGAATCATGCCGCTTCGGGAACTATCGGGACGCCCGTGGGGTCCAATCTTCCGAAGCCTGCAGCGTGTGACGCGGGAATTGGCGTCACACTGTGTCGCGGCCGGCGCATGTAACCGCGCCGCGAATTGCTACGCCGAACGAGTCGGCCGGAGGCGCCTCATGAAGGCCCGCAATCGCAAAGTTATCCCATCCGGGTTTTGGTTGTACTTTCTTGCTGTGTCACTGCTCATCGTCGATGCCATGCGCCTGGAGGTATCTCCCGAAGCGCTCGCCGCCGCCGGCGATTCAACCGCCGCGACTTACTCGCACGGGAGCCTCAGCATATCAATTCCTTACCAAGTGCCCCACACCGGCCCCGGACAACTTAGCATCGAAATTCTAAGTCCGGAAGATGAGGTCCTGGGCCAGGTAGGGCGTTCTCTGCAGATCGGGGAAAAGACTGGACACTGGCGCGAGAGCATCAACCTGACCAAGAGACTGGCTCTCGAGGACCTGGTCTGGCATCGCCTGCGATACCGCTTCGCCTATACCGATAGCAAGGACGCACCCATCGAGCGCACGGAGTCCATTTCAGAGATCTTGCGCACGCCTGTGATTCATATCCTGGGCCAGCAATCTTACCTGAGCGGCGGACAGGCCGCCGTGCGCATCATCGTTACGGATTCGAAGAACGAGGCGATCACGACCCGCTGAGCCAGGTCATCGAAGGCATGGACAGCCTGCTCCGCATGCCCTTCATCCCGCCGCGCGACACCGTCACGCTGCGTTTCCGTCTGCGAGCGAAATATCCGATCGGCGCCCGCACCTTTCCCTCGCGCGCCTACGAATACTACGATCCCGAAGTGAACTCCATCGCCCGGCCAGTA
>Ga0335081_10008663_pt1 | contig 16321 bp, 11 predicted proteins | sample Lox_Sample_35_FD_206713 | JGI IMG/M metagenome (GOLD analysis project Ga0335081, IMG submission 206713) | Soil microbial communities from Loxahatchee National Wildlife Refuge, Florida, United States - Lox_Sample_3.5 | ecosystem: Environmental > Terrestrial > Soil > Wetlands | place: USA... | reverse complement strand
GGAAAGGACGGCGGGAGAAATCCGTGTCGATGACTGAACCATGCAGGTATTCGGCACCGAAGTGCTGCGCCTGTTTCTTTATGTTCTCGACCAGGTCGGGACCATTGATGCCCTCGGGGAAACCGGGAAAATTTTCAACCAGGGTGGTGAGAGAAAGCTGGCCGCCGGCCTCGTGACCGCTCACGACGAGCGGTTGCAGATTGGCGCGTGCGGCGTATATGGCGGCGGTGTTTCCGGCGCAGCCCGAGCCGATGATCACGACATTGCGCATGAGTTTGAGGTAGAACATCAGGGTATCACGGGTGGGGGCGTGGCCCCGCCACGATACAATCCCAACCATGGCTTCCCGAGCCTCCTCGCCCTGGATTAACCGGAATGTAATCGGGATGACCATCACCAGCTTTTGCGCGGACGTGGGCTACGAAATGGTGAGCGCCGTTCTCCCCGGGTTTCTGTCGGCCATAGGAATTGCTGCCGCCGCACTTGGGTGGATCGTGGGCGCCGCCGACGCTCTCTCCAGCCTTCTCAAGCTGGGATCGGGTTGGTATTCCGACCGCGTCGGCCATCGCAAGCCGGTAGTGGCGTTGGGCTATTTGCTTTCCGGTACTGGCCTTTCGCTTTTCGCCGCGGCTGTTTCCTGGCCGCTGGTGCTGGTGGGGCGCCTGGTGGCCTGGTTCGGGAAGGGCATTCGCGGGCCGCTGCGGGACGCCATGCTGTCGGAATCGACTCTGCCGGAGATGCGCGGCAAGGTCTTCGGCCTGCACCGGGCCGGCGATACCACGGGCGCCGTACTCGGACCGCTGATTGGAGCCTGGCTGCTCTCGGTCCTGCCGCGTCCGAACGCCGCCGCGCCCTACCGCGCCATCTTCCTGGTCTCGCTGATTCCGGGGTTGATTGCCGTGGCCTCGATTGTGTTTTTGGTCGTCGACTGCCGCACAGCGCCCGGCACAGCGCGCAATCCGTGGAAGTCTATTGGCGATTTGCCGCGGCCGTACCGGCGATTGCTTGCCGCGGCCGGCATCTTCGGCGCGGGCGACTTTGCGCCCACGCTGCTGGTCCTGGCAGCGGCGCAGTTACTGACTCCGTCCCATGGTGCCGTGCGGGCCGGAGAAATTGCGGCGCTGTGCTACGTACTGCGCAATGTGGTGTACGCGGCAACGGCCTTTCCCGCCGGAGCGCTCGCCGATCGCATAAGCAAGACCAGCCTCCTGGCGGCTGGGTACGCCCTGGGCGCAGCCACGGGTTTCGCCGCTGCAGCGCTATTTGCGCGTCATGTCACCGGCGTCGCAGCGATTGCCGGCGTCTTCGTGCTGGCCGGCATCTACATCGCCGTGGAAGATACGTTGGAAGGCGCCATCCCCGCCGATCTGGTCTCGCCAGATGCGCGCGGGACCGCCTACGGCCTCATGGGAGCAGTGAATGGCGTGGGCGACCTGGTGGCGAGCGCGGCAGTGGGCACCTTGTGGACGCTGGTCTCGCCGGTAGTGGCCTTCCTGTTCGCCGGCGCCGCGATGATGGCGGGCGCGGGTCAAATGCTGGCCGCGGGGCGCCGCCATCAATAGAAGAAATCCAGCACGCGGCGCAGCCAGGAGCGCCGCTCGGGCGGCGGCGGATCGGCGGCCGGGCGTTCGGCATAAGCTTCGGCCAGCAGCACCAGGCACTCGATAACCTGCGCGCGCTCGGCGCGGGAGATGGCCGAGGTGTCGCGCTGTTGCGGCGCGAATTGGCCGAGCGAGGAGCGCATGAGGCCGGTCCAGGGGTCGCGCAGGCCGTGCTTGAAACTCAATCCGCGCGCGCGGCCGACCATGCCGGCGAGACGCTTGCGCGCCTGGTCATAAGCGCCCTGCTGCTCCTCGAGATCGGCGGGCGCTTTTCCCATGGGGTCGGCCAGGCGGTAATACTTGCGGTAGGCAGCTTCCCAATCGTCGACTGCGCGAAAGTACTGCTCGGAGGCGTCGCGAAGCTGGCTGATGAATTCGCGGTCCGATGCAGGCATCATCCTAGGACGGCCGCAAACACTCGGCGATTTCCTTCTCTTCCACGGCGCCGGTCTTGATGAGGCGCCAGCGGGGCTCGGTGATGTCGATGGTCGTGGCGCCCGAGCCCGTGCAGGTGCCGCCATCGAGCACCAGGTCCACTCGGCCGTCCATCATGCCGAATACATCGATGCCGCTGCGGCAGGTGGGACGCCCCGAGATATTGGCGCTGGTCGATATCAGCGGCTGGTTCACCATGTCGATCAGCTTGTTGGCGATGTCGGAGCGCGAGTGCCGCAGCGCCAGCCGGCCGGTGTTCCCTGTGACCTTCAAAGGGATCCTGGCGGATGCGGGAACGATGATGGTCAGCGGGCCCGGCCAGAAACGGCGCGCCAGGAGGTAGAAGCGGTTATTCAACTCCCCCGCCAGCTCCTCGGCAGTCAGAAGGCCGCCGATCAGAATGGGAAGCGAGCGATGCGGCTCGCGGCCCTTGGCGGCAAAAACCTGGGTGACCGCATGCAGGTTGAACGGGTCGGCCACCAGGGTGTAGAGGGCGTCGGTCGGGATGGCGACCACTTTGCCGCGGCGCACGGCGGCGGCGGCGCGTTCCAGCATCTCGGGCTGCGGATTATCGGGATTGATCTCGACCAGATCAGTAGCCATACAGGTGCAGTTTCAGCTCAACTTCAACGGGGGCCGATGGCCTCGGCCACGTCCAGCGCCATCTGGTACCGGCCGAACGGAGCACTTAATTGTACGCCCTGGACCATGCCGCGCACACGCACAACCATCTCGCGGGCGATCTTCACGCCCTCTTCCCGGGCCTTCTCGGCGTTATCCACGCCGCGCATCCGCTCCATGAAATGTTCCGGCACCGGGACACGCAGCTCGTTGACCATGAATTCGGCATTGCGAAAGCTGGTGAGCGGCCAGATGCCGCAGATCACCGGGATCTTGACGTGAGCGATGCGTTTGAGAAACGCCTCCAGCAGATCCAGGTCGAAGACCGGCTGGGTCACTACGTACTCCGCCCCGGCTTCCACCTTCCACTCGAACCGGCGTATTTCTTCGTCCATGTTGAGCGCGCCCGGATTGGCGCCCACGCCGATGAGCAGGGCCGTCTGCGACCCCATCGGGTTGCCGCCGATATCCAGACCGTGATTCAGGTTGCGCACGATGTTGACCAGGCCGATGGCGTCCACGTCGAAGACCGCGGTGGCGTCGGGGTAGAGGCCCATTCGCGGCGGGTCGCCGGTGATGCAGATCAGATTGCGCACTCCAGCGGTGTGCGCGCCGAGCAGTTCCGACTGAATCCCGAGAATGTTGCGGTCGCGGCAGCAGAAATGGTTGACGGCTTCGATGCCGGCATGCTGCTGGATGAGCTGGCACGTGACCTGTGAGCTCATTCGCGCGCTCGCGCGGGGGCCGTCGGGGACGTTGATGCAATCGATGCCGGCCTCGGCGCAGCGGCGCGCACCCGCGATTTCGAGAGAAGCGTCGACGCCGCGCGGCGGGAGGATTTCGACGAAAGCCACGAACTTCCCCTCGGCGATCTTGGCGCCGAGCTTGGACTTCTGCGCCATGGGAACAGGCGTAAGCGCATGCACCTTGGCATGCGGCTCCTCGACCGTGACGGCGAGCTTCTTCTGCGCCGGCTGCAGGGAGCGCGTTTCCGAGCGGATGAGCTTGATGTGCTCGGGCGTGGTGCCGCAGCAGCCGCCGATGATCCTCACGCCTGCCCAGAGCAACCGCCGCGCGTACTGCGCCATGTACTCGGGCGAGCACAAATAAATGTTGCGGCCTTCCACGCGCGCCGGCAGCCCTGCGTTGGGCATGGCGCTCATTGGCTTGGTGGAATACTGCATCATCAGCTCGATGGTTTCGAGCGTGGCCTTGGGGCCGACTGAGCAGTTCAGACCGATCGCGTCCACCGGCCAGGAGTCCATCTCGCGGGTAAAGGCTTCGGTGTCCATGCCGCCCGGCAGGTGGCCGAAATCGTCGATGGTCACCTGGGCAATGATGGGAATCGCATCGCCGCCGGCCTCGCGGGCGGCGAAGACAGCTTCGCGAAGCTCATCCAGGTTGCCGAAGGTTTCCAGGATCAGCAGATCGGCCCCGGCTTCGATCAGGGCCGCCGACTGCTCGCGGAAGATCTCGCGGGCTTCGGCGAAAGACGTGGGACCGAGCGGTTCGATCCGCACACCCAACGGACCAATCGCGCCGGCGACGAACGTGCTTTCGCCCGCTGCTTCCCGCGCCAGGCGCACGCCGGCCTGGTTGATTGCTTTGAGCTTCTCGGCGACACCGAAAGCCGAAAGGCGCGCGCGATTGGCGCCGAATGTGTTGGTCTCGAGAATCTCCGCGCCGGCCTTGGCGTAGTCCTGGTGAATCTGGCGGACCAGGTCGGGCTGCGCGACGTTGAGTTCATCGAAGCAGCGGTTGATGAAGACACCGCGCGAATACAGCATCGTGCCCATGGCTCCGTCAGCTACGATCACTCGACGGGACAACTGTTCTCGAAACTCCTGGTAACGATTGGATGTGGTCATGGGAGCGCGTCGCAAAAGCCCTCTACCCTGGCAGTTGCGATATTTCCGATTCTAGCGCATCCGCGAAGCCGGGACTGGCGGCGGGCGTGGATTGCTGCCCCAGGGCTTATAATCGTTTGCGTCTTACAACTTCACTATTACAGGATTCATATGCTCAGTTCCGAAAGCCCGGCTTCGTCGCAACTCGCACCGCGAGGGAGCATCGATATCCGGCTGGGTGCGGCAGTGCTTCTTCTCCTCCCCGCGACTGTCTTTACGTGGCTGACGATCAACGGCCTGGCTGCGCGACGCACGCTAAGGGTTGAGTTGGCCGAGATCAGCCACGCCCGCTACGATCTGCTGAACGCCGATCGCTGGATCGAGAAGATAGTTCCCATTCTGGATGCCAGAATCGATGCCCTGGACTTGAGCGCTCCCGGCCAGGCGAGCCTTCGGCCCACCGTCGAGAAGGCTCTCTACCGGCTCCTCGACGATGTGAAAGAGAAGATGACCGCGAAGGACCCCGGAAATGCCGGCGCCGGCAAGATTCTGGGCCAGGGGAATTCCCTCATCGTGAACATGATGGTAGGGGCGCTTCGGCCGCACGTTCCGGAATACGCGGACGTGGTCCTGGCGGAACTGGGGAAGCCCGAAACCAGGCAGGCGGTCAGGAATTACATCCGCAGTGTTCTTGCGGAGGGCGCAAAGAAAACCTTCAGCAGTGTCGACATGAGATGGTATTCCAGCATCTTGAAGCAACATGGGTGTGCCAGCGCCGGTGCGTGTCAACAGGAACTCGGCAACCAGATTCACCAGGCCGACGTCAGGCTTACCTACGACTATCTGTTGGTGCTCGCGTCGAGTGCCGTGGCGTTCGTCCTGTTAATGCTCGGACGATCGCCTCTGCGGCGGTCCGGCACCGTGGTGCTGCTGCTGTTCTGCGTCATTCTGCTGGCCGGCGGAATACTCTCGCCGATGATCGAGGTGGAAGCGAGAATCTCGCGGCTGGGCCTGACGTTTCTGGGCGAGCCGATCGGCTTTTCCGACCAGGTGCTGTACTTTCAGAGCAAGACCGTGCTCGAAGTGTTCCGCACCCTGATCCATATGGGCAGACCGGACATGTGGATCGTCGGCGTATTAGTGCTGATGTTCAGCGTCGTGTTTCCAACCGTAAAGATATTCGCTCTAACGCTCTGTTTGCATAAGCCGGCCCGGCTTCGGACAAATCAGTTGGCCAGGTTCTTCGCTTTGGAATCCTCTAAATGGTCGATGGCCGACGTAATGGCGCTTGCCATCTTCATGTCGTTTGTCGCCTTCAACGGACTGATCGCAAACACCATGAGTCGGTTGATGGGGACTGGCGCAACGCTGGTGATACCAACCGACAGCTCCAAAATACTGCCGGGCTATCAGTTGTTCATCGGTTATTGTCTGGCCAGCCTGTTTCTCTCGAAGAAGCTGGAGCACGGGATCGCTGCGAATCGATCTCTCAACAATGCCGCTTAAGCGATCACTCAAAGCCCCAGACGCGTGAAGAGGCCGGCTTTCGCGCCGAATCCTTCCAGCAGCCAAAGATTGTACTTGTTGATCACTGTGCTGTAGACGACGCTATTGCCGTCTGGCGCGAGGCTGATGCGAATGGCGGGGTTCAAGTCGCTGGCGGGCGCTGAATTCTTGCCGGCGTCGCCGATGATCTTCTCAGCGCCGGTCGCCACGTCGACGGAGAAGAGCGGGCAATGGTCGCGCTCGTCGCGAATGCCGTAGACCAGCTTGCCGTCAGGGGAGAAGACATAGCCTTCGGAATGGTGGTCGCCGATAGAACGGACGGTCTGGCCGTCGGCGGAATAGAGCTTCTCACCCAAGAGAATCCACTGCCCGTCATTCGAGAAGGCGGGCACGGCATTGTTGTCGTATTCGACGCCAGCCTTCACCACGACCGGAGTAGCCTGGCCGCTCGTCTTGACCTTCATCAGGTTGAGTCTGCCGTCGTGTATCTGGACGTAGGCGAACCAGTTCCCGTCAAGCGACCAGGAGCCGGGGTACTCATTGGACTTGGTGTCATTGGTGAGCGGGACAGGAGCGCCGCCGGCGACCGAGGAGATCCACAGGTGGTTGCCGCCGCCAGCCAAGTCGACCTTCGTGTAAACGACGCGGTCGGCCTGCGGTGAGAGTGCCGGCCCCATGAACCACTGGGTGTTTTCGCCCGGGAAGTCGCGCGGGGTGACGACTGGCCTATCCGCGCTGCCGGTGGTATGAAGCCAGATCTCTTGCGGGCCGTTGCGATTCGTGACATAGACCAGCACGGGCTGCCGGGCAGCCCAGGCGGGCATCATTTCATCGCGCTCGGTGGCGATCAAGGGGCGAATGGCGGCCGTGGAGAGGTCGAGTGAAACCACGTCGAAATTCCCATTGCCTTCGGTAAAGATGACCCGGCGGCCGTCCGGAGAGACGGATGGAGCGTAGCGGGGCGTGGTGCCGCTGGTCAGGGCGTATCGCTTGCTGGAGACCAGGTCGGCCAGCCAGAGTTGGTCGGCGGCATCGGACGTGGTGGCGAAGGCGATCAGGATATGCCGGTTGTCGGGCATCCAACAGAACGTAGGAGTGCCGCTGTAGCAGCGGAGATCGGGAAGCACACGCCGTGGGGGATGAGCCGGGTTGGGAGGATAGGGGAGAAGCCATGCCTCTTCGCCCGAGCGGCCGGCATTGAAAATGAGTAGAAGCTGCTTACCGTCCGGCGAGAATTTCAACTTGGGCAGGTTGTAGACATCTTTCGTAGCGTAGGGGTCCGGGAGGTAGCGCTTGGGTGTGGCGCCGAGGGGAGAGCTGATCCAGACTCCGTAGCGTTCGTCGTCGCCCGGGTAGACATACGCGACCGCGTTGGCATCGGGCGAGAAGGCGTTGACCCGGGAATCCGGTATGGTAGGCGCCAGCACCTGGGGTTCGCCGCCCACCACGGAGACAGACCAGAATCCAGGCTTCCCATAGAGATCGAGAATGAGGCGCTTGCCGTCTGGGGTCCATGCCCTGGGGGCAGCACCGCGTTCGGTGTGCGTGATCTGTACCGGCGTCGGAGAGTCGAGGTAGCGGATGTAGACCTGGTATTGGCCGAGGGCGGCGGGATCCGAGCTTCGGGCGGTGTAGGCCACAGCCTTGCCATCGGGTGACCAGAGAGCGCTGGATTGGCCGCCAGGCTCAAACGAGAAAGGTGTGAACCGATAGGTGGATTGATCAGGCGTCTGCGGCCCGGCACGAAAGAGAATGATGGCGAGCGTCGCCAGAATGCCGGACACGAAGGCCGCCGGCACGCGCCACGGCAATCGGCGCCGGGCAGGCGGCCCGGCAACCGCACCTGGCTGGCTGATCGAGGACTCCGAAAGATGGTCGCGCAGGTTGCGCAGTTCCCGAAAAAGATCGCGCGAGGATTCGTAGCGATCCGCTGCGTCTTTGGAAAGGCAGCGGTCAATCACCCAACGGAGCGGCCCCGGAATAGGCCTCTCGATGGGCGGCGGCTCCTCGGTGAGGATCGCAGCCATCGTCTGCACCGACTCCGGCTTGTGGAAGGCCTTTCCGCCCGCGGCCATTTCATAAAGGATGAGACCGAACGAGAATTGGTCGGAGCGGTAGTCCGTGGGCTTGCCGCGCGCCTGCTCGGGACTCATGTAGTGAATCGTGCCGAGGATCATGCCGGGCTGTGTGTGCGCCGCGGTCATGGTTTGGTCGGGGTCGGCGGCTGCCGGCACGGATTGCTTGGCGAGGCCGAAGTCGAGGATCTTGACGCGGCCATCTGGGCCGACCATGATGTTCTCGGGCTTCAGGTCACGATGAGTGATTCGAACGGCGTGCGCCGCGGCCATGCCGTCGGCAATCTGGACCGCGATGTCGATCAGCTTCTTGACGGGGACCGGGCCGGTTTCAATCAGAGCGGCCAGCGTTTCGCCCAGAACGAGTTCCGTCACTATGTAAGAGGTGTTGTTCTCGCTGCCGATGTCGTACAACGCGAGAATGTTGGGGTGGTTCAGCGCCGCGACGGCGCGTGCTTCCTGCTCGAAGCGGGCCCGGCGGCCGGCGTCGTCGGTGAGATCCGGGGGAAGAACCTTGATCGCCACCTCGCGGCCCAGGCGCAAGTCGCGCGCGCGGTAGACCTCGCCCATCCCGCCTGCGCCAAGACGCGCGAGGATCTCGTAGGGGCCGAGGCGGCTTGCGGGGGACAGGGACATCTAGTGTTTCTCTACCAACCGATTGTACTTTTTCAGGACTTCTCGTAGACGGTCGTGCGGCAGAGCGCTAACCGTATGGCCGTCGACGCCGGTCATGGTTTCGGCGGCGACCATCGCATTGGCAATGGCTTCTTCGGTGGCCTGCACCGCGCCTTCGAACAACCCGTTCAACGCATCGTTGGGCAGCATGGAGACATTGGTAGGAGATTTGGCCGCGGCAGTTCCCGGATTGGCCGTGGAGAAGGCGATGAAGATATCGCCGGAGCCATTGCCGGAAGTCGAACCCGTGCGGGCGAGGCCCATCGTCGCCCGGCGCGCCAGACGCTTCGCCTGATGCGGCAGCAGCGGCGCATCGGTAGCCACCACTATGATGATCGAGCCGCTGTCGTCTCGAAACGGCTGGTTCAGGCTTGCGACCGGCAGGTTCGCCGGGATCTCCTGGCCGACCGGCACGCCGGCGATCCGCAACTGGCGGCGGCTTCCGCAATTGCATTGCACCAGTACGCCCACCATGTACTTACCCACTTCGCGCGAAGAAGTGCCGATGCCGCCTTTGAATCCGTAACAGACCATGCCTGTGCCGCCGCCCACGTTGCCTTCGGGCACCGGACCGAGCGACGCGCTCTCCAGCGCGGCGGCGACATCGGCGGGCTTCACGTGAAAGCCGTTGATGTCGTTCAGGAAGCCATCATAGGTTTCGGCGACGATGGGGTAGGTGTAGAAACCGCCATCGAACACGTTGGTGCCCGGCTCGCGCTTGTTCTGGACGAGCCACGCGAGATAAGCATCCCTCACCACGCCGACGCTGTGCGTGTTAGTGATCAGGACCGGGCCGTCGAGGAAGCCGGATTCTTCCAGCCAATGCGTGCCGGTCATATCTCCATTGCCGTTCTGCGAGAAGAAGCCGCCGAATACGGGATCGGAGGAGTTCTTGCCGCGCGGCCAGACCGCGGTGACGCCCGTGCGGACTGGGCCGACGCCGACCTGCAATTTGCCTTCGCCGGAAATCAGGGTTTTATGACCGACCTCCACTCCGGGAACATCAACGATAGCGTTGAACGGCCCGGTTGTGCCTTCGAACGGAACGCCGAGATCGCGGGCGCGGGGCTTGGTTTGGGCGGATGCCATAAGAGCACACATGACCGTCAGTGCCAGATTACGGATTATCATGCTGGGGGCAATGGTAGCACTGTCTGGACAGGTGAAAGCAGGTCCCTACCGCTCAAACACTACACCCGCCGACGGCAGGATAGGGAACAGCTTGTCTACCGTGAGATAGGCCTGCCTGGTGCTGCCATTGTAGCCGTCAAAGCTCTCGAACACGTAGTTGGAGCGGTTGGTCAGGTTGATCAGCTCGCCGTAAAGCGTCAGTTTCCACTTATCGTGGGTCCAGGCTTTATTCACGCGGAAATCGATGCGCGAGTACGCAGCGAGGCGCAGTTGATTGCGGCTCACACTGAGGTAGTACAGTGCCCCGCTCTGCCGCACGTATGCGGGAATCGGGAAGCCGGTGCCGTAGCTCCAGCGGACGCTCAGGTTCACGCTGGGCCGGACCCGGTAGCCCCCGTAGACGTTGACGTTGTGGCGTTGGTCGAGATCGGCGGGAAACGACGCGTGCGTGACGCCTTCATGCATGGCAGTGCGGCCGAAGGCGTAGGAAACCCATCCGGTGAGCCTGTTGGCGCTGGAGTGCTGGACGAAGACCTCGACGCCGCGCGCGTATCCGCGGAGCGAATTGACATAGGGCGGATTGATGGGCGGCGCGAAGACTTTACCGTTGGGAAGAATGCGAGCGTCGTAAAGCGGCTGGAAGGGCAGATCGCGGTCGGCGCGATTGTAGTACTCGGCGCGAATGCGCGTGCGCTGCCCCAGGCGCTGCTCGATGCCGGCGACGGCGTGGTTGGACCGCATCGGCAGCAGACCGCGGCCGCCGAGCGGCGAAGTCAGCATGGAGATCTCCGGATATTGCACGTACTTTCCCCAGGCGAGTTGGATGGTGGTGGCCGGAGCGACTCCAACCGCAGCAGAGGCGGCTGGCGAGACCGCTGAGACGCCGTCAATGGACTGATGGTCCCAGCGCGCGCAGGCGTTGAGGCGCAATCGGCCGGCCCAAGCCATCCAGGATTGCTGTACGTAGCCGCCTTCTTCGACCGAATCGCCGTTGAAGTGATCGAGAACCACGGGTGCCGTCGTTACCGTCTGGTAGCGGTTGGCGAAGCCCTGATCGCGCATCCGCCGGATCGACCAGCCGGCTTCCAGTGGGCTGCTGGAATTCCACATCCAGGTTGCGGAGCCGTTCCAGACCCACTCGCCGTAGAAGCCGCCGCTGGTGGGCAGGCGGTTGGGATTGTGGTCGTCGAACTTCTCGCGCATCCAGGCGACGTGATTCACAAGCAGAAGCCGGTTGGCCGGCGAATAGCGCCAGCCCAGGTTCGCCAGGGTGTAATGGTAACCGGCGGTGACGATCGAGTTGATGCCGAGGTTGGGGCCCACGCTGCCACGGTTGAGGCTGGAGAAGCTTTCCAAAAAGTAGAGGCTGACGGTGCTTTTGGGCGTGAGATCGTAGGTAAGGCGCGTCTGCGCATCCTCCAGGCCGAAGATGAACGTGGTATCGGGGAAGGTACGAGCGAGGATGTACTGCAGGTAGCTCTTGCGCACCACGGCCAGCCACGAACCTCGCTTCTTCTTACCGAAAGGACCTTCCCCGATCACGCCGGCGTTGGAGACGCTGGCTGCCACCCGAAAGGTTGTATCGGTGCGGCTGCCGTCACGGGTGGTGATATCGAGGATGCCGGCCGAGCGGTCAGCAAAGCGGGCAGGGAACGCGGCCTCGTGAAGCTCCATCGAGTCCACCATGTCGCCGTCGAACGCAGTGCCGCTCCCCGTAAGGTTCTGCCCCTGGATCATGTGGAAGGGCTCGTGGAGCAGAACCCCGTCCAGATAAAGGCCAATGCGGTCGTAGTCGGCGCCGCGCAGGGAGAAGCGTGCGTCAAAATCGTTGTTCGACGAGACACCAGGAAGGCTCTGGACCGACCGCAAAGGATCGTCGGCTAGTACGCTCGCCAGGTTCTTCGCGTCGGTACCGCCGAGCACGAGGGCGCCGGGGCTATCAACTCGCGCCGGCTCGAATGGATCGGCTTTGGCCTCCACTGTGTCGGTTTGATGGAATGTGTCCGGACTCAGGATGACTTCAAATTCCTTGATGTCCTCGGCCTCGAGGTGGAAGGGCCGTTTGACCAGGTGGTAGCCGACGGTGGAGACGTTCAGAACGTAGTCCCCCGGCGCGATGCCGGCGATGCAGAATTGGCCGGCGGAGTCCGTTGTGGTGCGATACGAACTGCCGGCAAGCAGGATTTCGACGTTCGCCAGAGCCTCACCACCGCGCGCATCGACGACGGAGCCGCGGACTTCGCCGCTCGTCTGCGCACGGCAGGACATCGCCACCGCGAGGCAGCCGAGCACGACATGGCGCCACATGAATTGGAATGATAATAACCTACCGCAAGCCGGGCGAAGCTGTGCTTACGTACCGGTACTGCCGCGTGTCAGTTTGCCGCCACAGCCAGCCGGGCGTTCAGCTTTCCCAGTTCCTTGCGGTAGAGAGGATTCTCGGGGAAATCGCGGGCCAGGTCGGCCAAGAGTCGTTGAGCGTCCTGCGGCTTCTTCTCGCGCAGATCGATGATGCCCAGGAATACCTTGGCCAGCGGTTTGAGGTAGTGACCGTCGCGGGCTACCAGCTCCAGGTTTCGCACGCCGCGCCCTTTGTTGCCATCCACGTTGTCAAAGTGGACGAACCACCGGATGAAAAACGGTAGGCTGCCCACCATGTACTCGGAAAAGCCGGTGGCCAGGTAGGCGTCATAGAACTTGGGATCGAGCTTCAACAGACGCTGCGCGTAGCTGTTGGAGCGCCTGGCGGGCGAAAGACTCATCATCTGCCGCTTCTCGACCAGCGCCATGTAATCCATGGTCACGCCCTGCGCGAGGCACATCGCAAACAATGCCTGGCGGTCTTCCGGATTGGCTTTGAGAGCGGCTTCGGCGCGCGTGCGGGCGTCGTCCAGCGCCTGGAAAAGTTGCGCGCGAACCGCGGGGTCGGGTTTCAGCTTGTGCTTGTCGACCAGGCGATCGTCGTCGATCAGAAATTCACTCTCCAGGGCGCCTAGACGGTCGAGTTCATAGAAAAGGTAAGCGGCGGCGCGGAACGTATAGGGCAGCGCTTCGGTGGGGTGCGCTGTGACGTATTGGTTCAGGGCGGCGTGAGCGGCTTGGAAGTCGAAGTTGTAGAGCCGGTCCAGTGCGCTATCGATGGATGGAGGACCCGCGGCTAGCGCCGGACAACACAATACCGCTCCAAGCACCCAAAACCGCATATTAGCTCTTATCCTAAACCCTATCGCCGGCGCTCCGCCACGATGGTAATCTGCATATCTCGCGCCTGGCGCACGACCTGCTGCGGAATGCTTTCGCGGAAGCGCTTCCACCAGGGCCGTGGCAGCGAACGTCCCATAAAGATCTGCGTGATCCTCTGCGTGCGGGCGAAGTCGGTCAGCAACCGCGCTACATCCCTGCCTTCAATGACGTGCGTCTCGATGCGCAGGTTGCGCGCGAAGCTCATATGCCGCTCCACCGCCTCGCGATCGAAGGTATTTTCACCAACGTGAATTGCTAGGCAATCCGCATGTAAGTAATCAGCCACGCGCTTCCCCCGGCGAATCAGGATGGCGGACGACGGCCGCCCGGTGAGACAAATAAGGATCCGGTCGCTGCGCCCGGTCGGCGGCGGAACAGTCTGCGCACCCGCAGAAGGGCTGGCGGCATCGTCCCCAGTTGTGCCCAGCTTCTCCTCGACCTCGTGCGCGGTGTGGCGGAGAGCCATTTCGCGCAGCGCGGTGAGATTCGTCTCGGTGAAAAAGTTCTCCATCGCGTGACGGGCTTTTTCCGGCCCATAGACTACGCCGCGGTCTAGCCGGTTCCGCAGCGCGCGCGGCGTGAGATCCACGAAGACCAGTTCGTCGGCTTCGTCGACCACCCAATCCGGCACGGTTTCCCGAACGCGGATCCCCGTGGCATGAAAGACCTGGTCATTGAGGCTCTCGAGATGCTGCACGTTCATCGTGGTGACGACGTCGATCCCGGCCTCCTGAAGCACGTGGACATCCTGCCACCGCTTAACCCGTTCGGATCCCGGTACATTGGTGTGCGCGAACTCATCGACCAGGGCTATCGCCGGTTTGCGCTTGAGGATCGCGTCGGTGTCCATTTCTTCGAAGTCCGAGCCGGCATAGCTGAGAATCCGCCTGGGTATGATTTCGAATCCTTCCGTCTTGGCGATCGTCTCCTTGCGGCCGTGCGGTTCGAAGTAACCGATCACGAGGTCCACGCCCTTCTGCTTGATTTCCTGCGCCTCTTCGAGCATCCGGAAGGTCTTGCCCACGCCGGCCGCGTATCCCAGGTAGATCTTGAGGCGTCCTTTGGCGGCGGGGGTCATTGCAGCCTCTCGTGTGGGAACAGGCGGACATCAAAGCCTTCGGCGCCATCGATCAGGCGGTCGATGGGGTTGCGGCCGAACCAGAGGCGCCTGGGCCGGCCGGTGTGGCCGAGGAAGAGCTGCGTGATGCGCTGCTCCTGGGCGAAATCGAGAATCGCCTGCACGAAGTCGGCGCCCTGGAGCTGGTGCACTTCGGCGCCCAACTCCCGCGCCAGCGCCAGGTGGGCATCGAGCTTTTCACGGTCCTTCGGGCGAAGATCGGGCTGCTCGACGTAAGCTGCCAGCAGCGCGCCGTGAAATCGCAGCTTGTTTCGCCGGCCGCTTTGCAGCATAGCCTCTGCGTTGCTGCGCGGCGTCAGGCAAACCAGGATGCGCTCCTGCGCGCCCCAGCGCGCCGCTACGCCGTGGGAATCCAGGTACTCCTGCAACTGGCGATCCACCACGTCGGCGGCCAGCAGCAGCGCCAGTTCGCGCAGCTCCGCGAGCTGGCGCGGATCCGGCATGCTTTTGTGGCCGGTGCGGTCGAGAAGGGCGTCTGGAGGCGCGTCCACTACCTCGATCTCGTCGGCGTCATTTAGGAATTCCTGCGGAATGCTGTTGGCGGCACGACGGCTCGTGATCCGCTCGACTTCGTCCTGCTGTTCACGGATGTGTTGAAGGTTCACTGCGGTGATCACCGCCATACCGCGGTCGAGCAATTCGCTCACGTCCTGCCAGCGCTGCGGATTGCGGCTGCCGGGAGGATTGTCGTAGGCCAGTCCATCGATCAGGCAGACCTGCGGATGGCGCCGGAAAAGCGCAGCCAGATCGATGACCTCAAAGGTGCGGCCGGCGTGGTTGGTGCGGATCGAGGGAACCACATCGAGACGCGCGAGGATTTCGGCGATGTCGGGCGTGACCTCGCTTTGCAGCGCCCCCACCACCACGTCTTGGCCGCGCTCCTTGCGACGACGGCCCTCATCGAACATGCGGAACGATTTTCCGACGCGTGGAGCATACCCGAGGAACACCTTGAGCCGGCCGCGGCGCTCGCGGCGCTCGGTATCCTGGACGCGGCGCAGGAGTTCTTCGGGGTTAGGCCGGCGGTCGACGGGGCTCGGCATCCTTCACAGGATACCCAAGAAAACTCGGCCGCGAATGCGCGCGAATACACGCGAATGGAAACAGATCCGGCTCAAGAGGAAAGCAGACCAGGCCGCCTGGGTTTCATCTGCGTTAGTTCGCGTTCATTCGCGGACGACAGTCTTCTTACAGCTTGACCAGAATGGCCATGGTAAAGCGGTTCTCGTACTTGCGGAGATCCGGCGACCACAACGGTATCAACGCGCCGGGATTGCCGTTGTTGCCGCCAGGAGGTGTGATGCCGCCTCCGCCCGAAAAGTACGGCACGTTGGCCGCGCGATGGTTGGCCTCCCAACGGAACGTGACGAACTGCGTGGGCATGTAATCGAAGGTGAGCGACGAATCCCAAGCTCTGTACTTATCGCCGGGGTTCTCTGTGAAATACGGCGTTCCCGTCTGCGCCGTCGCGCCGTTGATCGGTGGAATGAGAACCAGGTAGCGGCCGGGGTTGGTGATGGCGCCGCCGCCCAACGTGAGGGCGAAGAGATCCTTGTGGAACCAGAAGCGGTTGTAGGCCATGAATCCCAGGAAGTACTGCGACGGGGTCAAGATGGTGCCGCCGTGACAGACCACGCCGCCACCGGTTTCGCACCCCGCGTCGATCGTGATGGTGAATGCCGCCTTGTCGAGGCCCCGATTGGGCCGGTCCAGGTACTTGACCTGGAGACTGTCGTCAGTGTGGAACCGCTTGCGGTCCGGGATACCCAGCGCGTCGGTGCCCCAGTACTGATTGCCGAGAACCGAAATCGAACTGTTCGGGCGCCAGAGGATCTGCACACCCAGGCCGGGAGCTTTATTGAACTTGCCGTAGGATTGCCACCCGTTGACGATCCAAGGCTCGATCTTCAGCTTGTCGCTGGGAAAGATCTGGATGCGCATGCCATTGAAGAACCACGGCGTGTTGGAGGAAACATACGAAGGCTGGTAGGCCCAGTTGTCGAACTGGTAGTAACTGTAAAGACCAACGTAGGACATGAAGATGCCGGC
>Ga0335081_10008661_pt1 | contig 16322 bp, 15 predicted proteins | sample Lox_Sample_35_FD_206713 | JGI IMG/M metagenome (GOLD analysis project Ga0335081, IMG submission 206713) | Soil microbial communities from Loxahatchee National Wildlife Refuge, Florida, United States - Lox_Sample_3.5 | ecosystem: Environmental > Terrestrial > Soil > Wetlands | place: USA... | reverse complement strand
CAATTCAAGTGGTTCACGGGGGAACGGTGCACCGCCAGGCAGTAAACCGGATGACCCAGAAGACCTTCGCCGCACTCGATTGGGTCGGGATGGGTGGTCAAGCATGCCGGCAGCGAAGATCGCTAGAACCGGAAACAATGCGCAACCGGCGATCTGACGACGCGGGGCAGACGACTCTCACGTTCACATCAGCCTGGTCCTGCCAGCGCGCCCGGTGTCACTCCGCAAACTATCCGACTCTGTTCGAGATCACCTGCCGCGGCCCAGAATTAGCCAATTTCCTGGCAGTAGCCACCCTAGGTCACGGTACGCTCATCACACGCGACTTCTGACCGGCAACGCTGGACCACGGCGGGGATGGGAGATGAACACATGCGCCAACTAACGGCCGCACTCGTCGTCGCGTGCATCTGCATTCTCACCGCCGGGTGTGGCAGCATTGGCCACCACGCCCACAAAAAGCCGACCGCCACAACAACCACATCGACCGCGCCGCCTGTTGCGGAGAATGCGCTGGACGGGCTGTTTCTCGGCCCTGACCAGGTCAACGCCGCCATGGGGGCAAACGGAATGACGGTCACGAAAACCCACGCCGCGATGTCTGACGACAGCGCCACGATGGCGCCCCGGGAGTGCCTGGCCGTCGACGGCTCGGCGCAGGCCCAAATCTATGCCGGCAGCGGTTACACCGCCGAGCGCGATCAGACACTCCAGGAGGGCGACAACTTCGCGCACTATGTCGAGCAGGCAGTGGTGTTATTTCCCACCGCCAAACAAGCCGGCGCCTTCTTCACCGCCTCCGCGCAACAGTGGCCGGCCTGCCACCAGTACACCCACACCCAGACCAACTCGCAGTGGGCCGTAGGGCCGATATCCAACAAGAACGGCATGTTGAGCGCCATCGCAACTCAACAAAACGCCAATGCCGGGAAGCCCTGGGCCTGTGGGCGCGCCCTGACGGTGAGGAACAACGTCGTCATCGACGTCAACACATGCAGCGCCAACCCTGCGGACTCGGCTGTCAACATCGCCAACCAGATCGCCGCCAAAGTACCCACGTAGTGAGGCACCAACCCCGCTCGCCGAGCGTGCGCCACGCCCTTCTCGCGATTTGTGTACAAACCGCTCCTGTCGACGTCTACACCGCTCTACGGCCGCGGTGAAGGCGGCGCTCCGGCTCCGGCCTTGACCGGAAGGGGAAACGAGTACGCGGTGTCTGTCGCGTCCGGACTGTGGAACAGGCCGATCGTGTGTACGCCTGCGAACTGCACCGTGATGCTCAGCTGGGGGGCGAAGACCCTGAACTTGACGGGTTCGCCGTCCTTGTCGGGCCAATGCCAGCCGCACGCCAGGACGCTGAGTCGGTCACCGTGCGGCGACCTGGCGACGATGTAGCAGCGCGGGTCGTAGTCGCCTCCCGCCTGGGCGCAGACCGCAAGGACCATTGGCACCGTGATTTGCGCGGGGAACCTTGGAATGTAGAAACTCGTCATCGGGAAGCCGCTTGCTGTGACGCCCCCGTCTTCGATAACCGCTTTGACTGATGCCGCGAACGCTAGGACACGCATGCTTCCCCCTTGAACAAGGGCAACCCCACCTTCCGCAGTCCCTGCGGCCACGGCGCTGGCCCCGGTTTCTTCAGGACGTGGTCGACGGTGCCGACCGAGCACCCGACGTCGGCGACCCCGTTTGGGCGCGCCTCGGTCAAGGGAAAGTTCGCGCCGAACGGCGCCGCAAGCTGTTCAGCGAAGTTGTGCGCGAACACGTTGCGGACCGCACTCGGGCTCGAGAGATGAAAAATGCTGCGCTGAATGAACATCCGACCGGTCTGTTGCGTCGAATCCTGGTAGCGCGACACGGCGCCGACGGGCGATGTCGCATACCCGATCGGATGGTGACCGCCGGCCACGGCGTCATTGACATCAACATTCGTATCAGCGGCCATCACCTCACACCCCGTCCTCCGCGTTGTGGCGGTCCAAATATGGCGCTGCTTTTCGGCGATCGCTGAGACCGCCCGGGCGCAGTGTATCGAGTGTCCGAAAGCCGCGTGCACTCCCGGCACCTCGCTGAACCCGGTGCTGGTGGCGACCCCGGTTATGATCTGGCGGTGTCCGACCCGGTGACCGCGCCCCCCGCGATCTGCCTCAACATGATCGTCCGTAACGAGGCACACATCGTCCACGAGGTGCTCGACTCGGTCGCGCCCTACATCACCTCGTGGGTGATCGTGGACACCGGCTCCGACGACGGGACCCAGGACCTGATCCGCAGCCGCATGGCCCGTCTCGGCATCCCGGGTGAGCTCCACGAACGGCCGTGGCGCGACTTCGGCCACAACCGGTCGGAGGCGCTGACCCTCGCTCAGGGGCACGGCGACTACATCTGGGTGATCGACGCGGACGACGCTGTCGTGGGCACGCCCGACTTCGGCAGGCTGAGCGCTGACGTATACCAGCTGCGCTACGGAGAAGACTTCACTTATTGGCGCCGCCAGTTGTTCCGCGACGGTTTGCGCTGGCGCTACGAGGGTGTCGTCCACGAGTACGCCGAGTGTGATGACCCATTCGTCGAGGAGCGCCTCGAGGGCGCGTACTACATCGACTCGCGTCGCCTCGGTGCCCGCAACCTGGATCCGAAGAAGTATGCGCGGGACCGCGATTTGTTGCTCGCCGAGGTGGAACGCAACCCCGATGATGTGCGGTCGGTCTTCTACCTGGCCCAGAGCTACTTCGATCTGGGCGATTTCGTCAATGCGCGTGAGTGGTATGCCCGGCGGGTCGAGATCGGGGGCGGCTGGAACGAGGAGGTCTACTACGCGATGTTCCGGCTTGCCGAGTCGATGTCGCAGCTCGGCGCGCCGTGGCCGGACGTCCAGGACGCCTACCTGCGGGCCTGGGAGTTTCGCCCGACCCGCGCGGAGCCCTTGCACGCTATCGCCTACCGGTACCGCACCGATCAGCGCTATCGGCTCGGCTACTTGTTTGCTGGACGCGCCGCCGAAATCCCGTTGCCCGAAGAGGATTCATTGTTTGTCGGCGCAGACGTCTATGCCTGGCGTGCGGCCGACGAGCAGGCGGTTTGCGCATCCTGGATCGACAAGCACCCGGAGGCGTTCACGCTGTGCCGGCGCCTGCTGGCCCGACGCGACGTGCCCGACGACGATCGGCGGAGGATTGCCGCGAACCGCGACTTATCGGCGCCGGCGATGATCGATGCGGCGTCGTCGTATCCGGATGTGCTGGCGCAGGGCCTGGTCGCCGGTCCGCACGACGCCGAGGTCACCGTCAGCCTGGTCGCCGGGCACGATCGCGGTGCGACCGAGCTGATGCTTAACTCGTTCCTGCGCTGCTGCATCGACGTGCCGCGGGTCGGGCGCTTCCTTGTGGTCGATGCCGGCCTGTCAGCCGAGGATCGCGCAACGCTCCTCGAGCGCTATCCCTTCCTCGAGTTCGGCGAATGCGGCCCCTGCTACGGCGCCGCCCGGCTGGCGCACATCCGCCGTCAGATCGGCGGCCGGTTCTGGCTGCATCTCGGCGAGAATTGGCGGTTCTTCGCACCCGACAGTTTCATTACCCGCCTGACCGCGGTGCTCGAGAGGGAACCAGAGGTGTTCCAGGTGGGGATCAACCTCTCTGACGCGGTGAAGCTGACCGGCGCCAGCGCGGCGGAGGACGCGGTGCGACGGGTGCCCGATGCGGGCCGCTACGTCCTCGCCGACGTGGTGGCGAGCGGCCCGGCGATGTTCGATACCGCACGTCTGGATCGGGCGGGCGGCCTCGACGGCACCGACCGGGATCCGATCGCGGAGCTTGGCCGACGAGCGGCCACTGCCGGGCTGCGCACCGCGAGCCTCGACGAGGTCCTCTGCATCACAGCCGTCTGATCCCCCACCCCGGTCCGCACCACCGAAACCGACGGCATCCCATCCCGGCCCGCTCGCGCGCCAACCATGGGAGCGTTCTTGATGATTACAGTTCCGCGCTTGGAATCGGCTGCGGTGCAGCCGGTTCGATTTCATGATGCCGTCGTTGGTGAGTGAGTTTTTGCACCGGCGAAGTCAGCGACCGTCCACGGGCAAACGCATACCCCCACCCTGCACTCGAGCACCTCCTGGAAGTAGATGATCAGCAGCCGTCGTCGCGCATGATGGCAAGGGACACGGATTGGAGCGCGATCACATGACACATCGCAGCGACGATACGGCCGTGCGGCGCCTTCGCGATGGGGCGGCGGTGACCCTGGCGATCACCAGCGGCGCTACCGATGCCATCAGCATCCTCACTTTGGGCGGGGCGTTCACCAGCGTGATGACTGGTAACCTCGTGCTGCTCGGAGTGTCAATTGGGCACGCCGATAGCGGCTTGGCCCGACAGATCGGGGTGGCGGTGATCGGCTACATCGCCGGCTGCGCGGTCGGCGCGCGCATCACCGGGACCCCGGCCCACGGCGAGGGGGTGTGGCCAGGGGCTGTTACCCGTGGATTGGCAGTCGAGGCCGGTCTTTTCTCACTGTACGCAGCGGGATGGTGGGCGGCCGGCGGTCGGCCGAGCGGGGCGGCGACCGCGGCCTTGCTGGGTTTATGCGCACTCGCGCTCGGTATCCAGAGCAGCAGTGTGAACCGATTTGGCGTGATGGGCCTGTCGACCACCTACCTCACCGGAACGCTGACGACGCTGGTGATCCGATTGGCGAACGGTGGGCGGTTTCGAGACGTTGCGCGTCACTTCCTTCTCCTGGTCGCTCTGCTGAGCGGTGCCGCCATCGCCACGGCGCTGCTGGCGCTCCAGGTACGCGCGGTGGTCCCGCTGGTTCAGCTGGTGCCGTTGGGCGCCGTCGTGGTCATCGCAACAACGGTTGCTGCAGCATCTCGGCTGGGACGTGTGCGGCAGGTGTCGCATCGACGAAACCAACGCAGCGTCCGGGCCGTCAGACGGCTCGCCGACCGGAAAACACAGTGATTGCGACTAAGACCCGTCGACAGCTCGCAGGTACGCGCATCGGACCCGCGAAGGCCGCGAAATCCTAACGCACAAACGAGTTAATGTGCGGCTCACAACGATCGGCCCGCCTGTCGAAAGCGGGCCGACCATTTCTCGACGAACGCTTCGTCGGACAAGTCGGCGGGCAGACCTTACCCCGCCGCGACCCGTTTCTTGCCGTACACGAGCTCCATCATCGCGGTGTCTGGGTAGACTTGGCGTCCGCAGCTAGCCCCCAAACACGGCAAATACGTCACGATCAGCCGGGAAACGCCACCCCACAGCCTGATTGGCGGTTCATGACCGTCAACTGGTTATTGGACGGTCAGCGTCCCGTGCATGTTGTCGTGGTATTTGCAGTGGAACGGGTAGGCGCCGGGCGCGGCAGGTGCGGAGAAAGTTGAGATGCCGCCCCCACCCGAGACGTGGATGTCGAACAAACCATTCTGGTCCGCGGTGACGGTGTGGCTGGCGTCGTCCTTGTTGAAGACCGTGATCTGCTGTCCGGGACGTACCGACGCGGGAGTCGCGTAGGAGAAGTCGGAAATAACGATCTCGCTGCCGGCTGCGGCGGCCGGCGCCGATGTCGCGGGCGTCCGGGGTGTCGGGAGCTCCGAACTTGGGCTGGTCCGAACGAACGAGCCATTCGATTGGATGCCTCCGCCGCCGCACCCCGCCAGCACGCCGGCGAGAAGCAAGACCGCCCAGATCGGCGTCGCCGTGCGCGCGGGCCGGGAGTACCACACAAATGGCCAGGTTATCTAGTTCATCGCGCGGCCGGCCGAAAATGCCGCTATCCGAGAAGCAACGGGCCGAGCGTACGGTGAGCCCCATGCGGGTTGTCATCGCCGGCGGTCATGGCCAGATCGCGTTGCGGCTGGAGCGGTTGCTCTCGGGACGCGGTGACGAGGTGAGGGGCATCATCCGCAAAGCCGAACAGGCCGAGGACCTTCGACAGGCCGGCGCCGAGCCGGTGGTCTGCGACCTGGAGTCCGCTCACGTCGATGACGTCGCGCGGTATCTCGCGTCCGCGGACGCGGCGGTCTTCGCGGCCGGCGCAGGCGCGGGCAGCGGCATTCCCCGCAAGGACACCGTCGATCGCGGCGCGGCGGTTCTCTTCGCCGACGCCGCGAACGCCGCCGGGGTGCGCCGCTTTGTGGTCATCTCGTCGATGGGCGCGGATTCCGAGCCGCCACCGGGCACCGACCCGGTTTTCGCAGCATATCTGCGCGCCAAAGGTGCCGCGGACGCCGACATCCGGTCCCGGGACGCCCTGGACTGGACGGTCCTGCGGCCCGGCCGCCTCACCGATGAGCCAGGCACCGGCCGTGTCGCGCTTGCGCAGCACACCGGCCGTGGCGATGTCTCCCGCGACGACGTCGCCGCGGTGCTCGTCGCGCTGCTCGATGAGCCGAAAACAGCATTCCGCACCCTGGAGGTGATCAACGGCGACACGCCGATCGACGAGGCGGTCGCGGCGGCCGCGGACCGCTAGCCCCGCAGCCGCGGATGTGCGCGCCCGGCGACCAGCGGCAGCTGCAGCGATGTCACGATGCCAGGCGGGACGGCACACACGTACGGCACCGAGTTCACGCAATGTGCCGCTGTCGCGACGATTGCCGGGTTGCTGACGAGGCCTTCCTCGACGGTCTCGGGGTGCCAGCCCTTGATGATCACCGACGTGTTGGGGTTGCCCTTCACCCCGATTTCGTAGCGCACGCCTTGGCGGCCGAACGTCCACGGCGGGTCCAGGTGCGCCTCGCCCATCAGCCAGTGCACGCCGATCCGGACGACCACCTCGCCGTCGACGTACGCCTCCCAGTGGAAGCGTTGACCGGCCACCTTCCCGGGCTCGATCACACCGATCGGAGAGTCGATCGGCTCGGTGGCCACCGCGACGCCGTGCAGGGTCTTGACCTCGGCCCGGTCCGCGAGCCCGAGCGTGTCCAGCACCATGGCCATCGACTGGTGGAAGCCGCCGGTCAGGAGCTTGAGCATCGGGCCATGCTCGGCCTCCTCCGGCGTGGCGCCGAAACACATGATCCAGCGCACCACGTCCGGCGCGCCGTAGGTGCGAATGTCGGAATACTCCTCGGCGCGCACGAATGTGACCGCCGAGGACATCGCCGACAGCATCAACGGGAACGTCTCGGTTACCCCACCCGGGTCGATTCCCGTGCCGTGCAGGCTCACGCCGCCCCGCAGGCACGCGGCGGCCAGCGGCGCGGCTTCCTTGTCCCGCGGGTAGAACCACCCGACGGGCGTCACCACGTTCTTGCCGGCATGCAGCAGTGCCGCCACCTCGGCGGGGTTGGGGATCAGCGGGGCGTAGACGACCGCGTCGGCGTCGGCCGCGAGAATGTCGTCGGCGTCCGATGTCGCCGCCACGCCCAGCGACGACGTTCCGATGATCTCGCCAACGTCCTTGCCATGCTTGTCCTTTGAGTGCACCCAACAGCCCGTCAGCTCGAGCTCCGGATGCGCCAGGACGGCGTCGATCGCGGCCTTGCCGACCGATCCGGTGGCCCACTGAATCACCCGCAATGCCATGCCAGCTCCTCTGCCCGGCCTCGCCTAGGACGTCGCCGATGAATCTAACCCGTCGATGCCTGCTCTACGCTGACCCTGCCACTACTCGCCCGAGGGGAGGCAGACATGCCTTGGTTCCTGGCGTTGCAAGGTCCGACACATCGCACCAACGAGTCGACGGTCTACCAGCTCGCCGAGTCGGCGGACGTCGAACGGCTCCGACAACAGCTGCTGCAAGAAGCCGCCATCGGCGGTGTTGTCTCGGTGCCCGCGGTGTTCGGTAACCACCTCAAACCCATCACGCTCTACATTCGGCCGAGCGCGTGGGGGCTGTGGACGTTCTACGAGCTCAGTGACGCCGAGCGCAAAGAGCTGGGCAACACGTTCCTGGATGCACTGAACCAGGCGATGCGCCAGCGGCAAGGGGTCCAGGGCCTCCAAGGAGCCCCACCGACCCAAGGCCTCCAAGGAGTCCCAAGAGCCCAGGGAACTCAAGGAGTCCAGGGGACCCAGGAACGCCCACCACGTAACTTCCCCAGGTAGGGCCGCCCACGGAGGTTCGACCGATGCAACAAGACCGCGTCCTGTTCGAGGTGATCGACCGGGTGGCGCTGATCACGGTCAACGATCCCGGCCGGCGCAACGCGGTGACCGATGAGATCAGCACCGGGCTGCGGGCGGCGGTGCAGCGCGCCGGCGCCGACCGGCACGCCAACGCCGTCGTCATAACCGGCGCAGGCTCGGCGTTCTGCGCCGGCGCCGACCTCAGCGCCCTGGGCAACGCGGCCGAGGGTGAGCTGCCGAGGCTGTATGACGGTTTCCTCGCCGTCGCCGATTGCGCGTTGCCCACTGTCGCCGCGGTGAACGGACCCGCGGTCGGGGCGGGTATGAACCTCGCGTTGGCATGCGACGCCAGGATCGCCGGCCCGAACGCGCTGTTTGACGCCCGATTCCAGAAGCTCGGCATTCACCCCGGCGGCGGCATGACCTGGATGCTGCAGCGCGCCGTCGGTCCGCAGGTCGCCAGGGCTGCGCTGCTGTTCGGCATGCGTTTCGACGCACACGCCGCCGTCGCGCACGGCCTCGCGCTGGAGATCGCCGACGACCCGGTCGCCGCCGCGCTTCAGCTGGCGCAAGGACCCGCCAGCGCTCCCCGCGACGTGGTGATTGCGACGAAGGCGACGATGCGCTCGACCATCAGCCCGGGTGCGGTCGACAGCGACCAGCACGCGTTCGCGGTCCGCAGAGAGCTCGGCCCGCAGGCCGCATCCATTCGGTCGCCGGCGTTCAAACAGCGGCTGGCCGCGGCCAAACGCCTTGAGTCGCGGTAAATCAGACATCCAAAAGCGCCGTCGACGGTGCCTCGACCAGACGTTTGAGCTCACCGAGGAATCCGGCCACCTGTGCGCCGTCGGCGACGCGGTGGTCGAACACGCAGGTCAGCGTCATCGTGGGGCGGGCAACCACCGTTCCATCCACCACGACGGCGCGTTCCTTCAACGACCCCATCCCGAGGATCGCCGCCTCGGGGTAGTTGATCACCGGCACCCCGTCGTCGAGCCCCAGCGCCCCGAAGTTCGACACGGTGAACGTTGACCCCTGCAAGTCGGCCGGCGTCAAACTGCCCTTCCGCGCCGCGTCGATCAACTCCGAAACCCGCCGCGCCAGCCCACGCGTGGTCAGACTCTGCGCGTCAAAGACCACCGGCACCAGCAGGCCCCGCTCGGTGGCAACGGCGAAGCCCAAGTTGACGGCGCCGTGCGTCTGAATCTGGGGGCCGTCCGTCGCGTCGACCCACGTCGAGTTCAGCACCGGATGGTGGGTCAGCGCGATGGTCAGCATCCGCAGCGTCAAGACGAACGGGGTCACCTCGACCTCGGACAACCGATCCCGCAGCGAAAGCAGCTCCGACCCGTCGACCTGCACGCTGGCGTGCGCGTCCGGGATGACCCGCCGCGCCATAGTGATTCGCTCGGCCATCCGGGCCTGCACACCCCGCACCGGAACCACATCACCCGCCGCGGCCAACACGTCCTCCCGGGTGACGACGCCCCCCGAAACCGGTCGCAGCCCCGCGAGATCGACACCCAGGTCAGCGGCGAGCTTACGGACGGAAGGCGCGGCCCGCGGCCGCATAGATTTTCGCCTGCTCGCATCCAAGCCGTCGTCGGTGCCGTACCCGACGAGCACCGGCGCCCGACTGGCACACGCGGACGTGTCGATGCGCACCAGCAGCGACCCGACCGCGAGGGTTTCGCCCTCGGCGCCGCGAACCTCCACGATGCGGCCCGCGTACGGGCTGGGGATCTCGACCTGCGCCTTTGCCGTTTCCAGGCAACACAGCGTCTGATTGAGTTCGACGTCGTCACCCGCCGCGACATTCCAGCTCACCACCGTGGCGTCGGCAAGACCTTCACCCAGATCGGGGACGAGGAAGTCCCTCACGACGCTGATACCGCGGTCCTCCGTCACGGCCGCTCCAGCGTCTTCTCGATGCAGTCGAGCAGCCGATCCGGGCCCGGCAGCCACAGCTTCTCCAGCCGCGCCGGCGGGTAAGGGGTGTCAAATCCCGTGGCGCGCAACACCGGAGCCTCCAGGTCGTAGAACAGCTCCTCCTGGATGCGCGCGGCCAGCTCCGCCCCGAACCCCAGTGTCCGCGGCCCTTCGTGCGCCACGACTGCGCGCCCGGTCTTGCTCACCGACTCCGCCACGGTCGAGAAATCCAGCGGGTTCAGCGACCGCAGGTCGACGACCTCGACGTCCCAGCCGAAACGCGAAAAGCCCAGTTCCGCGGCGTGCAACGCGGTCGCGACGAGCCCGCCGTAGGTGAGCACCGTGACGTCGGAGCCGCCGCGCCGCACCACCGCCCGCCCGATCGGCGGAGCCGCAGTCGCGGTGGAGACCGTCTCCCGGGTCCAGTACCGCCGCTTGGGCTCCAGAACGAGCACCGGGTCGGGGCTGGCGATCGCGTGTCGCAGCAGCCAGTACGCATCCGAAGCACATGACGGCACAACGACTTTCAGTCCCGCGGTGTGCAGCCAGTACGCCTCGGTGGATTCGGAGTGGTGCTCGACGGCGCCGATCCCGCCGAACGACGGAATCCGCACCGTCACAGGCATGTCGATCTCACCGTGGCTGCGCATCCGGTATTTGGCGAGGTGGCTGGCGATCTGGTCGAAGGCGGGGTAGGAGAACCCGTCGAACTGGATCTCGGGAACCGGCACGAAACCGCGCAGAGCCAGCCCCACCGCGATCCCCACGATCGCCGACTCGGCCAGCGGGGTGTCGAAACACCGCTGTTCTCCGAAGGTTTCGCTCAATCCCTCGGTGACTCGGAACACCCCGCCGAGACGCGCCACGTCCTCCCCGAACACCAGCACGCGGTCGTCGGCGGCCATCGCATCGTGCAGTGCGCGGTTCAACGCCTGCACCATCGTCAGCTCCGCCGTCACCGGCACCGCTGTCAGCAGTGGGCCCGTCGGTTCCGGTGTACCGGCGGGCCGTTCGACGATCTGCGTCATCACGCCTCCTTCGCCAGCTCGGCCCGTAACGCAAGGCGCTGCGCGGCCAGTGTCGGGGTGGTCTCGGCGTAGGTGGTGTCGAACAGCTCGGTGACGTCGGGATCCGGGACGGAAACCACCACCTCGCGCAGCTCGCTGCGCAGCCGCGCCGAGTGCGCCGCCACCCGATGCTCCAACCGCTCACCGAAGAGACCGACGTGCCGCAGATAGGCGGCGTAGCGGGGAATGGGATCCAACGCCTTCCAACGCTCCAGTTCCTCCGCCGAGCGGTACCGGGTGGGGTCGTCGGAGGTGGTGTGTGCGCCCTGCCGGTAGGTGACCGCCTCGATCAGCGTCGGTCCCCCACCTTCCCGTGCTCGTAAGGCGGCCTCGGCCATCACCGCATAGCACGCGAGGGCGTCGTTGCCGTCGACCCGCACGCCCGGTATCCCGTAGCCGAGCGCGCGGTGGGCGATCGACGGCGCGGCGAGCTGCCGGCTGACCGGCATCGAGATCGCCCACTGATTGTTCTGCACGAAGAACACGCAGGGTGCGCGGTACACGGACGCGAAGTTCAGCGCCTCGTGCACGTCGCCCGTGCTGGTGGCTCCGTCGCCGATGAACGCCACGGTGACCGAGTCCTCGCCCAGCCGCTGGGCGGCCATCGCCGCCCCGACCGCGTGCAGGCCGTGGGTGCCGATCGGGATCGCGATCGGCGCGCAGCGCTTCGCGGTGAACCCGATCCCGCCGTGCCAGCTGCCCCGCCATGCCGCGGCGAGCTGGCGCAGCGGAATCCCGCGCAGCAGCAGCACGCCGAGCTCGCGGTATTGCGGGAACAGCCAGTCGGTCTTGCGCACGGCGGCCGTGGCGCCGATCTGTGCGGCCTCCTGGCCCCGGCACGACGCGAACAGCCCCAGCTCGCCCTGTCGCTGCAAGTTGATGAACTCCGCGTCGAGGTCGCGCGTGACGGCCATCATCTCGTAGAGCCAGCAGAGCGTTTCGGGCGGCAGGTCGCGGCGGTATCGTTCCTCGGCGGTCGCCATCCCGTCCGGTCCGATCAGGGTGACCGGTTCGGGATCGACGCTGACTGGGTTCGGCACGCCGCCTCCTTGGTCTTCGACTTCTGGAGCCGCCCAGCCGGCGACATTCCAGACTGGAGCCGCCCAGCCGGCGACATTCCAGTTCGGTCGGCGTCACTGCCCGACGGGTCTCAGCAAACCCGTGCGCGCGTCCTCACATGGCTCGGGCCCGCACCTGCCGCCCAGCCCGCCGTGGCACTGGCGCACTTCCCATTATGCCCTCGTCAGCGCGTGATCCGGGTCGCGCGCACAGCCACCCCGGCGCGTGTCGCAGCCGCCGCACCGCTGCCACATGGGCAGACTCGATAGCAACGAATTTGTAACAAATCGAGCGCTACAGACCGGCCTCGCGCGCGATCAGCATCAACTGCACCTCGGTGGTGCCCTCCCCGATCTCGAGGATCTTGCTGTCGCGGTAGTGCCGGGCCACCGGGAACTCGTTCATGAAGCCGTAGCCGCCGAAGATCTGGGTGGCGTCGCGGGCATTGTCCATCGCGGCCTCGCTGGCCACCATTTTGGCGATCGCAGCCTGTTTCTTGAACGGCTTGCCGGACAGCATGGTCGCCGCGGCGTCGTAGTAGGCGGTGCGTGCGGTGTGTGCGCGGGCCTCCATCCGCGCGATCTTGAACGCGATTGCCTGGTTGCGCCCGATCGGCTGCCCGAAAGCCTCCCGCTGCTGCGCGTACTTGACGCACTCGTCGACGCATCCCTGCGCAGCGCCGACGGCAAGCGCGGCGATCGCGATGCGGCCCTCGTCGAGGATGCACAGGAAGTTCGCGTACCCGCGGCCCTCCTCGCCGAGCAGGTTCTCCCGCGGCACCCGGACGTCGTCGAAGCGCAGCGCGTGGGTGTCCGACGCGTTCCACCCCACCTTGTTGTACGCCGGTTCCGCCGTGAATCCGGAGGTGGGAACGGGGACCAGGATTGACGAGATCCGTTTCGTTTTGTCTGTGGTCCCGGTAATGGCTGTAACGATCACGAGCCTGGTTATGGCGGTACCGGAATTCGTGATGAACTGTTTGCTTCCGTTGATCACCCAGTGCCCGTCGTCCAACCGTGCGGTGGTCTTGGTGGCGCCCGCGTCGGTGCCGCCGCCGGGCTCGGTCAGCCCGAACGCGGCCAGCGCGCGCCCACTGGTCAGCTGCGGCAGCCACTCCCGCTTCTGGGCGTCGTTGCCGAAGCGGTAGACCGGCATCGCGCCCAGCGACACCCCGGCCTCGAGGGTGATCGCGACGCTCTGGTCGACCTTGCCCAGCTCTTCGAGCGCCAGACACAGCGCGAAGTAGTCGCCGCCCATGCCGCCGTACTCCTCCGGGAACGGCAGCCCGAACAGCCCCATGTCGGCCATGCCGGACACCACTTCGTAGGGGAACGAATGCTCGGCGTCGTGCTTGGCGCTCACCGGCGCCACCACGCTTTGCGCGAAGTCCCGCACGGTCTTGGCGAGCTGCTGATAGTGATCCGGCAGGGTGCCGGTCGCCAGAAAATCGGTCATGGCGTGTCTTCCTTCCCGATGCCTTCGGTTCCAGCGGCGGTGATCCGGGCCAGCGGCTGGCCCACCTTGACCTGGTCGCCGGCGGCGACGAGCAGTTCGGCCACCCCGCCGATGGGGGCGGTCAGCGCATGCTCCATCTTCATCGCCTCGACCGTGACGATCACGGTTCCGGCGGGCACGGTGGCGCCGTCGTCGACGCCGACGGCGACGACCGAGCCGGGCATCGGGCTGGTCAGCTCCGCGTCGCCGCTGTGCTTGTCATCGGGCCGCACCGGCGCTTCCTGGACCTCGCAGATCACCGCGGTGCCGGTCTCGCCGGCCAGCCAGATCCGGCCGTCGTCGGCGGCGACGGTGTACTTTCTACGCTGCCCGTCCAGCGTCACGTCCAGCGTCCGGCCCGCCAAACCTGCCGACAGCGAACGGCTTTCGCCGTCCTCGATGCTCGCGGTCGCGGCGGCGGGGCCGCCGACGATCCGGACGTGGTCGGTGCGCTCGCCGGCGCTCAGCCGGATCACCGTTGGCGCCCGCTCCCCGACTCGCCAGCCGGACGGTGCGGTCCACAGGTCGTCGGTCGAGGCCGCCCACGCCCGTAGCCATCGGTAGGCCGCGGCCGCGATCAGCGCGTCGTCGGTGGGCGCGGCGGGCGTGAAATCGGCGATCCGCCGCTCCACCAGGCCGGTGTCGAGGCGCCCGGCCGCCACGTCGGCATCCGCGAGCAGGAAACGCCCGAACTCGACATTGGTCACCACCCCCAGCACCGCGGTGCCGGCCAGCGCGCGGTCGAGCGCGCGCAGCGCCGCGGCGCGGTCGCCGGCGTGGGCGATGACCTTGGCCAGCATCGGGTCATAGTCGCTGCCGACGACGTAACCGGGGCTCAGACCCGAGTCGATGCGCACACCCGGACCGGCGGGCTCGACGATGTCGAGCACCTTGCCGCCGGTGGGCAGAAACCCCCGGCCGGGGTCCTCGGCGTACACACGGGCCTCGATCGCGTGGCCGTGCAGCGCGATGTCGTCCTGCGTGACCGGCAGCTTCTCCCCCGCCGCGATGCGGACTTGCCATTCGACGAGATCGGTACCCGTGACCATCTCGGTGACCGGGTGTTCGACCTGCAGCCGGGTGTTCATCTCCATGAAGAAGAACTCGTCGGGGCGGTCGGCGGACACAATGAACTCGACGGTGCCCGCGCCGGTGTAGTCGACACTGCGCGCGGTGTCGCAGGCGGCCGCGCCGATCCGGGCCCTGGTCACCTCGCCCAGCAGCGGCGACGGCGCCTCCTCGATCACCTTCTGGTGTCGGCGCTGCAGGCTGCATTCCCGTTCCCCGAGATGGATGACGGTGCCGTAGCCGTCGGCGAGCACCTGCACCTCGATGTGGCGCGGCCGCTGCACGTAGCGCTCGAGGAAGAGTGTGTCGTCGCCGAACGCGGCGGCAGCCTCGCGCCGCGCACCGGCCAGCGCGGCGGCCAGTTCGTCGGCGCGTTCCACCACCCGCATGCCCCTGCCGCCGCCACCGGCGGACGGTTTGACCAGCACCGGGTACCCGATCTCGGGGGCGGCGGCGATCAACTCGGCGTCGGACAGCCCGGGGCGGGCGATTCCGGGGACGACTGGCACCCCGAACGCGGCGACGGTGGATTTCGCCGTGATCTTGTCGCCCATGGTTTTGATCGCCGCCGCCGACGGGCCGATGAACACGATGCCGGCCGCGTCCAGGGCGGCGGCGAAATCCGGGTTCTCGGAGAGGAATCCGTAGCCGGGATGGACGGCCTGTGCCCCGGTGCGCCGGGCCGCCGCGACGACCGCGTCGATGTTGAGGTAGCTCTGCCGCGCCGGCGCCGCGCCGATGGCCACCGCGACATCGGCCTCGGCGACGTGCCGCGCGTTCGCGTCGGCGTCGCTGTAGACGGCGACGGACCGGATTCCCATCGCGCGCAGGGTGCGGATCACCCGCACGGCGATCTCGCCACGGTTGGCCACCAGCACGGTGTCGAAGGCGTTGGGCGAGCGCAGCGACGGGAGAGACTTGGGCCAGCGCAGCCGCGGGAGAGAGACCTTGTTCACGCTCACATCCTGAACACGCCGTAGGAAACAGATTCCACCGGGGCGTGGCCCACCACCGAAAGTGCAAGGCCGAGAATGGTTCTGGTGTCCGCGGGATCGATCACACCGTCGTCCCAGAGCCGCGCAGTGGAGTAGTACGGGTTGCCCTGGTGCTCGTATTGTTCCCGGATCGGCGCCTTGAACGCCTCCTGCTCGTCCGCTGTCCACGGCGTGCCCGCCGCCGCCAGTGCGTCGCCGCGCACGGTGGCCAGCACCGACGCCGCCTGCTCGCCGCCCATCACCGAGATCCGCGCGTTGGGCCACATCCACAGGAACCGCGGCGAGTATGCTCGCCCGCACATTGAGTAGTTGCCCGCGCCGTAGGAGCCCCCGATCACCACGGTCAGCTTGGGCACCCGCGCGCACGCGACGGCGGTGACCATCTTCGCGCCGTGCTTGGCGATGCCGCCCGCCTCGTAGTCGCGGCCGACCATGAAGCCGGAGATGTTCTGCAGGAACAGCAACGGCACCACCCGCTTGTCGCACAGCTCGACGAAATGCGCGCCCTTCAAGGCTGATTCGGAGAACAGCACGCCGTTGTTGGCGATGACGCCGACCGGGTGGCCGTGGATCCGGGCGAAGCCGGTGACCAGCGTGGCCCCGTAATCGGCTTTGAACTCGGCTAATTCGCCGCC
>Ga0335081_10008660_pt1 | contig 16325 bp, 11 predicted proteins | sample Lox_Sample_35_FD_206713 | JGI IMG/M metagenome (GOLD analysis project Ga0335081, IMG submission 206713) | Soil microbial communities from Loxahatchee National Wildlife Refuge, Florida, United States - Lox_Sample_3.5 | ecosystem: Environmental > Terrestrial > Soil > Wetlands | place: USA... | reverse complement strand
GCGCTGAGCGCGCTCTCCAGGACCTGTTGGATGGTGCGGACCGACTGCTGGCTCTGCCAGCCGGCGAAGGCTGAGCCGTCGTACTCGATGCCGACGGCGATCCGGTTCATTTCAGCCGATAAACCCAGCAAGCGCCGAAGGCGCTTGCAGGCCAATCAACCAGGTAACGACTCCATCAGCCGCTGCGCTTCCTGCTTCTGCGCCGCCGAGCCCTCGGTCATGACTTCCTCGAGGATGTTGCGCGCGCCATCCGGATCGCCCATGTCCATGTAGGCGCGGGCGAGATCGAGCTTGGTGCCGACCTCGCTCATCGTCACGGGCTCGAGATCGGGCAGCGCCAGGTCCTCGTTGGCGAGTCTCTGCGTCGCCGCGAAGGCGGCGTCCGGCACCGTCGCGGTGCCGACGTCGAGGTCGAGCTTGCCGCCGTTGCCGGGGTAGGTGCCGGTGCCGAGATCGAGATCCACGCCCGCGGCACGGAGGTCCGGGTGAGTGCCGGTCGTGGCGCTGCTGCTCACGTCGATGTCGACGGTGTCGCCGCGCAGCTGCGCCAGGCGCGAGGTCTGTGAGCCGTCCTGCAGCGGCCCCGCCTGCGTCAGCGCGTTCTCGAGCTCGTTCTGGTCGAACTGCCATTGGCCCGTGGTCGAGGTCTTGGCCTGCGCGGCCGTGTCCTCGAGATTCTTGCGCGTCTTCTCATCGAGCCCGGCCACCATGGTCGGCGCTTCGGCGCCGGCGCCGAGCATCGGCTGCTCCTGGGTGTCGACCTGACCCACGTCGAGCCCGAGGTCGTCGATCGCGAGCTCCGCCGTCTGGTCGCCGCCGCCGCGTATGCGCGGCTCGATCTTCGCCCGAACCGTGCGGCCGTCGTCCGGCGCATCGAGCGTTGGCTGCTCGACCGTCGGGCCTTCGGCGTCGGAGACCTGCTGGCGCATCTTGGAGGTCATCTGACGGGTGCTGCCGGTGACGCCCGCATCACCGTAGCCGCCGCCCTGAAGCACGGTGAGGTTGCGATCGGTCACCCCGGTCGTCGCCCCGGTCATCTGTGCGGTGTCCTCGCCGACCGCGGAACCGATATCGAGATCGACGCCCTGTCCGTCGGTCGGCACCGGCTCGCCGAGAAGGTCGAAGTCGACCCGGCTCTGGCCGCCCTCGAGATTGAGATCGACCCCGCCCGCGGCAGCACCACCCACGCCGGCACCGCCGGAGAACAGCGGATCCTCGGGCGCGAGCTGCTTGCCCATGATGAGGATCTTTTCCCACTCGCCGGGCGCGGCCTCCGAGCGCGTCTGCGCGAGCTCGTGCGCGGTCTGCAGGAACTGCTCCTTGTTGCCCCAGACGAAGAACACTTCGAGGAGCTTGAGCTTCAGATCGCGCCGCCCCGGCTCGCGGCCGATGGCGATGCGGATGAGATCGGCGGCCTGGTCATAGAGACCGTAGGCCATGTGGAAGTCGGCCTCGGCGAGGGGGTCGCCCTGGTCGAGATTGATCGCCGTCTCACTGCTGATCGTGTCATCGGCGGTGACGTGCTTCGCGGCCGGCGCGGAAGTCGCAGCAGGTCCTGCGGCCGCGAGGCGCGGCCGCTCGTGAATGCCGCTCTCCTCGACGATGACACCGGACTCGGGCTCGGTAAGCGGCATCGCCCGCATGGTCGGGGTCTCGAACCCGTCTGAGCCGCGCCCGGACGCTCCCCCACTCGAGGCGCCACCGGCAGCACTCCCCCCGGCCACGGCGGCAACCGCCAGCCGGCCGAGAGAGTCATCGAATTCCGAGGCCCGGCGCGAGCGCAGGAACCTCAGGCCCGCGACGACCGCGAGCACGAGTGCCACGAGCGCGAGCACCCACCAGTAACCCATGATCGTATCGAGCAGCGATCCACCCTCGGCCGACGGCGCGGACACCGGCGCGGGCTTCTGAGCCTGCGCGGGCTTTGCCAGGGGCTTCGTGACCGGCGCAGGCGGTGCGGCCTGGGCAACCGGAGGCGGCGGCGGCACCGCAGGCGCAGGCTGCTCGACCGGCGCGGGCGCGGGCGGCGGCGGAGCCGCCTGGGCGACCGGAGCCTTCGCAGGCGGCGGAGCCGGAGTCGGTGCGGGCGTAGGCGTCGGAGCCGGCGGTGGCGCCTTGGCGGCTGCCTGCTTGGCGGCGAGCTCGGCCTGCAGCCGCGCGAGATCCTGGTTCTTGAGGTCGAGGAGGCGCTTCGACTCGGCGAGCTGCGCCTCGAGGTCGTGGACCTGGCCCTTGAGCGAGTTGACCTCGGCGCTGTTCGCCGCGGCGCCGGTGCCGGCGGAGGCGCCCTCCGACGGCGTCACGAGACGCAGGTGGCCGGGCTGGGAGCCCTGGCTCCCGGCAGATGCCGCGGCCGCCTCGGCGCCGCCTGCGGGCGCTGCGGTGGAACGCCACTCGGCGGTCTGGCGGTTGATCTCGGCGGTTGCGTCCGCGGACGAGATGGCCTCTGCGGTGGCCGCATCCGGCAGACGCAGCACCGCGCCCGAGCGCAGCAGGTTCATGTTCTGCTCGAAGGCCTTCGGGTTCGCCTGATAGATGGCGAGCATCCACTTGCGGGTGCGCGCGGAATTCGTGGTCGCACCGGTCACGCCGCGCGCGATCTCGGAGAGCGTCTCGCCCTTCTGCACGGTGTGATTGGTGTTGGCGCCCTCCGCGGTCGGCTCAGCCGAGGGGGCGGCGGGCGCGGGGCTCGCGTTCGCGGTCTCCGGCGCTGCCGCCACGCTCGCAGGCGGCGCGCTCTTGGTGTGCGCAGGAGGCGCGCTCGCTGCCGGTGTCGGTGCGGAAGCCTCAGCCGGGGCCGCGGCCTGTGCGGGCTCGGCCGCCGCGGTCTCGGCCGCCGCGGGCTCGGTGGTCGCAGGCGCTGCGGGCGCGGCCGGAGCTGCGGCCGCCGCAGCCGGAGCTTCGGCGCCGCGCGTGATCGTCCCGGCGCGCGTGTCGGCACCCGTCGCAGGCACGGCAACCGGTGCGCTCGCCACCGCCGACTGATTCGGCGTGTACACCGGCGGATCGAGCAGCATGGTGTACTCGCGCACCAGCTGCCCGTGCGACCAGCTGACGTCGATCAGGAGCGTGATGAAAGGATCGGTGATCGCGTCCGTCGACTTGAGCTTGATGATGTAGCGGCCGTCCTTGGTCTCCACCGTGTGCACCTGAACGCTCGTCAGGTAGTTGGGGTAGTCGATGCCGTTCTGCGAGAAGATTTCGCGCGGAGCCAGAGTTGCCCGCAGCGTCGCGACCTCATCGGGTGCGACGTCGGTGATCTCGATCTCAGCGTCGAGCGGGGAGTTGAGCGTCGAGTTGAGATGAATGTCTCCGAGACCAAGGGCAAACGCCGCTGACGGCAAAGCCAGCAGCAATGCCAGCGCTCGGCTTGAGCGTTTGGCGAACATCAGGGCACCCCGGCAGGAGTCATTTGAAATATCTTGTAGAAACAATCGGATGGACGATAAGTTGCGAGTCCACCACGAATTGGGCGGCAATATAACTTAAATAGGCTTACAACCCAAAGCCTACAGTCTCCCGCTGCCGTCGATCGCGGCTTTTCGGCGCACATAGTCGGGTACAGTCCTCGATTTAAATCCCCGTGCAGAACCGGAATCTTTACGGATTCTTAGGACATAAACTGTGTCCTGTTTCGCCTCGGACGGTGCCCGCCGGGCTCTCTCGAGGGTGGAACTGTGATCGCCGCCACATCTCGCTGCGGCGACCCCGGGAAGCACCGCCGCACCCGGCACGGGCCCTCCCGAACGGGGGCTCGGAGCCGGCTGATCTAGCGGCGCGGGGCGCCCGGAATCACCGGGGTCGGGGACTTCACGTCGGCGTTCTGCGCGCGGTGGCGCAGGTAGTGGTCCATGAGGACGATCGCGAGCATCGCCTCGGCGATCGGCGTCGCGCGCAGCCCCACGCACGGGTCGTGCCGCCCGGTCGTGACGATCTCGGTCGCGTTGCCGGCGACGTCGATGGTGCGCGCGGGCACCTGGATGCTGGAGGTGGGCTTCAGGGTCAGGTGCGCGACGATGTCCTGACCCGAGGAGATGCCGCCGAGAACGCCGCCGGCGTGGTTGCTGAGAAACCCGCCCGGGGTGAGCTCGTCGCGATGCTCGCTGCCGCGCTGCGCGGCCGCGCCGACGCCCGCGCCGAGCTCAACCGCCTTCACGGCGTTGATGCCCATGAGCGCGTGGGCGACGTCCGCATCCAGCCGGTCGAACACCGGCTCGCCCAGGCCCGGCGGAACACCGCTCGCGACCACGGTGATGCGCGCGCCGATCGAGTCGCCGGCCTCGCGCGTCTTCCAGATGAGCTCCTCGAGCTCCGGCACCCGCTTCGGGTCCGGGCAGAAGAAGGGGTTCTGATACGCGAACGCGGGATCGACCGCGTCCAGCATGAGCGTGCCGGCCTGGCTTAAGTATCCGTAGATGCGCACGCCGAGCCTCGTCGCGAGATAGCGCCGCGCGATGGCGCCGGCCGCAGTGCGCATCACCGTCTCGCGCGCGCTCGAGCGCCCGCCGCCGCGGTAGTCGCGCAGGCCGTATTTCTGCTGATAGGTGTAGTCGGCGTGCCCCGGACGGAAGCGGTCCTTGATGCGCTCGTAGTCACGCGAGCGTGCGTCGGTGTTCTCGATGAGGATGCCGATCGGCGTCCCGGTGGTGCGGCCCTCGAAGACCCCGGAAAGGATGCGCACCCGGTCGGCCTCGCGGCGCTGGCTCACGAAGTGCGAGGTGCCGGTGCGGCGGCGGTCCACGTCCTGCTGAATATCCGCCTCGCTCAGCTCGAGTCCCGGCGGGCAGCCATCGACGATGCACCCGAGCGCCGGCCCATGGCTCTCGCCGAAGGTGGTGACGGTGAAGAGCTTGCCGATGGTATTCCCGGACATGGTACTGCCTGATCTCTGATGCGAGCTTCATACTAGTGTGCCACGAGTTGCTCGCGCCTCAGCAGGAACACCCCGCCGCCGCCGCGCGCGAACTGCAGCCACAGGAACGGCAGCTTCGGGTATGCGCGCCGCACCGCAGCTTCGGTGTTGCCGACCTCGACGATGAGCAGCCCCTCGGCTCGCAGGTGCCGATGCGCCTCGCGCAGAATGACGGCCACCGAGTCGAGCCCGTGCGCCCCGGCAGCCAGCGCCACGCGCGGCTCCTGCCGGTACTCGGGGGGCAGCCGTTTCATCTCACGCTCGCCCACGTAAGGGGGATTGGCGACGATGATGTCGTAGGCGCGGCCTTTGAGCGCGCTGAAGTGGTCGGATTCGACGAGCCGCACGCGCCGCGCGAGACGGTGGCGGCGCACGTTGATGCGTGCCACCTCGAGGGCTGCGGCTGAAATGTCGGCGGCATCGACCTGGGCGTTTGGCAGCGCCTTCGCGCAGGCGATCGCAATGCAGCCAGAGCCCGTGCCGAGATCGAGAATCCGGCGCACGCGCCTGGGATCCGCCCACGGCGCGAAGCCCCGCTCGATGAGCTCGGCGAGCGGTGAGCGGGGCACGAGCACCCGCGCATCGACCGTGAACGGCAGGCCCGCGAACCAGGTGACGCCCGTGAGGTAGGGAGCCGGGAGGCGCTCGGCGATGCGCCGCTCGATGAGCTCGGCCGCGCCTGCGGCCTGCGCACCGCTCACCCGGCGCCGGTAGAGCGCGGCGCCGCCATCGTGGCGCAGCCCGAGTGCATGCAGCGTGAGGCTCGCGGCCTCATCCCACGCGTTGTCGGTGCCATGGCCGAAGCAGACGCGCGCCCGCTTCAAGCGCCGCGCGCCGCGGGCGATGAGACGGTGCACAGTGAGAGGAAGAATCCGGCCGGTGCGCCGTCCGGGCTTTGATGCTCCGGTCATCCGCCGTCGTACACTCATCCGCGCCTCGTACACTCCTGTGAAATAATTCGCTCATGCGATCTCGCTGGCTCTGGATCCTCGTCGCCGTCGCCGCCTGTGCGGCGCTCGGAGGCTTCTTCCTGGCGCGGCAACTTGACAGGGAAACTCCCGTGCTGGCAAGCGGCACCTGGCTGCCGCGCCCGAAGCCGATCGAGAAGTTCGAGCTCATCGACGCGGGCGGACGGCCGTATACCAACGCCGACCTCACCCGCGCGCCGACGCTCGTCTACTTCGGCTTCACGCGCTGCCCGGACGTTTGCCCCACGACCCTGGTGAAACTCGCGCAGGCTCTGAAGCAGGCGGCACTCGGCTCGCTGCGGGTGGTGTTCGTCAGCATCGACCCGCAGCGCGACACGCCGGCCGCCGTCGGGCTCTATGCGCACGTGTTCGACCCTTCGTTCCAGGGCGTCACCGGGACACCTGAGGAGATTCGCAAGGTGGCGCACAACTTCGCGGTGGCCGTCAACCGCGTCGACCTCCCGGGAGGCGACTACACGATGGATCACTCGGCGGTCATCTTCCTGGTCGACGCGCGGGGGATCGACGCGATCTTCACGCCGCCCTTCGAGGTGTCCGCCCTGGCCGCGGACCTGCGCCGCGCGGCGCCCCATCTCACGACCGCGCCCGCCCGACCTCCCCCATGAGCGCCGACGACACCGGGGCGCGGCTGTTCGTCGGCCTCCAGTACCTGCTGCCGCAGCACCTCCTGTCGGGCGTGGTGCATTGGCTGGCGCGGCTGCAGCTCCCGTGGGTGAAGAACGCGCTCATCGACAATTTTCTGGTCAACTACCGCCCCGACATGAGCGAGGCCGAGGAGCCGGACCCGCGCAAGTACTCGAGCTTCAACGCCTTCTTCACGCGCGCGCTGCGTCCCGGCGCGCGCACCGTGGACGGCGCGCCGACGGCGCTGGTCTCGCCGGTCGACGGCACGGTGAGCCAGATCGGTCGGACCGACGGCTCCTCGCTCGTGCAGGCGAAGGGGCTCACCTACACGCTGGAGTCGCTGCTCGATGAGGGCGCGCCCGCGTGGGCGCCAATCTTCCGCGGCGGCGCGTACGCGACGCTCTATCTCGCCCCGCACGACTACCATCGCATTCACATGCCGCTCGCCGGGACGCTGCAGGCTGCCTGGTACGTCCCGGGGCAGCTCTTCAGCGTGAACGCGACGACGGCGGCGCAGGTGCCCGGGCTGTTCGCGCGCAACGAGCGCGTCGTGTGCGTGTTCGCGGACGGGACGCTGTCTTTCGCGCTGGTGCTCGTGGGGGCGCTGTTCGTCGGCAGCATGTCGACGGTGTGGCATGGAGATGTCACGCCGCGCAGCCCGCGCGTGCGCGGGGATCTGGCGCTCGACTTCCTGCGCACCGGCTCGAAGCTCGAGAAGGGCGCCGAGATGGGCCGCTTCAACATGGGATCGACCGTGATCCTGCTGCTGCCGCCCGGACGCACCGAGTGGCAGAGCGACCTCGGCCCCGGCAGCACGATCCGCATGGGTCAGGCGCTGGCGCGGCTCACATGACGCCGGGCGAGGACTGGCGGCCGAGCGCCACGCCGGAGGCGCTGCGCGAGCGCGCGGCGCTCCTCAGCCGCGCCCGGGAATTCTTCGCCGTGCGCTCCGTGCTCGAGGTCGACACCCCGCTGGTCGTCAACTCTCCGGTGAGCGATGTGCACATCGCCAGCGCCGCCGTCGCGCTTTCCGGGGAGCAGGCCGCCTCCGGGGCGGCGGCTCCGCTGCTCTACCTCCACACCTCGCCCGAGTACGCGATGAAGCGCCTGCTCGCCGCGCAGCTCGGCGACATCTATCAGATCTGCCACGTGGTGCGGGGCAACGAGCGTGGACGCTTGCACAACCCGGAGTTCACGCTCATCGAGTGGTACCGCGTCGGCTTCTCGCTCGCCGCCCTCATGGATGAGGTGGAGGCGCTGGTACGGGTCCTCCTCGGTCCGGCGCACCGCCGCCGCCGCAGCGAGCGCCTGAGTTATCGCGAAGCGCTCGTGCGCGAGCTCGCGCTCGATCCCTTCAGCGCCCCGGATGCGACGCTGCTCGAGGCCGCACGGCGCCTCGGGCTCGAGTCGGATGGCGCGAACCGTGACGACCTCCTCGAGTTCCTGATGGGTGTCGGGGTCGGCCCGCGCCTCGGCCGCGGCGCCCTGACCTTCGTCCACGGCTATCCTGCGACTCAGGCGGCGCTCGCGCGCCTCGATCCTGAGGATCCGCGGGCGGCGCTGCGCTTCGAGCTCTATTGCGAAGGTATGGAGCTCGCCAACGGCTTCCACGAGCTTACGTCGGCGCCCGAGCAGCGCGCGCGCTTCGAGCGCGACAACGCAGAGCGGCAGCGCACGGGGCAGCCGGTGCGGCCGCCGGATGAGCGCCTGCTGGCCGCGCTGGCGGCGGGGCTCCCGGACTGCGCCGGGGTGGCGCTCGGCTTCGACCGCACGCTGATGCTCGCGGTGGGAGCGAAGCACATCGACGAAGTGCTCGCCTTCCCGACCGGGCGCGCCTGAAGCGCATGAGCCGCGCGCCACGTGCCGCATGACCTCTGCCCGCCTCTCGCCCCGCGGGCTCGCCGCCGGGGTCGCCGCCTTCACGATCTGGGGATTGTTTCCGGCTTATCTGCATCCCTTGAGGGGCGTGCCGCCGCTCGAGATCGTCGCGCACCGCATCCTCTGGTCGTGTCTGTTCCTCCTCGGGGTGCTGCTGCTGCGCGCCGAGCTCGGCCGGCTCACGACGACGCTCGGCAGGCCGCGGCTGCTCGCCGGGCTCGCCACTTCCGCCTGCCTCATCACCTGCAACTGGCTGGTCTATGTCTGGAGCGTCACCCACCATTACATCGTCGAGTCGAGCCTCGGCTACTACATCAACCCGCTGGTGAACGTGCTGCTCGGGGTGCTGGTGCTGCGCGAGCGCCCGAACGCCGTGCAATGGAGCGCGATCGCGCTCGCCGCTCTCGCCGTGATCTACCTCGCCGTCGAAGCCGGCAGCCCCCCCTGGATCGCCTTGGCGCTGGCGCTGACCTTCGGGCTCTACGGGTTCGTGAGGAAGGTGATCAGCGTCGATGCCCTGCCCGGGCTTGCAACCGAGACGCTGCTGCTCGTGCCTCTCGCGGTCGCCTATCTCGCCTGGTGCCAGACGACCGGGGGAGCGGCCTTCACCCACGACGGGCCCGTGATCGCCGCCCTGCTGGTCGGCGCCGGGATCGTGACCGCGGTGCCGCTGTTCCTCTTCGCCTATGGCGCGCGCCGGCTGCCCTATTCGACGGTGGGCGTGCTGCAGTACATCGGCCCGAGCATCCAGCTCCTCTGCGGTGTGCTCTTCTACGGCGAGCGCTTCGGGCGCTCGCGCGCGACCGGCTTTTGCCTGCTGTGGGCGGCGCTGGTGCTGTACGCAGGTGAAGGGCTCTGGCGCGCGCGCGCTCTCTCGCGCCGTGCGGCGCGAGCCTGACGGCTACTGCTTGGCGCGCGAGATGTACTCGCCGGTGCGCGTATCGATGCGGATCGTTTCGCCCTCGTTGATGAACAGCGGCACCCGCACGACGGCGCCGGTCTCGAGCTTCGCCGGCTTCTGACCGCCGGTAGCGGTGTCGCCGCGCAGCCCGGGATCGGTCTCCACGATCTTGAGCTCGATGTGGGGCGGCGGGGTGACGACCAGCGGCACGTTGTTCCACAGGGTCACGATGCACACCACCCCGTCCTTGAGCCACTGCGCGTTGTCGCCGACGGCCGACTTGCCGGCGGTGTACTGCTCGAAGTTATCCGGGACCATGAAGTGCCAGAAGTCCCCGTCCTGATAGAGGTACTGCATGTCCATGTCGACGACGTCGGCGGCCTCGAGTGACTCGCCCGACTTGAAGGTGCGCTCGATGGTGCGGCCGGTCTTCAGGTTCCGCACCTTGATGCGGTTGAACGCCTGGCCCTTGCCGGGCTTGACGAACTCATTCTCGACGACCGCGTAAGGGTCGCCATCGAGCAGAACCTTGAGACCCGCGCGGATCTCGCTGGTGGTATAGCTGGCCATTCTCGGATCCCGTGAAATTCCAGGGGCGGCAGGATGTGGCCGCCCTGTCAGAAAAGGGCCGCGTATGATAGCGGCATCGCCTGGAGGCCGCCACAGAAGCCCGCAGGCGCTTTTTTCCGCGAGGTCGCTCACGCGGGGGCCTCGATTCCCGGTGCTAGAATCCAGCCGCTTTCGCTTGTGTTAAGTCCAGGGAGGCCGTCGTAGATGGAGCCGAGCGCCGTTCCGCTCATCGTGCTGAGCGCCACGCGTGATCCCGTGGAGGCGATCAACGGCATGCTGCGCCGCGCAGGCGAGCCGGCTCACTGCACCTGGATCCCGGCGCTGCGCGATCTCGGCGATGCGCTCACCCAGATCAATCCCGAGCTGCTGGTGCACGTGCTGGCCGATGAGCACGAGCTCGAGGCCGTCATCGCCATCCGCGACCAGCTCGCTCCCACGGTGCCGATCCTGGCGCTGGCCCAGGAAGCCGACGAGGCCGCCATCGCCCATGCGCTCGGGCTCGGCGCGCGCGATCTCGTCTCGCTCGCCCATCCGGACCGCCTGGCTGCGGTGATGATGCGCGAGCTCGAGACTTTTCGTGGCCGGCGCACCCTCGATGCGGCCATGCGCGCCGCGCAGGATGCCCGCAGCCAGCTCGACACGGTGCTCGAGCGCTCCAATGACGCGATCATCCAGGTGCAGGAAGGGATCGTCACCGACGCGAACCCCGCGTGGCTCGAGCTCTTCGGCGTCGAGGACGGGATCGCGGGTCAGCCCGTGATGGACCTGTTCGAGGAGTCCTCGCATCCGGCGCTGCGCGGCGCGCTCGCCGCGTGTCTCCAGGGGCGCTGGAGCGGAGATCACACGCTGAGGGCCAACGCCCTGCCTGCCGACGGCACCATCCTGCCGGTCGAGATCGCGCTCGCCATGGGCGAGCACGAAGGGGAGCCCTGCGTGCGGCTGGTCGTGCCCTCGGCACCGCGCGCCGCGGCGCCCGCCGAGCCGCGCGCCGCCGAGGGCCCGGCCACGATCACCGATCCTTACGGCCTCCTGCCGCGCCGCGAGCTGCTGCAGGGGCTCGGCGAGCGGCTCGCCACGCGTCCCTCGGGTGGCGTGCGCTGCCTCGCGGTCGTCAAACTCGACAAGTTCGCGACCCTCGAGCGCGTCCTCGGCGTGACCGCGAGCGAGGACGTGGTCGCCGAGTTCGTGCGCCTCCTGCGCGAGACGGTGCGGCCGAAGGAGCTGATCGGGCGGCTTGGAGGAATGTTGTTCCTCGTGCTGCTCGAGCGCGGCAACGAGAACGACATCAACGCCTGGGCCGAGCAGCTGCTGTCGCGCGTGCAGAAGCACGTCATGCGCATCCGCGACAAGGCGGTGTCGGTCACCTGCTCGATCGGACTCTCGACCGTGTCGCCGGCGCGCGCCGCCCTGGACGCGGTAGTGGCGGATGCCCTCGAGGCCTGCCGCAAGGCCGGCGCGCGTGGTGGCAACCAGAGCGTCACCTCGGACCACGCCGACACCGAGAGCCGGGTGATGTCCTACGACAAGGTGTGGGTCAAGCACATCAAAGCCGCGCTCATGGAGAATCGCTTCCGGCTGGTCCAGCAGCCGATCGCGAGCCTCAGGGGCGAGGACCCGGGGATGTACGACGTGCTGGTGCGCATGATCGATACGCAGGGCAAGGAAGTGCTGCCCTCGGAATTCATGGCGGCCGCCGCGCGCAACGATCTGATGAAGAACATCGACCGCTGGGTCGTGGGAGCATCGCTGTCATTCGCGGCGCAGAAAAAGCCCGAGTGCCTGTTCGTGCGCCTCTCGCGCGAGACCGTCAAGGACGAGACCTTCCTCGACTGGCTCGGCAACCACCTGCGCTCGAGCCGCGCCGAGCCGCAGCGCCTCTGCTTCCAGGTGACGGAGGAAAGTGCCGCCAGCTACATCACGCAGGTGAAGGCCCTGGCGAGCACGCTGCGCGAGCGGCGCTTCCGCTTCGCGCTCGAGAGCTTCGGCGGCGGGCGCGACAGCTTAGGTATGCTCGAGTCCGTACCCCTCGACTTCGTCAAGATCGACGGCGCGGTGATCCAGGGACTCGCCGGCGATTCTCAGCTGCAGCAGCGCGTACGGGCGCTGGTCGACGCGGCCCAGAAGCGCTCGGTGCAGACCATCGGCGAGCGCGTCGAGGACGCCAACACTATGGCAGTGCTCTGGCAGCTCGGCGTGCAGTTCATCCAGGGCTACTTCGTCAACGAGCCCGAGGAAGTGGTTTTAGGCGCCGGGCGGTAGTTTGAACTGCGCCTCCATGCGCTCGATCTTGCGCGGCCAGCCGCGCTTCAGGACCGCGCCGCGCTGCGCCCGCTGGCCGAGATAATCCTTGAGATCGCGCCACTCGATGACCTTGTGCGTCTCTCCCGACCAGAGAACGAGGCTCGCCTCGGGCGGTACGACCGCGATCGCCGTCATGAGCTCGGCGCGCGTGCGCGCCTTCCTGCCCGGGATGTCGTAGAGCTTATTTCCCTTGCCGCGCGGCATCTCGGGCACCTCGCTCACCGGGAATGCGAGCAGCTTGCCCTCGCTGCTCACGACTGCGACGAGTGAGTCAGCCGCGGGCACCGGCGCCGGCGCCAGCACCTGCGCGTTCTCGGGAACGGAGAGGACTGTCTTGCCGGCGCGCCGGTCGCTGACGAGGTCCTTCAGGCGCGCGGTGAAGCCGTAGCCGGCATCGCTCGCGAGCAGCCAGAGGTCTTCCGGCTCGCCGATCATGACGCCGGCGAATTTGGCCCCGTCGGGTGGATCGAGGCGCCCCGAGAGCGGTTCGCCGTAGCCGCGCGCCGAGGGGAGCGAGTGCGAGGGCAGCGTGTAGGTGCGCCCGGTGCTGTCGATGAAGACCGCCGGCTGCAGACTCCGTCCGCGGGCGAGTGCCTGGAAGGCATCCCCGCCCTTGTAGGAGAGCGCCGCCACCTCGACCTCGTGACCCTTGGCCGAGCGCACCCAGCCGCCCTTGGAGAGCACCACCGTCACCGGCTCGTTCGGAATGAGGCTGGTCGCATCGATCGCCTGCGCCGCCTCGCGCTCGATGATCCTGGTGCGCCGCTCGTCGCCGTATTTGTCGGCGTCGGCGCGGATCTCGGCGGCGATGAGCTTGCGGAGCTTCGCTTTGCTCTTGAGGAGCCCTTCGAGCTCCTCGCGCTCGGCGGCGAGCGTCTTCTGCTCCTCGCGGATCTTCATCTCCTCGAGCTTCGCGAGGTGCCGCAGGCGCGTGTTGAGGATCTCCTCGGTCTGCTCGTCGGTGAGCTTGAAGCGCTTCATCAGCACCGGCTTCGGCTCCTCCTCGCGGCGGATGATGCGGATCACCTCGTCGAGATTGAGGAAGGCGATCAGGAGTCCGTCGAGGATGTGCAGCCGCCTGCCGACCTTCTCGAGACGATGCTCGAGGCGGCGCGTGACGGTCTTGACGCGAAACTCGAGCCACTCGGTGAGGATCTCCTTCAGGCCCATCACCCGCGGCCGGCCGTCGAGGGCGATGATGTTGAGGTTGACGCGATAGTTGCGCTCGAGGTCGGTGGTCGCAAACAGGTGGTTCATGACCTCGGTGAGGTCCACGCGGTTCGAGCGCGGCACCAGCACCAGGCGCGTCGGGTTGTCGTGATCCGACTCGTCGCGCAGATCGTCGATCATCGGCAGCTTCTTGGCGCGCATCTGCTCGGCGATCTGCTCCATCACACGCGTCGGCGACACCTGGTAGGGGAAGGCGGTGATGACGGCGTTGCCCTCCTCGATCTCCCAGGTGGCGCGCGCCTTGAAGGTGCCGACGCCCTGGTCGTAGAACTCCTTGAGATCCGCGCGCGGCGAGATGATCTCGGCTCCGGTCGGCAGATCCGGCCCCTTCACGTGCTTCATGAGCGCAGCAAGGGTCGCCTCGGGCTCCTCGAGCAGGTGGATCGCCGCCGCGGCGACTTCCTTCAGGTTGTGCGGCGGTATGTCGGTCGCCATGCCGACCGCGATGCCGGTGGTGCCGTTCAGCAGCAGGTTCGGCAGCCGCGCCGGCAGAATCGCCGGCTCCTCGCGCGAGCCGTCGTAGTTCGGGACCCAGTCGACGGTGCCGTCGGAGAGCTCGCTCAGCAGCACCTCGGCGTAGCGCGTGAGCTTCGCCTCCGTGTAGCGCATGGCGGCGAAGGACTTCGGGTCATCCTGCGAGCCCCAGTTGCCCTGCCCGTCGATGAGCGGATGGCGGTAGGCGAAGGGCTGCGCCATCAGCACCATCGCCTCGTAGCAGGCCGTGTCGCCGTGCGGGTGGAACTTGCCGAGCACGTCGCCGACCGTGAGCGCCGCCTTCTTGTGCTTGGCGACCGCCGACAGCCCGAGCTCGCTCATGGCGTAGACGATGCGCCGCTGCACCGGCTTCAAGCCATCGCCGAGCGCCGGCAGCGCCCGGTCGAGGATCACATACATCGAGTAGTCGAGGTAGGCCTTCTCGGTGAAGGTCGAGAGCGGCTGGCGCTCGATCCCCTCGAAGTTGAGCTCGCCGTTCTCGGGCGGCCCGCTCACACCTGCACCTCGGCGAGGTTGCCCTTCTCCTCGAGCCACTCGCGCCGATCGGCGGCGCGCTTCTTGGCGAGCAGCATGTCCATGAGCTGATCGGTCTTGTCCTTGCCCTCGATGGTGAGCTGCACCAGGCGGCGGGTGCGCGGGTCGATGGTGGTCTCGCGCAGCTGCTTCGGGTTCATCTCCCCCAAGCCCTTGAAGCGGGTGACCGACGGCTTGGTGCGCGGGCTCTCCTTCTCTATCTTCTTCAGGAGCTGATCGCGCTCGGCGTCATCGAGCGCGTACAGCACCTGGCGGCCGGCATCGATCCGGTAAAGCGGCGGCATCGCGACGTACACGTGGCCGTGGGTCACGAGCGGGCGGAAGTGCCGCAGGAACAGCGCGCACAGGAGCGTCGCGATGTGCTGCCCGTCGGAGTCGGCGTCCGCCAGGATGCAGATCTTGTGATAGCGGAGCGAGGTCAGGTCGGCCGAGGCGGGCTCGACCCCGAGCGCGACCGAGATGTTGTGCACTTCCTCACTCGCCGCCAGCTGGCCGGCATCGACCTCCCAGGTGTTCAGGATCTTGCCTCTGAGCGGCATGATCGCCTGGAAGTCCTTGTCGCGCGCCTGCTTGGCCGAGCCGCCGGCCGAGTCGCCTTCGACCAGGAAGAGCTCGCAGCGCCTCGGCTCCTGGCTCACGCAGTCGGCGAGCTTGCCGGGAAGCGCCGGGCCGCCGGCGATCCTCTTGCGCACTACCTTCTGTGCCGCCCGGGCGCGCTCCTGGGCGTTCGCGATCGCGAACTGCGCGATGCGCTCGCCGGCATCGGGATGGCGGTTGAGCCAGAGCGCGAGCGAGTCGCGCGCGAAGCCCTCGACCAGTGGCGCGGCGTCGCGCGAACCTAAGCGCTCCTTCATCTGGCCGGCGAACTGCGGCTCACGGATCTTGATCGACAGCACGAAGCTCGCCTTGTCCCAGACGTCCTCCGGGGTGAGCCTGATGCCGCGGGGGATCAAGTTCCTGAACTCGCAGAACTCGCGCACCGCCTGGGCAACCCCGGCCCGCAGCCCGTTGACGTGCGTGCCGCCCTCCGGGGTCGGGATGAGGTTCACGTAGCTCTCGCCGATCGAGACCTCCGCATCCGGCGCCCAGCAGAGCGCGTAGTCGACCGCGTCGTCGTCGTCGGCGCGCGTCCCGGTGATCGGCTCAGGCGGAATGCGCGCGTTTTTCTCGAGCTCCTCGACGAGATAGGCGCCCAGGTCGCCGGTGTAGAACCATTCGTCCTTCTCGCCCGTGGCCTCGTTCCTGAACGTGACCTTGAGGCCCGGGCAGAGCACCGCCTTCGCCTTCAGCGTGTGCTTGAGTTGCGGCACCGAGAATCTGTCGGAGTCGAAGAACTTCGGGTCCGGCCAGAAGCGGAGGGTGGTGCCGGTGTTGCGCTGGCCGACGGTACCGATCTCTTCCAGCCTGGTCGCGATCTTGCCGTCCTTGAAGCTGATGTTGTATTCCTTGCCGCCGCGCTTGATCCAGCACTCGAGGTGCTTCGAGAGCGCGTTCACCACCGACACGCCCACCCCGTGGAGGCCGCCGGAAAACTTGTAGGTCTTGTCGGAGAACTTTCCGCCGGCGTGCAGGCGGGTGAGGATCAGCTCCGCGCCCGACACCTTCTCCTTCGGGTGGATGTCGACCGGCATGCCGCGGCCGTCGTCGGCGACCTCGAGGGAGTTGTCCTTGTAGAGCACGACGTCGATCTGGTGGCAGTAACCGGCGATCGCCTCATCGACGCTGTTGTCGATGACCTCGTGCGCGAGGTGATTGGGGCGCTGCGTGTGGGTGTACATGCCCGGCCGGCGGCGGACGGGCTCGAGGCCGGAGAGGACCTCGATATCGGAGGCGGTGTACGACTGACTCATCCGCTGTGCATCATGCGTTTATCACCCCGGGCGCGGTGTGC
>Ga0335081_10008659_pt1 | contig 16326 bp, 16 predicted proteins | sample Lox_Sample_35_FD_206713 | JGI IMG/M metagenome (GOLD analysis project Ga0335081, IMG submission 206713) | Soil microbial communities from Loxahatchee National Wildlife Refuge, Florida, United States - Lox_Sample_3.5 | ecosystem: Environmental > Terrestrial > Soil > Wetlands | place: USA... | reverse complement strand
AAGGCCGTCGCGCTGGGGCGCAACGGTGATTTGCAGGGCGCGCTGGCGTTCTCGGACGCCTCCATCGAAGAGCGCGGCGACACGCCGTACGTCTGGCTCGCGCGCGGCGACGTGATGCTCGCACGCAAGGAACACCGGGCGGATTACTGTTTTGAGAAGGCGTTGATGCTGGCGCCGAAAGACTGGTTCGTGGCCTGGCTGGCGGCCCGGATACGGTTTTACTACAAGCAATTCGTCCTCGCGCTGAAACTGCTGCAACAAGCCGTCGAATGGAACACCGGCCATTTTCGGTTGTGGCTCGAACTGGGCCAATGCCAACTGGCGCTGGATTTGATCGGTCCGGCCAAAAATTCGTTCTTGCAGGCGCAACAATTGAACCCGCATTCTCATGAAACCGATCTGGCCCTCCTCCAGCTTTCCCGGAAAGGACTTTGGGCGCGCGTGCGCGGCTGGCTGCGGCAACCGATTGAACCATGAATCCGGATAACCTGAACCGGCTGCTGACCGCTGCCAATGAATTCGACGCCTCCGACCTGCATCTGGTCGTCGGCGTGCCGCCTGCCTTCCGCGTCAATGGCGAAATTATCATCGCCGACGAAGACGCGCTGGCCGAGGAGGAAATCACCGCGATGGCGGACAGCCTGCTGAACGATCAGCAGAAGCGAAAATTCGAGCACGAATGGGAGCTCTGCATTTCCCTGTTGCACAGCGTGGCGGGCCGCGTGCGCGCCACGTTCTACCGGCGCAACGGGCATCCGGAAATGAGCCTCCGGTTCTGCGGCGACAAAGTGGCCCCGCGTGAGGAATTGGGCCTGCCGGAGAAGATTGACGACCTGGCGCGCAAGCCGAACGGCCTGGTTCTGATTACCGGCCCGACGGGGGCAGGCAAGACGACGACGCTGAATTATCTGGTGGATCTCATCAACAACGAACGCCGGTGCAAGATTGTCACCATTGAAGACCCGATTGAATTTGTCCATGAAAACAAACGCGCCATCGTCGTGCAACAGGAGGTGCTGACGGACGTGCGCTCGTTCAATCGCGCGTTGATTCACGTGTTGCGGCAGGACCCGGATGTCATTGTCGTGGGCGAAATGCGCGATCACGAAGCCATTGCCACGGCCCTGACGGCGGCGGAAACCGGCCACCTCGTGCTGGCCACCATGCATTCGCCCAACGTCTCGCACGCGCTCGAGCGCATCATCGGCGTCTTTGAAGGCGGCGCGCAAAAACAAATCATTTTGCAACTCGCCAACGCCTTGCAGGGGATTATCGCCCAGGACCTGTTGCCGGCGGCAGACCGCCGACGCCGTGTGCTGGCTTACGAATTGCTGGTGGCCAACGGCGCGATACGGAATCTGGTGAGGGAAAATCAATTGCACCAGCTCGAAAACACGATTCAGATGGGGCGCAAGGAAGGCATGATTCTGATGGACAATTGCCTTTATGACCTGTACTGCAAGTGCGCCATCACCTACGACACAGCCATCAGCCGGGCCAACCATCCCGAGCACATCATCCGGGAAAAATCCCGGATCGCTTGAGCTTTACTGCGCCGTCGCGGAAAAGAGACGCCAGGCCTGAAGCCCGACGTTTGTCTATACCGGCCTGGCAGGTAAAAAGAATTACTCCGACGACAGTTTCAGCGCGATTTCCTTTTCCAATTCATGGGCGAGATCAACGTCGCCGCTCGTTCCCGAGCGTGCCTGCACGGTAACGTCCGTGATTTGGGGACTTTCCGCGGCCACACGGATCCACACATTATGCTGGTTCACCTTGCCCCGCAATGAGCGCACCGTGTTGGTCGTGTCGTGCGGAATATATTCCGTCACCATCACGCCGTCGCTCTGAATGACCTGCACGGCCGCTTGATAGACCTGATCCACGGAACGTTGATAACGGCCTTGTACCTGATCCCGATTGTACACCAAGGCCGGTGTCTTCGTGCCGCTCACCGTGCCGACGCAACCGCAGGCGATGACGACCGCGCCCAGAAATGCCAGAAAGATTTTCGTTTTCATCTTGGCTTCAAGACAACCCAATCCGCTATCCGCGTCAAGCTTTTTGATAGTGACTTGATTTCAAATCCGTCCCGGTTCATCAAGTGCTGCCGGATGGGGATTGGGGGTCGCGGTGGCGGTATCGCAGTTGCGAGTTCAGATTCCGGCTGTAAGTCACTGTTTTCATCGCGGTCAACGATAAATCGCGAAACCCGCCCGGAACACTTCTGATCGCTGGTTATAGCCCAGCACGCTTTCGCCGTAACCGGTGAAGTATTGCGCGTCCAAATAGACACTGAAACTGCCGAAAATCCTCATCATCGGGTAAGTCAGGTCGAGTTGCAGGCTGCCGTGATTTGCATCCTTGCCCATCCGGCCCAGCGCCGACAACTGCAACCCGCGCTTCCAGCCCACAATGGCCCGCAAGTCCACGTAGCCCCGGTACTCCGCAATGTCCGGGTTGTCGCTCAGATCACCGAGATAAACCCACGCCCGCGGTTGGAGTGTCAGTTGCAGGCCGTCGTCCCGGCCGAGGATCAGTCTTGGCTGGAGATACGCGGTATTCATACTGCGCGAATCCGCGCCATCTTTGCCGTTGGATTCGTGCTTCAATCCGCCCTGCAAATCGAGTTGATACCAATCCGTCGGTTGTCCGCCGGCCACCCGTTGCCAGGCATACAGAAATTCCGGTTTGTAGCTGGTGTCGAAAAACGGCGCCGACGCTGCGTTCCAATCCCACAGCGACGTCTGCGTGTAGGCTATGTTAAAGCCCTTCAGCGCGGGCACCTTCGTGGCCAGCGGCCCTTCTTCATTCAGCAATTCGTACATGAAACTGATCTGGAATTTCGCGTTTGGCGATTTTGTGCCCGCAATGAAATAAAGCGGTTCATAACCTGAAATGTGCTGCTTGAAAAACCGCCCGGGGTCGAACGGTTTGCCCGGTTCCAACGGCTCGACGTGCTTGAATAACCGGGCGAATGCCGATTCATTTGTTCCACCTGTTACGCTGGTCACGATTGGCGGTGCCACGGTGTCCAGCAATACGCGGTTGGCGTTGAGTTGCGGAAACACCACCACCACCTGCCCCGTGGCCGTCGCTGGCACCGGCAAAAGATATTCCCGGCGGACAAAAGCGCCCGGGGCAATTTTGACTTCACCGGCTTCGGCCGGGTTCCGCAGCCCCAAATCAGTTTCAAACTCGCCTTGGGGGGAAACAATCCGGGTTTCGATCTTTTGCGGAAGCCGCCACGAGCCTTCCCGGCCCGAGGGATTGAGCACGTTCAACCAGAGATGCGTCTGGCTGCCAGCCAATACCGGCTCCGATGGCCCGGTAATGGTCACCGCAAGGTCTTGTCCCGGCGCGAGGCCCGGAAGGCTGATGAATCCCAATAGCATGACAGTCAACCGGACAATTTGCCAACAAAAGGAACCAACTTTGAGTTTCATGTCCTGACGCTATCAATGCCCTGCGAGAGCCGACAACACAATTCAGCAGGAAGACCGACGCGCGGAACGCAACCGGTGATGTCGCCTCGCGCTGGCAGACTTTCCCGCGCAACGCGCGCGCCGCTGGTGTTAAATCTTCAATACACTTTGGCCTGACGTGAACCCGGGCATGAACTGCAAGCAGGCAAGGCGAACCGGCAAAACCGGGAAATGCTCAAGCCTCCGCGCGGGCGAACCGCATCACGGATCGTGGAGCCGGAAAAACGTGGCGGTGCCATCCAGCGGGTTGGTGATGACGTTGAAACTGCCGACCACCGCAGGCGACGACGGGACCCTGCTCCAGTTGGTCCCGGCGAAATTAGCGCAAACGGGTCGGTTCCTAGTATTGTAGTATTGACATCTGGCGGGATTGGGATTGTCTTGGGCGCATGGCCAGAAGAGTGCGCGTTGAATACCCCGGCGCCATTTACCACGTCATGAACCGTGGCGACCGGCGGGAAGTCATTTTCAAAGACGACGCAGACCGCCAATGTTTCGTGCAAACCCTTGGCGAAGCCTGCCGGAAAACCGGCTGGCACCTCCATGCCTTTTGCCTGATGCCCAACCATTTTCATCTGGTGATCGAAACGCCTCAGGCCAACCTGGTCGCCGGGATGAAATGGCTGCTGGGCACATACACGGCGCGGTTCAATCGCCGGCACAAGCTCTTTGGCCATTTGTTCAGTGGTCGGTACAAGGCGTTGATCGTGGACGGGAGCGGTACCGGCTATCTCAAGACGGTGTGCGATTATGTTCACCTGAATCCTGCGCGCGCCAAATTGCTGGGGGCGGAGCAAAAGTTGGCCTCGTTTGCGTGGAGCAGCCTGCGACTTTATCTTCAACCGCCGCGGAAGCGACCGGTCTGGTTGCGGGTGGGTTCATTGCTCGGGGAACATGGCATTCCGCGGGACAGCCCGGCAGGGCGACGAGAGTTTGGGCGGCGAATGGAAGTGCGCGGTTGTGCAGACGACGCCCCCGGGCAATTTAAAGCCGTGCGGCGGGGTTGGTGCCTGGGGGACAAGGCCTTTCGGAAGGAGTTGCTGGCGCAGATGAAGGAACGCGTGAAGGAACACGATTACGGCGATGAGCGGTTGGAAACGGAACAAGCGCGAGCGGAGGCGTTGGTGCAGGCAGGGATGCGGCGCTTGGGCTGGAAAGAGGGCGACTTGGAAGCACGGCGGAAGGGAGATCCAGACAAACTGAAGCTGGCGCTGCGCTTGCGGACCGAAACGGCTGTGACGCTGAAATGGATAGCGGCGCGGTTGCGGATGGGGACTTGGACCCACCTCAACCACCTGCTATACTGGCAGCGGCGTGGAAAGTAAAATCAAATGCCCCAAATACTACAATACTAGGAACCGACCCGTTCACAGAAAAGGAAAGGCGTAATAAGGCTTCAAGTGGCTCTGCTGTGCAATTTGGATTGAACCGGCGGGCCGATCTTTCCAGACTGGCCAGACCAATGGGTGCGCAATGGAAACAGGCCGGACGCGAAATCAACGCGCAGAAAAAAGGCCAGATGACCGCCAAACTGGTCCGCGAAATCATGGTCGCGGCCAAGCTTGGCGGGCCTGACCCCGACCTCAATCCGCGCCTGTTCGTTGCGGTCGAAAAGGCCAAAAAAGCCTCTGTCTATCGCGATACTATTGAGCGCGCCATTCGCAAGGGCGCCGGTCTCGACGCGGAAAAAGTCAGTTACGAAACCGTCGTCTATGAAGGGTTCGCGCCGCACAAGGTGCCCGTCATCGTCGAGTGCCTCACCGACAGCCGCAACCGCACCGCGCCGGAAATCCGCAATCTGTTCAAGGCCGGTTCGCTCGGCCAGCCCGGCAGCGTCACTTTTTTCTTCAACCACCTCGGTGTCGTCGAAGCCACGCATCCCGATGGCCAGCGCGACGCCGAAGCCGACGCCATCGAAGCCGGCGCGCAGGAAATCGAACCACTCGAAGCCGACGAAGTCCCGGCCGGGCAGAAGGGCGCGCGTTTTCTGACGGAAATCAAGGACCTCGACCACGTGGCCAAGGCATTGAAGACCGCCGGCTGGAAGGTCATTGCCTCGGAAATCCGTTATCTAGCCAAAAATCTGGTCGAACTCGGCCCGGCCGACCGCAAGGACGTCGAACATTTCCTCAACGCCCTCGACGATCACGACGACGTGCATCGCGTCTATGCGGCGCTGAAGTAGCCGTTGTCCAGATTCAGGAAACGCGCGATTTGCCTTGGGTCTCAGAGGCAGGACAAGTCAGTCGGAATTTCCCCGAAGCCGCCGGCACCAGAACCGGCAGCCGTTCGATTTGAATTCGGTTGCGGAGGCCCAACAACGCGCCGAGCTTCAAACTGACTTCGCGCAATCCCTTTTCATCCGGCCCGGTCCCGTCCGGCACGTACCGCAGGGCGCAATCGCCGCTTGCCTCCTGGCGCAACTCATAATGCGCGACACCGTTCACTCCGGCAAAACACCGGTCCACCTGCCAGGTTGTGACGCAACGTCCGTTGCCCGCTTTCAACGCGTCGCGCCTCCGGCCATGAACCACAAATTCGCTGGCGTAGGGATGTTCAATCCGTTCCGCCAGATCGCCGATCCGATAACGGAGCAAAGGCATGTAATCGTTGGTCAACGTCGTGACCACCAGTTCGCCGACGCCGTGTTCGTCCGCGTCCACGATTTCAAGAAACGCCGTATCGTAGCTGGGTTTCATCTCGCCGCGCTCGCCCCGTGTAGTAAGCGGCTCGATCACGCCCCCTGTAGCAGGCGGCTCTACTACACGGGATGAGTTTTCCATGAGCAGATGGCCGGTCTCCGTCGAGCCGTAAAGGTTGAACACCGGCACGCCGAAGACGCGCTGGAGAATCCGGCGATGCACCACGCTGACAAATTCATAGCTGCACAACACGAACCGCAGCGAGGGGAACTGGAGGCCGTGCTGCTCGCAATATAGTGCGAAGCGGACGCCGTGCACCGGGTCCAGGTCCAGAAATTGCGGCGCCCATTCGGAAATTTCCGCCGCCATGCGCGCCAGTTCCCGGTCGTCCAGCAGAAACGGGATGCGCGCCAGATTCACGAACAAGGTGTTGCCGACGGTTCGTTGGTCGCGCGACATCCAGACCGTCGGACACGTCAGGCCGTTGCATGCCGGCGGCACGAGGGTTGCGCGACGGGCGTGGGGATGTTCGTCCAGCACGCCGGCGACAAAGCGGTTCAACCGCAACGCGCGCTCCTCCTGCGCATTCCACCAGCCCCGGCCGAACATCACCGGCAACCGATCCGCGGACGTGCCGGAGGTGTGTTCCAATTCCACCAGGTTCTTTTCCAGCAAGCCTTCGAGCGACCGTCCGTCGGAAAGAAAATTCCGCGGAAACCCGTTTTGCACCTCGCGTTTGGCAAGCAAAGGCAAACCCTTGAAACACTCGAAATCGGGGCGTTCGCACCCCGCCCGCACCAGCCGGGGGCGATAGAGCGGCACCTCCCGCCAGCGTGGAAGCATTCCTTCCAGCCGGTGGATCTGCGCCGCTTCACGAATCAGTTCCGAAGTCGCCAGCATGGCCGCAATATACACGTTTTTTGCCGGATGCAAACCCGGCAGCGCCGCGGGAAAACAACTTCGGCGCTTTAACTTCCCGGCGCGGGCCTCGATTGTTCCGAACGGGCGCGAATCAGGTCCGCTTCCTCGCGAATGTTCACCAGCGATAATTGCGTCGCACGGGAGAGATTGACGCAGCCGCCGATCAGCCCGCCGACCCCGGCAAACCCCAGCAACAAACTGGCGCCGATGACGACGTGAATGAGCGTTTCGTGTTCCAGCTCCCCAAACAGCGCGCCGAGCAGGATGACCAGACTCGCCGCCGCGAACGCGCCCAGCGCCAGATATATCCAGTGCAGCGCCTTCAGCAACAACAGCGCCTGCCGCTCCACGCGATTCACCTGTTCCACGAATTTGGGCCCGTGCAATTTCTCCGCGTGTTCAGATTCGCGGAACAACTCGTGCATCCGGTCGCGCGTGCGCAACATGCGGTTGATCGTGCTCATCGCCAGCACGCTCGTTGCGTTCGTCAGAATCGCCGGCGCGGCGATGAAGGTGAGGACCGCGAATGGATTGTTCGACAGCAAATTACCGCCCATGGCCGTTACTTTACGGCAACCCCGGAAAAGCTCAATGCGCAACTTCGCGCGCCGCAGTGCAAAGCCCGCGATAAAATTCGCCGACGCGCGTCATCCGGCGCGGCAAGGCTTCGTCGCTGAAGTCCACGGACACCAGGCCGAATTTTTTCGAGTAACCGAATTGCCACTCGAAATTGTCGAGCAGCGACCAGTAGAAAAATCCGCGCACGTCTGCGCCGCCATTCAGCGCGCCGTGCAACTGATATAAATGGGCGGTCAGGTCGCGGACGCGAAACTCTTCGTCGGATGACGCGGCGCCGTGTTCGGTGATGTAGAGTGGCAGGCCATAGCGCCGATGAAAATCCCGCAGGATGACGCCCAATCCGTCCGGATGACGCTCAAACATGTCGTCGCACACCACACCCAGTTGTCCGAGCTCTTCAGGACAAGCGCCGCCGGCCGGGACCGCCGGTCGCAGGTTTTTGAATCGCGCCAGCCCGTAATAATTCACGCCCAGAAACGTGGACGCTTCGCGCCGCCGGCCACTCAAAAATTCAGACAGGACAATACGGTTGAAGGTATGATGTGAAATTCGCGCCAGCAAATGGTCCCACAGCGCAAACCATTTGAGCGCGCCGAAATAAGTCCAGTTCTTCGCAATGCCGATTTCCGGCGTCCGGCCGCCGCGGCCGGCGCGCCGGATGGCTTCGCTGGCGCGCACGTGCGCCTCGGCCATGTGCCGGATGACTTTGCGGTAGCTCGCCAGCTGCCATTTGTGGAACGGGGGAAATCCGCCGAGCAAGTACGTCAGCGACGCATAAGTGTCCGGCTCATTGAAGGTGTTCCACAAATGAACCCGCCCCTGCAAAGCCGATACCAGTTTCGTCACGTAATCCACGAATGCCGGGACCGTGGCCGGGTTCACCCAGCCGCCCGCCGACGTAATCCACGGCGGATTGGAAAAATGATGCAGCACCACCATCGGCATGATGTTCGCCGCCTTGAGGCAATCAAGCAGGTGAACGTAGCGTTCGAGTTCCCTTTGATTCAACGGTGCAAACGGCGCGGCCTGCAGGCGCGACCATTCGATGCCCATGCGATAGGCGTTCACGCCCAGTTGCGCCATCCACCCCACGTCCTCCTCGTAGCGATGATAATGGTTGCACGCCACGCGACAATGCCCGCCGTCCGCCGCGACGTAATCCGTCCATTCGTTGGCGACGTGGCCTTCCACCTGGGTCGGCGATGTGGCCGTGCCCCAAAGGAAATGGTCGGGAAATTTTAAATGCCCAGGCGTCACTGCGGTGGGAATGTCGCCCGCACGGCGGGGCCTGTCAATTGCCGTCGCCGGCCCCATCCGCCGCCGGCGCTTTCGCCGTCTTCCGGGCAGCCGCTGCAGCCTTTTGCTTCGCCGCGAAGTCCTTGCGCGCCTGTTTCGGGTCGTAACCCTGCGCGGTCAAATAATCGTCCTCAATCTTGATCTTGTATTTCTTGAAGAATGCCGATTTTTCCGTCATGGACTCGCAGTCAATCGCCTGCTCGCGCGCCGCTTTGAGATTTTGCAGCACCACGGCCTTTTGCGCCTCCGTCAGCCCGGGGAAAATCTGCAAATACACATCGTAAGTCACCTTTACCTTGTTGACCGTCAGCACATCTTTGACTGTCTCAACCTGCTCCGGCGACAACACCGCCGCCAAATCCGAAATGAATTTTTCATGCTGCGGCTTGAACGTGGCATACACGCCGTCAATCTTTGCCAGCGCCGCGTTCGCGTTCGTGACGTTGTGCGCCGAACGCGCCCGGTTGAACCCGTTCCACAACTCCTTGATTTGCGCGTCGTTTGCCGCATGCCAGGCGCGCAGTGCTTTGAACTGGGCAACGAGGATGTCATGGGTTGCGGCTTCCTTTGCTGCGTCCGCCAGTTTCAACGCCGCGAGGATGGGCTTGATGTGTTTGTCCAGCGACGCCTTCTCTTTGTCCGCCGCGCTCAACGCCGGGAGGGCGCCCGGTATGTTGGTCTGCGCGCGGACAAACGCCGGAAGGCCCAGGCCGGCGCCGACCAGGGCCGTGATCAAAACGAATGGCTTCATGCCACCTATGGAAATTCGCCCGCCACTCAAAGTCAATCGCAACCGGCATCGGAAACTGCCAAAATCCATGAGAAAACCAGACCCGCGAAACAGCGGCACGCGCACAACAAAATTGTCTCGCCATCATTTCGCGACCGATGTTTGAATACGGCGGAGCAGAGACCAAATCGAATCAATCATGCAGGCCTACCTTTTTACCGCCGTCGCCACGCGCGCTCAAGTGCGCCCGACCGCAGGCCGTTACGGTTCGGCGAACGCCATTCAGACCTGGGACGCGTGCGTCAGCTCGATCGTCGGCGGGGACGACCCCGACGGGGCGCAACGGCGTTTTGAAGCCTGGTTGCGCGCAACGTCGGAAGGAGAAAATCCGGTGGCAGTCACAATCCGCAAAATCGCAGCGGCCCAATTCGTGGACCAATTGTTCACGGAATCGGGAAACGTGCCGTTTGACTGGCCGGACATTCTGAAGCAGGTGGAATCCCAGGCGGATTTAACGCCGGTGGACGATTTCGAACAAGGTTATTGGGTGGATGTGGACCAGGTCATTCGCCCGGAAAAATTGAGCTTCAGCGCCGGAACGCTGCAATCGGATGTGCCCGAAGACATTCGCTCGGGCTTGAACTGGTCGTCCGACCGGAAATTCTTCTTTATCCTGAGCATTCTCAGCCCGTTGGCGCCACCGGCCGACCCATTGGAGCAACCGGAAACGGACGCGCCGGATTCGGAGGAGGCATCGGACGAAAGCGTTGAGAATTCCGAACCGATCGGGATTGGCGAATTGTACGCGGACTTCCCGCAAGCGCTGGACAAGGAAGCCGCCGCGTTGATTCAAGCCCGGAATTCAGTGGTGGCTGCCTGGCTTTGGCGTCGGTATGCCGCCAACACGCGTTTGGCCGGAAACTCAATCCGGATTGATCCCTGGTGTGGGGTGATCAATTTGACCTGAACCATTCTCCCATTATGCCAAAGAGAGATCCGCGCGTTGACGCTTACATCGCCAAATCTGCCAACTTTGCGAAACCGATTTTGAATCACATCCGCCGGCTCGTTCATACCACCTGCCCGGACGTGGAAGAGACGATTAAATGGCAGGCACCGGTTTTCGTGTACAAAGGAATTCTCCTGGCGTCGCCTGCCTTCAAACAGCATTGTGCGTTCTTCTTTTGGAAAGGCAGATTGCTCTTCCGCGGATATCCGGCTGAAGGCAACCCGAGGGAAAAACTGCGTCACCTCACGTCACTCGCCGACTTGCCCTCCGACAGGATGCTGACCGGTTACATCCGGAAAGCCGTGGAACTCAACGAAGCCGGTCTAAAAGTTCCGCGGCCGAAACCCAAGGCAAAAAAGGAAGTGGTCGTGCCGGGTTATTTTCTGGCTCTGCTGAAGAAAAACAAAAAGGCAATGACGGTATTCCGGAATTTCAGCGCCAGTTGCAGGCGCGAGTACGTCGAATGGATCACGGAAGCCAAACGCGAGGAAACGCGCGCCAGACGGATGAAAGTCGCCATCAAATGGATTGCCCGGGGGAAATCGCGGAGCTGGAAATATCAGTAGAAAATTCGATTCGGCCGCTGGAGCGTGATTATCCCGGCGCCAGAAAGGATAAAATGAAGATTATTGAAATGACCCGTGGTGTCGCATTGCTTTGCGCGGCGTTGGGTTTGATGGCTGGCGCAAATCCAGCAATGGCCCAGTCCACCACGAACCGTCCGGCACGCCCGACGCCGCCCACCCGCGACCCGCACACGCCCGGATTTGTCTCGGCCACGGAGTTGCCTGACGGCGCCAATGCGCCGGCGGACGCCGACGGAAATTTTGTCATCGGCCCGACACACCATCCTGCGCCGGAAATGCTGGTGCAAACCAATGTGCCGCAAGCAACGGTGTATAACTTCACCATGAGTTCGACGAACAGCAGGATTTATCCGGGCATCGCGCGCGAGCGAAATACTTTTGGCACGCCGGATCCTGCCGACCCCGCCAAACTGATTGTGACTACCAGCCACCCGGCTCCCTACACCCGCCGGGTCGCGGTTTATGTGCCCAAACAATACATTCCCGGCACCGCCGCACCTTTCATTGTCGGCGCGGACGGACCTGACCGCATGTTGTTCACGGCCCTGGACAATCTGATTGCCGAACACAAGGTGCCGGTAATGATTGCCGTCTCCATCGGCAACGGCGGCGGCGACGCCCAGGGCAGTGAGCGCGGACTGGAATACGACACCATGTCCGGACGCTATGCGGAGTTCGTCGAGAAAGAGGTTCTGCCGCTGGTGGAAAGCAAATGTCATGTGACCTTGACCAAGGACCCCGAAGGCCGCGCGACGATGGGCGGCAGTTCCGGCGGCTCGTGTGCCTTGATCATGGCGTGGTATCATCCGGAGCTTTACCACCGCGTCCTGACATATTCGGGCACTTATGTGAACCAGCAGTGGCCGTATAACGCGGCGTCCCCGCCCGGTGCCTGGGAATTTCATGAACGCCTCATCCCGAACAGCCCGACCAAGCCGCTGCGCATCTGGATGGAAGTCGGCGACCGCGACCTGTTCAATCCGAACGTCATGCGCGACGGGATGCACGATTGGGTCGTCGCCAACGAGCGCATGGCCAAAGCACTGGCCGCCAAGGGCTATCATTATCAGTTCGTCTTTGCCCGGAACGCCGGGCACGTTGACAGCGGCGTGAAACGACAAACGTTGGCTGAAGCTTTGGAATGGCTGTGGCAGGGTTACCGGCCAGTGACGAAATAGCGCAAGCAAAGCGGCGATGAACGCACCGCAGCCTGTTCGCAGAAATCTTCGGAGTCCAAAAGGCAGTGCAGGACAAAAAGGAGAATTGGAAATCCGGACGCTTCCATTAAACTGCGCCCAATGAAGACCACGATACCCGAGGAATTGAAGAAGGACCTGCCGCAAACTCCGTGGGGCAAAATCCTCACCGCCACGCCGGTTATCATGACCGTCATCGCCACGTTGCTGGCCGGACTCGCCTCCAGCGAAATGACCCGCGCCCAATACGACCGCGCCCTGGGCGCGCAATTGCAGTCCAAGGCCGGCGACCAGTGGAGTTATTTCCAGGCCAAGAAATTGCGCAGCGCCATTCAGCATAGCTCGCTCGAACTCCTGCAAGCCACGTCCGACGTCCAGCCAACCGAAAATCCGGCGCTGGAAAAAATTCCTTCCGTGACGGCTCCCGCGCTCGACGCCAACCTGCAAACCGCGCTCGACGCGATTTCAGCAGAAAAACCCGAAACCGAAATCACCGCGGCATTGAAGCAGGTTGACAACAAGACGCTCGCCGCTGCGCTCCAAGCGGCCCGCGATCAGGCGCGTGACTTCGATGCGGCACTGGCTCCGGCCAATCAAGCCATTGCGCAGCTCGAGAAATCGCTGCCGGCCGGTGACAAATCCGCCGCGCGGGATTTAACCGCCGCCAAAATGCGCTTTGCCGCCTTGCGTTACGACGCCGAAGCCGGGTTGAACCAGAACATCGCCAACCTGTTGGAATTGCAGGTCCGCAAGGCGAACATCTCGGCCGAACGGCATCATGCGCGCAGCACCCGGTTTTTCCTCGGCATGTTGGCGGCGCAGGCGGCCGTCATCATTTCCACTTTGGCCATGGCCGCGCGCCAGCGCAATCTGCTCTGGACGCTGGCCGCCGCCGCCGGCATCGCGGCCATCCTCTTTGCCATCTACGTCTATCTGCGGGTGTAGGTCGGCAGCGTAAAAGACGAGGGACGGTTGGAAAGGTTACTTGTGGGGAGACGGGCTGCGGGCACGCCGCACCCAGCAATGCCCCAGCCAGGCGCGCCGCAAACAACGTCCGCAAATGAATAATGGACATTCCCGCCTCTATGAACGACAATGACTGTGTTCCCGCCCAGCGAGCCGGATCGAAGTTCCAGTTCCGATTCTGAATCTTATGATCAAAAATCCAGCAGCCATCGCACCGGTGGACAACCAGTCCACGGTCATTGAGACCGAGCAGCAACGGTTCGAGCGCATCCTCTCACGCGACCAGTTCAAACCGCTGAAAGCCGTGTTCGACAATCTTGGCGTGGCCGTTCCGGTGATGCAGGGGGCAATCATCACCACAAATTCCTACCAGATGTTTCTGGGCAAGTTGGGCTATCGTGTCATCGTAGTGAAACAAATCCATGAGCAGGATTGCTACGCCCGCCTGGGACCGGCCGGCGGCATCCGGGCCGTGCTGCCGGTCCACGATATGGCCACCTACAGCACACTGGTCACGCTCGTGAACTTCGATTCCACGGTGACCACCACGGACAAATCCATTGATTACTACGACAACCAGTTGGCCGCGTTCAAAACCGACTTGATGAACCGGTCTGGAAACGCCGAATGAATTGACTCGACACAAGGGCGCGAAGGTGAATGGTTGAAACGCCCGCCCTCATCCCGGCCTTCTCCCCCAGGAGAAGGAGAATCATTCGCCGTCTTATAGAAAACCCGCGACTGGACTGGTGGGGCGGTCATCGAGCAATCAGCGAACGGACGAAGGCGGTTCCCTCTCCTTGGCGAGAGGGTCAGGGCAAGGGAGGTCGTTAAACTAATTTCTGCAGCGCGGGGAAACGGGCAGGGTCAAAGCTCGTCCTCGCGCTCGGCGTAGAAGAGCTGGTGGGCACGGTCGTAATCGGCTTCCGGCACGAAGACCTGGGTGGGGCGGCTCAGATCGCCGTTGTCCGGCGCAGCGGGATCCACGAACGCCTGCGTGGCGGGGATGCCATGTTTCTCCAGCATCGTCACGAGCATCTCGGCGTTGACGACCGGGCCGGTGTAAAACAGTTTCACGCGGGCAATTTAATCGCAGATGAACATGCTCGCCACGCCGAAATGAAATGCAGGCGGCAGCGCGAGGAAAACGGGTGACCGTGCGAAAGACTGTGCGCGGACTGTGGGGACAGGTGGTCGGCAAATTAAGCGTTCGCTTCTTCTCCGCTTGCACCGGACTTAATCCCTCCTACCTTGCGTTTTCGCGGAGGTTTTCGCCTTAAAGCGCGCAGCTGAACCATCTGGCGATCCCCATGCCTTGTTAATATCCAGTATAGCTCTTTGTCGTGAATGCTACGCTTCTTCTGACTTTCCTGAATGAGACCAAGCGCTCGGAGCTGAATAATTGCCGTAGTAATCTCTTCCTCTTGGAATGAAAAGTCGTGCAATCTAACCCCCTTCAACTCTTTGTCATCTTCCCATGTTTTCTCACCATATTTTTCCAGGAAGTTACGAAATCCATCTCTCAGGTCTTCATCAGATGATTCTTGAATGAGTGTCGGAGCTACAGCAGCAAAAATCTCGTTCCATTCCGGGCTCATCGTCCCGTCCCAATATTTTGTTGATCCTCGTCGTTTTGCAGTTCCATCTGATTGAAATGAGCAATGGAACTCGAACGTTTCCTCTCCTTGCAACAAATCTTCAGTTCCAGGTGGTGGGCCTTCCATTTCTTGTTGGAGCTGTTTTTCTAATTCAGCCACCTTTTTCCGAAGCCCCAATATGTCTGCCAAGGTAGTCTGGTCTGGGACTTGGCTGGCTCTAACCCAGCCGACGGCTGGGTGGCGCTTCGTTTCAGCAGTCAATCCGATAATTAATTTGGCTTTCAGTTCTTCAGGGGTATTCCAGTAAACGCAGGTATGCCGCTTCTCAACTTTTGAACGGAAGGCAACAAGTTTTTCCCATGATGCCTCTTTCGTTTCTGTTCTCTCCCGTGGAAGATTATCTGGCTTCTGGTGAAGGAGTGCGATCACCGGCTTCTTTGTGGAAACTGCGTAGTCATACTCCTTCTCGGTATATCCAAGACCTTCCTCGTCTTGTGACCCATATCGCCCGCCGATGATCACCACGTAGTAATCTGACGAATCAATGACGTCCTTAATTAATCGCCATGCCGTATCGTCAGTGGCAGGGAACAATTCCATTCCAGCTGGCATGTGGTCGAGTTCCAAAATTGATTTAAGCGCAGCTTGGCGTTCATCCTTCAAATCGTGGAATGTTGAAGAGACAAAAACTTGATAACGCTTTTCCATAACTTTAATTTTTCGCCGCCGCGAGTTCTTCCTCGAAATCCACAATCCCTTTGATCTGCACCAGGAACCAGCGGCTTGGCCGATGGTGGATTTCAGATTTCGGATTGCGTAATCCGGGTTGCATTCCGTTATTCACCGCCTTCCATGTGGAAATACATGGATTGCAGGGCGATTTTGCCCGGGCCGGTGAAACGGTTCCACACAATCTGCCCACCGCTGGCGAACAGTCCCGTCGAGAGTTTCTGGAACATGGTCTGCATCTGCACGGTGCGGTCCTTGTAAATCCAGCCGCCCGGTTCGATGTCAATCTGCTCGCCGGGTCCGAGCGTGACCTCGAACACATTGCCGAAACCGTGCAGCCAGAGGATGCCTTCCCGCGCCGGACACGAAAAAGTATCGATGAAAAAGCCGGTGCCACCGACCAGCATGTTGGCCGCGCCTTTCACGCGGGTGAAGGTGTAGTCCACGTTGTCCGTGGCCGCGAGCCATTGGTGTTCCCGCACGTCCACGCCCATGCCGGGTTTCAAATGCAGCCCCAACACGTGGCCGGCGCCGTCGCGGCTGAAGGCAATCCGGCCCGGACCCGTCGCGCCCGTCAGCAGGAACGGC
>Ga0335081_10008658_pt1 | contig 16327 bp, 17 predicted proteins | sample Lox_Sample_35_FD_206713 | JGI IMG/M metagenome (GOLD analysis project Ga0335081, IMG submission 206713) | Soil microbial communities from Loxahatchee National Wildlife Refuge, Florida, United States - Lox_Sample_3.5 | ecosystem: Environmental > Terrestrial > Soil > Wetlands | place: USA... | reverse complement strand
CTGCACTCGCGTCATTTTTACGATGTAAACAATCGTCATCACCGATGCGATTGAATTTTTTTATTCCCGTCAGAAAATTTCAATATGGAGGCGGCAAGACCAAATTCCGCAATCTTGAAAGGCACGAGATTAGCTGAACTTAATTTAGGTTCGATCTCCCGTATGAGACCCACGCCACACCCTTCCGTGATCTGCGTCACAGCCAACCTTGACCGCGGGGCCTAGCTTCGTAGAGAAATCAATTCCAAGGGAGATGGCCATGGCGTACGTGATTACTGATACCTGTATCAAGGACCTGCTCTGCGTTGACGTGTGCCCGACCGACTGCATTCATCCAAAGAAAGACGAACCGGACTTTGAGGCTGCAGCCCAGTTGTATGTCGATCCAGAGGGCTGCATCGACTGCGGGGCTTGCGTGCCGGTCTGTACTTCCGATTCGATCGCTGCCGTCGATGATCTTCCCGAGGAGAAAAAACAGTTCATCGAGAAAAATGGAGCTTACTACAAGCACTGATCCGACCTTCTTGATTTGCCGCTAAGGCTGGGATGGCTCCTCCGAACCTCTACCTCGATTGACAAGCGCGGACGCCAGTTCTATCGTGGCCGCGTTGTCATGAATGTTGTTAAAGCGACGCGCCGCTACGAAGCCTGGCTGGGCAAACGCACTCCGTTGCGGAAAGCCGATCTGAAGCTTAAACACCAGTTCATGGCTGAAGGCCCGTTTCCTTTTCTGCGCGCCACCTTTTACCGCTGGATGCAGCTCTGGCCCACATTGGGTCACCAGGTCGCCAAAGCTCCTAAGATTCTCGCCGTCGGCGATCTGCACGTGGAGAATTTCGGCACCTGGCGAGACCGCGAGGGGCGTCTGGTATGGGGAGTGAACGATTTCGACGAAGCCGCTGATCTCCCCTATACCGTCGACCTGGTCCGTCTGGCCACTAGCTCACTGCTGGCTGCCGAACAAGGTCATCTCCACCTGAATCCAAGGGAAGCGTGCCGCAGCATTCTCGACGGCTATCGTCAGTCGCTTGCAAAGCATGGACGCCCGTTCGTGCTCGAGGAAGAACACAAATGGCTGCGGCAAATCGCGACCGGCGAATTGCGCGATCCCCAGCATTTTTGGGCAAAGATAGAGGGATTGCCCGGGATCGAAGAAAAAGTCCCCGTCAGCGCGCAGGAGGCTTTACAGCATGCCTTGCCCGAACCGGGCCTCGAGTACAAGTTAGTACGCAGAATGGCGGGCCTCGGCAGCTTGGGACACATCCGCCTGGTGGCGATCGCGGAGTGGCGCGGTGGCAAAATCGCGCGCGAAGTCAAGGCTCTCGCGCCGTCCGCGGCAGATTGGGTGCAAGGCGCGGCTGGCCCCGAGGAGATTCTCTATCAACCGATCATCACCCGTGCGTGCCGTTGCCCCGATCCCTTCGTGCAGTTACGAGGGCGTTGGCTGGCTCGTCGCCTTTCGCCGCATTGTTGCCGCGTCGAGCTCAGCGAGCTGCCGAAAAACCGAGATGAACTGCGCCTGCTCTTTGCCATGGGCTGGGAGACCGCGAACATTCACCTCGGCAATAAGAGGGAAATCAGAGAAGTCTCCCGGCACTTCGCCGCCCTCAAAGCCAACTGGCTCGTCGCCGCCGCCAAAACCATGGCGGAAGTCGTGACCCGTGATTGGCAGGCCTGGCGTCGAGCTGAAAAAGCCTGAGCTTACTGGCCTTACGACGCGCGGGGGACGTTGCCCTGTTTCTCAATCTGGCTGCTTTGCGGCAGTATCCGGCCCGGCTCCGCTCCCTTCTGTAACGCGCAGGCAAGGGCCTCGAGCACTCCTCTGAGCGACTCGGGGCGCTCGTTCAGCACACGCTCGACGCTTTCCCGGTGAATCAACAACTCGCCGAGCTGTCTCGGCGGCGACATTCCCCGGAGGTCGGGCGCCACCGAACTTGGGGAGCCTCGGTGTGCCTTGGCTCCCAGTGAGGTTCGCGCAAAGGGATAGTCCAGGCTGCCCGTCGTCATCCAATGAACCACCAATTCCTCGACATGATCGGGGCTGCACGCAGGGCTGAATCCTTCGCAGCCAGCTAATTGCTCATTCCACTGCAAAACTGTCAGCTTGTCTTCCCACCGGTTCTCGACAACCAGAAACCACGTCTCATCGCCGCTTTTCTGTTCACCGCAAATCGAACATGCCTTCCCCATTCGGTCGTCCATAGCTCTCCCTTTGCCAACAGACACTGGAATTCCAGGGTCGCCCCCGGGACCTGCCGCCAGCACGCCCCCTGCGCATGTTCTCTGGCCTCGCCGGTGCGAGTTCAGCCTTGTGCACTTAGGTAGCCGCGAGGAAAAGATGCGGGAACAACCACAACTCCTAGCAGGCAACCGACTTTCGCTTTTTCCGTTTTGGGAGTCAGTGCCGAAAGGCTTGCGCCGTGCCGATGGGTCGGCACTGCCATTCACTCACTCGCCCATCACCTTCACGATCAGCCGCTTGTCGCGCTGGCCGTCGAATTCGGCGTAGAAAATACGCTGCCAGGTTCCCAGATCGAGTTTTCCCGCAGTGATGGGCACGATCACCTCGTGATGAATCAGCAAGGCCTTCAAATGGGAATCACCGTTGTCTTCCCCGGTGTCGTGATGCTTATATTCTTTGCGAAACGGGGCCAGCTTTTCCAGCCATTGGTCGATGTCTTCAATCAGCCCAGGCTCGTTGTCATTCACGTAAACACCGGCAGTGATGTGCATGGCTGAAACCAACACCATGCCTTCCTTGACCCCGCTTTTCTTAACAATCTCCTCGACTTGCGGCGTGATGTGAATGTATGCGCGATGCGTCTTGGTGTGGAATTTCAAATATTCTGTGAAGACCTTCATAGCAAGATTTTAATGGAGGACGGGCGTCCCGCCCGTCAAGAAGACCGCTTTCGCCTAAATCGATTTCACCGGCAGCGCAGTCAAATCATCGACCAGTCCGACTTCCTTCTGTAAGAACGGCTCAGCGTACGTCACTCCAGCCATCAGGCCGTAAAATCGCGCCATGCCCTCGATGCGCGAGCGAATCTCGGCTTGAGCCGGAAAGATATCTTTCCCTGCTTCCTGATCGCAGAATTGGGATTTGTAGGCCATGAGCGATTCAAAGCGAGCTTCAAATTGCTCGGTTATGTCGACGACGAAGGTCGGGCGGACGTCGAAGTACAACGTGGCGTACACGATTTTGAAAGGACGGTAGGGAGACAAATTTCCAGCGTCGACCTGCGCGAGCGAGTCGCCCACGCCCACACGGCCCTGGCTGAGAGCTGACGGCTGACGGCTGATGGCTAATTTTGCCAGTCCCGCCAAAAAGCACGCTTCGTAGCCCAGCGTGGACGCCATGTAGTGATCGGGATGCCGCCCTTGCCAGTAGGGAAGAATTACTACACGCGGCCGCTGCTCGCGAATCACCCGGGAAACTTTCAGCCGGTTTTCCCAGGTGTTTTCGACGCGACCGTCGGGAATATCCAGCGCCTGCCGCCAGGAAACGCACAGAATCTTTGCCGCCTCAGCCGCTTCACGCGCGCGATCTTCGGTGGTGCCGCGCGTCCCCATCTCGCCCTGCGTCAAATCGAGAATTCCGGTGCGATAGCCGTGCCGTGCCATCTTGAGCAGCGTGCCACCGCAGGTTTGTTCCACATCATCACGGTGGGCAGCGATGGCGAGAACATCGAGTGCAGGATTGGCCATGGTGCTGAGAATAACCAGATATCAGTTGAAGTGGCAACTTGCAGGCAGCGCATTCATTGATTTCGTCGTTTGCCGCCAATGGTGCGTCGTTCTAAGCGGTCGCCCCTCGCCTCAAGTGCCCATGAATGCCCTGAGTTCGTTCGCGATGCGTAACATCCGTTGCAGATCTGACTCCAGCAATTCCGCGCTGGATTCTGGCATGGCTCCGTATCCCCGGATGCGGGTCGGCCGGCAGTCCTCCAAGGTCACCCAAATCTGGGAGACATCTGAGGTAAGAATGCGGCGAAGATTTTTCCGTGAAGGTTGCAGATCATACTTTTGCACGAACGACGCGATGAGCGACTGAAGTTCTTTCAGCCGCGCGCGGAGGTGCTCCCTCTCCCGCTCGGTCACACTGCCCTCGATCACGTTCATAGCCGGGGGCGAGCTACGGCTTTCCAGCAGATTGAGCATGCGGACTGCCGCGGCGTCCACAATCAGCATGCCGCTGCCAATCACTCTGCGATGACTCTCGCTCAGTTCCTCAAGCATGAGAAATGCCCCATTGCAGGCAAAAATCAATATATAGGGGAGAAAGTTTCACATGCTGTTCGGTCACGTATCTGGGGGAGGCTGCCATTTTCAGCATGGCGCAAATCGCTCCCGGATTTCCCTTGCCATAGAGGACGATCTTCTGCACTACGTCGGAAAGGTTGGCGGGTCGCAGCTGCATCGCCTCCGCTGTCGCCAAGGCAAACGAGGTTGCTGTTTCCACATCAAAATTTCGCAGCTCATACTTCTCGGAACGCTGGGAAAACAGAGGCAACAGGAAGCCGACATCCTCCATATGGGCGGATCGTGCGGCAACGATCAGCGGAGTTTCTGACCATTTGCACACGTCTTTCAGGGCCGTCGCAAACGACTGCGACGGAGCTTTCAAATGATCGAGCACAATCCAATAGCTGCCCGCGCGCAGAGCTTCCGCGACGATTCCCCGGATCGCCACGGCGGACTTCACCTTGAGGGCTTCTGCTCCGGCCTTTCCGCAAACCTGAACGACGCAATGCGCTTTCCTCGCCAGGAGTTCGATTGCGAGTCTCCGGAAGACGATTTGGCTACTCGAGGATTCGTCGCAATACAATATTCCGCCGAATTGCGAAAGCAGAGATTTCAGAAGCAACGTCTTTCCGACTCCGGCTGGACCGTGTAGCAAGAAAGAATGGCGGCGGTGAACGAGCCGGTGCAGCTGTTGCAGATCCATGTCTCTTCCGAAGATCGTTGCCGGCTTCATGACTGAGCCAATTGTGGAGGCGCGGACTGCCCCAGTTTGCGGACCTCTGCTTCGGCCTCAGCCAGTCTCCGCAGCGAAGATTGTATCGCGGCCTCCCCGGCGGCCTGTGCCCTGCGCGCACGCGCCAGCGCCCGTTCCGCCACCGCACTGGACTCGCGCAACACGGTTCGTATTTCGGCTTCCAGTTCCCGCCGGCTCTGCACTATCTGATTCTCAAGGTCATTGCGCACCCGCTCGCTGTTGGTTTCGAGCAATCGATCCAGAAACTGGTGAGCGTCCGAGTCAATCATGGAGTGAGCCCGCACCATGCCACTCACCAAGTCAGCTAAATAGCGAAATGGCGAAGCCGGGATCGCGACATGGACAAACTCATAAAACTGAAATTCAGCGCCGGCACGGAAGTTCATTTCGCGGTTCAGTTCCTTCGGAAGATAAGCAAGGTCGGCGTCGCGAAACGTTCGGACCTTGAGCAGAAAATCATTTGCCAGCCTCGTGAACCGCTCCGCGATACGGCAGTAAGCTTCCCGAGCCTGGTTCTCCTCGGCCTTAAGCCACGGGGTGAGACGATTGCGGGCCACCTCCTGAGCCGCGTGCATTGCGGAGCGCCGATAGCCGGGACCCGCGCCTCTTGGAAGAGATGCGAGTGCCGTCTTGAGTTCTGTGTGGGCTGCCGGCCGGTTCGCGGCGAGAAATGCCTTGCGATGGTCGGCGAAACGCGTGCTAAGACGCTGGTGCTCGGCCAAGAACAGCGCGCCAAGGTCGTTCAGCGATTGTTCAGCCCATGCGACCGCTTCGTGCAACTGACCGAGCCGTTTTTCAGATTCTTCGATAGGCCGGGTGAGAACATCGCGTTCCTCGATGATCACCATGAGGAGTTGCTCCGAAAGACGATTTACCGAGCGAGCGCCGGATTGCTGGATGAGCTGCCGGCCGGTGCTCTGAGAAAGCTGGGCCAAGGCATTCAGGAGCAAGTTCCAGTCCCGCAACCCGCTCCGCTTCTGTATCTGCTCGAGGGCGCTGATCTCAAGAACACCCGGGGCCGGGCGCTGCAGCCGCTTTTTGAGCACTTGTCGCGCGAAGGCAATCGCATGCACCTTTTCTTCCTCGGTCACTCGATCCGCTTTGTTCAGCACGAACACAATGTGTTGGACCTGTTTGGAAACCATCTCAATGAGTTCCAATTCGTCACCGGCGATGGGCGGATCGGCTCCGATCACGGCGATCGCGGCGTCAATGTGCGGTAAAAATGCATGCGTCGCCGCACTATTGGCCTCGAATACCGAACCCAGACCGGGCGTATCGACAAAGCACATACCCGTCGAGAGCAGCGGACTCGGAGTAAATACCTCAAGCCCAGCGACGCCTTTTCTGTTTTCGGGGTTCTGTGTTTCCGAGACATACTCCGCGAGTTCGGTGACGCAGATCTCCTTCCACACACCGCTGTTCAGGCGGACGCGGGCCCGTTGGCGATCGCCAAATCGCAGAATTGTGGGAACCGCAGTGATGGGAACAACGCCGCTCGGCAAAATGTTCTCACCGACCAGGGCATTCAGCAGGGTGGACTTGCCGCGTTTGAACTGGCCCACACACGCGACGTAAAAACGGCCTTCCGAGGCACGCTCGGCAGCGGAACAAGCGTCGTCGCTGATTTGCCGGCAATCAAATTCTCCCGCCAGGCGGGCGATTCGCAATAGTAGCTCGGCATGCGGGGTGAAGGCGCGTGGGTCAAACTCGTGCTCCGAAACGCTAACTCGCGCCTCATCAGATTGTGCGAAGCGGGGCGGGCCGTTGCTCGGGTAATCCGAACTCATTGCGAGGCAGACCGAACTCCTTCCTGGTGCACGTACTTAATGACTTCAACATCAGAGATCGCGATGAGCCCCTCATCTACCATTTGATCGAGGGTTGGTATCAGCTTCTGGATCTTTTCTGCCGAATCGACAATCGAGACCATAATTGGAGCATCGGAAGAAAAGGAAAACAGGTGAGGACGGTGAATCAGTGTGCTGGCCCCGTATCCCTCAATCCCGCGGTAGACGGTGGCGCCGGCGATGTCGAGTTCGCGGCATTTCTCCACGATTGCTCGATACAGAGGCTTCCCCTGCCACTTATCGTCTTCGCCAAAGTGAATCCGCAGCATCTTGGCCTTGCCTTCGAGTTTCACGGGCGTATCTCCTGTCGGCGCTCGGTGTTTTTATAGTCGTGCGTGTACTTGATGACATCGACATCGGAGAGAACCACGAGCCCTTGCTGCAACATCTGGTCGAGAACCGGAACGAATGCGGCGAGCTTCGCTTCCGTGTCGATTACCGCCAACGTGATTGGCCGGTCATGGGACAGCGACAGGGTTTTGTCCTTGTGAATCCGCCGGTTCGCGCCGTAGCCGAGAATCCCGCGATACACCGTCACGCCGGCAATTTCGTTGGCGCGCAGGGCCTCGACCAGGGCTTCCTGCAAGGGCTTGCCTTGCCACTTGTCGTTTTCGCCGAAAAAGATTCGCATCAACTTAGCCTTGCCTTCCGTCTTGAGCGGATGAATGGGCTCGGTCTGGGGCTGCCGCTTGGATGTCTGTGCGGGCTTGATCACGGTCGTATCCTGGATCTCGATGAGTCCGCTCCCGGCGAGTTCCCGCAACTTGGGCATCAGCTCTTCAACCCGCTCGGCGGTTTCGATAAATTCGATCTTTACCGGAAGGTTCTGTGCCAGCTCCATCAGGCGCGTGGTGTGAATGTGATGGTCAGCCCCGAAGCCGGCAATGCCACGTACGATGGTCGCGCCGGAAACTCCGCGATAGAAAAGAAAGTCCAGAATGGCCGCATACACGCTATGGCCGTGGTACTGCTGGTCTTCTCCGACGTAGATGCTGACTTTCTTGGCCGCTCCGGCTTTCAGCACAGTGCCTCCCTTGCAATCACCCGATAGCTCTTGCCACCATCACGCCCGTCCAGACCAGGACGAAGCCCACGATCAGGCTGAGCAGTATGTTGAGCAAGCCGATCACGAACTGGCCATCCTGAATGGAACGCAGGGTTTCGTATTCGAATGTGGAGAAAGTTGTGTAGGCTCCGATGAATCCAATGGGTATGAGATACCGCCAACTGGCGCTGAGATGAGTTCTCTCGGTGAGGATGGTCATGATGAAGCCGATCATGAAACACCCCGAAATGTTGATAACGAATGTGCCGTAAGGGAAGCGGGTGCCCATTTTCTGCCCGATGAAAACACCCAGCCAGAAACGGGCTATCGCGCCGACGAATCCCCCAATGCCCACCACGAGATATTTGTACAAGAGTTATTCTTGACCTCTCGCCACAAATTAAGCTTCTGCCTGCCATAATCCCGGCCGCACTCAGGCACAGCAGAACAAGTTTTCCGAAGGCACACGTGGAAAGACAGTAATCGCGAGTCTCCCACCGCGGAGTCCTTGGGTAGGAGTCATCATCCCAGAAAGCGGGCGGTTGTGGCGAACTCCATCGCCGTGACATTATTTTTACCACAGAGAGCACGCTTCGACTAGGCGCAGGGCAGGCTCACGGCAGCGAGGTTTGCTTAATGCGGGCGACGATGACCGCCCCCCCGCGCGGAATCGGGACTATTTTTTTCTCTCCACGAGGAAGTGTGCCAGGGATCTCAATGTTTCCGCGCGCGCGCCGAAGCTGTCGAGGGAGGTAAGCCCAGCCTTTATCAGCGAATCGGCTTTCTTGAGCGACTCGTCGATTCCGAACAATGCCGGGTAGGTCGCTTTCTCGGCCGCCGTGTCTTTGCCGGCGGTTTTGCCGAGTTGCTGGGAAGTTTGCGTGACGTCGAGGACATCGTCCACGATCTGGAAAGCGAGGCCAATGGCTTCGCCAAACGCCCGCAGGTTCTTGACCTGGGCTTCGTTTGCTGCAGCGTACAGCCCTCCGCTGACAACGCTTGCTGTGATCAGGGCGGCGGTTTTGGAACGATGGATGTACTCCAGCATTTTCAAGTCTGGCTTGGTATGCTCGGCTTCAAGATCCACGACCTGGCCGCCGATCATGCCGTTGATTGTGCCGGTGGCGCGAGCGATTTCTTCGATGATCCGCACCCGCGCTTCTGCCGGGCATTGCAGCCGCGAAAGCGTTTCGTAGCCCTGAGTTTGCAACGCGTCTCCGGCAAGAATGGCGATCGCCTCGCCGAACGCCTTGTGACAAGTGGGCCGCCCCCGGCGCAGATCGTCATTGTCGAGCGCGGGAAGATCGTCGTGGATGAGCGAATACGTGTGCAGCATTTCCAGCGCCGCGCCAAGTTCGTCGATTCCAACGGGCAGGGAAGCTGCAACCATCTTCCCGGTTTCCAGGCACAGAATCGGCCGCAGCCGTTTGCCCCCGGCAAACATGCTGTGCCGCATAGCCTGATGAATCGAAACCGGATGCTGGCTACCCGGCGGAAGCAGGCGCTCCAGAGCCGCATCCGTCAGGGCCCGGCCTTGCTCCAGAGTTTCGCTGACCATGAGGTGTGAGTATAACAAGGGGACGGCGAACGGCACGCCGTCCTCGGAAGATGGAGCAACCGGAAATCCGGCCGGACCTTAAGCCGCTGTGGGATGCTCGATCACGTGCCTCCTCACCGCGGCGAGGATCGAACCGGGACTCGTGGACGAACAGACATCCTCGGCGCCCGCGTTCAGCGCCGCCGTCCACATCTCCTCATCCGCCAGGCGGTGAATGCAAACGATGTGCAGACCCGGGAAATCGTTGGTCAGATGCTCGACCTCAGAGAGGGACGCAACCTCCATATCAAGAATCACCACACCGGCGTGAGAAGAGGCCACGGTGGCTCGCAAATCATCCATGGATTGCACTACGCGGATCGAGCGAAATGAATTTCGCAAGGAAGCCATAAGAAAGTGAGCCAGACTAGAGTCGCTGTGAAAGAGGACGATACTGGAAGAATACATGGTGCCCTCCTGAGATTCCGCCGTCGTCTGGGCGGGACTAGCTGCGAAAGGTTCCACGGGAAGACGCAATCGCAGGCGTTTACGACTACGAGCGACGACGAGGGACCAGCGCTTATTTACGACGTGGCGCCGCTTCCATCAGGGGCTCAAAAGCTTCGGTCTGGAGTTTTCCGTTCTGCTTCAAGAGGATCTCTACCTTGCCTTCCGCTTCCTCCAACTCCTTGCGGCAGGCGGCGGAGAGTTGCATGCCTTCCTCGAAGAGCGTCAGAGATTTCTCCAGGGGCACTTCGCCCTTCTCCAACTCCTGAACGACTTTCTCCAACCGCTGAAGGCACTCCTCAAATTTCGGCAAGGGAAACCTCCTAAGAATATTTTAATCCAGGTCAGGGAGGGATGTATCCGGGGAAAATACTTCGTTACGCCAAAAAGGGAAACTCCACAGTTGGAAGATGTTCGAGCAACTAAACGGAGGCCGTCGGCCTGGTGCCCAGTGCCTCGAGCACATCCACTGCAGACACGTAACGTCCGAGCGGGGCGCTGATTTGCGCACCCTGCACCATGCCCCGGACGGCGATCAGCATTTCACGGGCGATAGCGATGCCCTCTTCACGGGCGGCTTCCGGATTCTTGGCTCGGGCCATGCGATCGAGGATCGAGTCCGGGACCGAAACTCGCAGCTCGTTTTTCATAAATTCGGCATTGCGCACGCTCACCAGCGGCCAGATTCCCGCGATCACAGGAATACGGCAAGGTTCGATGCGGCGCAAGAATACTTCCAGAAGAGAAAGGTCGAAAACCGGCTGCGTAACTGCATACTCGGCGCCGGCCTCGACCTTGTATTGGAACCGGCGGATCTCTTCGTCCAGGTCAGAAATGCCCGGGTTCGCTCCGACGCCGATGACAAAAGCCGTTCCCACGCCGAGGGGATTACCGCCAAGATCAAGGCCGCGATTGAGATTGTGCACGATGTTCACCAGGCCGATGGAGTCGACATCGAAAACGGCGGTGGCATCGGGGTAATTTCCCATCTTTGGCGGATCGCCCGTGATACAGATCAGGTTGCGAATTCCGGTCGCAGCTGCACCCAGAAGGTCAGACTGAATGCCCAGTACGTTGCGGTCGCGACAGGTGTAATGCAGTATGGCTTCGATCCCGACCTGCTGTTGAATCAGCAGCGAAAGCGCCTGGTTGCTCATGCGTGCCGAAGCCCGCGGGCTGTCCGGGATGTTGATTGCGTCCACGCCAACCGATTTCAAAAAGCGCGCGCCCTCGACTTCTTTGCGGATATCAGTTCCCTTGGGAGGAACAATTTCCACCATGGTCACGAATTCGCCCGCCTTAATCTTGGCTCCAAGGCGGGAGCGCTCACCTAACGTCAGAGTCGCCGCTGGAGCCGGCGCCGCCTCGGCTTTGACCACGGAAACGGCCCTGGCGCGCGCCTCGCCCATGCGCAGAGCAGATTTCATGACGTGAATGTGTTCGGGAGTAGTTCCACAGCACCCACCGACCAGGCGCACACCTGCGGCCACGAATTTCCGTGCATAGCTCGCCATGTATTCTGGCGAACACAAATAAATGTTTCTGCCATCGACGGACCGGGGAATGCCGGCGTTAGGCTGGGCTGATAAAGGCAGGGAAGTGAGCGAACGTACCTTCTCGATCACATCCAGCATCGCGACCGGCCCCACGCTGCAGTTACAGCCGATGATCTCCGCGCCCCATTCCTCCAGCCGCGGGGTGAAAGTCTCAGGTGTGGATCCGTCCAGGCAATTGCCATCTTCGTCGATCGTCACCTGGGCTACCACAGGTAGTTTGGGATTGACCTCACGGGCGGCAAGCAAGGCCTGGTGCAGTTCCTCGAGGTAACCGAAGGTTTCGAGAATGAGCAAATCGACGCCGCCTTCCACCAGCGCTGCGATCTGTTCCCGAAAAACCGTCCGAGCTTCCTCGAACGAAGTCTTGCCCAGCGGCTCGATGCGGATGCCCAGCGGCCCGACTGAACCCGCGACCCACAGGTCGAAACTTTTCGCCGCTTCGCGGGCCAGTCTGGCTCCGGCGAAATTGATTTCATGCGCCCGGTCGGCCATGCTATGGCGGGCCAGACGGACGGAATTCGCCCCAAAGGTATTAGTTTCAATAATCTCCGCACCTGCTTGTAAATACTCGTGATGAATGCCCCGGATCAGATCAGGCTGGGAAAGATTCAACTCGTCATAGCAGCGGTTGATAAAAATCCCTTTGCTGTAAAGCAAGGTCCCCATGGCCCCGTCGCACAAAACGGGGGATGATTGCAAGCGGGTGAGCAGGTCGCCTGACATTTCCCTTGAGGATACAAGATGGTGGGCAACTTTGCATAAAGTGGAGCGCAGCTAGGCGAAGGCCTTTGTTATAATCCCAACTTCTTGCATCTAACTCTCCATCCTGCATGTTCTTCGGAGTCCCGGGTTTGAAGAAAATCGCAGCCGGTACTGTACTGCTGATTACGGCGAGTCTCGCCTTACTTTCCTGCGGTGGAAGTTCCAGCCCGAACACCCACCACACCAGCGGTCTCAAGTTTCGAGCCTTTGTCTTCAATACGCTATCGCCCGGGGCCCTCGGTCCAGCCCCAGTTCTCAATATCATTGACGCTACCCAGGATGTGCTCTCTCTCGACAGCATTTCCCTGGGAGGGTCGGCGGCTCCGCCGGGCGCCCTGGTATTGTTTCCAGACAAAGCTTTTACGCTGGTGTTCAGCGTAAACAACTCCTCGCTGGCGACCAATTCCAACATCACCCTGGTCAATAACGCGAGCGAGGGTGTGGCGGGCCTGAGTGGCGGAACCGGGACGGTCACTCTCCCAGACGTAACCCAGAGCATCGCGGTCGCGCCGGACAATTCAACGGCGTATTCGGCCGTTCCCAACGGAACAGTTGGGCAAAATCCTCCTGGCGCGGTAGAAGTGTTAAACCTGGGTGCTCAAAGCATTGCCGCTTCCATCCCCGTCACTGGGGCGCAATCGGTTGTACTCAGCCCTAACGGCAATTTGGTCGTAGCGTTCGGCAGCAGTCCCGATACAGTGACTTTGATTTCTCCTGCCCTGATTGGCACCAACAACGACCCGCGCACGTTCGTGACGAGTTCCTCGTTTGATCATCCCGTGTGGGCGGTCTTCAGCCCGGATGGCACGTCGGCTTATGTCTTGAACTGCGGAGCGGAATGTGGAGGAACTGCAGCCAGCATTGTTGCGCTCGACATGACCTTCAACCCGCCCCCGATTAAATGGACTCTGCCCGTTCCCGCCGCGACATTTGGCTTGCTTGCCGGAAGCTCCCTGTTTGTGGCGGGCACTCAGCCGCCATCCACGCCCGGCGGCAACACCTGCGCCGGCGCCGTTCCCGCAACCATTGCGACCAGTTGCGGAGAATTGAGCGTGGTCAATGTGAACTCAAACCCGGGCACGATTATCGGGTCAGCTCTCATCACCGATGGCTATCACAATCGCATGGCCCTGGGAGCGCTGGGGCAACTTTTTATCGGTTCGCAAAATTGCACCAACATCACGGCACAGACTCCCGACAATACGAACAACGAGGTTCGTGGTTGTTTATCGATTTACAACGCCACGAACTCGAAAGTGGTAGTGCCGCCGCAGAATGGCGACGCTACTGGGATTGCGCCCATTACCGGCCGCCTTGCCGTGTACGTGTGCCAGGGAGGGACTTTCCAGATCTACGATACTTCCACCGATCAATTGCAAACCCAGCAGCTGATAGACTCATTCGGCAATCCGATCAGCATCACCGGACAGGCGCTCGATGTGAGGCTGGTGGACTAGCTCGGTTACCATTTCGACATTCAGCTGATTGCGGACCGTTATTTGGGTTGCAGAACCAGTTGATGGGCGCGAGTTTGTTCCACGGCCCGGGGGGAGAAGGGAAATATGAACGTGGTGCCGCTGTACCAAGCCTTCCATTGATCCATGTAGTAGGGACTGAGGAAATTTCCGCCCTGGCCCGTGACCAAATTGATCGTGGACTGATCGAAGTTGGAAAGATCGTCGGTAATCCGCTCCGACGGCCCATGGGTACGTGAAACTGCCTTAACCGTGAAAGTGCTTCCTGACTGCGGCTGCAGTCCGGGGCCGGTCCAGCGGTTCAGGAAAGGAATTCTGCCCAAGACCGGGTGCTGAATGTCGACCGGGTTTTCGTTTCCCCATTTCCAGGAATTTAGAGCCTTGGGAACATCGGTCGCACCCACGACGTTTCCCACCGCGGCGGCCAGAAGTTCGTCATAGTTCGCGTAATTCTCCGGTAGCCAGCGCTTAGGCTGATGCAGGAGCACGTTCTCCAGCCACACCGAACTCATGCCCCAGCGGTAGCTCCGCCAATTAAGGGTGCCGGTTTCCTTTCGCGGCCCGGTCGGCGCGGCGCCCAGTTTGGGCTCGAGCAGCAGACGCATGAGTTCGAGACGAGAGCGATAAGCGATCACGGGCGCAGGAGAATCCTGCGACATGCGGCCATCCCACCCACGCAGAATTTCGGCCGCTTGTTTGGTGCGCGGCGAGACATTCTTCGCATGGTCCACGGCATAAACCAAACGGTCGGCGACGTAGCGGTCGTATTCGGAGTAGATATCAGTTTGCAGAGAGAGCATATCCGCGGCGGAAAATTTCTTGCCCGACTCGAGCACGCGGTAAATGCGCGACGTTCGCCACGGAGCTTCCCATCCGGTGCTGATCGAATAGGGGTAATCGTCGGGCGTGATGCGGCCATTGGCCGTCGCAATGATCCCAGAGGGAGGATTGAGAATGCTGGGCATCTTGTCGAATGGAATATAGCTGACCCATTCGTGCGCGTTGTCGCTGCCATTTTCCGGCAGGCTGCCATCGCTGGATGCGCGAATGGGAACTTTGCCCGTCGCCTGATAGCCAATGTTTCCGTCCACATCAGCGTAGACGACGTTTTGCCCGGGCGCGTCGAATTTCGAGAAAGCGGCGCGGAACTCGTTCCAGTTCTGCGCCGAATCGATATCGAATAAAGGAACATGCAGGCCGTCGTATAAACTCCAGCGCAAGGCGAGCGGCCGTGTTTCTCCCGGGATCAGTTCGGTGATCACAGGACCGTGCCGGGTAAGCGCGACGTCGAGTTTTACGTCCGGCTTGTCCTTGACGTGAATCACTTCCGTGCGATGCTCTGGCTGCTTCCAGCCTTCCGGAGTGAGATATTGCCCGCCTGAATTGAAAGTCTCGATGTAAACATCTTCTACGGTCGGGCCAACGTTGGTGAAACCCCAGGCCACATGCCGATTGTGGCCGACGATCACGTAAGGCATGCCCGGAAGCGAAACGCCAGCGACCTCAAAGTTGCCGGAGCGAAGGTGAACTTCATACCACAAGTTCGGCATCTGGTGGCCGAGGTGCATATCGTTTGAGAGCAGCGGCTTGCCGCTCACGGTGTGCGTCCCCGAAACGACCCAGTTGTTGGAACCGATGACGGCGCGGTAATCAGGCTCGAACTCGCTGAGTTCACCAAAAGGCGGCATTAGCGTCGCGACCGAGCTGTTCGGGTTGCCGTTGACGTCGTCATCTCCGTCGTCGCCATCTTTTGCGCTTCCGTGGTTCTGGTCCAAGCTGGGCCGCGCCACCGTGGGCGGCCGGTCATGCCAGGAAGAATTCACATACAGATCCGCAGTCAGCTCAGGGCCCAGCTTGGCCAGAATTTTTTCCCGCTCCAAAACTTCGCGGTAATGATAGTGGTTAAGGTCTTTCACCATCTGCACCGCAATTACCAGCGAATCCTCCGGCGTCCAGGGACGCGGCGAATAGCGCAAGATGCGAAACTCGATGGGCAAATGATCCCGTTGCGATTCGATATAAGCATTGACCCCTCGGGCGTAATCGAGGAAATAGGTTCGGTCGGGTTCCGAGGCGGTCGCGAAGTCTTTCTGCGCCGCCGCCCGCAAACCCAGAATTCTCTGTTCGCGATCGTGCTTGATGGTTTCCTCGCCGAGAATCTCTGAGATTTCACCCCCTGCGAAGCGGCGCATGATATCCATTTGCCAAAGGCGGTCCTGGGCGGTCACGTAGCCTTGTGTGAAAAAGAGATCGTGCAAATTGGCCGCATCGAGGGTGGGCAGGCCCTGTTCATCGCGGGTTACAGTCACCGCTGCAGAAAGACCGGACACTTGCAGCTTGCCATCGAGCTGCGGCAGTGCCGCGTGAGCCGCTGAGTACGCCCAGCCGAGCACGCCCAGGATCGCGAGCAAAACAATGATCAGGATGACGAGGACGACTACGCGCCAGATCCTCGTTGGTTTTCGTGGAGTCGAGACCGAAGGGGCAGTGACCGTGGCCATGGTGAATCTTGATTCTAGGGTTTCTGTGTGCTTCGAGACAAATGTTCGTTAGAAAGGCCTGAATCGCACGCAAATTGGCGCAATCCCCTAAACCT
>Ga0335081_10008657_pt1 | contig 16328 bp, 13 predicted proteins | sample Lox_Sample_35_FD_206713 | JGI IMG/M metagenome (GOLD analysis project Ga0335081, IMG submission 206713) | Soil microbial communities from Loxahatchee National Wildlife Refuge, Florida, United States - Lox_Sample_3.5 | ecosystem: Environmental > Terrestrial > Soil > Wetlands | place: USA... | reverse complement strand
TCGGTAAACGCAAAGGGCGTCAAAAAATCAGCGTCGGTTGTAACCGGCCGTCCCAGTTTGTATAATCCACGGTGCTACCGAGGGAGGGCCTGGCATGTCGAATCCACATCGAACGAGTCTCACGCTTGCGCTGGCGATCGGCGCAGCCGCCGGCATCTTTGCATGGAGGGCGCACTCGGAAGTCGACAGCCCACCGATCAATGATCTGCCTAATCCTTACCGCACCATTCGCGACTGGGCGCAGCCGCCGGGCGGCGGGAAGTGGCCCGCGGTCACGGCCGTGGAAGTTGCTCCCGATGGCAGCATCTACGTCATCGATCGCTGCAACGCCAACTCCTGCGCGGGGCGCACCGAGCCGCCCATCCTGAAGTTCGATGCTTCCGGTAAGCTTCTCGAAAGCTGGGGCTCGGGCATGTTCGTGTTCCCGCACGGCGCAACGGTCGATTCGGATGGAAACCTGTGGGTGACCGATGAACAGATCAAGGATGGCAAAGGCTACCAGGTTTTCAAATTCGACCCGCACGGAAAAGTGCTGATGACCCTCGGCAAGGCCGGCGTGGCCAGTGACGCTCCGGGCCTATTCGACGAGCCGACCGACGTGGCAGTGGCGGCCAACGGCGACATCTTCGTGACCGAAGGACATGTGGGCGGCACCAAGGGCAACGACCGCGTCTCAAAGTTTTCCAAGGATGGGAAGTTCATCAAGTCTTGGGGCAAGACCGGATCGGGCCACGGCGAGTTTAACGCGCCCCACACGATTGCCATCGATTCCCAAGGCCGCCTGTTCGTGGGCGATCGCAATAACAACCGCATCGAGATCTTCGATCAGGATGGAAAGTACATCGACACTTGGCGCCAGTGGGGCCGGCCCAGCGGGATCTTCATTGCCAAAGACGACACGATGTACGTGGCCGACTCTGAATCGTGGGGGAAGGATGAACCCGGTTGGAAGAAGGGCATTCGTATCGGGAGCGCCAAAACCGCCAAGGTCGATTTTTTTATCGAAGATATGGAATCGACCACCGAAGACCATAGCGGCGCGGAAGGCGTGGGCGTCGATGCCGCAGGCAACGTGTATGGGGCGGTGGTGCGCCGGCAGATGCTTGAGAAGCACATCAAACTGACGGCGCCGACAGGGACAAGGTGATGCGTATTTCTCTCGCCGCGCTCGGTCTGGTTGCGCTGAACATAGCGCCGGCCCAAACTCCGCCCGATTTTCGCAAGCCTGCGGGTATGGAGTGGCCGCTAGTCGGCGGCGATTGGGCCAACACGCGATACTCCACGCTCGCGCAGATCAACCCGTCGAACGTCAAAACGCTCAAGGGCGCGTGGATGGCGCGCTTGAATTCGGGCTTCGGCCCTCCCTACTCGCAGCAGGGCACGCCCGTGGTGAAAGACGGCGTGATGTACATCACCACCGGCCAGCAGGATATCTTTGCGCTCGACGCCAAAACCGGCAATCTCATCTGGGAAGCGCGCACGCCCTCCGATCCCAAGACGCCCGATAACAAAGCTAAGCGCGGTGTGGCCCTGGGCGAAGGAATGGTCTTTGGCGTCGAGGCGGACATTCGCCAGCCAGCACCCGCGCAAGGCCGGCCTGAGCCGTTGACACGACTCTTCGCGCTCGATCAGAAAACGGGAAAGCGGTTGTGGGCGCACGAACTCGGCGAAGACGTCCCGAAGAACCTCCGCCAATATGTGGCCGCGCCGCCGCTGTATTACAAAGGGCTCGTGTACATCAGCGTGTCCGGCGGCGATGGCGGTTTGCGGGGACGCTTGACGGCGCACGATGCCAAGACCGGCAAAGAGGTGTGGCGCTGGTGGGCCACTCCTTACCCCGGCGAATTTGGCAGCGACACCTGGGAGGGCGAGTCGTGGAAAAGCGGCGGCGGCGCCATGTGGGTACAACCCGCGCTCGATCCCGATCTAGGCCTGATCTACGTGAACACCGGCAATCCCTGGCCCGACTACAACGGATCCACGCGCGGCGGCGCCAACCTGTTCACCTGTTCGATCGTGGCGCTCGATGCGATCACCGGCAAGTATCGCTGGCATTTTCAGGCCGTGCATCACGACCTGTGGGATTTCGACATGCCCACGCCGCTGATCCTCTTCGATCAGACTTACAACGGCCAACCGCGGAAAGCGCTGGCCGCTCACTCCAAGCAGGGATGGGTCTACATTCTCGATCGCGTAACAGGCAAGCCGCTCACCGGAATCGAAGAGAAGCCCGTGCCCCAGGAGGCGCGGCAGAAAACGGCCGCTACGCAGCCGATCCCGATCGGCGATCCCACGGCGCCCCAGTGCGCGGAACCCGTGCCCGGCTATGAGCGCGGCTGCATGTTCACGCCGGTTTGGACCGATACGAAGATCGCGCAGCCATCGGCATCGGGCGATTGGGCGCCGGGCGCTTACGACCCGCAGACGGGCTACCTGTACTTCACCACCGGCGTATCCACCCGGAAGTTCAGCCCCACCGGGCGAATTTCGGTGAAGGGCACGCGCGAGTACGGCTTGATCACGGCGCTCGATTCGCGCACGAACAAACAGGTGTGGCAGAAGGAGGTGCCATACCTTGCCGGCTACGGCAGCGGCGTGATGGCCACGGCCGGCGGATTGTTGTTCCATGGCGGCACCGATGGCTTCTTCCGCGCTTTCGATTCCAAAACAGGCGACGAGCTTTGGCGCTTCCAGACGGGCTTCGGCGCCGATGCGCCCGCGGCCACGTATGAAATCGCCGGCGAACAATACGTAGCCATCGCCGCCGGCGGCAGCCGCGATGGGCTGAGAGAAGCGCGCGGCGATCTGGTGTGGAGCTTCAGGCTCGGTGGCCGGATCAATCCGCTCAACGGGCCTCCTGCACCGCCGCCGGTGGTCACTGTGGAAGCGCCTCCCAACCGGCAACCCGAATAAGTAAAGGAGCATGGACATGACGATTCAGAAGCTGGCATTGCTGGCAGTGGCTTCTGCCGCCGCAGTGAACCTCTGCGCGCAGGAACGGCTGCCTCCTATCCCCGCAGACAAAATGACCGACGCGCAGAAAAAGACCGTCGTGGAGTACAAGGAGATTCGCAAAACCGATCTCGGCGGGGGACCGTTCTCGGTCCTGTTGCGCGTGCCCGATTACGTCGTGCCCGCATTGCAAATGCGCCTGCACAACTTGAACAATAGCGCGCTCAGCCGCAAGAACACTGAGCTGGCAATCCTGCTGGCTGCGCGGCACTCCACCAACAACTTCGAGTGGAATGCGCACAGCACGCTCGCCAAACAGGAGAAACTCAGCGACGCCATCATTGCGGCGATTGCCGAGGGCCGGCGGCCCGACCATATGGCAGACGACGAAGCGATCCTCTACGATTTCTGCACCGAGCTTCTGAACAATCAGAGCGTGAGCGATCCGACCTATGCTCGCGCGCTGGCGAAATTCGGCGAGCCGGGAGTTGTGGAGGCCGCGAGCCTCGAGGGCTACTACACGTTTCTCTCGATGGTCATGAATACCGCCCGCGTGGCGCTTCCCGCCGGAGCCAAGCCGCAGCTTGCGCCATTTCCGAAAAACGCACCGTAGCGCCAGCCCGCGGCTCCAGCAACCGCTACAATGTGGCTTCATGAAGAAGACCACACTCTTCCGGCAATTGGTGGATGCCCCCGAGATCGTGATGATCCCGGGAGTGGGCGATGCGCTGGGCGCGAAGCTTGTCGAAACAGCCGGATTCCCAGCAGTATTTCTCAGCGGCTACGCTGCCAGTGCCGCACTGCTGGGCGCTCCTGACGTCGGGTTGTTAACGATGACGGAAATGGCCGAGTGCGCGGCCCGCATCGCCGATGCCGTCGAGATCCCGGTATTCGCGGATGGCGATAACGGCCACGGCAATGCCACCAACGTGATCCGCACCATGAAGCAGTTTGAGAAAGCCGGCGTGGCCGCGATCTTCTTCGAGGACCAGGTGACACCGAAACGCTGCGGCCACATGTCGGGCAAGCAGATCATCCCGTGCGAAGAGATGATCGCGAAAATCCGCGCTGCGGTTGACACGCGCATCGACGGCGACCTGCTGATCATGGCCCGCACTGATGCGCTCGCGGTGAATGGCCTCGATGACGCGATCGAGCGCATGCACCGGTACCTCGAAGCGGGCGCCGACATGTCATTTGTGGAATCGCCGGAGTCGGTCGAGCAGATGCGGCGGATCACTCGCGAGATTGCTGCGCCCAACATGGCCAACATGGTGCCCGGCGGGAAATCGCCACTGCTCACGGCCACGGATCTGGAAGAGGTTGGGTTCGCCGTGGTGGCCTATCCCACGCTGCTCACGTACACCATGGTGCGTGCCGCCGAACGGGCACTGGAGCATTTGCGGTCCAACGGCACCACGTCTGGCTTTCCCGACATGGTGAACTTCGGCGAGTTCAACCGGCTCATCGGCCTCGACGAGGTCCGCAAGAAGGAGTCCGAGCTCTACGCTCCGCGATAGGGCGCGGCCAGCTCGTCGTAGCCCGTCCCGGAGTAGTCCGGACCGCTAGTCTCAGAAACACGCGAGTACATGATATCCGCCGGCGTCGGCGTTAGCCCAATGCCACACGCTTGATCTTGGCGTGGGGAGCGTGAGAAGTGGAGTGGCTGCGGTACGCCGCCGAAGTCCAGGCGCGAGTCTGATCGGTGGTCTTAGCCAGGTTTCGTAGGCGCTTCGCCTTAACCCGGCTGCCCACAAGCTCCGCGATCGCCAACTCTGCGTTGACGTGTGCGTGGACCTCGATGGCTTCCTCCGCCAATTTGAACAGTTCCGCACACCGCAGGCAGCCCATCGGAATAGATTATACGCTGATTTTGGAAAACTGGAAGCAGGTTATTTCAAGAAAGAGCGGTCGACCTCTTTGCCCTTGAGATAGACGTTCACAATTTTCTTGGTATTCGCAATGTCATCGAGCGGATTCGCCTCAAGCACGATGAAATCGGCGCTGTTGCCGGATATCAGCGTCCCCCGATCCTTCAGCCGCAGGAAATTCGCAGCGGTTACGGTCGCTGCGGTAAGCGCCTGAGCGGGCGTCATACCCGCTTCCACCATGAGTTGCAACTCACGATGCGCGTTGTAGGCATGAAAGTAGTCGGGGGCCGCGCCAGAATCCGTGCCAAAACCGATGTGCGCGCCGGCCATGTTGAGTTTGGCAAGGTTTCGTTGCATGATCGCGTAAGTTCTTCGCGCCGATTCCACCGCGGCGGGCGGGCGCGTATCGTAAGCAGCACGCATGCGGGCAATGATTGTGGAAGGCACCGTCTGGCGCAGCAGCGCGTCGTCCAACCAGGCCGGAGGCCGGCTATAGGTGCGACTTTGGGCTAATCCCAGGTTAGGCATCACCATGATGTTCTGCCGTCGAATCAGCGCGACTGTGGCATCGTCCAATTCGCGGTCGCGCACCAGGTGCGCGAAGCCGTCGATTCCCGCGCGCGCCAGATCCTTCGCATCATCCAAATAGTAAACATGTGCAACGACGCGCGTGCCGCCTTTGTGGGCTTCGTCGATCACCGCCCGATACAGCTCCGGGCTAAGCTTGGTAACCGTGCCATTACGGTCATCCACCCAGATCTTGATGAAATCCACATGCCGTGCGATTTGCTCGCGAACCGCCTGCCGCGCTTCCGCTTCTGTGGCTACGCCGTAAGCCGATGGCTTGAGCGCCGGATCGGCCGGACCGGCATTCGGAGCGGCGATGCCCCGCCCTGCCAGGCGAAACAGCGTGCCGCCGTTCATTTCCTGTTCGGCGCGGACTTGGAACGGCAGATCCCCTGGGTCGGTGCCCAAAGACAGAACCGCGCCCACGCCCGCGAACGCATAACGGCGAAGCTGATCGGTCAGATTCTCATACGTGTAGTTCTCCGGCGAATAGCTGGGGCCCTTCTGATAACCGATGTGGATGTGCGTGTCGATGAGCGCCGGCATCACGGTTTTGCCCGTGAGATCGACGCGCTCGGCCCCGGCCGGTGCTTGGACCGCTCCCTTCCTTCCCACTTTGACGATGTGCCCGTTCTCCACCAGGAACGCGGCATTCTCCATCGGGGCCCGCCGTGCATCCGTAATGAGCAGCGCTCCTTCGTACAGCACAGGTTGAGCCGCAGAGAGGGTGGCGAGAAGCCACAGGCAGCTTCCAGTAGCGAGGAGCCCAGATTTTAGTGGCACCGTACCAGCTTAAACCCTCGGCCAACTTCGGACGGTAACGCCCAATCGATCCCGAAACCTCTCGAATGGCACAAACCGCCTAGCCCGCCCCAAAACGGTGGGACCGCGCTCGTTAGGCGCTGCCGATCGCGTCCGGTGTTGTCTCAATACGTCTGCGCCGGAACATCGCAGTGAGCGAGGGGGCTCCAGCAAAACACCAGGCTGCGATTACCGGATCGCAGATAGCGCATCCCAGCGACGAAGTCGGATCGAACGGAAGCAGGGGACTTCCGTGCAGATGATGAAGAACGTCCCACACCGTGTGCAGCATCCAAGCGATTCCAATGAATCGATAGGACCGCAGGCCTTGGTAGGCGCAGAACGTCATCGCCGAACAGAACGCGAATTCCCATTTGCCTAGCCCGCCGCTGCTTAGGTATGCGGCGCCCGCGCCGGCCACGAGGATCGCCATCAAGCGCTGCCGACTGGGTTCTTTCACCTGCGACATCAGCAAGACAAACGCGCTACCGATCATCACGGGAACGCACCATTGGAACGCCGTCTGAAATTGCGCGGCCGCGTGCATTTCGATCCTTTCCCCCTTGCCCTGCCCGGGTTTTCCACGATCGAAATTAGCACGATCGGTCGGTCGTGTCAAGACCGACCGGTCGTTCGGAGTTTAATTCAGCGCGCGGAACACTTCGCCGCCCTTCATCACGAAGCGCACGTGTTCCATGGTGCGGACGTCTTGCAGCGGGTCGCCATCCACCGCAATGATGTCGGCGAATTTTCCGGGCTCAATCGTGCCGGTCTGGGCCGACATACCCAGCATCTCCGCCGCGTTGATGGTGGCGGCTTGGATCGCTTGGAGGGGTTTCAGGCCGTACCGCACCAGCGCATCGAACTCTTTGGGCGCCACCTCTGGTTCAGCATCCACACCGTACACCATGCGCACACCCTGCCGGATAGCGATGTCGAAACCGGCGCGCCGCAGCTTGAGCGCGGCCCGCCCCTTTTCCAGCATCACCGGCGTCATGCCGCGGCTGGCGCCCAGTTCCACGCCTTCTTCGAAGGTATACAGTGTCGGAACCAGCCAGGTCCCTTTCTTTACCATGGTCGCGGCGATTTCATCGTCGAGGACAATGCCGTGCTCGATCGAGTCCACACCGGCATTGACGGCCGCGCGGATGCCGGCCTTTCCTTCTGCATGGGCCATCACCTTCTTGCCGGCGCGGTGCGCCACGTTCACCGCTTCGGCCATCTGCTCGTCACTCAGCTCCTGCACGTTGAAATCGCTCAGAGGATCCATCACGCCGCCCGTGGCCATCAATTTAATCCAATCGGCGCCGTACTTAATATCGCGCCGAACCGTGCGGTCTACATCACCTACCGTGTCGGCCAGGTTGATGCGGCGCGGCAACGCCTGGTCCGGCGAAAGTATGTCGGCGTCGCCGTGGCCGCCGGTTACGGAAACGAAGTTGCCCGCTACTTTCATCCGCGGCCCCGGAATGAGGCCCTTTTCCACGCTGTCGCGAAGCGCGATTTGGGCATAGCCGAGATCGCTTTCTCCGGCTTCGCGAAGCATGGTAAACCCACGCGTCATCCATTCGCGCAGGTTACGTACGCCCCATAGCGCAGCTTGCGCCGATGACATGAGTAGCCCCGCGGTGGGCGACCAGTCTTTCTGATCGCCGAGGACGTGCGCATGGCAATCGCACAGACCGGGCAGCACCGTTTGTTTGGAGAGATCGATGACCCGGGCGCCCGCGGGCGCGGTCGGATCTAGCGCCACCACTTTGTCATCCTGGATCACGATGTAAACATCGTTCCGGTAGTTGCCGGTACGGACGTCCAGAAGCCGTCCGGCGTGAATAGCCACCCGCTGTTGCTGCGCAGCCAGCGGCAACAATGCGAGCAACAGAAGTGCAAGCCGCATGCATCCTCCCCGGGCAAACCGGCGGCCGCCCGCTCCTCCGCCGCCGGGACGCCAGTGCAACTTACTTCTGACCGAAGATCCCGATGTAGACACCCTTGGCGATCACGTGGCCGTTCATCGCAGCCAACAGATCGGTGCGCGACGTCGATGCAGGAAGACCCAGCTTGGCATTTAGAGCGTAGATCTCGAAGGTATAGTGGTGGTCGCCGTGTCCGGGAGGCGCGCACGGACCCATGTACCCCTCGCCGCCGCCCAGGTTCTTGATGTTCTTCGCGCCATCGGCCTGCTCGCCGTTCTTCACGCCTTCCGGCAATCCTTTGGCGTCGCCGGGAATGTCGAAGATCGCCCAATGCAGCACATCGTTAGTAGCCGAGCCGCCCAGCACCGGGTCGGGATCGTGCATGATCAGCACATAACTTTGCGTGTTGGCCGGCGCGCCGGTCCAGGTGATGGCGGGCGAGGGGCTGTTCTGTCCGGCCGCGCACGTGTACTTGGCGGGAATTTTGCCGCCATCCGCGAAACCTTCGATCGTGATGTGGATCATCGGAGGCAATTGAAAGCCGCCGCCTTTCTTGCCGCCCTTCTCCTGGGCCCCCACGATGGCGATCGACGCGAAGAGCGTCGCCGCGGTCATAAACCGTCTGGTGTAACGCATGAGTATTCTCCTTGAGTGGATCATAGACAGCGTACCCGACCCGGCAGGTCACTTCAAGCACGAGCCGCCTCTTCAGGCTTGTCCGCGGGCATCGGGCGAACTATCATCTTGGGGAAGGAGCCCGAGGTGCGATATCGTTTCCCAAGCGCGGCGGCCGCGTCAGCCGTTTTAGTCTGCATGCCCTGTTTTGTCGCGAGAGCCGACGATTTCGATGGGAAGCGAGTAGCGGCCGCGCTCACCCGCAAGAATATCCCGCCGGCGCCGCGCTTACCGGACGGCCATCCGGACCTCGGAAACGCCAGCGGCTCCTGGGAACCTCCCGGCGTGGGAGATATGGCAGGATCGGGCGGTGGCTTCGCTGGAACAGCCCAGCCCGAGAAGAAGATCGATGTCCCGTTCTTACCCGCGTCGAAAGCCGTCTACGATGAGCGCAATGCCAACGTCACCAAAGATGATCCGGAAGGCTTCTGTTTGCCGCCGGGAATCCCGCGCATGTACGCTACGTCGTTTCCTTTTCAGATTTACCAGTTGCCCAATCGCATCCTTTTCGTTTTCGAAGGCGGCGCCCATATGTGGCGCGTCGTCTATATGGACGGCCGCAAACATACTCCGCCCGATAAGTTGAATCCGACTTACTTAGGCGAGGGCATCGGCCATTGGGAGGGCGATACGCTGGTGGCCGACGACACGGGCTTCAACGACCGAAGCTGGCTCGACGCCGCGGGCCACCCGCACACCGAGCAGCTTCATGTGATCGAGCGCTTCACTCGTGTGAACGAGCTGATCCTTCACTATGAGGCGACCATCGACGACCCCGGCGCATACTCGAAGCCCTGGACCACCAGCTGGAATATTCTGTTTCACCCCGGAGAAGAACCGCTGGAGTACATTTGCCAGGAGAATAACGCCGACCTGAAACACCTGGTGGGGAGGTAGCGCGCGGCGCCAAAATAGGTCAACGCGCTTCCACTTTCGGCGGTTCCCAACCCGCCGGCATGATCGAGAAATCGACCATGGTTTCGCGCTGATCGGCCTCCATCGCCTGCTGCGCCTGCTGGTAGAGGCCGGTACCGGCATTGGCCGAAAATGAGACCTCGGGGAAGGCCTCGCCCTTCTTCAACGGCCGTTCCACAAACTCCGGGAATCCAACCTCCGCGGAGTTGACGCTATCGTCGTAGCCTTTGGCAAAGACCTGCCGTACCCAACCGAACCCATCATCACGTTGCAGAATCGGCCCCATCAAATGCAGGCCGCACTGCTCCACCATCGCTTTCTGAAACTCGGCCAGATTCGGAACCTGAAATGCCACATGCTGCACGCTGTGATCGCCGTGCCGTTCCGCGTACGCTGTTACGTGCGACTTTTCCTGACGGTCGATGCCCGCCACCAAAGCGATGCCGAATTCACCGAAGTCGATGCACCAGAGCATCATGCTCGATCTTTCGTGCGGGTTGGTGTCGTCCACCCGCAAGGTCATCTTGCCGCCGAATTTCTCTATGTACAGCCAGGCCCACTTGCGGATCGTTTCCGGACGAACAACGTACGTTACGTGATCGATCTTCTGCAGCCATTTCATTGGACACATCTCCCTCTGGTTCCAATTTCATCCTACGACCGCACATCGCCTAAAGGCGCGCCTCGCATGTTCGGAAAGTCACGTCCAGACAGCCAGATGGCCACGCCAATACGATGGGCTAAAATCGAACCATTGTGTCCTTCCAAAACGGCGAGCGTCTAGGGCCTTACGAAATCCATTCGCCGCTCGGGGCCGGTGGCATGGGCACAGTGTACCGCGCCCGCGATACACGTCTCGGCCGCGACGTCGCCATCAAGGTCTCCGAAGAGCGCTTCAGCGAACGTTTTGAACGCGAAGCTCGGGCCATCGCGTCGCTGAATCATCCCAATATCTGCCACCTGTACGACGTCGGCCCGAACTACCTGGTGATGGAATTGATCGAGGGAGAATCGCCGAGAGGCCCCCTGCCGCTCGACGAGGCTTTGCGCATCGCGCGCCAGATCGCTAATGCGCTCGAAGCAGCTCACGAAAAAGGCATCATTCACCGCGACCTCAAGCCGGGCAATATCAAGATCACGCACGATGGCACCGTGAAGGTGCTGGACTTCGGCCTCGCCAAGTTTTCGGCGCCAGCACCGCTCTCCGGCTCTGCGGAGAACTCGCCTACCATCAGCATGGCGGCGACTCAGGCCGGCATCATTCTCGGAACCGCTTCGTACATGGCTCCCGAGCAGGCCCGTGGAAAACCCGTCGATAAGCGAGCAGACATCTGGGCGTTCGGCGTGGTGCTCTGCGAACTCGTCACGGGGAAGCGCGTCTTTCATGGCGAGGATGGCTCGGAAGTGCTTGCGGCCGTGATCAAGGATGCTCCGAATCTGGAGGGCGTGCCGCCGAAAATCCGCCCGTTGCTGGAGCTCTGTCTGCAGAAAGACCCGAAGAAGAGACTGCGCGATATCGGCGACATGCACTTGTCACTCGAAGACCGCGACGCGCCCGCTCCGCCGGCAGTTCCTCCGAAGGCTCTGCTGCTGTGGCAAGCCATCGCGGCCCTTCTGCTGATAACTGCGACCGCGCTCGGATTCATATATTTCCGGCAATCCCGGCCAGCACAACAGGTTATCCGATTCCCGATCACGTTTCCTGAGAACTACACTTACCAGGCGCTGAAGCTCTCGCCCGACGGGCGATATCTCGCTTATGCCGAAGGCTTCGGAGGAGGCCGGCTGTGGGTGCGGGCGCTCGATTCGCTGGAAGCGCGAGCGCTGCCTGGAACCGAGGGTGCGCGATTTCCCTTCTGGTCGCCCGATGGCGCCTATCTCGGCTTTTTCGCGCAGGGAAAGCTGAAGAAGATCGCGCTAGCGGGCGGACCACCGCAGATCCTATGTGATGTTGCCGATGCACGTGGCGGAACATGGAATCGCGACGGCGTCATTCTGTTTTCTCCAGGGCCATCACGCACGATATTTCGCGAGCCGGCGGCAGGAGGAGCGCCTTCGCCCGTCACTAAGTTCTCGGGAACCGGCTCGGGGCAGGGCCATCGTTTTCCGGAGTTCCTTCCAGACGGAGTGCATTTCTTCTATCACGCTGCTTCCAACGACGAGAATGCGGCCGGCGTCTACATTGGCTCACTGGATGGACGGCCTCCGATGCGTTTGCTGCCAGAGGCCAGCAGCGCAGTCTTCGCGCCCCGGATGAGCGGCGGCAAGACGGGCTACCTGCTATTTCGACGCGAGAATACGCTTGTGGCTCAACCGTTCGATCCTGCTGCGCTTAAGACGACAGGCGACGTAATACCGCTCGCGGAACAGGTGGCCGAGACCGGCCAAACCGGCTCTGGATCGTTTTCGGTTTCATCAAATGGAATCCTGGTGTACCGCACGGGCGCCAGCTCCGCCGATCGCGAACTGGTGTGGATGGATCGCACCGGCAAACGCGTGGGCCCGCCCAGCAAAGCGGCCCCGATGCACATCGACTCGCTTTTGAGCCTGTCGCCGGATGAGAAATCGGTTGCGATTTCAATTGGAACATTTGCTCAGGCCGACGTCTGGATACTGGATGTGGCACGTAACGTTCTGAAGCGCACCACCTTTGTGTCCGGGAGCACGTGGAATCCCACATGGTCCCCAGATGGACGGCGGCTCGTTTACGGAAGATCAGCCGGCGGAGGCGCGCTCAATTCGGACCTCTATGCCATGCCGGCCAGTGGCGGAGGGTCCGAGGAACTGCTGCTGCGCGGACAAGCCAATACCGCTCCATTAGGTTGGTCGCCGGATGGAAAATTGATCCTCTACCAACAGTCCGACCCGGGTACTGCTGTCGATCTGTGGATCCTTCCTCTCGAAGGCGAACGCAAGCCGGTAGCTTACCTGCAAACTCCGTTCGATGAAGAGGACGCGACCTTGTCGCCAGACGGAAAGTGGGTTGCATACGCGTCGAATGAGTCCGGCCAGCCGCAAGTCTACCTGCAGTCGATGCCGGTAACGAGTGTCAAGTATCAGATCTCCTCCGAAGGCGGCGATTTCCCGCGGTGGCGGCGTGACGGCAAGGAACTCTTCTACTTATCGCCCGCCGGCAACCTGATGGCAGTTCCGATTAAACTCGGAGCGACCCCGGAGTTCGGCACAGCGCAAGTGCTTTTCGGCGCGCCTGGCGTTGCCGACTTCGCTCCCACGCACGACGGTCAGCGATTTGTCCTGAACGCACCCGCCGGCGGCCAGGCGCCCTCCGCAATTACGGCCGTCGTGAACTGGCAGAGCCGGCTGCCGTGAGTTACAAATATCGCGAGACCCGCTCCCGGTAGCGAGTATAGACCCACGAAACTCCTAACAACAGTAGGCCCAGCACGATAAAGGAGAAGATCCTGGGAAGCGTCTCCAGATGGCGCAAATCCCATACAAACAGCTTGCCGATGCAGACCAACAGCAACATTAGCCCGGAAAGGCGCAAAACGCGGTCGCTTAAGGGAAAGCCCGCACCGAGCAGGGCCACGCCTTGGATTCCCCAAGCTACGGTGAGCATGCTCCCCGAGATGTTGTAGTCGAGTAGCACAACAGTGAGCGTTGTACCGAGAAGAGAGTAGTAAAGCCTGCCGCGGCTCCCACGATTCCGCAGGAGCATTGCGCTGTAAAAGGAGGCGGCGACCAGGCTACCGGTCCAGACGGCACCCGGAGGTGTGACGGAAAGGCCGTCAAAGTTTTGATACCAACACCGTACGAACGCCAGCGCCGCTGCAGCGTAGCTCTGCCACAGGAGCTGACCGCTTTTGCGCCCCGCCACAAGGAGAGCCAAGGCTCCTGCTGCCCACACGGGAGCGACCGCGGCCGCCGGGAGCAAAGCCCAGGAAGCATCCAGAAGAAAGACCGTCCCCATCAACGAGGCTATGGCAAACACCAGTCCGCCCATCTGCGTGCGGGCGCGTGCCGCAATGGCATAAGCCAGCAACGCTGCGCCAGCCGGTATGAGACGCGGAATCCAGGGGCCGACATTCTGGATTTCCGGAAGGTTGAAGAGCAGCATTCGGCCTGCACCCAGCGCTGCGACTGCATAAGCCAATCCACGAAAATCTTCGGGAAGACCGCGTAGTCCTAGTTCGAGCAGCAACAGAGCGAGCGCCATCCAAGCGAGTCCAAGATATTCGCCCGAAACCAGACGCCATGCCAACGTCCCCAACGCAAAGCTAGCCGTTACAGAGGCAGCCACGCGCAACAGCGCGCCCTCTTGGTCAATCCAGCGGTCCGAAGCGGTTCGCAAAGCGCAGAGCAGTGCCGCGTAGCTAACCGCGGCTGCTACGGCTAGCGGCGGTTTATGCACCGCAATCAGCGCCGCAACCGTGCCAAGGACTCCGAGCACGTATCCCTGTATGCGGAAGTCGAACAATCTACGCCACCAGCCGAGCGCAAATGACGCGCCCGCCAGCGCGAGCCACCCGATGCTACGGTATTGGTCCGGTACTTCCTGTCCGATGACCAGTGCCAGCGCGCCCGCCGCCGCGAAGCCGTAAAACGTGTCCAGGGGGACGAGCGCCCGATTCGCGTAGAACACGACAGCGTCCAGGCTCGCGACTGGCACCCATGCGGTGGACGGCAGTGTCGTAACGTCGTTGACCAATAGTCGGCCGAGCTCCACTCCAAACAGAGAGCTGCCCAGCCAGCGCAGGTAAGGCGCACGTAGCCGAAGGCCTGCGAGATAGAACAACTCGGCTTCCACGACCAGCGCAGAAGCGATCCACTGATGATCGAGTTTCTGGAACACAGCCGCCGCAGTGAGGGCAGCGGTCAACGTGGCCGCGCCCTGCCATTCGCCGGAACGCACGCGCGCCATCGCGCTGATCAGATAAGCTGCGGCTGTCGCCGCGAAAAGGACCCACAGCGTTGCCGGCGAAGCGGCATTCCACTGCACCAGAGACAAGCCGAGAAACCCGACAGCGTTCAAGGGTAACAGCCACGATCCGGGATGTAAGATGTCGAAAACTTCAAACAACAGCCAGTAGACTCCGAAAATAGATTGCGCTTGCCACAGCGGTACACCAGCCTGGCCCCGCAAAACAGAGACCCCGTAGCTAGCGACGAGACCCAGTAGAGCGAGTCTCATCCAAGAGAATCGATGCGCCACGACCAGAAGCGAAATAGCCAAGGGAATTAGAGCGATGAGCGGGAGGCTGCTCGCTTCGGCGATCGCCAATGTTCCGAATGCGACGAAATACGCCACGGCTGTGACGGTTTGTGAACGGTACCGGAGCGAATGCACGATCATGCCAACTGCAACGGCCAGGAGGAGGAAGAACCCTGCGACCGCGTTCGGGATCACGCGGGCCGCTTCCACCGCATGCATAGCGTAGGCCGTCACGTACAGGGCGGCCCATCCCCCGCCCATCAACCCGCGCGCGAACATCCGATACCGATCGCGCCGCTCCCACACCGTTCCGCAAACTAGCATGGCAAGACTTATCGCGGCGGACGTGACCACACGGCCCAACGGGCCAACACGCGTGAAGGAGTATCCCAGCGCCAGGGCGATACCCACAACCAAAATGAACACGCCCAGTTTGTTGAGCCAGTTTCCGCCGAGCCGTGTTTCCCACTCGTCTGTGGACGGGGGTGCTTGGGTCGTCGCCACGAACTGCGGTACTCGGTACTCCCGAGGCATTTCGGCAGGAGCGGGCTCTGACTGTTCAACGGAGGGCGGAGCCGGCCGTGCGATGAAGGGTTCGGTTTTGGGTAGATCTGCAACGGAAGCTTTTGATGGTGCGGCCGGCGCAGCCTTTTCTTGTTGACTGGAGGTCAGCGCACGGAGCTTCTTCAATTCGAGGTCCTGCCCTTCGAGAAGATTGGCCAGGATTGTCAGGCGAGACTCAAGCGATTCCAGACGGTTCTTTAAATGGACCCACCGGGCAACTAACACGGCGATCAAACAGATAATCAGGAAGATTTCCATGATCGCCTCGCGGCAGTTTCACTCCACCGCAAACGCACTCAACCCGGAGCTGACGATCACCACATACTGCTTCCCGTTTCGGCCCATGTAGGTCATCGGGTTGGTGTGGCCTTCGGCATCGAGCTTGCCTTCCCAAAGCTGCTTCCCGGTGCGCGAATCGAACGCGCGGAGCCGCTTGTCGATCGTCCCGGCGATAAACAAGAGGCCGCCTGCAGTGGCAATCGGGCCGCCCTGGCCGAACGAGCCGGTGTTGTGCACACCCGCCGCTTCCATGGCCTCGCTGGTGCCGAGCGGCACGCGCCACGCGATTTCTCCGGTGTTGGCGTTGATGGCCATCAGCTCGGCCCAGGGCGGGGCCTGGCACGGCATCTGCGTTGCCGGGTCCCAGAAGCGCGCGTTGAACGAGCCCGCGCCGAGCGGACTGCTACGGCGATACGCCACTCCATCGCCTTCGGGCGTTTTATCCAGGCGCCCCATGCCCGCAACGTTGCGCACATTCACGAAGACATATCCCAGCTTCTGATCGATTGCGACGCCTCCATAGTTGGGCCCGCCTTGCTGGCCGGGAAAGATCACGCGGTATTCTTTGCTGCTATACGGCGTGTAGGGGCCGTAATTGTGGACGCCGCCGATTTT
>Ga0335081_10008655_pt1 | contig 16331 bp, 14 predicted proteins | sample Lox_Sample_35_FD_206713 | JGI IMG/M metagenome (GOLD analysis project Ga0335081, IMG submission 206713) | Soil microbial communities from Loxahatchee National Wildlife Refuge, Florida, United States - Lox_Sample_3.5 | ecosystem: Environmental > Terrestrial > Soil > Wetlands | place: USA... | reverse complement strand
TCTTTCCGCTATAACCATCGCAAGGATGTTACTCCGATGTTTCTTTCTTTTCTTTCGCGGGCGATTTTGGTTTCTTCACCGTCAAGATAACCTTTTTCAAGTTGGCGAGAAACTCGTCACGGGTCAAGACAGCCTCTTTCTTGGGGGTTGTATTTTTTGTTTGTTTATTTCCTTTTGAATTTGGCATCTCTAACCTCATTTGGTAATTGTGCTTGTTGTCTCAAATAATCAGAACTATAAATAGGCTTTTTATAGAATACTTCTATTACACTTTTGAACAAGTCTGAAAAATCTCCATAACGACCAATTGCATCACGCCCTATAATCAATCTTCGCTTCATAGGATCGGAATAGATAATATCCTTATAGAGAAAATCCCTAAACTCCGTTTCCCCTTCAAGTTTCCCTCTAAATAATATTCTGAACTCATAAATTGCTTCTTTGTCAAATAATAATTCTGTATAACCATTAATCCCGAAATAAACCTGTGGGGGAGATTGATTACCAAAGCAAGCCAAAAGAAAAGGAAACGAATCGCCTGGCTTCAAACTTATAGATTTGTTTCCCAATAAATTCTTTTGCCTCCAGGGATACGTCAATGTTTCAATTTTTATTTCAGATGAAGTAATTGAGGTTGGTAAAATAATTCTTTGTAAAATGTATTCTATGTCCGCATTTAAGTTATTTATTTGAATTTGCTCACCATCATTTTGAATTTCCAAATTAATTGCTTGATGGTCAAGCCCATTACTATCTTTCCAAAAGTCCACACCAGAATTATTAATAAGAAGATTTTTGATCCTCCGCAAACCTTTGGTCTCATCAAATAAATTCTTAAGAAGATTAAATATAACCACAATCGGAATAGAAAGAACAAGAACAATAGGTATATATATGATAGGTAAAATTGGTGAATAAGCAGATGGTAGCCATTTACCAATCTTAAAAATATCAAAATAAGTGGCAAGAAAAAAAGCAACGAAGGTAATTACCCCCCACATGATGTCCTCCCAGATAAGGCGATAAAATTGACCAGTGTCCTTAATAGATTTTCTAAGCATTCCCCTATTTTACACCCTATACTAGTTTTCATGGGATACTCACCAAAATCATTATATTAGAACATATATTCTAAGTCAAGCAAATGCCATTTTCACATCTTTTTGATTAAAATCCTGTCTATGCTTCAAGATACTCAACATGAAATCGTTATCATCGGCGGCGGACCCTCCGGGCTTTCAACGGCTCTGCATCTCGCGCAGATCGCTCCGCATCTTACCGACCGAATCTTGATCCTCGAGAAGGCACATTATCCGCGCCCGAAACTTTGCGCGGGCGGACTCACTGCCGATGCCGAGATTATTCTTCAGCGTCTCGGACTCGACGTAAGCGAAGTTCCGCACGTAGACGCCTCCGCCGCGCATTTGGATTTCGCAGGTAAAGGTCTGACGATTTCATTGCCGAATACACATGCTTTGCGAATCATCCGTCGCAACGAATTTGATGCGTGGCTGGCACAAAAAGTGAAAGACAAGGAGATTGAAATTCGCGAAGGAATAACGGTTAAGAATATTCAACCGCAAGATGATTGTGTGATTGTTGAAACGGATGCAGGAACATTCACCGCGCAAATCGTAGTTGGTGCAGACGGCTCCAACGGCCTCACGCGGCGATGTATCCTTCCAAACGAATCGATTCATACCGCGCGCGTGCTGGAAGTACTTACCCCCACCCAACCCTCCCCCAAATCCAATGGATTTGGGGGAGGGCAAGGGAGGGGGCCGCAAGCATATTTTGATTTCTTCCCCATCTCCTCCGGCATCGCAGGCTACACCTGGGATTTTCCGACGCAGATCAACGGTGAGCCGATGCGCTGCTGGGGAATCTATGATACGAACGTTTTATCGTATAAAGATCGCCCGGCATTGAAAGATCCATTAGCTGAAGAGATGTCACGTCACGGCTTTGACCTGAGTCAATGCGAACTCAAAGGTCATCCTATCCGATGGTTCAGCCCGTTTAATCAATTCGCCGTGCCGCGCGTGATTCTCGTCGGCGACGCGGCCGGCGCAGATGGAATCTTCGGCGAAGGCATCAGCATCGCATTGGGATATGGCGCGGTTGCGGCGAAAGCAATTCAAGATGCATTTACTCGAAACGATTTTTCATTCCACGATTATCGCAGACGAATTTTGTTCAGTCCGCTCGGACAAGCATTGACCACCCGCACCGGCATTACGCACATCCTTTATCATCTGCATTGGGCTTGGTTCCAGAAATTTTTCTGGCGCGTCTTCAAGCCAGTTGTCGCAACGACTTCATCGTTGTTTGTTTTGAATTGGGCGAAGAGAATGAAATGATCACATGTCATTGCAAGGAACGCAGTGACGAAGCAATCCCCAATTAGATGGAGATTGCTTCGGGGAAGAACTCCCCTCGCAATAACATTACGCTTTAATTCTTTTCAAGAATCCCGGCGTGTTCAATTCGCGTTCGAGCAGATAAGTGAAATAGCCTTGCATCAGAGTCTCCGCTTCTTTCTGGACCTCGAGGCTGGGACGCGCACGAGAGGCTTCGCCGTAACTCGAACGTTGGAAATGACGCAGATACTTGAGCGTGTCCACCGATATGCGTGTGAGATTCGGCAAACCTTTTCCGCATGTTGGGCAAATGACTCCGCCCGCGCTGAATGAGAAGAATTGATCTTCGGCAATGATCTCGCGTCCGCAGTTGGCACACTCAAAGAGCCGAGGACGGAATCCCAACTCATCGAGCAGGCGCATCTCATAATAACGGATCGCCAGCCACGGGTCAGATTTGGAAGCGAGACGCGATAACGTTTCGGTCAACAAGCGAAACAGAGTCGGGTGCTCGAGATTGTCTTCGTAAGTAAAACGATCTAGCAATTCCATCACATAAGATGCATGACCGGTCAATAATAGACCTTCGCGCAGAGGCAAATAGGCGTCCACCGTGTCAGCTTGAGTGACGATCAATAAATCGCGACCCTTTGCAAGTTGAAGTTTGACGTGCGTGAACGGTTCGAGATGTCCTGCTTTGCGCGAGGTGAGCTTGCGCGCACCTTTGACGAGGGCGCGCGTTTTTCCAAGTTGACGCGTATAGAGAGTCAAGATGCGGTCGGCTTCGCCGTAATCGGCATGGCGAAGCACCACTGCTTCGACGCGAAAGGAATGGAACGTATCACGCATTTACAAAGTTTGGATGTAGAAACGAATCAAGAGTAGGCTAACAATCAACGGAATAACAAATGCGCCAAGATGAGCGAACCAAATAACCAATCCAATATGAGTAACGGTGGTTGCATCCGGCAGAGTCCAAGCGACGACGAAATAAATGCAACTAGAAACCAAAAGGCTTACTCCTGTGAACTGGTTCGCTGGATACCAAATATCGTCGCTGGAAAGTGTCTTTGATGTACGCGCGCCATAAAATGATTGGCGAGGAATCCAACCAAAGATCAATGGAAGCGAAAGCGCGGCAATCAATGCGGCCGGGATAATAAATGGCTGGCTAAACATTTCTTATAACTATTCTAAATTCGCCGCGAAAGGCTATCTGGAGTAAATGCCTCCGGCAATAATTCTTTCACTGTTGTTTGTTCGATCAGCTTACCTTTACCATCCGCGATCAAAACGATGGTATCTAATCCAAATTCAGCCAGCACCTGACGACATGAACCGCATGGCGAGCCGCCGTTATCAGTGACGACGGCGATGACTTCAAACTCGCGCTCGCCCTCCGAAACCGCCTTGAAGACCGCCACGCGCTCCGCACAAATCGTGGTTGGATACGCGGCATTCTCCACGTTGACGCCGGTGAACAGGCGACCAGTCTTTGTCCGCAGTGCCGCACCGACTGCATAGTTGGAATAAGGCGCGTATGCGCGTCGGCGCGCTTCGTTCGCAATATCTATCAGGGATTGTTTTTCTTGGTTGCTTAGCGTAGTCATTCCTTCATTTCACTTTTATCTTTTGTGTTTTCTGTTTTTCTTTCCAACTTCTTGATCGCCCGCGCCGGCATGCCGACAGCAAGCATATCGGCCGGAACATCTTTCGTGACAATTGCGCCTGCGCCAGTCTTGGCGCGATCACCGATCTTCAACGGAGCCACCAGCATCGTATCGGATCCGATAAAAACATCTTCACCGATCTCGGTTGGATTCTTATTCACGCCATCGAAGTTGCATGTGATCGTGCCCGCGCCGATATTGGTATTGGCGCCGATAGTTGCATTGCCGATATAAGAGAAATGTCCCATCTTGACGCCTTCGCCAAGATAGGAATCTTTTACTTCGCCGAAGTTGCCCATGTGGACATGCTTCGCCAAGTGTGCGCCTCTTCTTAGACGAGCAAAGGGACCAATGTCCACATCATCTTCCAGCACCGCGCCTTCCATCACAGACATAAAGACCGCGCAATCACTTCCGATCTTTGAATCGCGGATGTGCGAATTGGGCCCAATCTTATTTCGCTCGCCGATGATTGTATTTCCCTGAATGGTTGTGTTTGGCAAGATGACCGTATCTTTCCCGATCTTAACGTCAGCTTCTATATACGTTACATCTGGGTTCATAATCGTCACACCGTTCAACATGTGTCCGCGGTTGATGCGTGCACGCATGGCGGATTCGGCATCTGCCAAATCCAGGCGCGTATTGATTCCAATCGTTTCTGCGATATCAGTGCAAACGACTGCTTGAATCGTTAAACCATCTCTGACCGCAAGCTCGGCCGTATCTGTCAAATAATATTCGCCCTTCGGCGAAACCTTGATTCGATGTAACGCATTCCACAACCAATCCGCTTTGAAGCAATACGCACCGGCATTTAATTCTTTAACGTTCAGTTGTTCGGGCGTGGCTATATATTCTTCGATGATCGCGGCAACGGTCCCATCTGCATTCCGCATCACACGGCCAAAGCTGCGCGGGTCATCGGCAATCACGGTCAGCATCGTCATCGGGCCGCGATTCGATTTCTGAGTTTCGACGAGCCGTCTCAAAGTCGAGGCTTGAAGCAAAGGCATGTCGCCATAGATCACAAGCACATAATCCGTTTTGCCCTTCAACAAAGATTCCGCTTGCACGACGGCATGGCCCGTTCCAAGTTGTTGATCTTGAATCACGAATCGAACATCGCCGGAAATAGATGCGCGCACCTGATCCGCTTCATGGCCGAGGATCACCACCGGCGACTCCTCGCTGGCTTGCATCGCCGCCGCAAGAGAATGGGCCAGCATCGGCTTGCCGCAAATGGGATGAAGCATTTTTGGCAAGTCTGATTTCATGCGAGTGCCTTGACCCGCCGCGAGTAAAACAGCAGTAACGTTCATAGCACACTCCTAAAACAAAACAGGCCCGCTCGCGCGAGGCCCGTATGCACTCATGGTTTGAGCGCTTAGAGAAAAATTCCCGCCTGCGCGGGTTGGATGATCAGACTGGGGCGCCTGGATTCGAACCAAGATCCACAGCTCCAAAGGCTGGTGTGCTGCCCTTGCACCACGCCCCAATGAAAGCGCGGCAAATTGTATCACATTATTTTTTAGTGTCGGGAGTTAGTCCCATCTTGCGAGCTTCCTCGTAGGAAATGACTTCGGGATTGCTTGATTTTTTTGCGTGCTGCTCTGCGGCTTTGCTCCAGAAATCATCCATCTCCTGCTGCTTGACTTTCTTTTGGGCGGCCTCTTTGAGCAATGCCTCCATTTCAGGAGAAGGCGGAGCGGACGGCAATAATTCGCCGGTCTTGCCTTTTTTCTTAACAGGAGGATTCGCCGGAGGCGCGGGAGGCTCTTTCAGTTCAGAGGTCACACCCATCGAACGCAGCGAGCGCTCGACTTCATCGCGTAGAGCCAGCAGGGCTTGCAGGGTATCCAGAATACTTTCGCGTCTGGTCAACTTCTCGCCTGCCAGCAGCAAGGCATAGGCGCCTGTAATAGGAATCAGCAAAAGATCCTCATCGCCGCCGCTGAAAACAAAATATTGTTCCAATGTTTCCTGATGATTGAACTTGGAAATCTTCAACCCCGCATTGAATATGGCGATCAACGCCGAAAGCAGTGAGACTTCCATACTACTGTCGTATAAGGCGCCGGCGCGGGCCAGCACCATGCCGCGTTCGTTCAAAAGAAATACAGCATGGGCATTGATGTCTTGGCGAAAGTTGGCAAGCAAATCCGAAACGCGCGCGCGTTTGGCTTCCTCCCTGGAACCTGATTCGGGCGGAAAAATGGTGCGAACCAGCCCCAGACTGCGCTCCACCACATCCAAAAAATCAGCGAGAGGAATCGGCTTGTCAAAGAGAGCCACAGCACCGGCATTTAGCATTTCATCGCGGGCTTTTCGATCCGTCATGCCCGAAATCAAAATCACTTTTACTTCCGGGTGCCGCGCACGGACCTTATGCATCAACTCGATCCCACTCATGCCGGGCAGTTTATAGTCGGAGACCAGCAAATCAATTCGCTGGCGGCTGGCTTCAAGCAAGGCTTCCTCGCCAGAAGGCGACTCGAAAATTTGAAGATCATTATTATTTAACGTATTGAGCGTCGAATGCAAAAGGCGCAAAATATCGCGCTGATCGTCAACGAGCAGAATTCCGTATTTCATCTATTCCTTGAAAATTTATTTAACCATCCAGCAAGCCACCCAATGGTTCGGCTTGATCTCACGGAATTCAGGTTCTTGTTCGGAGCAGATTTTTTCCGCAATAGGGCAACGCGGATGGAATCGACATCCGCTCGGAGGATGAAGCGGGCTGGGGACATCGCCCTTGAGAATCAGTCTGTTCCGCTTCATCTTCGGATCAGGAACCGGAATAGCTGACATGAGCGCTTGTGAGTATGGGTGCTCCGGGTCGCGATATAACTCATCGCGGTCAGCCAGTTCGACCATTTTGCCGAGATACATCACCGCCACGCGGTCGGAGATATGCTCCACCACACTCAGGTTATGTGCAATGAAGAGATACGTCAAACCGAATTCCTTTTGCAGGTCCTTCAATATATTCAATACCTGAGATTGAATGGAAACATCCAGCGCCGAAACCGGTTCATCGCAGACAATAAACTTGGGACGCAAAGCCAAAGCGCGCGCGATCCCAATGCGTTGGCGCTGACCACCCGAGAACTCATGAGGATAGCGTCGGGAATGATATTCCTCCAATCCCACTTTTTTAAGAGTCTCCATCATGATGCCAATCCGCTCTTTAGGCGTGCCAACATTATGAATATGCAACCCTTCCATCACCGATTCGCCAATCGGCACCCGCGGATCCAGCGAAGCATAGGGGTCCTGGAAAATAATTTGCAAATCGCGGCGCATGGGTTTCAGCTCATTAGACCTAAGCTTGAATATATCTTTGCCGTTATAGATCACCGATCCGCCCGTCGGTTCGATCAACCTGAGCATTGTCCGGCCAACCGTCGTCTTGCCGCAGCCTGATTCGCCCACCATGCCAAGTGTCTCACCGCTTTTGATGGTAAAGCTGACATCATCCACAGCCTGAACATTCGCCACCACGCGCTGCATCACGCCAGCCCGCACCGGAAAATATTTTTTCAGCGATTTAACCTGGATCAAATCCGAGTTGAAAGAATTATCACTCATGGAATACTCCGTGACGCAATCAGCGCACTTTCAGCGGTGCTCGATGGCCTTCTGCATTTTGATAAAGCCAGCAACGGACAATATGGCCCGGTTTGACTTCAATTAACTGCGGATCAACCTCGGTGCAAATCTTAAGTCCATATTTTGCGCGCGCCGCACAGCGTGCCGCGAAACGGCAACCTGGCGCGGGATCGATCAGATTGGGAACACTGCCTGGAATCACATCCAATCGCTCTTTGATCTTGCCTAGAACAGGAATGGAACCGATCAGGCCTTGTGTATAAGGATGAAGCGGATTATCAAAAAGTTCAGTTGATTCAGCCTGCTCGACGATTTCACCCGCGTACATCACCGCGACGCGCTCCGCCATTTCGGCAATGACACCCAGATCATGTGTGATCAAAATAATTGAAGTGCCTAAGTCCTTGCGCATGGCCAGTACAAGGTCGAGGATTTGCGCTTGAATGGTTACATCCAAGGCAGTCGTGGGCTCATCTGCAATCAAAAGTTCGGGCACACAAGCCAGCGCCATGGCGATCATCACACGTTGAGCCATACCGCCGGAAAGTTCATGAGGAAACGCTTCCGCGCGGCGTTCGGCTTCGGGGATCCCAACCATTTTCAATAATTCGACCGCGCGCTTTTGCCCGGCCTCTTTACCAAAATCCTGATGAATGCTTAATACTTCGGCGATTTGATCTCCCACTTTGAATACCGGATTGAGCGCGGTCTGCGGCTGTTGAAAGATCATGGAGATACGATTGCCGCGCACTTTCATCATTTCGTCTTCCGATAAATTCAGCAGATTGGTGCCATCCAATAAGATTTCGCCTTCCAGTATTTTACCCGGAGGCGAGATGAGGCGCATCACAGAAAGTGACGTCACGCTTTTGCCGCATCCCGATTCGCCGACCAGCCCAAGGATCTCGCCGGGATAAACAACAAAGTCAACACCATCCACCGCATGGACAACGCCATCCTCGGTAAAGAAATGGGTCTTCAGGTTTTTGACTTCCAGCAAAGGTTTTTTATCGATCTTCGCCACGGGCGCCAGCTCCTTAAACAGAATTGACTGATTATAGCAAAGATTCAAACTTATGGAGCAGGAATTGCCAAAGACGGTGCGCCATAGATCCCGCTCAAACCGTCCAGCACGCTATCGAACGGATATTTGATGTTTCGATACGCGTCGTAGGTGATGCCCGAATACAACGGAATAAACGGCAGGTCTTGCGCGAGGATGGATTGAATCTCGTAAACATCCTTTTGCGCCGCGGATAAATCACTGGTCGAATTCAACGCTTCACACGCGGTCCGGAGGCGGTCGCTCTGATACCCAAACGGATTTCCATCTTTGAACCAATCGCAGAGATAACCGGGATATTCGCTGACATTATATCCAAGCATAGCCATATCATATTGATGACTGCTAAAGACCTTGTAATGAAGATCCTGCGCGCTCTCGGATATTCCGCTGAGCGGAATCCCAAAGTCGTTTGCAATCTTTTCAATTTCTTCCGCAACCGAATTAGTCCCATCATCGGCGGCGAGCAACGTGATTGGGGGAAATACCGTGTCATTTGGTAGCAAGAGCCCTTGACCTGCCCCCCCAGTTGTTGGTTCCTTCTGCCAGGCATAACCGGCTGATTTCAATATTTCTATGGCACGCGCTTTCTGATCGTATTCGTCGACTTCTTCTTTACATGGGTTTGCTGCCATTGGATTTAGCCAGGGCTGATTTCCGTCTGGCACGAATGTATCTTCGCGCATTGAAGGAAGATTCCACGGCAAGGCATGCCAGTTAATCAGACAAGCTAATGCAATGCGAAACGCATTATCGGCCAACGCTGGATTGGCGAAATTAAAAACGATGAAACTTACTTGGGAAGTTAAGTTGTAGGTACTTTGCATAGGCGGCATATCCGTCTTTTCAAGTAAATCAACCGAAAGGCCGCCCGGGTTAAGAATAAGATCAACTTCATTACCATCCAACGAGGAGAAGGCTGAAGTCTGATTTGCAAAAGTCTTATACACTGCTCTATCAAACTTCGGCGTATCAAACGGATGCGCCGGGTTGACCTTATTGATCCATTCTCCATTCACTTGTCCGGCAGGCATCCAATCGCCGAGCGTCGGTTCATCTATATTATCCAGCGCATACAAGGATTGACGCGCGGCACCCATCGCTGAGTCATATTGCGCTTGGGCTTTTGCAAGAGCAGTGCTTGTTTGATTCAAATTTGCCTGTAGGCTTTTAATATCGGCAATGCCTTGAATATAGCCACTGCTGGTAGGCGATAATATTGCGATGTTCGCACTCACAGTATTTATCTTCGATTGCATGTCTGCGGCTTGCACCGTGAGTAAATCAATTTGTGGAGCAAGATCATTCGAAGGCAATAGTTCAGCAGAAGCAGAAACTTTCGGCGACCAATATGCTTTCTGTACAATCGGTCCTTGCAATGCACCGTATTGCCACACGCCGACATTCGGTTGTTGCTTGAAATAAAATTTCACGGTATGCAAATCAACAGCATCCGCATGATCAATAAAATCAGGATTATAAAAATCATGCCAGTCAAAGCCAAGTTGAAAAGACACAGTTGTATTCACAGTGAAGGCAACATCATCCGCAGTGAAGGGCGTTCCATCCGTCCACTTTAAATCAGATCGCAATGGAACTGTCGCTGTATAAAAATTTCCTTCCTGCTGAAACGATGACGGCATTCCACTCGCTGCCATCGTTTCAAAGTTACGATCTGGAATCGAAAGCTGGTATAAGCGCGGATAATAACCCGACATCACCGCGTAATTATTGTATGAATATCCCTTCGCATCGAACAAAGCCCAAACATTAACCGGCGTTACATTTCCGATCAATGCGAATCGAATCTCGGCGGCGTGAGGAATGGAAGTCGCGGTCGGCACCAGAGAAGGAGTGGGAGCTAGTGCAGGCGCAGGAGTCGTTTTCGGCGCGCATGAAGCGAATAAAGAAAATAATAGAATCGCCGCGGTTAAAGATCGCGCGCGATTCATTACTTGCAAGCCTGTCCTTCATCAAAGGCTTCGACGTTCCACATCGGATTGGCAGTCGGGTCGAGATTGAAATGACATAAGTCGGCGCGCGCCGCGGCCACACTGAGACGATAAAAAAGCGGAACGGCCGGCAGGTCGCTGGCAAAGACGGATTGCGCTTGATGATAAGAATCGGTGTAAGCTTGTTCGCCGGGCAACGATGATTGCGCGGCATAGCAAGCTGTATCGAAATCCGCGTTGCTATAGCCGATCACGTTCACGCCAACCCAATGATTGACCGCGTTGGGAATTTCATTACTGGTGAACCAGCCGCAGGGCGGCTCGATGCTGGTATCGCTCAAGGCATATTCCGCTAGATCAAAACTGCGCCCGAACAACGGACCATCCGGACCGGGCGCATAGAGTTCCTGTTGCGATTCATATTGCACATTGATTCCAATGCCGCATTGCGAGAGCGATTGCGAAAGGATATCGATCACCTGCTGCCGCTGAGTGGACTGCGTGGTAATGTAATTCAGAATCAGAGGCGTGCCGCCCGCGACGCCGCGGACCGAAACCGCGTGCCGCACCGAGGTCGAATCTCCGGCGACAAATTTCCAGCCAGCCTGCTCGAGCAATTGAGAACCGGCCGCGGCATCGAATTGATACGCGGGAAGATTATTCAGATACAATGGATGACTTGATGCGATAAAACTAGTTGGCACATATGATTGCCCGAACAAAACTGTATCCGCAACTTTTTGGCGGTCGAGGCATAACGCAATTGCCTGACGCGTGCGCGGGTCTGCAAAGAAATCGGGACGGCTTTTATTTACAGATGGCCCGCCATTATCGTATACGGCAGGATCAATTCCCAAACCAAGCCATTCGATAGTCGAGGTCGGCGTGAAGAAAGCTTGAATTTGATTCGCGTCCTGCATTTGTTGAAGCAGGGCAACTTGCGTGTCAAGATTGATGCTCGGATCGAGGATATCGCATCCGCCCGAAGTCAACTGGCTGATCGCGGCGTTCGGATCCGAAATGAAGCGAAAGGTCAGCATATCGAACTTGGGCAAGCCATCGGATGCGCGGAAGTAATATGGATTCTTTGTCAATGTGATGTGATCGCCGATTGCCCAATTTTGAATCATATAAGGTCCCCAGCCCATAGGACTATGGGAAGCAACGTCCACCTGCGAAAGACCGGTAGCACCAAATTTATCCCATACGTGTTTCGGCGCGGGAGCAAAGAAATCAGTGAAATAGGTCGGATCAATGAAGCCGGGGACGCCGGTCCATTGAAGCGTGGTCATATCGGTGGCTGTATAGGATTGCGTATGATCGGCGAGATATTTAAATGGAGAAGATGAATCGTTCGAAACGATCTGATATCCGTAGACCGAATCATCAGCGGTCAGCGGCGTGCCGTCCGACCAAGTCAGGTCGGGGCGCAAATGGAAGGCGACGGACATTTGATCCATTTGCAGTCCGGAACCGGAATAAGTGATTGCACATCCGTCAGAGCGGCAACCGCCGGGACGCACACGCACGCCAATGCTTAACGCAGTTCGTTGGCCATCGGCATCTATAATCTCGCTGCCAGCTTTTACATTGACTTGTGAAATCACCGCATCGCCATCTGCAATGCTGGGCAACTTTTGCAAGATCACAGGCTGATAAGCATACCCAATCGTATCAATCGGACCATCGTCAATGGCGGCAAGGACGCTTTGCGCGGCGGCGTTCAAATTTCCATATGGATAAAGCGTATTCGGTTCCTGGCCGAGACAAATTGTCAGGGTGCGCGGCGATGGTGTGGGCGTGAAGATCGGCTGGGAAGTTACCGTTGTCGGCGCAGGTTGCGCGGTTGATTTGGATGGTAAACCCGCGCAGGCGGAAAGCAGACAAGCAAATATCAATACAACCATTGATTTTTTTTTCGATAAAATAGTTTTCATACAACCTCCCATTAAATTTTATTCTTGTTATTGATGATTCGAAAGGCAACTAGAATCAAGATGATCAGCACAATGCCTGTGAGCGTTAGGAAAATAGCGTCATTAGCGCGTTGTGGAACTTCTTCCGGTGCCAGAGTTGGTGCCGATGTTGTACTTGGAGAAGATGCATCTGGCTGAATCAAAACCTGTGCCGCATTTGAAGCGTTGATTTCACCTTGACCATTCCAAAATCCATTTTCTCGAACCAGAAACGCAGTTAACTGCCAGTAAAGTTTATCATCCAAAGTTCCGGGAGCCTGAAAGGGCATGGCGCTGCTGATGAATCCATGCAAACTTGCTGCGGTTGGAAAATTATTCAGAGCACCGTCACCGATCAAACGCGGGACGATTGGTGGAAGCGTCCAGCCATTTGGATAAGGCCGGTTCCCGTGACAGCCTGATTTCCAACAATCTTGATGGTCAGGCGGATAAACCATACGAAATTCGTCCGTCAAGCCTTGGCCCTTATCCCCATGACAAGGCATGCAATATAACCAGAATACTTGCGCGCCATAATCAGCTTGAGAGGGCCCAGCTGGAATAGTAGGTTCAGCTAAACGATCCGGTGTGGGCGTGATCACATTCGTTGAAGATGCAGATAAAGCGGTTCCCCCTTGGAACCAGAATGTTGCCAAGAGCAACGCAACTCCAAGAGGGAACAAAAAGATCTTTAACAGTGATTGGGTGGTCAAGTTGCACGAAACAGTTATTATGTCTTCCCACGCATTCGGGGATCAAGCACGTCGCGCAGTGCGTCGCCAACTAGATTCCAGCCAAGGACGAACAGAACCAGCGTCACGCCGGGCCAAACGACGATATACCAGTAAGTACCGAGGCTGGTAATCCAGTTGCGGGCAAAACTCAAAACCTGTCCCCAATCTGCATAACCAACTCCAACACCAATGCCAAGGAAAGAAAGTGCCGCGAGGCTTAGCGTTACATCACCAATAGCCAAAGATGCCAAAACCAGGCTTGGAAAAATAGCATTGGGAATGATGTGGCGAAAAAGAATACGGCCATCTTTCACACCAATGACCCTAGCCGCCATGATGAAATCGCGTTCTTTGATAGACAGGATATCTCCACGGATGACACGCGCATAGGTCATCCAACTAAATGCAATCAAGGCAATCATAGAGGGAATCACGCTCTGGCCGAGTTTTGGCACCAAGACCGCCGCCAGAATCAGCGCTGCCAATATGAAGGGCAACGTCAGAAAGATATCAACAATGCGCATAATGACATTGTCGACCCAACCGCCATAGTATGCAGAAATGGATCCAACAATGACCCCGATCAGAAAAGTGACAAAGGTGACGATCAGGCCCGTTTTGAAAGCTGTGCGCGTACCCCAGATCACGCCATAGAAAATATCATACTGACCTTCGGATGTGCCCATCAGGTGGGTCCATTGATCCGTATGAAATAACGGTTTCCACCAGAAGGGCAGCGGCGGCTGGCGGACTTTCCATACGGATCCCATAGGGCGTGGCGGAGAGCTGAAACCATCCCGCGGGATTCTATATGGATCCGTGGGATCAAGAGGAGGAGCAATTAACGGCGCGGCTAAGGCAATGAACGCAAACAATGCGATCAAAAAGAATCCCAAGATAGATGCCGGCGTTTTGAGCAGGCCAGTGATGATCCGGTAATTCTCCGGGCCAAGCCAACGTTCAAGCCTACCAATCTCGCGTAACGGTAGCGCTTCATTCAAGGCACTATTACTTCCAACAGCAGTAGTCATGGCAACTCCAATCTATCCTTTAAGACAAACGTACGCGGGGGTCTATATATGCATACATCACATCTACTATCAAGTTAGCGATAATGAGAATCACGCCATCGAAAAGTGCGAAACCCAAGACAGTAACTACATCTAATTGCTCGGCAGCCACAGCCGCTGCCGCGCCAATACCCGGATAATTAAATACCGTTTCAGTAATCACCACTCCGCCCAACAGGCCCACAACGGTAAAACCTGCCAGCGTGGCCACTGGTAACATGGCATTCGGTCGGGCATGTTTGTTGATAACCGCATTTTCGGGAAGGCCCTTGGCACGCGCCGTTGTAACATATTCCTGCCGCAGGGTTTCCAACATCGAAGAACGGGTCAACCGAACGAAGGTAGCCCAGCTGATGTACGAAAGGGTAATAATCGGCAGGATCATATGCTTGAGAGCATCCCAAAAGATGTCAAAACGACCATTGAGAATACTATCTATGGTAAGGAGGGAGGTGTAATGATGAAAAGAAGATGAAAGTACTACTTGATTGAGCGAATCAGACAGACGGCCGGGAGGGAGCCAACGCAAATTGGCATAGAAGATCATCAAAACAAGTAAACCAAAAACAAAAGTAGGAAAGGATGTACCTACGATACTAAAAATGCGGGCAGCCTGATCGATCCATCCATTTTGGTGAACAGCCGCTTGTACCCCAAGCCAGATGCCAACAAAAAGCAGAGGACCAATTGTCCATAAGGCTAGATCAACTGTGTTGGGGAATCGTTCTCTGATAATCTGTGCTACGGGTTCATCTGCTGTGCGCGAATAACCGAAATCACCAAACAAGATTCCGCCCACACGCTGGCCCGTCTCTGGGTCAATCGTCCCTACCAGCCAGCGATAATATTGCACGTAGAATGGCTGATCCAAGCCATATTCTCGGATGACACCTTCCAATGCATTTTGATTCTTGGGAATATCGCGAACATATAATGCGCTACGCTCGATTGGGCTTAAAAATTGGAGCATACCAAAAATCAATAATGTCACTCCGAACAGCAAGAGTGGCATCAACAAAAGACGGCGGATTATATATGTAACCATAGCACCTCCACAATTTTAGTGTTCGATTTCGTGAACACCATTTTGTCATCTGAACTATCTTTAAGAAATCTTAAAGAGATTCCACATGACAAAACAGTTTGATGGATGGGAGCCTGCCTTCGCAGGCTCCCATTATTAAGATTGTTCTTTACTTCAAGCGTTAATCCTTAGAGATACCATAGAAGTAAATATCCGGGAAGATTGGGTTTAGCACAAGTCCGTGCACCCAGCGCTGTTCGTAACCATGACCAGTCGCGAAGGACAAGATGATGTCCGGCGCATTATTATAGACCAACTGATTCAATTGCTCATATACAGCGTCGCGAGCGGCAGGATCAGACAAACTTACGCCTTTTGCCATCAAGGCTTTATATTGAGATACCTGATCAGCAGGCAAACCTTGATTCTCACCATAGGTACCAGTCAAATAAGGTACATACCAATCATGCGGATCATGGATATCTTCCAGCCAGCCGCTGATGAACAGAGGCAGTTGTTTCTGGCGTTGGGCAGCCAAGAAAGCCGGCCACGGCAAACCAACGGTTTCAACAATGAACTTGGGGTTAACCTGGTTGAGATCAGCCGCTAGAATTTCAGCTACCTTTTGGCGGGTGGTATTGCCCTGATTAAAGACTGCCGACATGCGGAAGCCAGTATCCCACAGGGATTTGCCATCAGCAGACTTCAAAGTAGAGGCTTGGAAGGCCGCTTTGCATTTATCAAGGTCAAAGCTATAGGTCGGTGCGGTATCGCTATACCCAGGCATGCCAGGCAATACGAGAGACTTCGACTGAACTGCCTCGCCATTAAAGACATCCGAGTTGAAGGTGTCCCAATCGAAGCAGTAGTTGAACCCTTGGCGAACAT
>Ga0335081_10008654_pt1 | contig 16333 bp, 7 predicted proteins | sample Lox_Sample_35_FD_206713 | JGI IMG/M metagenome (GOLD analysis project Ga0335081, IMG submission 206713) | Soil microbial communities from Loxahatchee National Wildlife Refuge, Florida, United States - Lox_Sample_3.5 | ecosystem: Environmental > Terrestrial > Soil > Wetlands | place: USA: Florida... | reverse complement strand
GAAATCTGAACGGGGTTAGTGGTTTCCATGCGTCGCGGTATGGCTACGTCGATACGCACCGGCGCCGGTTTCAGATCGGGGCCAAAGACGGCTGTGTCCGCGATCTTCTCGGCAGCGGCCATGTATTTTTCCATCAGGAGGGGAGAGATCGTCAGCGAATCGGCGATATTATCGAAGCCGTAGACGGAATCGTCCTGCGGAAAATCGTCCGCCGGGTGTGTGTCGACCCCCAGCAGATCACGAACCGTGTTGTTATATTCCGTGCGATTCAGACGGTGTGGTGCGACGTGCCCAGGATCCGCATTGGCAGACGCGCCCGTTACAAGTAATGCGGCTTCCAGCTTGCGGATGGCGGCCTGGAGTTCCTTTTCGTCAGGACGAGGCGTACCCTCCGGCGGCATCTGGCCCGATCTCAGCTTGGTCAGGACGTTCTCCCAGATCGCGCGGACCTCTAGAAATGAGGACGTGCGGCTGGCAGCAGATTCCAGATCCAGCCCGGCCGTTTTCGCCTGTGCACTGTGACAGGTATAACAATTGCGAGATACAAACGGCTGCAAACTACTCGCTGGCTCGGTAGGAGCGGAACCGGGGTGTGAAGTTTGGGCAAGACTGAACGTCGTCACGCAAACCAGAATGAGACTGCCACTGAGCCGCGACCAAAGGGAGCGGTCTCGGATCGCTTCGGATAGATTGTCAACGTGGGACGGCATAGCTCTTTTACCCTGAGTGATGGAGAACCTGAAGCGCCGCAATAACGGATGCACGCGCTTCCGGTGGACCGTATGAGTCGATCTTAGGCCGCACCAAGACGGGGAACAACTCCGGATTCAGTCAACAAATGGTACTATTCGGACAAACAGAGGGGCAGGCTATGTCCGAAAACTTAGGAGCTCGCGCGGACGTTGACTACTGAGTTTCGGCCATTTCCCGTCTGCCGGCTGTCCGAATTCTATCGGTAATTGGCCTTTCCCGGCCATTTCAGGCTCTTAAACCGCTCTAAAATCGCTTCAGGAAGACAGCACCATGCCATTCGAAATCGAAAATCTACCCGAAACCATCCGCCAGGTAAAGAAGGACTTGCGGCAGGCGCTCCCGAATTATGCGGAGGTCTTCCGCGACGTCGAGTCCGAAATGCGCCGCAAGGTGGCGCAGATCGTCAAGGAGCGGGAAACCGGCGAGACGGTGATTCCTACCGTCCCCTATTCCGAGATCTCTAGCGGAGCCGTGTCCGCGCAAATGACGGCAAGAATCAAGGATCGCGGCGCATGCGTCATCAGGGGTGTTTTTGCGCCCGAACAGGCGTGCGCCTGGAATGAAGAGGTCGGCAGGTATGTGGAGGAGAACCATCTGGACGAGAAACTCGCCCATGCCGCCGAAGACAAGTATTTCGGTAACCTGGGGATGAGCAAACCCCAGATCTACGGAATCTATTGGTCGCGTCCCCAGGTGCAAGCGCGCCAAGCCGAATCGCTTACGCGTGCGCGCGTTTTTATGAACCGGTTATGGCTTGCCGAGAGCGAAGGCCGCCGTCATTTCGATCCCGAACAGACGCCGGTATACGCCGATCGCATCCGGCGGCGGCCGCCAGGATCCAGTTCCCTCGGCCTTTCGCCGCACTGCGATGGCGGATCGGTGGAGCGCTGGCTGGACGAGAATTTCCGCACTGTCTACCGCCACGTGTTCTCAGGCAACTGGCGCGATTACGATCCCTTCGATGCTGCCTTTCGCCCGGATGCGCGCGAGATCCCGTCTCCGGCCGTCTGCTCCATGTTTCGCACCTTCCAAGGCTGGACCGCGCTGACCCGGCAGGGCAAGGGAGACGGAACGCTGCAGCTGATCCCGATCGCGAACAGCATGGCGTACCTGCTGCTACGCGCTCTACAGGACGACGTTCCGGAAACCGATTTGTGCGGGGCCAAGCCGGGACGGGCGCTGTCGGTGCAACCGCAATGGCACGCGCCACTTCTGGAGGCGCTCACGTCGATCCCGGTGATGGAACCGGGCGACGCGGTGTTCTGGCATTCCGATGTGGTGCACTCAGTCGAAGACGAGCACAAGGGGCCAGGCTATAGCAATGTCATGTATATCGGCGCCACTGTCGGGTGCGCCAAGAACACGGCTTACCTGGCCCGACAGGCGCCGGCGTTCCTGGCCGGCAGGACTCCGCCCGATTTCGCTCCCGACGACTTCGAAGTCGATTTTCGCGGGCGTGGCACGGAAAACGATCTTACCGCGCTCGGAAGGAGTCAGTTGGGTCTTCCACTTCGGGCGTAGTGGCGGGTGTGGCGCGCAAGAAGGTGCGCCATGCATATTTTTAGTAGTAGAAGGCCTTAATTACTGCATCAGGCCAGAGGCGGATTCATGAAGCCATACGCAGTCGGAATCGATGTCGGCGGCACCAAGATCGCGGCGGGTGTGCTCGACCGCGCCATGAACATTCTCTCGGTCCACGTGACGAAGGAACATGCAGGCCAGTTCCCGGCCCAGGTCGTAGACTCCATTGAAAAGGCGTACTGGGAGACTCTGAAACAAGCCCGGGTTTCCCCCGGCGATGTTGCAGGAGTCGGACTGAGCTTCGCCGGACACATCGACGGCCGCCGTGGAGTGGTTCTCACGAGTTCCAACATGCCGGAATGGGACCAGGTGCCGTTGCGCGACATCCTCGCCAAACGGCTGAACCAGCGCGTCCTGATCGACAACGACACCAACCTCGCGGTTGTGGCGGAGCATCGCTGGGGCGCCGCACGCAACGCCTCCGATGTCGTTTACATCACTTTCAGCACGGGTGTAGGGATGGGGATCCTGGTGAACGGCAAGCTCTACCAGGGGTACACCGGCACGGCCGGCGAGATCGGGCACACGGTAGTGGAACCTGGCGGGCGCCGCTGCAGTTGCGGCAAACGTGGCTGCATCATGGCGTACGCCTGTGGAGTCGCGCTGCGCGCACTCGCCTGGGAGCGGATTCAATCGGGCGAAGAGACGGCATTGCGCGATCTGGCTTGGGATGACCCTAAGCTCATCGATGGCGAGTTGATCTGCGAAGTCGCCACCCGCGGCGATCCGGTCGCACAAGACCTCATTATCTCCACTGGCCGGTATCTCGGGATTGCGCTTTCCACCGTTGTCCAGGTGCTCAATCCGGAACTCATCGTAATTGGTGGCGGACTGACGAACATGGGTTCGATGCTTCTCGACCCCTGTCTCGAATCGCTGCGCCAGAACGTTCACCCGGTATTGCGGGGCGCGGGACGCATCGTCTTAGGCCGCTTTCAGGAGAACGTCAGCATCATCGGAGGCGCGGCCACGGTTTTCAGCGAGACGGAGCCGGTCTTGTCGGAAACGGTCTCCGACTTCGCGGCGGTGGCGCTCGGCCGCACCGCACCCACCCGCTCTGCGATGCTCCTCTCCAAGTCAGAGCGAAGCGTGCTCGAACGCGTGGAAGGAACCGTGTTCGACGTTCAGCGCTATTCGCTCGACGATGGCCCCGGCCTGCGCACGGCTGTGTTCCTCAAAGGCTGCCCGCTGCGCTGCGCCTGGTGCGCCAACCCGGAATCGCAGCGAGTCATTCCCGAACTGCTTCTGTTTCCCAACAACTGCATCGCATGCGGAGCGTGCATCGACATCTGCGCAGCCGATAGCCGAAGATTGGACGCCGACCACATCGCCTGGGACCGGAAGTCCTGTACGCGCTGTGGCAACTGCGCCGAGATCTGCCCGGCTCACGCGACGGTGTGGAGTGGCGTTCGGCGCGCCGCGGGCGACGTCCTTCGCGAGGCGCTATCCGACTCCGCGTTCTATGAAGACGGCGGCGGGCTGACGCTCACGGGTGGTGAGCCGCTGTTACAGCCCATCTTCGCCGAAGCGATCCTGCGGCTGGCAAAAGCCGATCGTCTCAACACCGCTATCGAAACCACCGGCAACGCGCCCTGGGAGACCCTCGAGACCGTCAGTCCTTACGTCGATCTCTGGCTCTTCGATCTGAAGCATATGGACAGCCCGGCGCACCGGAAATGGACCGGCCTGGGAAACGAACTGATCCTGTCCAACCTCCGGCGGCTGGCTGCGTCAGGGGCGCCCATCCGGGTGCGCATGCCGCTGATCCCGGAAGTGAACTCGATCGAAGTCAACCTGCGCCAGACGGGCGAATTCCTCGCCCAACTCGGCGGCGCGGTCCAATCCCTCGACCTGCTGCCCTACCACAAACTGGCACGGGCGAAGTACGAAGCGCTCGGCCAAAGCCCCAAGTTCTACGATGCCGCGCTAATGCCGGATAACCAGGTGGAAGCCGCGGCGGAGGTGCTCAGATCTTACAAACTCACGGTGCACATTGTCGGCCGTGCGACACGAAAGGAGCTTCAATGCTTGCCACAATGACTGAAACCGGTTGTACCGCGCGTGTGAGCCGCCTGCGCGAACGCGTATTGGACACCACCCCCTCCGTCTGCGCCGAGCGCGGTCTGCTGGTGACCGAAGCGCATAAGAAATATTCTGCGGATCCACCCGTAGTGCGGCGGGCCAAGGCCCTCGCCCAGGTGCTCGATCACATGACCATTCGCATCGAGGAAGGAGAACTGATCGTTGGCAACCAGGCCAGTGCCCCGCGCGCGGCCCCGCTCTTCCCCGAATACGAAACCGATTTTCTGGTCAAGGAAGTCGACGAGTTCGCGCACCGCCGGGCCGACGTCTACACCGTGTCCCCGGAAGTAAAGCGCGCCATCCTCGAAGAAATCGGCCCTTACTGGCACGGGAACACTCTATACGATCACGCCCAAGCCATGCGGCCCGCGGAAGTGGCGCAGGCCGAGAAGATCGGCGCGATTTCGGGACGCGGCAACATCTCGTCCGGCGATGGCCACATCATCATGAATATTGCGAAGGTATTGCGCCAGGGCCTCGCCGGCGTGCTCGATGAGGTTCGAGCCGCAAGCGCCGCGGTGTCGCCGCACCATGCCGTCGATTTTAAGAAGCGGATCTTCTACCAGGCGGCGGAGATCAGCCTCGATGCCGCTATCCGGTTCGCTCGGCGTTACGCCGTCGAAGCTGCGCGCCAAGCCGGTGCCACCAAAGATGCGATCCGCAAAGCGGAACTGGAGCGCATCGCCGAAGTTTGCGATCGCGTACCAGCCCTACCCCCGCGGAACTTCCAGGAGGCCGTGCAATCCGCGTGGTTCGTGCACCTGGTGAGCCAGATTGAAAGCAATGGCCATTCGTTTTCGCTCGGCCGGTTCGATCAATACACCTACCCGTTTTATCAAGCCGACCTCACAGCCGGACGCATCGCTCAAGAGCAGGCGCAGGAACTGCTCGAGCTGCTGTGGCTCAAGCTGTTTTCGATTATCAAGATCCGGCCGTGGCATCATACGCGATACGGCATCGGTTACCCAACCTATCAGAACGTCACAATCGGAGGCCAAACCCCGACGGGTCAAGACGCGACGAACGACATCTCCTACATGGTTCTCGAAACCATCCGCGAGACTCGCCTTACGCAGCCCAACGTTTCGGCGCGAATCCACATGGGAACACCCGATCGTTTCCTGCTGGAGTGCGCCAGGACCATCCGTCTCGGGATAGGCATGCCTGCCATCAAGAACGACGAGATCATCGTGCCGGCGTTACTCGACAAAGGCGTTCGATCCGAGGACGCGCACGATTACGCCATCGTTGGCTGCATCGAGGCCGCGGTTCCGGGCAAGTGGGGCTACCGCAATACCGGCATGTCGTTCCTCAATTTGCTGAAGGTTCTGGAGTTGACCCTGAACGACGGCAAGGACCCCGCCACCGGTACCCAGTTATTGCCTGGGCATGGCGATCTCACCGCCTTTGATTCCATGGAGTCTCTGTACGCCGCCTACCGCGAGCAACTCCGTTACTACACCCGCATCAGCATCCAGGCCGATACGGTTGCGGACCTTTGCCTTGAAGAGATGGCGCCTGACGCATTCTGTTCGGCGCTGGTGGACGATTGCATCGGGCGAGGCAAGACGATCAAGGAAGGCGGCGCGCTCTACGACATCGTCAGTGGCCTCCAGTCTGGCGCTACCAATGTTGCGGACGCATTCATGGCCCTGAAGACGCGGGTCTTCGATGAAAAGGTGCTGACCGCTGCCCAAGTAAAGGAAGCGCTGGTCGCCGATTTCCAGAACCCCGGGGGTGAACTGGTGCGCCAGCGGTTGCTGCATGCGCCCAAATACGGCAACGACATCGCCGAAGTGGATGGTATTGCAGCCCGAGTGCTGAACGACTATCTGGATGAAGCGAACCATTACCACAATACGCGGCACGGCTGCGGGCCTATTGGCGGCGGGTACGCGGGATCGACGTCGAACATCTCGGCGAACGTGCCGTTAGGGGCCAGTGTGGGCGCGACTCCCGATGGGCGCCGCGCGGGCGAGCCGATTGCGGAAGGGGTGTCACCCGTTCACGGCTGCGACACCGGTGGACCCACCAAGGTTCTCCGTTCGCTTTCCCGATTGCCCACAATCAAGAGCATCGCCCAGTTGCTAAACCTGCGGCTGTCGCCCGGAAGCCTGGAATCTGAAGAAGGACTCAATCGGTTGGTGGCATTGCTAAAGGGATTTCGCAACCTGAAGCTCTGGCACGTGCAATTCAACACTGTCAGCACGGAAGCTCTGCTGGATGCCCAGAAACACCCCGAGAAGTATCGAGACCTCGTGGTGCGGGTAGCTGGGTACAGTGCGCTATTTGTGACGCTCGACCGAGCGACGCAGGACGACATCATCCGTCGCACGTCTTACGACTTGAATTGAACGCGGCGAACAGAATCCCGCCCCTTGCCGGCACTCGGATTCCAGCCCAGCAAAGTGGATGGGGCCCCATCACTAAGTCACTAGGTCGTTACTTTGTCCCCATGACCCACGGCCCGCGGAACTGGACCCCGAGGAACGCCAAATCGTTGTGGGAGTCTCCCCTGGAAGTGTCCCATGCTGCCGTCCGCTCGCCGTCACCTCCTGGATGACGGGGCATCCGTCCACTACTTTCTCATGTTCGCGCCCCAGCAAAGCGAGCAACTGGTAGTGGCCGATTGTGTCGCCAAGAGAGAGCGGCATATGCTCGATGCAGCTTAGTTTAGCTGATCAGAAAGCACATGGGTCCTGGTTGCGCCACTCGGAGAGAGCCTGGGATTGGACCCGCGGCGCGGGTCCCAATTCCGGTTCTGGGACATGCCGCTTCACTGTTGAGATTCTCGACCGGCATACCCCTGCGTGCTCATCTCGACGAACGCTGCAGGGAGGAGCCCGTGACGATTGGGCAGTTCGAATCCATCGCTCCGGGCCCGGGCCTACGTGGGACGCCGAGTGACGACCAAGTGACAACGTCGCGGGTCTGTGGCGGTGTTTTAGACGATCGCGCAATACCAACTGCACTGAAAACACAACTACTTGAACTCAAATGGACTGAACTGAACTGAGTGCCATCGGGTTCGATTCCCGTTAGCGCTACCATGTTTTCATAGAGTTACAGGCGTTGGGTGACAACAAGTGACAACGCGCACCGCGCCAGCAGAAACCCCACCAAAAACCCAAGCCCGGCGGTCGGCTATCGATCCCCAAAATTGGCCCGTTGCGCGCACGGCTCGCCGATGTTGCCGTTGGCAGCGGGCCTGCGGTTGGGGCGCGGATCGCGGGCGCTCCTGCGGAGCGCTCCAAGGCTTCCTGGAATAGCGATTCGATCTGCTGTCGGCGTTCCATCGCAGGAGTGCCTATTTCTCCGCGGGCACGCGGCGGCGCAATTCCTCAAACCAGTTCAGCACCACGGTCACCTGATCGGTGGGAGCCAGCGAAGCGGCAGGCGGCTTGACCATCAGGAAACGCTTGCCGTCCGGCGAGACATCATAAGAGCTGGCAAAAGTTCCCTTGAAGAGCACCTTCGGAGTTCCCGCGCCAAACGCGGGGCTGGTCTGGACATCCACCGCCATCATCTTGTCGCCATTGCGGTAGAACAATTCTCGCCCGTCACGAGACCACTTTGGCGTAGTTCCGCCTTCCGTTGAGATCAGGAGCGTGCCGCCCGGGCCGGGGTACGGCGCCACGTAAATCTCCGGCTTACCGGTGTCATCGGATCGGTACGCCACCCAGTGGCCATCCGGGGAGAATGCGGGATCCGACTTCTGCGAGCGCGAATCCAGGAAGGCTTGGGGTTTGGCATCGCCGGGCGATCCCTCCGGGAGCGGCAGAACCCAGAGAGCCAGGCTCGTCGGGTAATACCCGATGACGAGCGTGCCATCGGGCGACACGGACGTAGGCGTGATCGCGCCCTTTTCCGCCCTCGTCAGGAGCGAGGGAGGGTCGCTGCCGTCAGGCGGCGCCCAGACAACGGCCGTGCCGTTCGACCCCGCGTAGATTAGCCGCTTTCCGTCAGGTGTCCAGATTGGATTGAAACCGTCTCCCCCGGCCGTGACGTTTTGCAGTGTGCCGCGAGCCAAGTCGTAGACCCAGACCTCCCCTCTCTGGTCCGAGATCGTGAGTGCGATGCGCTGCCCATCCGGCGACAGTCCTACGAACCGGTAAAGGCGCGGGGGAGCGGGCAATGGTTGCTCGACCCCCTTGCGGTCCACCCAAACCAATGTGTATGTGGCGCGGGGACCCGGGTCTGTAGCGACGTACGCCAACGTGCCCGAGTCGGAGATACCCACCAAGGCAAAGGGGCTGTTGCTATAACGCTGGACTCCATCCAGAACCGGAACTGGAGAGCCCTTCACCTCCACCCGGCTGGCATCGAAAGCCACTGCCATCAGCAATGCGTTCAGGGCAGTGTAATAGACGATGTGTCCTGCCGCCCGGCCGGGACCCGTGGGCAGATAGCGGCCAATGGCGGCCGCGTGGTCAACCAGGATCTTCTTTTCTCCGGTTTGCAGGTTGAGAGCTGAGATCTGCCCGGCTCGCCCGGCAGGGCCACGAACGTGTGCGATGTTCACCAGGACCTGCTTTCCACCCGGCAGCAATTGCGGGCCGGCAAAGAAGATTTCATTTTTCTTCGGATCGGGCGTGGCGAGGGTTTGGGGTGTGCCACCGGCCGCCGGTACCCGCATCAACGACCCTCCATTGCTCGTGAAGAGGATGTTGTCGTCCGATCCCCAGTCTTGAGTGACGAAAAGCGCTGAGAGAGCCTCAGCAAGTACTTGAGCCGGCCCCCCGGCTACGGCTATCTTCATTAATTTTGCCCCGGATGTCCCGATGATATAGCTAATCCACTGGCCGTCGGGGGAGAAGCAAATGGACGAGGCTCCCTCGGTGCCTGGGATGGGCTTGGCTTCGAGTTGGTCCATCATGCGCACGTAGATCTGCCGTTGAGGGCCACCTACGAAAGCCAGGCGCGCCCCGTCGCGAGACAGCGCGATGGCGCCAATCGTATTCGCTACTGGAAGCGTGGTGGTAAGGCGCACCACGCTGCGCGGCGCGGGCGGCGCCGGACGAAGCCAGTTCCACAGCGCGGCGCCCGCGACGCTCATCAGCGCGGCCAGCGTCCAGGCGATTGTTGGATGCTTTGTCACGGCGGCCGGCGTTTCATCCGGAGCGCCTTGAAGCGTTTCCTCGATCGCAATTCGCGCCTCGCCGATGGCCTGCAACCGTTGCCTGCGATCCTTGGCCAGGCAACGGCGGAGAAGCTTGCGGATCGCGCCTGGGGTATTCGCGGGCAAGCGATCCCATTCGGGATCGAGTTTCAGGACCGAGGCCAAAGTATCGGATACCGACTCGCCCCCGAACGCCTGGCCGCCGGTCAAAATCTCGTAAAGGACCGCGCCGAAGGACCAGATGTCAGCGCGCTTGTCGACCGTTTTGCCGCGCGCCTGCTCGGGACTCATGTACGCCGCCGTGCCCAGGATCATTCCCACGCGTGTGGGGGAGAGGGTCATGGTGGGCGAAGTCTGCGGATCGCCCGATGCCGTCTCGATCGCCTTCGCCAGCCCGAAATCCAGCACCTTCACCGTGCCGTCCGCCTTGATCTTGATGTTGGCGGGCTTGAGATCGCGATGCACGATCCCCTTCTCGTGCGCCTCCTCCAGCGCGTCCGCGATCTGGCGGGCGATGCGCAGAGCTTCTTCCAGCGGCAGCGGGCCTTTGGGAGACTCGCCCTCCACCAGCTCCATCACCAGGTAATTCGGGCCAACGTCATAAACATGGCAGATGTTGGGATGGTTCAGCGCCGCCACCGCGCGCACTTCGCGGGAGAAGCGCTCGTTGAATCGCTCGGCGGCGACCTTGATGGCCACCTCGCGTCCCATGCGCGGATCGCGGGCGCGGTAGACCGATCCCATGCCGCCTGCCGCGAGAAACGACACGATCTGGTACGGGCCCAAGGTTTGTCCCGGTTCGAGCGTATCCGGCGCGGCGATCAGTTGCGCTGCGGCCGCCGCGGCCCAAAGCTGGGAGTTGTCACCCTCGTGGTGATTCGCCAAAAGCGATTGAACCTCGCGGAGCACCTCGGCATCGCTGCCGCAGGCCTGGCGGAGGAAGGCATCGCGCTCCGCCGCGGGGCGCCGCAACGCTTCCTGGAATAGCGATTCGATCTGCTGCCGGCGTTCCATGGTAGGAGCTACTTCTCCACCGGCACGCGGCGGCGCAATTCCTCAAACCAGTTCACCACCACGTGTAATTGACCGGAACCCGCGTTCTGTGCGGCCGCCGGCTTGAGCATCAGGAACCGCTTGCCATCCGGCGCAACGTCGTAACTCGCACTGTAGAGGAAAAATTGGTCTAAATAGTGCCGTTCGAAAAGCAACTGAGGAGCACCAGCGCGGAAAGCCGGGCTCGTTTGGATATCCACCGCCATCATCCTGTCGCCGTTGCGGTAAAACAACTCGCGGCCGGTGCGGCCCCAGCGCGGCATGGTCCCGCCGTCGTTGGAAATGAGAACTTTCCCTCCGGGGCCGGGGTACGGCACCACATAAACCTCGTAGCGCCCGGTCTCGTCGGACTGATAGGCGACCCACCGCCCATCCGGGGAGAACTGAGGAAAAGCCCTCGAGAACTGCGAATCGAAAAAAGGTTGCGGTTTGGCACCGGCGGAAGCGCCCCCGGTCAGGGACAAAAGCCACATGCCGAACTGTGAGCGAGGCCCTAACTGTCGCACTTCATATCCGATGGCCATTTTGCCATCGGGGGATACCGAGCTGGTAAAGCTTCCAACAGCTAGAGGCATGGAAACAGCCGTGGCCGAACCGCTACCGTCGGCGGGTATCGAGCGAACCCCATAGCCTCGTCCTTTGCGGTCGTAAGACGTGTAAATCAACTTCGCATCCGGGGTCCAAACCGGGGTGTAACTGGCCTCATCGGACGTGAGGCGGGTTAGTGTGCCGCGAGACAGGCCGTAAAGCCATATATCGGCCTTGTAGGCCATTACCGACCCTTCCGCTATTTCAAAGGCCACGAACTCACCGTCCGGCGAAACGGCCGGCGCGGCGTATCCCCGCGGCGGCGCCGGCAACGGTTGCTCCGCTCCTTTGCGGTCCACCCAGACCAGCCTATTGTTTGTAAATGTTGGGCCAGCGCCAGGAATATAGGCCAGCGTGCCCGAATCGGAGAAACCGAATGAGCCAAACGGCCCGGCCCAATCTTGAACTCCATCCAGCACGGGGACTGGCGAACCCTTTACCTGAAGGCGGTTCGCGTCGAAGGGCACCGCCATCACCGATCCGGTCGCTCCGTCGTAGTAGACCAGGTGGCCAATCCCGGAGGACGGGTTGGTATTCGCAAATCGAGGAAATGAATTGCTCTTGAGCAAGGTCTTTTTCGCGCCGGTTTGCAAGTTGAGCACCACTGCAAAACCGCCGCCCTGCTTCCAGACCGTAAAGAGGAGATTGCGGCCGCCAGGCAGCAGTTGCGGCGCCGCATAGTAGAGCTCGCCGCTCTTTTCGTCCGGCGTGGCCAGGATCTGAGGTTGCCCCCCGCCGGACGGCACCCGCAGCAGCATGCCCTTGCTGCCGAAAAGGATGTTGCCGTCGTCTTCCCAGTTCGGCACCGGAGGGTGTCCTATCCCTGCCTCTGCCAGCGCAACAGACGGCCCGCCGGCCACCGAAACCTTTCTCAGTTGCCTCGGTGTGGCCTGGTCTACATAACTGATCCATTGGCCATCCGGCGAGAAAGATGGGGAAAGGACCTCCTCCGTTCCAGGGATCAGTTTTGTTTCGAGCTGATCCATCATCCGCACATAGATCTCCCGTCGAGGCCCTCCCGAAAAGGCGATGCGCGATCCATCGCGGGACACCGCGATGACGCCGGATAGACCGGTTCCCTCGGGAAGTGCGGTCGTGAAGTGGGTCACGATGCGGGCAGCCGGCTGGGGATGGCGCCATGGAGCCCACAGCGCGACTGCCAGCCCCACCGCCAGCACACCGCTCAGCGCCCAAGCCACGAAACTGAGCCGCGGCCGCGAGGAAGCGGATTCCGGCGCGTCCTCCAGCAACTCCCACGCGTCGCCGATGTCGCGCAGCCGCCGTTTCGGATCTTTCTGCAGGCATTTTCGCAGCAGCCGCCGCACCTTCGCCGGAGCCTCATCCAAACCCGGCTCCTCCTTCACCACCGAGGCCAGAACGTCCGTGGTCGTCTCGCCGGTAAACGCCTGCCTGCCCGTCAGTATTTCGTAGAGCACCACGCCGAAAGCCCAGATGTCCGCGCGCTTGTCCACCGTCTTCCCGCGCGCCTGCTCCGGACTCATGTACGCCGCCGTGCCCAGGATCATTCCCACGCGGGTGGGCGAGATCGTCATGGTGGGCGAAGACTGCGGGTCGCCAGATGCCGTCTCGACCGCCTTCGCCAGTCCGAAATCCAGCACCTTCACCGTCCCGTCCGGCTTGATCTTGATGTTCGCCGGCTTGAGATCACGATGCACGATGCCCTTCTCGTGCGCGGCTTCGAGCGCATCGGCGATCTGGCGCGCAATGCGCAGAGCTTCTTCCAGCGGGAGCGGCCCCTTCGGCGATTCCCCTTCGATGAACTCCATCACCAGGTAGTCAGGGCCGACATCGTAGAGGGTACAGATGTTGGGATGATTCAGCGCGGCGACGGCGCGGGCTTCGCGCTCGAAGCGGTCGGAGAATCGTTCCTGGGAGACTTTGATGGCGACATTGCGGTTGAGGCGCGGATCGCGGGCGCGGTATACTTCACCCATTCCGCCCGCGCCGATCGGGGCGAGGATTTCGTAAGCGCCAAGTTTGGTGCCCCCCGCCAGGCTCATTTCTTCAACCCCGCGGTCCAGTTCAACACTACCGTGATGCCCGGCGGCGCGGCGGGAGTCTCGGTCTGCTGGGTCGTGTTGACCAGGAAGCGCTGTCCGTCGGACGTGACATCGTAGCGGAATATTAACATGGTGGTAGCGGTAAGCCGGCCCCCGGCTTCGGGAAGCCACATGTGCGAATCGAACAACGCATGAGGGGTCCCGGCCTGGAAGGCCGGAGCGGTCTTGACATCCACGGCCATCAGTTTGCCGCCAGGCCCCATGTAAAAGAGTTCCTTCCCGTTGCGGCGCCAGCGAGGCTGCGAACCGCCGCCGCTCGAAACCCGAACCGTACCCGAACCGGCGGGGAAGGACTGCACGTAGACCTCCATGCCGTTTGCCGCTTCGTCGGAGCTGTACGCCACCCAGTGCCCGTCCGGCGAGAACTGGCACTGCGTGGTATTGAATTTCGTGTCGAGGTAGGCCGACGCCTTGCGGTTCGCGGGGTCTCCGGTCATGTCGGAAAGAGACCATAGACCGTAATGGCCGCCTCCAGGGCTGCCACGCGTGTACATCAGAGTGCGGCCATCGGGAGACCAATCGCACGGCCGCTCCCCCGTCTCGGCTTTCTGCAGCCGCTCCTCCTTTGCCGCATTGCCGGTGCTCTTGACGTACAGCGTGTAGACGCGGCCCTCCCGGTTGGATCCGAAAGCGACGCGGCTGCCGTCGGGCGACCAGACGGGGTCCAGGTCCGCCGCGCTATCCTCGAAGGTGAACCGCCCTGGAATGCCGCGCGCCACGTCGATCAGCCAGAGGTTTAAACTCCGTCCGTTTTGGCTGTCCTGCGTCACCGCGGCCCGTGCCCCATCCCGCGAGAGAGCTACGTTGTTGTAGGCAGCCCGCTCCCCCAGGGGCGCCAGCGCCTTCCCCGTCCGGTCATACCAGGTCAGTTGCCGGCGGCCGGCGGCTGCGCCGCCAGAGTAGTAGGCCAGCGCGCGGTCCCCCGAGACGGTGAATGCCGCATACGTTGGGCCCGCTCCGCTCACCCGTTCCGCGATGGGAAACGCATCGCCGGCCACCTCCAGGGTCTTCGGATCGAACGGCTGGGCCATCAGCGTTTCTTCCCGCAGGAACAGCAGATGTCCCGGCTTTCCATCCTCCGATGGCGCCGCGTAGCGGAAGCCGCGCGTGGTGGCAGCCAGGCGCTTCTTCACTTTCCCGTCAAACGAGCCGAGATAAATCCCGTTGTTTTCGGATGCGGCGAAAACGTTGAGGTACAGGAAGTGGCGGCCGTCCGCCAGGATTTGCGGATAGGCGTTGTAAAGCTCCCCGTGCGCTGCGTCGGCCTGTGTTACGCGAACCGGCTGTCCTCCGGCCTGCGGCACGCGGTAGATGCCGTCCGGGCCGCCAAAGAAAATAGCGCCGTCCCGAGTCCAATCTCCGGCATAGGGGCGGGAGTATGGGATGTCGAGCAGGCTGCAGAGCGTTTGCGCCGGCCCACCGGATACCTCGATCTTCTTCAGCTTCCTGTCGGCTGAAGTAAACGCCACCAATCGGCTGTCCGGCGACCAGAACGGAAAGATTCCGCCCTCCGTCCCCGGCAGCGGACGGGCTTCCAGCGAATCCAGGCCGCGGACCCACAGTTGAAGGCCGCCTTTGCCGCTGGCGAGGAACGCAAGCTGGCGGCCATCGGGCGACAGCGCCATGAAGCCTTGGGTGAAAACGCCGCCCTCCGGCGCCGGAACCTGGAAGCGCACGGCGGCCGGTTGCGCCGGCGTCTCGCGAAAATGGATCGCCGATAAGGCGGCGAGCGCTGCTGCCAGCGCTCCCGCGACGGCCCACGAAATCCACCGGTAGCCGCGCGGGCCAGCAGTTCCGCCGGCCTGCGGGGCGGGCGCTGCGTCCAGCAGCAGCCCCATATCTCCGATATCCCGCAGCCGCTTTCTCGGATCCTTCTCCAGGCATTTTTCGAGCAGCGGACGCACCCGTTCCGGCACTCCGCTCAAGTCCGCCTTCTCCTTCACCACCGAGGCCACCGTCTCCGTCAGATCTTCGCCCTGGAACAGCATCCGCCCCGTCAGCAGCTCGTACAGCACCACGCCGAACGCCCAGATGTCCGCGCGCTTGTCCACCGTCTTCCCGCGCGCCTGCTCCGGACTCATGTACGCTGCCGTGCCCAGGATCATTCCCGCGCGGGTCGGCGAGATGGTCATGGTGGGTGACGAAGCGGGGTCGCCCGATGCCGTCTCGACGGTCTTCGCCAGCCCGAAATCCAGCACCTTCACTGTCCCGTCCGGTTTGATCTTGATGTTCGCCGGCTTGAGATCGCGGTGCACGATGCCCTTCTCGTGCGCGGCTTCCAGCGCGTCGGCGATCTGCCGCGCGATGCGCAGGGCTTCGTCCAGCGGCAGCGGCCCCTTGGGCGATTCCCCTTCGATGAACTCCATCACCAGGTAGTCGGGGCCGACGTCGTGCAGCGTGCAGATGTTGGGATGATTGAGCGCGGCGACGGCGCGGGCCTCGCGCTCGAAGCGGTCGGAGAATCGCTCCTGGGAAACTTTGATGGCGACGTCGCGGTTGAGGCGCGGATCGCGGGCGCGGTATACCTCGCCCATCCCGCCCGCCCCGATGGGGGCAAGGATTTCGTAGGGACCGAGTTTGTCGCCGGGTGTCAAGCTCATTTTTTCAACATCGCTGTCCAGTTCAACACCACGGTGATCGGCTCCGGGGCCGCGCTCGAGGTCACCGAAATCGGAAACAGAAATTGCTTGCCATCGGGACTGAGATCCCAAGTGGCAGCGCCGGGATTCGACGCCAGTCCGTTCGGCTTGAACAGGGGCTTGGGAATGCCCAGCCGAGATACCGGGTTGGCGGTCACGTCCACGGCCATGACGGTATTGTCCCTCGCCAGATAGAGCAACTGCTTTCCGTCCGCGCCCCAGCGGGGCCTGTCACCGCCGCCCTTGGACACGGGGAACACTCCTCCGCCGGGCGGAGATCCCGTGGCGGAGCTCGGATCGAACGGCCGCACATAAACTTCGGCTCTTCCGGATTCGGCCGACGCGTAGGCAACCCATCGCATATCCGGCGAGAATCTGGCGTCGAGCGCCTGCGGCGCAAAAAGGAAAGGCTTGCCGGCAGGGTGGGCCTTCGCGTC